>Ga0105856_1000052_pt1 | contig 58181 bp, 54 predicted proteins | sample OrgsoiDNA_201060_FD_89681 | JGI IMG/M metagenome (GOLD analysis project Ga0105856, IMG submission 89681) | Permafrost soil microbial communities from the Arctic, to analyse light accelerated degradation of dissolved organic matter (DOM) -... | ecosystem: Environmental > Terrestrial > Soil >...
AACGCCACAACGGTTCGTATGGTGACGAATAGCGTCGATTTTCTGGGTGTTGTTCAGGGGTCGGGATGGGCTGTTCCGCCGCCGTGGATTGCGTTTGAGGGTTACAAGGCTTCTTGGTGGGGAGGCGATATGCAGGGGGCTCAGGGGTATTACAACGATAACTACTTCCTTCCATTTTTCACTCGGTTGAGTGGTTTGGAGAAGCAGGCGTATTACGTGCGGTTCGAGGCTAGCAGTGAGTGGATTGAGAGTTTGGAGTTGATGTGTGGCAATGAGTGAGGTTGCTTTGGGCTGCTGCGCAGCCCAACGGAGGCAAGCCCCCTCACCACAGGTATTTGCCAACATCGGATTTTGCGTTGCCTGCCAGAGCTGAACCCCTCCCACAAAAAAGCCCACTGACCGTCACCGGTTCAGTGGGCTTTTTCAAATAAGGCTTCTAGTTACAGAGCCATATCACTTGCAGCGTTAGGCTTAACAGCCTTCGCAGCGTCAGCCGGAGCCGGAGCAGCAGCCGGAGCCGCCAACTGCGGAATCGCCGGCGGCGGAGTCAGCTGCAATACCTTGGCGGTATAAGCCCACTCTTCAGCCACTTTGGCTGGGTTGCCATTCAACTGAGTGCCATAGCTCGGCACGATCTGGTGCAGCTTTTCCTGCCAGGCCGGCGTTGCAACCTGATCCTTGAAGACCTTTTGCAGCACGGTCAGCATGATCGGTGCAGCGGTCGATGCGCCTGGGGAAGCGCCCAGCAGACCGGCGATGGTGCCGTCAGCGGAGGTAACAATTTCAGTACCCAGTTTCAGCACGCCACCGGCCGCTTCATCACGCTTGATGATTTGCACGCGTTGGCCGGCTTGCCACAGGCGCCAGTCTTCGGCTTTGGCGTTCGGGAAGTATTCTTTCAGGGCGTTCATGCGGTCTTCGTCGGACAGCATGAGTTGGCCAGCAAGGTACTCAACCAGTGGGTATTCCTTGATGCCGACTTTGGTCATCGGCCAGATGTTGTGGGTGGTGGTGCTGGTCAGCAGGTCCAGGTACGAGCCTTCTTTGAGGAACTTGGTGCTGAAGGTCGCGAATGGGCCAAACAGGATGACGCGCTTGCCGTCCAGGACACGGGTGTCCAGGTGCGGAACGGACATAGGCGGTGCGCCAACGGAGGCTTTGCCGTAGGCCTTGGCCAGGTGTTGTTCGGCGATGGTTGGGTTGTCGGTCACGAGGAACGAGCCGCCAACCGGGAAGCCTGCGTATTCCTTGGCTTCAGGAATGCCGGACTTCTGCAGCAGGTGCAGTGCACCGCCGCCCGCGCCGATGAACAGGAACTTGGCGTCGGTTTCGGTGGTGGTGCCGTCTTTCAGGTTTTTGTAGCTTACGCGCCAGGTGCCGTCGGCGTTCTTGGTGATGTCCTGTACTTCGCTGGACAGTTTCAAGTCGAACTTAGGCGTGGTTTGCAGGTGCGCAACGAACTGGCGGGTGATTTCGCCGAAGTTGACGTCGGTGCCGATCGGAGTCCAGGTAGCCGCGATTTTCTGGTTCGGGTCACGCCCTTCCATCATCAGCGGAACCCACTTCTTGATCACAGCCGGGTCTTCGGAGTACTGCATGCCGGCGAACAGCGGGCTCGCTTGCAGGGCTTCGTAGCGTTTTTTCAGGAACTTGATGTTGTCATCGCCCCACACGAAGCTCATGTGCGGAGTGGAGTTGATGAACGAACGCGGGTTCTTCAGAACGCCTTGCTGAACCTGCCACGACCAGAACTGACGGGAGATCTGGAAGGCTTCGTTGATTTCAACGGCTTTCGGGATCTGGACTTTACCGTTCTCGTCTTCCGGGGTGTAGTTCAGCTCTGCCAGGGCGGAGTGACCGGTACCGGCGTTGTTCCAGCCGTTGGAGCTTTCCAGGGCGACGCCGTCGAGGCGCTCGACCATTTCCATCGACCAGTCCGGTTGCAACTCATTGAGCCACACACCCAGGGTCGCGCTCATGATGCCGCCGCCAATAAGCAGCACATCGACTTTCTTTGCCTCTTCCGCGTGAACGGACGTGATCCCCATCGACAAAGCCAGCCCCAATAGGGCCGTGTTCAGTTTTTTAAGCATCTGTTGCACCTATGATAAAACGCCATCCGCCCTTCCATCCTCACACGCGAAGGCCCCTGGTTCACGGCACGCAGGCAGCATGTCGTGGGTTCCCGCACATCAGGATTGGAGGGTGGGCACACAAGGCCGACGGTTCCATCGACCTCAGTTTATATGTCCCTACTGAACTGACTTTTTATCATTATTGGCTTCAGCTACTTGAGCGACATTGATCCTGTTTGCACGCCGCTAGGGCGAACGAACTGAATAGGTCAAAGCAAGTTGGCGGGCAGAATATCACGACACGGCAAACCCGCGCGTCTGTTCCCGACTTGGTGGTCTGTATCTGTGTCTGGATATATCGGCGGTGGCTGGCAAAACCTGATGGTGGATGGTGTGGGTTTGAGGTGTCTGGGCCGGCCTCTTCGCGAGCAAGCCCGCTCCCACAGGGGATCTTCGGTGAACACAACATCTGCACATACGACACCGCCCAATTGTGGGAGCGGGCTTGCTCGCGAAGAGGCCCCCACAGAGACCATCAAACGGATGGTTTCAGAAGCGCCTGCAAGCTCAACGCATTACCAGTGGCAAACCCACCCGCCGTGTTATCAAAAACGCACCACGTCTCGGCCCCCGCCCGCACCGACGCTTGAATCTGCGCAGCCAATACCTGCAATCGACTCAGCTCATAGTCGCTGTAATAAATCCGTGGCGAGCCATGCAGCCGCCAGTAACGTACGCCCGACCACCCGCTCGCGACCCCGCCACCGGTGATGGGCGATGGATCGGCCGCGACCCGAGCGATCCTCTGTTCGATCAGTAAACCGCTGGCCGCACGCCAGGTTTCATGTCGAGGCTCAAGCACCACCGAACCCTCATAACGCTGGCGCAGCATCCGGAAAAACCCTGCGGCTACTTCAGCGTCATAGGCCAGCGACGGCGGCAACTGGATCAGTAGACAACCCAACTTGTCGCCCAACTGCGTGCATTGAGCAAGGAACTCGTCGAGCAACGCTTCGCAGTTCTGCAAGCGCTGAACATGGGTAATGAGCTTGGGGATCTTCACCGAAAAACGAAACGTCGACGGCACCGACTCCGCCCAGCGCCGATAGGTTTGTGGCTGATGCGGGCGGTAGAAGGAGCTGTTGATTTCAACGGCTGACAGTTGCGCGGCATACCGTTGCAAGTGGGTGCCGGTATCAGGAAACATCGCCCCGTGTTCCCGGGGCACGCTCCAGCCTGCGGTGCCGATATAAACCGCTCTGGACACCGATTCAGGTCCCACCTCCCAGTCCCGCTATCGAATTGGCAAAGACGACGCCCGCCTCCCGCACCAGCACACGCCACTCTGCGCTGTTGATGAGTCCTTTGCGTTCCATCTCATCGGCAGCCTTCAGCAGTTCGTCGTAGTGCTCTTCGCTGTCCATGCGGATCTCGGGTTGTCTCAGCAATTGGTACCACGCAGCCAAGGCTTGCTGCTTTGCTTGATCATTCATGGTCGAGCTTCCGTGGGTCGTTTCCCCTTGGAAGTGTCGAGTTGAAGGGCCGTTCCTCGCGCCCGACAAATGGCGGTAAACGCCCGAATCGCTTGCTGACTTCTCCCTAAAATATCTGCTACGTTGTACGACGACTGACAAATTAATCAGTCGCGCCCCCCCACAACAACAAGGAAACACCCATGACAAAAACCAAAGTGCTGATCGGTTTTCTCTGTCTCTTCAGCGGCTATGTCGCCGCCGCCCCGGCTGCTGCGGACAAAGACGTGGCGCAAGCCGTGGACCATCTGACCCAAGCCATGCTGCACAAAGACATTCCCGGTCTTGAAGCACTGACAGCGGCCAACCTGAGCTATGGGCATTCCAGCGGCAAAATCCAGGACAAGAAAGCCTTCATTGCCGATATCGAAACGGGCAAAAGCGCGTTCAAGACATTAGAGATGCAGAACCAGACCATTACCCTGTCGGGTGATACGGCGCTGGTCCGCAACCACTTCTCGGCACAGGCGCTCAACGGTACTGAAGTGGTGCCGACCGAGATCGAGAACCTGCAGATTTGGCAGAAACAACATGGGAAATGGTTGTTGGTTGGGCGTCAGGCTTTCCATATCTGACTTGTCTGCCAGTTAAAGGGTGTCTGGTCTGACGCCTTCGCGAGCAAGCCCGCTCCCACAGTGAATCGGCGTTGGGCACGTAATTACCGATCAACACCGGACCCTGTGGGAGCCGGGCTTGCCCGCGATGAGGGCGGCACATCCCGGCTGACACTCCGCCATCGCGAGCAGGCTCGCTCCCACAGGGGGGATTTGTGGTGACCAGAAGAAAAGTGAATCGCCGGATCTAAAGTACTGATCGATATAGCAGTCCAACAGTCGCGGCGTATCGATGACTTTGGCGGGTGTTCCGACCGGGATCGTCGAGTTCCACGTTGCCAGTTCAATCATCTCGACTCTCCTTGGGGACGACGGGACCCTACAGCACTTATGACCGATTCCCTCCTACAAGGTTTGTGCGCAGGAATTGAACTCCTGAGCCCCGCCGCACCTCCTAAGTAATGTGTTACTTCCTTTTCGCTTTACGCTGTTGGAGGACGACGCCATGCGCCGCATGCTACTCATTACTTCTCTGATATTGTGCCTGCCCATCGGGTCAGCCCTGGCCGTAAGCGGCAAGGATGTTGCGACCTCGGCAGGGGTTTCCGCTTCCCTTTATTCAACCTTCAAAGACCACAAAATGGTGATTCCGGCTCGGGATGACGTCTCTGCGTTTGTCGCCAGTGACGGCGCTATTCGTGGGGTCTACATGGAAGCGGTGTTGCATCAGATCCGCCAGGACAACCCTGGCCTCAACGCCACCGACGAAGACCTGGCCAATGCGATCCTCGTTCAATACGAAGGGCCAGCGCCTCACTAACCACCTATGTTCACTCGCGTGAGTATCAGGGGCAGGCTTGTATAAATGCCTGCCCTTGGTCCGCGCTCGAACGCTATGGGCAAAACTGATCGCGGGCCACTATGATTGAGCCCATGACGACCTCGGCCCCGATCCGTTCACCCTGCCCACCCGGTGCCTGCATTTGCGGGCGTGACCCGTTGCTTGAAACTCCTGGCGCAGACGTGCGCATCCTGTTTCTGACCCGTCAGGATGAAAAACGCTTGCTTGAGCGTCTGGAAAACCTGCAAAGCCTGGCCGACCTTGAACACGTGCAGCAGCTGATGTACGGGCGCTTGGGCATTCGAGTTGAACTGACGCCGAGCTTCAATGAAGTGCGAACCATGCGCGGCATCGGCATTCAGATCGAGGAACTGCCGGGCCTCTGCCGCAAGACCCGCGCGGCGATTCCGGCCGCCATTCGCCGCAGCCTGGAAAAGCGCCCGGAGATCGCCTACGAGCTACTCAACGCCAACGACTTGCTGCGCGATGCCTGAGTGTTTCACCGCCGCATCACTTGCTTGAAAAATCTGTTGGCGGCGGCGGGCAAGCACCAGGCCTCATTGAAAGTACGCAAAACCTGTGGGAGCGGGCTTGCTCGCGAAGGCGCCCGCACATTCAACCCATAAGTTGACTGACAGACCGCTTTCGCGAGCAAGCCCGCTCCCACAGGGCCTGCAGTGGTCTTGAGAGCTAGCGCACTTTACGCAGCAAAAAGTGCGACAACGCCGGAATCAGCACCAACGCCCCGACCATGTTCCAGATAAACATGAAGGTCAGCAGGATGCCCATGTCCGCCTGGAACTTGATCGGCGACCAAGCCCAAGTGATGACGCCTGCCGCCAGGGTGATGCCGACCAGCGCCACGACCTTGCCGGTGAACGCCACCGCATTGCGATACGCCTCGGTCAGCGACAACCCGGCACGCTGCTGCGCCAACTGCACACTCAGCAAGTACAACGCGTAGTCGACGCCAATCCCCACGCCGAGGGCGATCACCGGCAGCGTCGCGACTTTCACTCCCATGCCGAGCCAGACCATCAGCGCTTCGCACAAAATCGAGGTCAACATCAACGGCACCACAGCAACCACCACCGCTCGCCAACTGCGGAAGGTGATGAAACACAACACAATCACCGCGCCATAGACGTACAGCAACATGGTCCGGTTGGCCTCGCGCACAACGATGTTGGTGGCTGCTTCGATCCCGGCACTGCCGGCGGCCAGCATAAACTGGCGATCACCATTGCTGTGTTCACGGGCAAAGGTTTCAGCGACTTGCACCACGCGGTCCAGGGTTTCGGCCTTGTGATCGGACAGGTAGGCCACGATCGGCATCATCGAACAATCATTGTTGAACAGGTCCGGGCTGCTGACCGAGGCCTGCTGCGCGCCGTAATTCAGCACATTCTGGTTGCGAGCGATGGTCAGCCACTTCGGGTTGCCTTCGTAAGACCCAGCCGTGATCTGCCGCACCGCGTTGACCAGCGACACGGTGGTTTGCACGCCCGGTTGCTGCTGCAACAGCCAACCCAAGCGATCGGCCTCCACCAGCGTTTCGTATTTCAGGCAGCCTTCGCTGGGGGTCTTGAGCATGATCGCGAACTGATCGCTGGACAGCGAATAGTTGGCAGTGATGTAGGCGTTGTCGCGGTTGTAACGCGAATCGGCGCGCAGTTCCGGGGCGCCGGGGTCCAGATCGCCGATCTTCAGATGATGGCTGACGACAATCCCGCCCACCGCCAACACCGCCGCCACGCTCACGGCGATGGTGGCCCAGCGGCGTTCGGTGAATTTGTCGAGGAAACTCCAGAGCGCGCCCATGCCTTTGCCGCGCAGCTCTTCGTTTTCCGCGCGCAAACTGCGCACGGCCGCTTTGCGACTGACGCCCCAGTAGGACAGCAACACCGGCAGCAGCACCAGGTTGGTGAAGATCAGCACCGCGACGCCGATGCTGGCGGTGATGGCCAAGTCCTGGATCACCGGGATATCGATCAGCATCAACACCGCAAAACCCACGGCATCCGCCAGCAACGCGGTGAGTCCGGCGAGGAACAAGCGGCGGAAGGTGTAGCGCGCAGCGACCAGTTGATGGGTGCCACGCCCGACGTCCTGCATGATCCCGTTCATCTTCTGCGCGCCGTGGGACACGCCGATGGCGAACACCAGGAACGGCACCAGAATCGAAAACGGGTCCAGGGCAAAACCGAACAGCGCCACCAGGCCCAATTGCCAGACCACAGCGATCACCGAGCAGAGGATCACCAGCGCGGTACTGCGCACGCAGCGGGTGAAGTAAAAAATGATCGCCGTGGCGATCAGCGCGGCGACGCCGAAGTACAGCATCACCTGCATCAGTCCATCGATCAGGTCACCGACCAGTTTGGCGAAGCCGATCACGCGGATCTTGATCGGGCCTTTGCCCTCTTCCCCCGCAACCCGCACCCGGCCTTCGAATTCGTACTTGTTGCGCAGCTTCTCTTCGAGGGTTTTAGAGAACTGGTGGTAGTCGATGCCCTGGCCGGTAACCGGGTCTTTCTCCAGCAGCGGCACGAAGATCATGCTCGACTTGAAGTTGTTGCCGATCAGGCTACCGACGATCCCCGAGCGCGCAATGTTCTGCCGCAACTGCTGAACGCTCTGGGCCGAGCCGTCGTAGGAGTCGGGCATCACCGGCCCGCCCTGGAAACCTTCTTCGGTGACTTCGGTCCAGCGCACGGCCGGGGTCCACAGGGACTTCATCCAGGCACGATCAACGCCCGGGGTCACGAACAGTTCGTCGTTGATCTCCTTCAAGGCATCGAGGTAATGCGGATCGAAAATATCGCCGTTGCTGCTCTCCACCACCACCCGCACCGCGTTGCCCAGGCCGCGAAGGGCCTGACGGTTTTCCAGGTAGTTTTTGATGAAGGGCTGGCTCTGAGGGATCATTTTTTCGAAGCTGGCATTGAGCGTCAGCCGGGTCGAGGCAAAAAAACTCAGCGCCAGCGTCACCAGCAAACAGGCCAGCACCACCCACAGTCGGTTGTTAAAAATCAGCCGTTCCAGGGTGTTTCCGGAGCGGGCATCGAAGCCCTTGAGCTCGCGGATGACCGGCATTGTTTCAAGTTCGTAGTGACCCATCATGCTGTTCTCTTTGTTATGCCGGGCTTATTCGAGGGGCAATTGCCGCAAACCACGGGTGCCCGCGAGCACCAGTGCGCCGCTTTTAGTGATCTGTGCGGCGGCCACCGGGGCCAGTGAAGTGTTCGGTTGAATCTGAAAACTGGCGCCGTCGTCAGCGCTGACCAACACTTGCCCGGCCTGGCTGACCAGGACGATCCGGCCGTCGGCGGTCACACTGCTGGCGGTGATGCTGATCGGCAAACCGAGTTCGACTTTGTTCCAGCTCGCGCCGTCGTCAGTGCTGCGGTAGACGTTGCCGCGCAAGCCGAATACCAGCGCAACCCCGGGTTTGCCGGTGATGCCGAAAAAGCTGCCGTTATAGGGCGTGGGCGTTGCCTTGAATCGAGCGCTTGGACGATCCAGTTTCAACACCAACCCTTGCTCGCCGACGATGAACAATTGGTCACCCACCGGGCGCAGCGCATAGAGGTTCAGCGCAGTCGGGTTGTCGGTGCGCTCCAGCAACGGCGTCCAGTGGCGACCGCCATCGTCGGTGCGAAAAATCAGGTTGAAGGCACCGACGATGTAGCCGACCTGATCGCTTTCGAACCAGACATCCAGGAAGGGTTTGTCGGCGCCCTCCTCGACCATGCGTTGAGCGTCATTGACCCGCGCTTGCAGGTCGGCGTCGTCCGGTTGGCGGGCGAGTTGCTGCCGGTAATAGTCGAGCATGATCGGGCCGATCTGACGGCCGTCCAGTTGTCGGTTCCAGGTCTGGCCAGCGTCGCTGCTGTGCAACACCACGCCATCGTGCCCCACCGCCCAACCTTGTTGCGGATTTGGAAAGTGCACCGCCACCAGGTCGGAACTGACCGGCACCGAGGCCTGCTGCCAATGTTGGCCGGCGTCATCGGAGTACAAAATGTGCCCGCGCTGACCCACGGCAATCAACCGCTCGCCGGCCCGGGCCAATCCCGTCAGTGTGGCGTGGGCCGCCAGGGCGCTGGGCAGCGCAGGTGTATCGAGCACATCGGCAAATTCACCGGCCACCGCCGGATGGGTAAACGGCACCGCCATCGCTGCCGCCAATGCGGCCAGCAAAAACCACTTGATCGTTGTCATTTTTATTATCTCGGGTGCACACCACCGCCTCCTTGTAGGAGCGAGGCTTGCCCGCGAAGGCGGTGTATCAGTAACGATGATGTCGACTGACACACCGCCTTCGCGGGCAAGCCTCGCTCCTACAGGGATCGGGGTTAACGGATGCCGGTACCGGCCAGCGACTCGGCGGACCATTGGGCCTTGGACAGTGGCTCGATGTACTTCAAGCCACCGTAAGGACCGTAGAAACCGTTCATGTTGTAGGCGCCGGAAACCAGGTCATAGAGCATGTGGTTGATGGTGTCCGGGGCTTGCACGTCGTAGCTGTAGGTCAGGTGCGAGAAGCCGCCACGGTAGAGCTGGCCACGGGCGTCATACTCGTCGGATGCCAAAGCAATCCAGCTGTCCTCGTCGAGATAGAAGGTGCGCTTGCTGTAGATGTGGCGCTTGCCCGGTTTGAGCGTGGCCTCGACCACCCACACCCGGTGCAGCTCCCAGCGCAGCAGATCGGGGTTCACATGGTTGGCCTTCATCACGTCGGCCGCGTCTTTGTGGTAGCTCAACTTGTAGGTGTTGTACGGCACGTAGAGTTCTTTTTTGCCCACCAGTTTGAAGTCGTAACGGTCCATCGCTCCGTTGAACAGGAACGCGTCGTCGTAGGTGGCGGCGCCGACAGTGCCTGGGTTTGGCGTGTCGTAGGCCAGGTCCGGCGCGAGCTTCACCCGACGTTGCCCCGGCAGGTATTGCCAGGCGCGACGCGGCTGTTTCAGCGGGTTGACCGAGTCCATTAGCAACAGTGCTTCACCGGCGCGACGGGCCGGACCCGAGTAAGCCAGTTTGATCTTGTAGAACACCTCATCGGCGGATACCGGGCCAGCCGGGCGTGCCGGCGCGTACAGCGGGTATTCGATGAAGAAGTTGCCGGTGGAACTCAGCGAGGCCGCGCCCGAGGAGTCAACGTTCCAGGAGTCGTACTTGTTGGTCATCGCCACGCCTTGATAGCGCAGCAAGTGGTTCCACATCGCTTCGTTGCCGTCAGCCGGAATCGGGAACGGCACGCCCGGCAAGACGTTTTCCAGGCCCAGGCCACCGTCGGTGGTCTTGGCGGTCACGGCATTTTTCGCGGTGTTGTCCAGCACCCCTTTGGGCAACGCAATGGTGCGGTGGGTCGGGTACACGTCGAGGCGATAAGTCGGGTAACGGGTGAGCAGCGCCTGGGTGGTGGCGGTGAGTTTGTCTTTCTGCTCGGCGAGGTTCTGGGTGGTGATTACCATGCGCGGTTTTTCATTGCCGTACGGGTCCGGTCGGAACGAATCACCGCTCTTGAATTCAGCCGGAATCGTGGTCAGGCCGCCGGTGTACGCCGGAATAGTGCCATCGGCATTCGCGGCTTTTTCCGCGCCGACGGCGGTCAGGCTGCTGCCCAGTTTGGCCGCCTGGTCAGGGCTGACGGCGGCATAGGCAGATGAGGCAACGGTCAGCGCCAGAGCGCTGGCCAGGATTGATTTGACGAAATTCATGGGGTGTCTCCTGTTAACACACAGCTCTTGGTTCAGAGGGTGGTTTTGAATGTGAGGGCAACCATGCCGCGATCCTTGAGCTGCGCAGGGATGCCGGCAAACGAAGTGGCCTGGCCTGGAACGCAGTTGTATTGGCCGTTGGCGCCGGGCGCGGCACCGTCGCCATGTGCCGAGGCACTGCCGGCAGAGCCACACGTGTCAAAGTCGCCGAAGTTATCGACGTACTTGAGATCGAAGCGGTACTGAGTGCGCACGTCCATGCCGACCCCGACCGAGTAACTGCCGGTGCCCTTGTTACCGCCCAATTGCACCGAGGACTGGCCTGCAAGGCCGACGTTGTAGCTGACCGGCAGGTACATATCGATGCCGGGGAAAACCTGGTACCAGGTCGGCGTAAAGTTCATCCCCATGATGTAGTTGTCTTTGGTGACTTTATCGATGCCCTGGTACCAGTCATCGCCCTTGAACAGCTGCTGGTTCTCGGTCACGTCCAGCCAGCGGCTATACGCCACTTCCACCAACAATGGCGCGGTGTCCCAGACCGGCGTCGGGCCGAAGGTGGTCAAGCCGTTGAGCACCGCGTGCACGGTGTTGCCGCGGGCGACGCCGTTTTCGCCGTTGAAGCTGCTGATGACACCCGGCTGCCCCGCCGCTGCCGGCGAAGGATTGACGGTGGCCGGCACGCTGGACAGCGGCATGTTGTGGCGATAGTTCACGTCCAGCCCGAAGCTGACCCCTTCAATGTTTTTCGCCAGGCTGATGCCGTAGATGTCGATGTCATCCACGTAAAACTGGTTGTAGCTGCCTGCGTTACCCGAGATCAGCTGCGGGATACCAACGGCGGTCGGTTGCAGCGCAATGTTGGGCAGCATGTCGGAGGTTTTGCGGTAGTAGAAACCCAGCGTGCCGTCCAGCCATGCCGGGCTCCACTTGGCCATCAGGCCGAAGTCACCGCTTTGGCTCGGCGTAAACGTATGGCCGTTGTTGAGTCGCAGGTACTCGTTCGCCCCCACCGGTCCGGGCACGCCGAACAACGGGTTGGCGCCGCCGATCAGCGACAGATCGTGCCCGCCATTCTGAATCCCGTCGTTGAAGCCCAGGAAGGTGCCGGACTCCGGAATGCGCGAGGCATCCCAACCGAAAAAGTACTGTGCGGCGAGGGTCAATTCGGAGTTGACGGTGAGGCTGGTGGACAACTGTTTACGCGGAATAAACAGCTCTTTGGATTCGGTGCCGGGCACGGTCAGTGCCTTGGTCAGGTCCAGGCCTGCCTGGCCGTAGCTGTTGCCATGGGCGAACGCCAGAATACTTTCGCCCCAGTACACGTTGTGCTTGCCGAGCTTGCCGCTAAGCAACGATTCGTCGCCGATCTCGGTGCTGCCGAACACAAACGCATCGAGCAACTCGGAGGACGGTCCGTTGTAGTAGCGGTCGACATAGCCACTCTGGCGGTTCGAATCGGGCTTGCCGTTATTCAGCTGATTGGTCGACGGGTTGGTGCTGCCAACGTCGTCATAGGCATGGTCGTACCAACTGTTGGCGCTGACCCGAAAACCCAGGTTCTGCTTGAACACCACGTCCAGTTCCGACAGCACATCAAGGCGTTCGGAGACCGGGCTGCCCGCCGAAAAGTTGCGGTCACCGTCGTTGCTGTTCCAGGTATTGGACAGCTTGCTGTTCGCGCCCTCGACCCGCTGGGCATAGTTGAGCTTCAGGGTGTTGTCGAAGCGCACCGACAAGTCATCGTTGCCGGTGTTGAACTCAAAAGCATAGACGGGACCGATACCCAGCCCGGCGAGAACCGCCGATGCCAGGAGCCCACGTCGCAGATTTGGATGGCAGATCTTATTGTTGTTATTCATCTAGCGTGCTCGCCTTGGCTGATTCAAGAACATGCGACTGGCCGGTGCACTCCTGCGCGGGGGCGCTGGCCGGATCGGTCGAGGTTGTTGTATCGCGAGCGACCGGCAGGCTGCCGGTCAATTGGGCCAAATCGTCGGTCAGCGCAATTTATGTGGGATGTGGTTGGGATTTATGTGGGAGCGGGCTTGCTCGCGAAGAGGCAGCGTCAGTCAATATCGAAGTCGACTGACACACCGCTTTCGCGAGCAAGCTCGCTCCCACAGGGTTAGCGTTGGACGGTTTAGAACTGCTGCCGGAAATCCGTCGGCGACAGTCCGGTCCAGCGCTTGAAGGCACGGGTGAAGTTGCTGGTGTCGCTGAAGCCCAGCAGAAAGGTGATTTCGGTCACCGGGCGTGAGGCCTGGCTCAGGTAACTGCAGGCCAGCTCTTTGCGCGTGTCATCGAGCAGTTGCTGGAAATGGGTGCCGCGCTGGGACAGTTTGAGCTGCAGTTTGGTCGGGCTCATGCACAGCGCACTGGCGACTTTGTCACGGCTGCAATCACCGTCCGGGAGAAACTCGATGATCTTCTGGGTCACCCCGGTGATCACGTCACTTTTGTCCAGCCGCGCCAGATAACTGATGATGATGTTGTCGTTGACCTGGGCCAGCTCCGGGCAGGAGCCGCTAAGCGGTTGTGCCAGTTCGGCCTTGTCGAACACCAGCAAACTGCTCGCCTGCCCGAATAATACCGGCGCCCTGAACAACGCTTCATACGGGTCGGCGCCCTCGTGGGGCATCGGCCGGCACAACTCCACGCGAACCGGTTTGAATTCCTGTTTGTAGAGCAGGCGCATGGTACGAATCAGAAAACCGAAAAACGCATCTTCGGTCTCGTTGCTGAGCCCGACCAAGTGATCGAAGCGCATCAACACCTGCTCGTCAGCCTGATTGAGACTGGCCTTGGCAACCTGGGACACCAGACGGAAATAGCGCTCCAGCCGCCGGCAGAAATCCAGCAGCGTGCCACTGGCCGCCAGTGAATAGCCCAAGGCATGCAAATGCGTGAGGTGAATGTGTTTGGCCACGGTCAGGCCGAAATACGGGTTGTTGGTCACATCGACGCAGGCTCGATACAGCTTGTTCATCGTCGCGGCCGGCAGGCGGGTCATCGGGTCAGTGGAGACGTCCAGCGGAATACCGATGGCGGTAAAGATCCGCTTGCTGTCCACACCGCTGGCGTCCAGCGCCCGGGCGATGGCCACGGTGTAGCTGCCGATGGTGGTGGGCTGCAACGCGTCTTCACGCAACGACGGTTCGGTGTCGGGCGAATCCAATTCCGAACCTGACATTTTCGAATCTGACATGAGCCTGCCTGCTAGGGATGCGAAAGCCGATGTTCACCGCAGGCCACGCTTGGGTCAATGACCCACCCGGCCAGTATCCCGGATGTCCCGGTGCTTGGCGTGTTAGTCACCTGTCCCGCTGACCTTTGAATTCATTCAATTGACCGGTAACGGCAGGGTGGTTCTGCCCACAATGCGTTCACGTTGTGCAGCGAATAAAGAGAAGAACGCATGAACGAGAATACGCAATTCGATTACATCGTAGTTGGCGCGGGCGCTGCCGGCTGCGTGGTTCCAGTCGCTTGTCGGAAGATCCGGACATTTCGGTCTGCCTGCTCGAAGCCGGCGGCCCGGACACCAACCCGCTGGTGCACATGCCGGCCGGTGTCGCGGCGATGGTTCCGACTTCGATCAACAACTGGCAGTACCAGACGGTGGCGCAGTCCGGCTTGGATGGTCGGGTCGGTTATCAGCCACGGGGCAAGACCCTGGGCGGCAGTTCTTCGATCAATGCCATGGCCTATCACCGCGGCCACCCGGAGGATTTCGACCGCTGGGCGGCCCTGGGCAACCCGGGCTGGAGTTATCAGGAGGTGCTACCGTTCTTCAAGCGCGCCGAACACAACGAACACTTCACCGACCCATTGCACGGCCAGAACGGCCCGCTGAACGTACGCTTCCATTCCTCGCCCAACCCGTTTGGCGAGACCTTCGTCGAGGCCGGCATTCAGGCGGGTTACCCGGCGTGCCCGGATCAGAATGGCGCGAGCATGGAAGGCTTTGGCCGCGTGCAAGTGATGCAAAAGGACGGACAGCGTTGCAGCGCCGCCCGCGCTTACCTGACGCCCAATCGCCAGCGGCAGAACCTGAGCATCGAAACCCACGCCCACGCCACCCGAATCCTGTTTGACGGCAAGCGTGCGGTGGGCATCGAATTCCTGCAAAACGGTGTCAAGCGTACCTTGCGTGCCCGACATGAGCTGATCCTGAGCTCCGGCGCGTTCAACTCGCCGCAGCTATTGCTGTTGTCCGGGGTCGGCCCGAAAGGAGAACTGCTGAAGTTCGATATTCCGGTGGTGCATGAACTGCCCGGTGTTGGCCGAAACCTGGTGGATCACATCGATTATGTGCACTCCTACCGGGTCAAATCCCGGCACCTGATCGGCTTATCGCTGGCAGGCATTTGGGACATCACCAAAGCCGCGTTTCGCTACTGGCGACAGCGCAGCGGCCCGTTGACCACTAACTTTGCCGAGGCCTGCGCCTTCGTCAAAACCACCCCGGACCTGGCGCAGGCAGACATCGAACTGGCCCTGACCATCGCCATGTTTGCCGACCATGGGCGCACGTTGTATCGCGGCCACGGCTTGAGCGTGCATGCCTGCCTGCTGCACCCGAAAAGTGTCGGCCAGCTCAGCCTCGCCAGCACCGACCCGATGGTGGCGCCGCTGATTGATCCGGCGTTCCTGACCCATCCCGATGACATCAAGACACTGATCAAAGGCTACCGCGTGATCGAGAAAATCATGGCGACACCGGCCTTCAAGGCGCTTAACCCTCGGGATGTAATCGACGCGCCAATGAACACCGATGCCGAGATCGAGCAGGTGTTGCGCAACCGTTCCGACACTCTTTATCACCCGGTGGGCACCTGCAAAATGGGCGCCGACGCCATGGCGGTGGTCGACGCCCGGCTTAAGGTGCACGGCCTGGAAGGCTTGCGCGTGGTCGACGCGTCGATCATGCCGACTATCATTGGATGCAGCACCACGGCCGCCACCGTGATGATCGGCGAAAAAGCCGCCGAGTTTATCCGCCAGGACCGCGCGGCCGGCACCGCCATCACCCAAAGGGACGATCATGAACCCAGCGCCGCTCATCACCACGCCTAAGCTGCTGACGGTTGCCGCCGTAGTCGAACTCGCCACCGGCGTGGCCCTGCTGCTCACCCCCGGCATTGTCAGCAATGTGCTGCTGGGGATTGTCGGGACCGACGTGACCAATCTGTTTGCGCGGTTTTTCGGGATTGCGCTGATTGCGCTTGGGATTGCTTGTTGGCCGAGACCCATCAGTGTCGGCGCGGTGCGGGCGATGCAGGTCTACAACGGAGCAATTGCGCTGTACCTGGCGTATGTCGGGGTGTTTGTCAGCAGCGGTCTCTTGTTGTGGCCCGCAGTGGTGTTTCACAGCGTGATGACCCTCCTGCTGCTTCGCCGCTAACCCAACCCAACGCAAATCAAATGTGGGAGCGGGCTTGCTCGCGAAAGCGGTTTCACATTCAACACATGTGTGGAATGACACACCCTCTTCGCGAGCAAGCCCGCTCCCACATGGGACTATGGGCATTCTGCGGATCACCGTTCAACCCGCAATGACCTGTCCCTCCTCACTCGCCATGCAACATTGAATCCCTCAATCCATTGATCCAAAGGAGTACGCACATGGGCGTATTGGACGGCGTTCGTATCGTCGAAATTGCCGGCATCGGGCCGGGGCCGTTTTGCGGCATGTTGCTGGCGGACATGGGCGCCGAGGTTATTCTGGTGGAGCGTGCCGGCAGCAAGGGCGCCGACCTGCTCGACCTGGGCCAGCACGCCATCGTCAATCGCGGCAAACAGTCGATAGCCCTGGACCTCAAGGACCCCGAAGCCATCGAAGCGGTGCTGCGTCTGATCGAAGGCTGCGATGCGCTCATCGAAGGCATGCGCCCCGGCGTCATGGAACGCCTGGGCTTGGGCCCGCAAGTGTGCCTGGCACGCAATCCACGTCTGGTTTACGGGCGCATGACCGGTTGGGGCCAGCACGGCCCATTGGCCCAGGCCGCCGGCCACGACCTGAACTACATCGCCCTGTCCGGCGCCTTGTGGTTCAGCGGTGAAGCCGGCCAGCCACCGATGGCGCCGCCGACTCTGGTCGGTGATCTGGGCGGCGGCGCGCTGTACCTGGCGATGGGCATTCTGGCGGGGATCATCAATGCCAGCACCAACGGTGTCGGTCAGGTGGTGGACGCGGCGATTGTCGACGGCAGTGCCAACCTGATGAACCTCTTGCTGTCGGCGCATGCCGCCGGCCAACAGCCGCTGGAACGCGGTTGCGGGTTGCTTGATGGCGCCCATTGGGGCCGCACGTATGCCTGCGCCGATGGCTTGTTCGTCAGCGTGCAAGCCCTTGAACCGCAGTTCAATGCGCTGCTGTTCAACAAACTGGGGTTAGGCGACGATCCGGACTTCAAGAAACCTTACGACCCGCGCCTGTGGGGCACGTTGCGCGAACGACTGGCCACGGTGTTTGCCAGCCAGCCCCGCCAGCACTGGATCGACCTGCTGGAAGGCAGCGACGCCTGCTTCGCCCCGGTGTTGACCCCGGCCGAAGCCCTGAACCATCCGCACATGGCCGAGCGTGGCGTGTATTCGCGCACCGAAGGCGTATTGCAAGCCGCACCGGCTCCACGGTTTTCGGCGACGCCTTCGGCAGCGGGTTCAGTGCCCAAGCGTGGGGAGCACACGGCGCAGATCTTGCGCAAGGCTGGTCTGGATGAGAGCCGGATAGAACGGTTGCAGATCGGCTAAACACACATCCCCTGTGGGAGCGAGCTTGTGTGGTGAGGGAGCTTGCTCCCGCTGGGCTGCGAAGCGGCCCCCTTTGTTCGCAAAAAGAAAGGGACTGCTTCGCAGTCCAACGGGAGCAAGCTCCCTCGCCACAGGGTCAGTGTCAGATTTTAAGGTCCAGGAAGACCTAACATCATTTTTTCAGGAACACCGCCACCGGACTGTCCTCGCGCAACGCGTGACAGGTGTTAAGCAACCGCCCGGTAGCATCACGATAAGCCTCGACATCCTCGGCCGTACGCGGCGCAACCATCGCGCGGGCCATGGGAATCGTCTGGAACGCCGTGGTGGCAATCGGCAGCAGCAACTCGGTCAAATGCACGCAACCGCCGATCCCGCCAAACAGTTCTTTGATCCGCCGCGAAAACCCTGACCCGATCCGTTCCCCCAGCAGTTTTTCATAGGCCGGCATTGCCCCGCGGCATTCGCTGGTGGGCACGTCGGGCATCGACACCCGTACCTCACGCACGATGAAGTCATCGTCCAGGGTCAGCCGAATCCACATGCCGTGATAGGTCTGCCCCGCCGCGACGATCCGGCCTTCAGCAAGGGTCACCGGATGGGTTTTGCTGTCGTTCAACCGCCCTTCGATATCCCACAGGCCATCGGTGCGCAAAAAGCCCTGGCATTCGACCTTGCGCCGGTGAATCAGCCGGCGCCCCCACTCATCGACCTCGTCGATCATCATTCAAACCGCCTGCTTGCGACGACGACGCCACACCAGCACGCCCACCAACAACAGCAGCACCGCTGCAATCGGCGGTGCGGCAGCCTTGAGCTTGGGCATCACCACGTGCTTCAAGGCATACATTTGCCCTTGGTGCATGTAGTCATAACCGGCCGGCATCGGCAGTACACCGTTGAGGCGGGCGTACTCGGCGTAGTCGGCTTGCATGCTGACAAAGCGCTCGGGCATTTGCTGTTGCAGGTCATTCACTTCTCCGGGGTCGGTGGCGATGTTGTAGAGGTGCCATTGCTCATTGCCCACCGGTTTCAGGCTTTTCACCAGTTTGTAATCACCCTTGAACAGCGCTGCGCTGCCGGACAGTTCATAGCCGATGGCCTGGTCTTCGGGGTGCACGCGATCCGCTGTGCCCTTCAGCACTGGCACCAGACTGTTGCCGATCATCGGCTCTACGGCCCGTCCCTGATATTCACCGCTGTGCGCGGCAACCCCGGCGACATCGAGCAAGGTCGGGACAATGTCCGTGACGTGGGTAAACGCTTTGACGATGCGGTTGGTTTGCATGCTCGGCACGCCGGACACAATCAACGGCGTGCGCAATCCGCCCTCGCCGGCAAAGAACTTGTAGCCACTCAGGGGCGACGCGGCAGCGCTGGCCCAACTCGGGCCGATGCTGGTGAACGCGCCCTTGCTGCCCAGGCGATCAAGCTCGCGGGTGTAGTGCATTTCCAGCCATAGCCGGATCGCTGGAATTGCGTACGGATCGGTAGGTTCGCTGCCGTTGTCGGAGAGGAATACAAACACTGTGTTGTCGTAATCGCCGGTGGCTTTGAGGTGGGCGATCAGGCGGCCGATTTCCCGGTCCATGGTTTCACCCATGCCGGCGTACACCTCCATGCGTCGGGCTTCGTAACGTTTTTCATGCTCGTCAAGGGCATCCCAGTCGGCGGTGCTGGCCATGGTTTGCATGCCGCTCCCGGCGGGAATCAACCCCAGTTCGATGGCGCGCTCACGACGGGCCTGGCGCAAGGCCGTCCAGCCTTGGTCGTACCGGCCACGGTACTTGTCGATGACATCCTTGGGCGCCTGGACCGGCACATGATTGGCCTGAAACCCGAGGTAGGCGAAAAACGGTTGGCCGTCCTTGCGATCCGCCGCGATGTATTCCATGGCCTTGTCGACGATAAAGGTCGAGGAGTAGTAATCCTTGGGCAGGTGCGCCGGCTGACCGTTCTCGAACCAGGCAGCCTTGTCGTACAGCGGCGCGTAGGGCCGCTCTTCCCAGTTGTCGGAGCCGCTATCGGCCTGGATGAACGAACGTTCGAAGCCACGGTTGTTGGGCAAGGTGTCGGCGGTTTTGCCCAAGTGCCACTTGCCGGTGATGTAGGTGTGATAACCGCCGTCCTTGAGCTGGCTGGCGACGGTGATCGCATTGTCGTTGAGCACACCGCTGTAGCCGGGTTTGCCCAGGTGTTCGTCGGGCATGGTTTCCGGCATGTTGCCGACGCCATTGCGGTGGTTGTCGACGCCGGTCATCAGCATTGAGCGAGTCGGCGAACAGGACGCAGTCACGTGGAAATCGGAGAAACGCACACCTTCGCGGGCCAGGGTGTCGATGTTCGGCGTGGCGATTTCACTGCCGAAGGAGCCGACATCGCTGTAGCCCCAGTCGTCGGCGACCAGGACTACGATGTTTGGGCGTTTGGGTGCGGCGAAACACTGGGTGCCGAGTGCCAGGCAACAGATTGCCAGGGCAAGTGGTTTGAACGCAATCATCAGGAGTTCCTTGTTCTCATTGTGGGAGCGGGCTTGCTCGCGAAGAGGCCATCACATCCAACATTGATATTGGCTGACACACCGCTTTCGCGAGCAAGCCCGCTCCCACATTGGATTTGTGTATGGCTTGAGTCAGGGTTTCAACAGCGCGCCCATCACCCGTTGAAACAGCGTGCCGTAAGGCGGCCGCAGCAGGCCCATGACGTCCCAGAACGGTGGTGTGAACACCGAACGTTCCAGGCTGAACGCCTTGAAACCATAACCACCGCGATAACGACCAAAACCCGAGTGGCCGCAGCCGCCAAAGGGCAAGTCGTTCTGGAACAGGTGCTGCATCACTTCGTTGATACAGGCGCCACCCGAATGGGTGCGTTCCAGCACATGCCGGGCCTCGTCACGGTCGTGGCCGAAGTAGTACAGCGCCAGCGGTCGCGGATGCGCGTTGATGTAGTCGAGCGCCTCGCTGAGGTGGCGATAGCTGCGGATCGGCAGCAGCGGGCCGAACACTTCCTCTTGCATCGCCAGCGTGCTGTCCGGCGGATCCACCAGCAGGGTCGGGGCGATCTTGCGCGAAGCGCTCAAGTCCTCGTTGTCCGGATTGACCTCGATCACCCGTACACCGTGTTGGCGGGCGTCGTGCACACAGGCTTGCATCCGTCGGTATTGACCGGGCGTGGCCATGGCCGTGTAGTCCGGGTTATTGAGCAGCGTCGGGAACAGGCGCCGCAGTTCGGCGTGCATGCAGCTCAACAACCGCTCGCGATCCGCCTCGTGCACCCAAACGTAATCCGGCGCGATACAGGCCTGCCCGCTACTGATGCCCTTCCCGGCCCAGATACGCCGGGCGGCGTTTTCCAGGTCAGCGCCCTGGCCGATGATCGTCGGCGACTTACCGCCCAGTTCAAGGGTCAACGGCGTCAGATTTTCTGCGGCAGCGCGCATCACCAGGCGCCCGACCCGTGGGCTGCCAGTAAACACCAGGTGATCCAGCGGCATCGCGGAGAATGCCGCGCCCAGTTCGGCACCGCCGATAAACGCCGCGACTTCGGTGTCATCGAACTGTTCGGCCAGCAGTTCAATCAACAAGCCTGCGGTGGCCGGGGACTGGTCGGAAAACAGCAGAATCGCCCGGTTACCCGCCGCCAGCGCCTCGGCCAACGGCCCCAGCGCGATGGCGATGGGGAAATTCCACGGCGAGATAATGCCGATGGTGCCCAGCGGCTGAAAGTGAATCTCGGCCCTGGCGCCCAGCCAACCGCTGCCCAGTTCGGCTTTGCGCCGTTGCGGGTGCATCCAGCGGTGCACATGGTCGCGGGCGTATTTGAGCCCCTGCACCGGCAACAGCACATCGGCCATCAGCGATTGGTCATGACTGCGCCAGGTGAAGTCCTTGGCCAAGGCCTCGCAGAGTGGCTGCTGATGATCGAGCAACAGCTTGATCACCCGGTTGATCCGTGCAATGCGCAAGTCCGCCGACGGAGGTCCCTCGGACAAAGAGGCGGCCTGCTGACGGGCGAGAACATCCGCCACCCGTTCGGCGAGCGTATCGGCCTGCGTGTTGGAGTCGTGTAGCGCAGCGTGCATGGTCAGGCTCTCCAGTATCGAAAAATGGCTTTCTGTAGGAACAAGGCTTGCCCGCGAAGGCGATTTCAAGAACACCATCGCCGACAAGCCGTGCGCCTTTACGCTGCGCCTCTAGTGTGCCGACGCATTCGGCCCGACCAACTCAAAGTCCGGGGAGAATTTGTCCAACGAACCCAGCACGTCATACACCGCCATTTTGCTGCCATCGATCTTCAAGTCACCTTTGAACACCGCTTCAATCGGAGACATTTTTTCGGCCAGGATCGCGTTCAGCGTCTCGCGAGTCAGGGTGAGCGTGGCGTCCGCCTTGTCAGCGTTGTAATCGGCGACGTAAGTCAGCGCCGAGTTCTCCAGATTGAGCATGTAACGCTGGCCCGACGGACCGACGTCGGTGAAGTTCCAGTTGAGGACGATGTGTTTGCCCTCGACATCCGGAGCCTTCAGGCGCACGCCCAGGTAGTCGAAAATATTGTCGATGGTCAGCGCCCGCAGCATGTCGGGGCTGGCGGTGCGCATCGGCGAGGCGAGTTTCTTGCCGCCGCTGCGGTGCTCCATGGCGGCGGCCAAGTAGCTGTTGCGCTCGACCGCCGATTCGGCCTGATAACCCAGTTGTTCAAGGGCATCGGCCGCCAGTTCGCGCGCGGCGCGGTTGTTCGGCTCGGCGTAGATCAAATGGCTCATGGCTTGTGCCACCCAGCGGTATTCACCGTTGGCAAAGTCAGTGCGGGCACGGGCCAACACCGCATCGGCACCGCCGCCATATTCGACAAACTTCTTGCCGTAATCCGTGTCGGACAACGCATCCAGATTGGCCGGATTGGAGTCATACCAGCCCATGTATTGCTGATACACAGCCTTGGAGTTGCGCTGCACCGAACCGTAGAAACCATGGGTAAACGCCTCGCTGGCCAGGCTCGCCGGGACGTGATCACGCATGTATTCAGCCATCTCGACCGGTTTGTAGCCCTTGTTGATCAGGCGCAATGACTGGTCGTGCAACCACTTGTACATGTCCCGTTGCTTGGACAAATAGTTGACCACGCGCTCGTGACCAAACACCGGCCAGCCATGCTGCCCGACCAGAATGTCGGCGCCGGGGGCGAATTGATGCAGGGCTTCGTTGAGGTATTTCGACCAGGCCAGGCCATCGCGAATGGTCGCACCGCGCAGGGTCAATAATTGATGCTGGGTCGGCAGTGCCAATTCACCGGTATCGAGGACCTTGAACTGCGGGAAGTAATGGATGAACTCGGCCGGCGCCTCGGTGCCGGGGGCCAGCATGTTGACGATCTCGACGCCATCGATATTCAGCGTTTGCACCGGTTTGCTGAGTTCGAGGGTGGGCGGGATCAGGGTGATGGTGCCGTTGGACAACGCCTTCGCGCCGCCCAGGTCAATCTGGCCCTGGGCGCTGCGCGGCAACGTGGTACCGAACTGGTACTCGGCGCGGCGGCTCATGGCGTTGCCGGCCATCACGTTTTCGGCGACTGCTGTCTCCATGAACCCGGCCGGGGCAATGATCTGCACCTTGCCCGACTTCACGTCCGCTTCATCGACGATGCCGCGAATGCCCGCGAAGTGATCGACGTGACTGTGGTTGTAAAACACCGCCACCACCGGTTTTCTCGGCCGATGCTGGTAGTACAACTCAAGGGCCGCATGCGCCACTTCGGTGGCGAGGTTGCAGTCGACGATGATCAGGCCGGTCTGGCCTTCAATGATCGTCATGTTGGTCAGGTCGAGACCGCGCACCTGGTAAAACCCGTCGGTGACTTTGAACAACCCGGCGACCATGCCTTTGCGTGCCTGCCCCCAGAGACTTGGGTTAACCGTTGCCGGTGCCTCGGCGTTGTCGAGAAATTCGTAGCCCTTGAGGCTGTACACCACGTGCCCATCGGCTGCGGTGGTTTCGGCGTCAGGGATGGTGGCGATAAACCCGTTCTGGATGTCGGCTTCGACCAGCGGATCAACCGCTGGCATGGTGTGCGCCATGGCCGCGTTGACCGCCATGGTCGCCGCCGTTGCCACTTTCTGGCCGCCCTGCCCTGCGCTGTTTTGAACCGCTTGCCAGGGAACACCGGCCTGGCCGCGTGACCAGTGCAAAGCACCGGCAATACTGGCGGCCAACACGGACACCGTCAGCACGACACGGAATGTTTTCATCGCAGGGTCTCTCTCTAATTGTTATTGGATAGCCGTAGCGATGGTGCAAGCAAGCGCCCGTGACCTGCCGGTCTTCTCGATCAATTCGTCTGTCTTCACAGGCGCGGAGGCGGAACACATAACACTTGTGGCGCGGGGCTTTTGTGGCGAGGGGGCTTGCCCCCGTTGGGCAGCGAAGCAGCCCCAAAAGCAGCAGCTTGATTTGCCTGACGCACCGCGCCGACTGGTTGACGACTGCTGCGCAGCCGAACGGGGGCAAGCCCCCTCGCCACAAAAGCCCCCCTCACCACAAAGTGTTCGTAGGGCACAAGACCTGCACCTCCCCCTGCGGACAACCGCTTTCGTTGCAATGACCTGCGCCGCCCTTGGCGCCCTTCCTACTATCGGCCCATCAACGACGCCAACAGTGCGAAGAACAATAAAGGGGAGTTGTCATGAGTGAAGAGGTCTTGCTGTATGAAATCGTCGGCCCGGTGGCGCGCCTGACGCTCAACCGGCCCCGGGCCATGAATGCGTTGAACCTGGCGACACTCGCCGAGCTCGAACGTTGCCTGAACGACATTGCCCTCAATGACGAACTGCGGGTGGTGATCCTCACCGGCAACGGGCCGGCCTTTTGCGCCGGTGCTGACTTGAAGGAAGTGTTGGCCGGTTCAAGCCTGCCGGCCGGCGAAGCGGACTTTCTCGACCGCGCCAACAAGGTCTTCGGCCAGTTGCGCAACTTCCCCAAACCGGTGATCGCCGCCCTCAACGGCGTGACCATGGCCGGCGGCCTCGAACTGGCCATGTGCGCCGACATCGTAGTGGCTGCGCAAACCGCCACCCTCGCTGACGCCCACGCCAATTTCGGCGTCTATCCGGGTGCCGGCGGCGCGGCGGTATTGCCACGGCTGATCCCGTTGAACATGGCGATGTACTTGCTGCTGACCGGCAAATCCCTGTCGGCCACCGAGATGAAAGTCTATGGCCTGGTGTGTGAAGTCCACGCCGATGCCGAACTCGCCGACGCCGCCCTGGCGCTGGCCAATCAGATCGCGAAAAAGAGCCCGATTGCCCTGCGCCGCATGAAAGAAGTCGCTCGCACCTCGGCGGACAAATCCCGCGACGACGCGTTGCTGCATGAGCAAGTGATGTTGCGCCAGCACCTGCGCACCGCCGATTTCCAGGAAGGCTTGCAGGCCTTTGGCGAAAAACGCGCACCGAACTTCAAGGGCCGCTAGGCCGCCACGTCTCCGCCCCACCCCCCGGAATCAGCAGGAACAGACAATGAACGATATCTACGTAGTGGGCGTTGGCATGACGCCGTTTGGCCGCTTGCTGGAGCGCAGCGTCTACGACATGGTCGAGGAAGCCGTGGGCCTGGCGTTGAAAGATGCCGGCGCCACCACGGCGGACGTCGGCTCGGTGTATTACAGCACCATGACCAATGGCATGTTGCAGGGCCAGACCGGCATTCCCGGCCCGATTGCCATGCGCCGCATCGGCATCGAAGGCGTGCCGGTGTTCTCGGTGGAAAACGCCTGCGCCTCCGGCTCCTCGGCGTTCAACCTCGCGACCCTGGCGCTGCGGGCCGGTCAGTGCGACATCGCCCTGGCGGTCGGCGCCGAGAAAATGAACATCCCCGACAAGGCGAAGATGTTTGCCGTGTTCGATGGCGGCTGGGACGTGTCCACCGTCGAGCAAAACAAGCACACCTTGCTGGCCATGGGCGAAGGCATTGTGCCGCCGCCGGGCACGGTTTCCGAACGCCCGTACAGCGTGTTCATGGACGTGTATGCCGCGATTTGTCGCAACCACATGCTGCGTTACGGCACCACGCAACGACAGATCGCAGCCGTCGCCGCGAAGAACCACCAACACTCGGTGCACAACCCGCTGGCGCAGTTCCAGCAAGCCTTCAGCATCGATGAAGTGCTGGCCTCGCCGCCGATTTGCTACCCGCTGACCACGCTCATGTGTTCGCCGATCAGCGACGGCGCCGCCGCCGTGCTGCTGTGCAACGCCGACGGTCTCAAGCGCTTGAAAAACGCCGGCGATCGCGCCGTTCGCGTGCTGGCCAGCGTCGTGCAGACCGGCACCCATCGTGGCCTCGACGAACCGGAAAAAATCGTCGCGCACCTGGCGGCGAAAAAGGCCTACGCCCTGGCCGGCATCGACCCGGCTGACGTCGATGTCGCAGAAGTCCATGACGCCTCGGCCATCGGTGAAATCCTCAACGCCGAGTCGCTGATGCTGGTGCCATTCGGCGAAGGCGGCCCGGCGGCTGAACGCGGTGATTTCACGGTCGGCGGGCGGATGCCGATCAACCCGTCCGGCGGCCTCGAATCCAAGGGCCACCCGATTGGTGCGACTGGTCTGGGACAGCTGCATGAACTGGTCACGCAACTGCGCGGTGAAGCCGGCAAGCGTCAGGTCGAGGGTGCGCGCATTGCCATTCAGGAAAACGGTGGTGGCCTGTTCGGCATCGAAGAAGCCGTGGTCGCCGTCAACATTCTCGCCAACAAAAATACTTAAGGAGAACCCCATGGGACACGTAATGCGCAGCCCCGAACAACTCGAAGCCGTCGAGAGTTTCCGACGTTTCCTGGCCGACAAGGTCGACCCGATTTTCAACAAGGAATACCGCGACAAGTTCATCCCGAAAGAGAAGATGGCCGAGGTCATGCGCCAGCTCACCGAGTTCGGCATGATCAGCGGCGCCGTCAGCGAAGCCCACGGCGGCCTGGGCCTGGACTGGCCGACCATGATCATGCTCTTCGAAGAAGTCGCCGCCTGCTCGGTGGACCTGTCGACGCCAGTGGTGATCAACTCCTTCGGCGCGCAAATGCTCGAAAAACTCGCCCCGGATCATCTGCGCGAACGCTACCTGCCGGGCCTGATCAGCGGCGACCTGTTTGTCAGCGTCGGTATCTCCGAGCCCGATGTCGGCTCCAACGTGCTGGAAATCAAAACCCGCGCCCGTCGCGACGGTGATGACTTCATCATCAATGGCGAAAAAACCTGGATCAGCAACGGTTCTTACTCGGACTTCCTGATCTGCACCTGCCGCACCGGCGATGATCCGCGCAAGGGCCTGACGCACTTCCTGCTGGACCGCAAAGAACACCCGTACGAAGTGCAGAACATCCACAAAATGGCCTGGAACAGCCAGTCCACCGCGCAGATCTTCCTCAACGACGTGCGGGTGCCGGCCAGCAACATCATCGGCAACGAAGGCGAAGCGCTGAAAAATACCCTGTCGTTCTTCGAGCGTTCCCGGGTGTTCGTGGCCGCCCAAGGCCTGGGCATCGGCCGTCGCGCTTTGGAAGAAGCGGTGCGCTACGCCAAGGAGCGCAAGCAGCACGGCAAAGTGATTGCCGGCCACCAATTGATCAGCGCAATGCTCGCGGAAATGGCCACCAACGTCGACGCCGCGCGCCTGCTGACCTACCGCGCCGCCGAGATGATCGGTGCCGGCATCCCGGCGGAAATGGAAGCCGCGATGGCCAAGTATTTCGCCTGTGAGTCCGCCGTGACCATCGCCCGCCAAGCCGTGCAGATTCACGGCGGCGCCGGGGTCACCACCGACTTCCTGGTCGAGAAACTGGCCCGTGAAGCGATCATCGTGCCGATCCCCGAAGGCACCACGCAGATTCAGCAATTGATCATTGGCCGCGCCCTGACCGGGGTCAACGCGTTCTGATCGACCGTCGGTTCGACCTCCAACAATAACAACCCGGCCCACTTGGGCCGGGCAGCGAACAGGGACACTCACATGCGTATTCAAGACAAAGTCGTGGTTATCACCGGCGGTGCTTCGGGCCTGGGCCTGGCGACCGCTCACTACCTGATCGAAGAGAAAGCCGCCCGCGTGGCGATCTTCGACCTCAACGTCGAGGCCGGGCAAAAAGCCGTGGCTGAACTGGGCGCCGAACGCGCGATGTTCGTACAAACCGACGTCAGCGACGAAGCCTCGGTGCAAAACGCCGTCGAGGCCGTCATCGCCCGCTTCGGCGCGATCCATGTGTGCATCAACGGCGCCGCCGTGCCGACCGGGTTCAAAGTATTGGGCAAGGAAGGCAAGGCCGCGCCACTGGCACGTTTCGCCCAGGCGACGGCGATCAACCTCAACGGCGTGTTCAACGTCATGTCCAAGTGCGCCGAGCACATGGCCAACAATGAAGCCGAAGCCGGCGAAGAACGCGGCGTGGTGATCAACGTCTCGTCCGGCGCGGCGTACGAAGGCCAGGTTGGTCAGTGCGCCTACGCCGCAACCAAGGCTGGCGTCATTGGTTTGAACATGCCGGCTGCCCGCGAGCTGGGCGCGATTGGCGTGCGGGTCAACGCCATTGCACCGGGGCTGTTCCTGACCACCATGGTCGCCGGGCTCGACGAGAAGATCCTCAACTCGCTCAAAGAGCAGATGGAAGCACCGAAGCGCCTGGGCGACACCCGCGAATTCGCCCATTGCTGCGCCTTCCTGATCGAGAACGCCTACGTCAACGGCGAAACGATCCGCCTCGATGCTGCGTCGCGCATGCGTGCCCGGTAACCCGGCGTTTCGATCCTTGCGGGCTACCGAGAGCACTCACCCATGAAAATGAATTTTTGCCGGATCATGCGCCTGCTCGCCCTGCGTCATCGCGAGCAGGAGGCGATCGTCAACATCGAGCGCAACCGGCGCTACACCTATGAGCAATACCACCTGCTGACCAACCGCGTGGCCGACGTCCTGCGCAACATGCTGCAGGTGCGCGCGGGTGAACGCTTCATGCTGATCCTGGAGAACGACAACCTCAGCCTGATGATGTTTCCCAGTACCTTCAAGCAAGAAGGCACGGTGGTGATGACTAATCTGCGCGACCCGCTCGACGAACATGCGCGGCAGATCGATCTGGTTCGCCCCAAAGTCGTGTTTATCGAAACCCGCTTGCTGGACAGTTACTACGGCATGCTGCGCAGTCGCGGCTGCGAGATTGTGGTGATGGACCCGCCCACCGCAGAGCAAGCCACACTGGCCGGGGTTAATAGCTTCTGGTCGCTGGTGGACGCCGCGTCCGATGCCGATAACGACGTGAGCCTCGATACCGACCAACACATCTGCATGTTGCGCTTCACCGGTGGCACCACCGGCAAGGGCAAGTGCGCGATGTATTCGATCGACAACTGGATGGCCTGCCGCGATGCAGCGTTCATCAACACTGACCTGGGGCTGTCCAGCGCTACCCGGTTGCTGCATGTGTCGCCGCTGTCCCACGGCACCTTGATGTTGTTTTTCCCGACGGTGTATGGCGGCGGCACCAACCTGACCATGAACCAGTTGGACATGGAGTCCTGGCGTCAACAGGTCGAACAGGAGCGGGTCACCCATTCCTTCCTGGTGCCAACCGTGCTCTACCGTTTGCTGGAAATGCAACGGGCGGCGCCCAAGGACTTTTCGTCCCTGACCACGCTGATCTACGGTGCCGCGCCCATGAGCCCGGACAAGCTCGGCGAACTGGTCGCCTGTTTCGGGCAGATCTTCGTCCAGGGCTACGCGGCCACCGAATCGCCGATGATCATCGCCTCGCTGGACAAGGCCGCTCACCAACCCGGCGATGCCGCTGCGTTGCGGCACTTGTCATCGGCCGGTCGCCCTACCCCCGGTGTCGAAGTGTTCATCGCCGACCCCGACGGTAACCCGCTCGCGGTGGGCGAAACCGGTGAAATCCGCATTCGCTGCAAAGCCATCATCAAGGGTTATTACGAGAACCCGGAAGCGACAGCGGCGGAGTTCGACGACGGTGCCTGGAAGTCCGGCGACCTCGGTTATCTCGATGGTGACGGCTATCTGTATATCGTTGACCGGCTCAAGGACATGATCATCAGCGGCGGTTTCAACGTCTACGCGGTGGAAGTCGAAGCTGCCCTCGCCGCGCACCCGGCGGTATTGATGGCCGCGGTGGTCGGCATTCCCCATCCGGAATGGGGCGAGGCGGTGCATGCCGAAGTGATCCTGCGTCAGGGTGAAACAGTGACGTGCGAAGAGTTGATTGCACAAACCCGTACTCGGCTGGGCGGCTACAAGGCGCCGAAGTCGCTGGTGTTTGTCACCGAACTGCCGACCTCGGTCGTCGGCAAGGTCTTGCGTCGGCAGGTCAGGGAGAAATATTGGGAGGGCGCCAGCCGAAAAATCAGTTGAGGCGCACAACCTGTGGGAGCTCGCTCCCACGAGGATGTCGACTCAGGTTTTAAAGGTACCAGCGGTATTCGCGAGCGCTGATCTCTTGCAGAAACGCCAGGTGATCCTGGCGTTTGTTCTCGCAGTACACATCCACAAACTCGGCGCCCAAGCCTTCGCGCAACTGCGGCTGATGCTGCATGGCACGCACGGCATCGAGCATTTCCAGCGGGAAGTCGATGCCGCTGTTGCGGTCGTCATTAAGCGACGGGATCGGCTCCAACCCCGTATCCAATCCTCGCTCCAGCCCCACCAGAATTGCCGCCAGCACCAGGTACGGATTCGCATCGGCGCCGGCCAGTCGGTGTTCGATCCTCAGGTTTTTCGAATCTGACTCGGGAATGCGCAGGCAAGCATCGCGGTTCTCGTAACCCCAGCTCGCTTTCGTCGCTACGTTCACCGTGCCGCCCAAGCGCCGCAGAGCGTTCTGGTTCGGCGCGAAAATCGGCATGCAGTGAGGCAGCAACTCCAGGCAACCGGCCACTGCATGACGCAAGGATTGTTGGCGGTTGGCGGCCAACACGTTATTACCCGCCGCGTCGTAAAGACTGACATGCACATGCATGCCACTGCCCGGATGCTGCAAGTAAGGCTTGGCCATGAAACTGGCACGGTAACCGTGCTTAAGGGCGACCCCACGGGTGCTGCGGCAAAACAGCGCCGCCCAGTCAGCGGCACGCAGCCCGTCATCAAGGTGACCGAAATTGATCTCAAACTGACCTGGCCCCAGTTCAGCGGTGATCACCGTGGTATCGATGCCCTGAATCCGCGCGGCTTCGACCATTTCATCGAGTACGGGCGCAAAGCGCGACAGGCGTTCGATGTGCATATTCGGCTGGTCATCGGCATCGTCGCTCAGCTGATCGCGAGCGAACTGAGGCACGCCGTCGCGCAGCTTTTTATCGAACAGATAGAACTCCAGTTCGAACGCCACCACCGGATGAATGCCTTTACCCGCCAGCCGATCAAGGACTTGTGCGAGCACTTCGCGTGGCTCGAAAACAATCGGCTTCTGGGTGCCATCCGAGGTGATCAGCATCTGCCCCAGTGGCTGCGCCTCCCAGGTCACCGGTTTGAGCGTGCCCGGCACCAGCCGACGCAACGCGTCCGGGTCGCCGTCGTTGAAGCAGTAGTCACCAATCTTGAACAGCCCGCCCTGCGTACCCAGCAGCACGCAGTTTTGCGGCAGCTTGAGCGCGCTGCCGGCGGCGACCTTTTCCAGCATTTCCACGGGGTAGCGCTTGCCATAAAAATGCCCTGGAATGTCCAGGGAAATGAGGTCGACGTAACGCACCTCGGGGAAGCGTTGGCGAAAGGCACGCACTTCGGCCAGCAGATCAGAGCAGGCAGCATCCATCGTTGTTGTTCCTTTTATTGTTATCAGGTGTAGACCCAAAGCACTCGCGTGAGATGCTCGGTGAGATTGCCGTAGCGGCAACGGGTGTGACTGTCGAATTGAAAGCTGTCCCCAGCCTGCAAAGTGGCTGGCTCGTCATCATCGCCAAGCCACAGCGTCAGTTCGCCTTCGAGCACGTAGCCGCCCTGTTCCGAGCTGTCACTCAAGTGCCGCTCACCGCTGCTGGCACCCGCTTCGAGATGACTTTCAAGCATGGAAAACGAGGCTCTCATCTTCGGTGAAACCAGAATGTCGGTAATGCCGTTGGCGTAGTACAGCGTGCGGCGTTCGTCTGGCCGGGTCACCCATGGCAATTCCTTGGGTTTGGGCAAGCTGTAGAAATAGGTCGTTGGCACGCCCAGGGTTTCGCTGATCGCCGTCAAGTCGGCGACCGTGGGCCGTGACAAGCCACGCTCGACCTGCGACACAAAACCCACCGAACGGCCAATTTTGTCGGCCAGGTCCTTCAAGGTGTATTTCTTGTGTTTGCGCAGGTCGTGAATAAGGATCGCGAGTGCGGCAATTTCTTCTTGCTTGTTCATGCCAGGGATTCCCGAAAATGGTCCATCAGATGCTGTCGCGCAGCCGATACCAGGCCTTGCCGATAGCTTCCAGCGGCGCTGCCAGGTATTTACCGCCGGGAAAACTGCCATTACTCAGGCCCTGATACAACGTCAATTCATCCGGCTGGCCGAGAATGGCATCGGCCACGGCACGGGCCGCCGCCAGCGTTGGAAGGACGCCATGCCCGGAATAGCCCTGCAGCCAGTAGCGGTCGCCCTGTCGGCCAATGTCAGGGGTGCGGTTGAGGGTCAGGTCGATATGCCCGCCCCAGGCAAACTCCAACTCGACACCTTTTAGCTGCGGGAACACCCGTTCCAGAAAAGGTCGCGTCGCCCCGGCGATGTCCTTGGGCATGCCGCCCAGATAGGTGCAGCCACCACCGAACAGCAGGCGGTTATCTGGCGTGCGCCGGAAATAATCGAGGACGAACTGGTTGTCGGTGACGCAGACATTGCTCGGCAGCAGCGCCGTGGCCTGCTCTGGCGTCAGCGGCGCCGTGGCGACCTGATAAGTCCCCACCGGCAATACACAACTGGCCAATTTCGGGTCGAGTCGATCCAGATACGCATTACAGGCAAGCACCAGCACATCCGCCCGAATTGACCCACGCTCGGTGTTCACCAGAAATCGCCCGCCCTCCTCTCGGTAGCTCAACGCTTTGCTTTGTTCATGAATACAGCCGCCAGCACGCTCGACAGCAGCCGCCAGGCCCAGTGCGAGTTTTAGCGGATTGAGGTGCGCACCCTCAGGGTCGTAGAGACCGGCCTGATAACGCTCGCTGGCCACCCATTCAGGCAACTGCTCACGAGGGATGAACTGCAATCCATCGTGGCCCCATTTGTGGCTGGCCTCGTGTTGCCATTCGGTCAACAGACTGACCCGACGGGGCATGACCGAGGTCCAGAGATGGCCGGCGCGATAATCGCAATCGAAACCATGGCGCCCAGACAATTCGCGCAACTCCTGTGCGGCCCAGCGCATACCGTCCCACAGTCGCCTTGCCCGTTCATACCCTAGCGCAGCTTCCAGTGGTGGCATGTCACACGACCAGCCAAGAATGGCCTGTCCGCCGTTACGTCCGGAGGCAGCCCACGCCACACGACTGGCGTCCAGCAGCGTTACGCGCTTGCCGGCCAAAGCCAGACGCAACGCGGTATGCAGACCACTGAAACCCGCACCGATGATCACAACTTCGGTGTCTTGCTCCCCCACCAGCGCAGGCCGAGAGCTCAGGAGATTGGCGCAACTGTGGGCGTAATAGCTGGCGACATGTCGCTTGGATTGCTGAAACACAGGATGCTCCATGAAATTATGTTTTTATAATTTCATGAAAAACTACAGCAATAATTTCACGCAAGCAACGCCGATTCATCCTTCATACAGGGCGAGCTATCAATGCCAGCAACCATTCTGGTGTGATGATCATTTATTTTCTTGATATTTCGAGCTTCATACCTAGGCTCTTTCAGGGGATTCGAATATCGAGCGAGGATTTATCAGGGGGGCTCAACTCGAAACATTGTTTAATGTTTGCAGGAGCTCGGCATGAACCGTAAATCACTGTCCACCGTGTTTGCCGCAACGGCATTGCTATCGATCATGGCAGTACCCGCAACGTCAATGGCCGCCGACAAGCCGCCTCCCAACATCGTGGTGATCATGGGCGATGATATCGGCTGGTCCAATATCGGCGTCTACAACCAGGGCATGATGGCAGGTCGGACACCGAACCTCGATCAACTCGCCAATGAAGGCATGCGCTTTACCGATTACTACGCCGAGGCCAGTTGCACGGCCGGGCGCGCCAACTTCATTACCGGTGAATTACCGATTCGTACCGGCATGACCACGGTCGGCCAGGCCGGCTCCCCTATTGGTATTCCCGCCGAAGCAGTGACCATTGCCACTGCACTTAAATCCATGGGTTACGCCACTGGCCAGTTCGGCAAGAACCACTTGGGCGACTTGAATCAGTTCCTGCCGACCGTGCACGGTTTCGATGAATTTTTCGGCTATCTCTATCACCTCGACGCCATGGAAGACCCCGCTCACCCTAATTATCCGAAGGAGCTTCTGGATTCCGTCGGCCCGCGCAACATGGTGCACAGTTGGGCGACAGCCACGGATGACCCGACTGTCATGCCGCGTTGGGGCAAGGTCGGCAAACAGAAAATCGAAGACGCCGGGACGCTTTATCCAGACCGGATGAAAACCGTCGATGACGAGATTCAAGCCAAAGCCTTCGCCTTCATCGACAAGGCCAAACAGGACAACAAACCGTTCTTCCTGTGGCTCAACCCGACGCGCATGCACATCGTCACGCACCTGTCTGACAAATACGAAGCGATGCGTAATTCGCAAAATGGCTGGTCGGAGCAGGAAGCGGGGATGGCGCAGCTTGACGATATCGTCGGCGACGTCATGGCCAAGCTGAAAAAAGACGGCATGGATGACAACACCATCGTGATGTTCACCACCGACAATGGCGCGGAAAACTTCACCTGGCCGGACGGCGGTACCACCCCGTTTGCCATGGGCAAAGGCACGGTGATGGAAGGTGGCTTCCGCGTACCGGCGATCATTCGCTGGCCGGGCCAAGTGCCGCCAAACACCATCTCCAACGGCATCATGTCCGGCATGGACTGGTTCCCGACCTTTATCACGGCGGCCGGTAACCCGAACATTTCGGCTGAACTGCTCAAAGGCAAACAACTGGGCGACACCACCTACAAGGTTCACCTCGACGGCTATGACCAGACGCCGATGATCACCGGCAAAGGTCCATCAAATCGCCATGAAATCTTCTACTTCGGCGAAAGCACCCTGGGCGCGATTCGTATCGATGACTTCAAGTATCGCTTTATCGATCAGCCCGGTGGCTGGCTGGGCGCCAAGGTCGCGCTGGACATGCCGATCCTGACCAACCTGCGCCTCGACCCGTTCGAGCGCATGGGCTGGCCGGAAGACCAGGCGGCCAGCGGCTCGCTGGAATACTTCCAGTGGTTCAAGTTCCAGTTCTGGCGCTTCGTGTTTGTGCAGGATCAAGTGATCAAACTGGCGCAGACGGCGATCGAGTATCCGCCGATGCAGAAAGGCGCGAGCTTCAACCTCGATGCCGTCAAGGCCAAGATCGAGGCGGCCCGAGCCGCCATGGCCAAGTAAGCAGTGGAACTTGCGGGTGGCCACGGCTCGCCACCCGCAATTCTGATGGAGGTTTGTTGAGGTAAAGGGGAATTCCATGCAAAAGAAAACGTGCACCCTGCCCGCCGTCACCCTGCTCGCGCTTTACTGCCAGTACGCCCATGCCGGCGGCATCATGCTCTACGAAATTGGCACCGATAACGTTGGCCTGGCCAACGCGGGTGCCGCCGCTCGGGCTCAAGGCCCCTCCACTATCGCCAGTAATCCGGCAGGCCTGAGTTACTTGCAGGGAACGCAGATCACAGCCGGTGCGCAAATCCTTTATGGCAACCTGACGTTCGACCGGGATGCCAATACCAACGGTACAGGTCGCGGCAGTGGCAATGCTCTGGACCCCATCCCCGGCGGTAGCTTCTTCATCAGTCATCAACTGGATGACAACTGGAGCGTTGGTTTTGGCTCTTACGGTGACTTCGGGCTGGCGGCGAACTACAACAATGACTGGTCCGGACGCTATTTTGCGCAGAACGTCAGCCTTGCCGGGCTGTCCCTGGTGCCCAGCGTGGCATACCGCTTCAACGATCAGTGGTCGGTGGGCGTTGGAGTAAAAGCCATGTATGGCATGTTGCAGGACCAGACGGCAATCGACCGCTCGCCATTTGGCCTGACCAACCGCAGCGACGGCTATTTTAAATACGAAGACAGCACTTGGGGCTATGGCGCCAACCTGGGTGTGATCTACGCCCCACAACCCGGCACGCGGATCGGACTGGCCTACACCAGCAAAGTCGATCTGAATTTCGAAGACAAGCTCAATATCCACGGCACCGGTCCCGGACTTGATCGTCTGAACGGGCTGAACACCAAACTCGACATGCAAGTGCCACAAACCGCAACCCTGAGCCTTTTCCAGCAACTCGATCCGCAATGGGCCTTGCTGGCCACGGTGAACTGGCAAGACTGGTCGCAGTTCGGCGATGTCGCGGTGCAGGTCGATACCACGGCGGCCGGTTCGCAATCGACCACGGTCAACGCTCATTTCAAGGACACCTGGCAATTGGCGCTCGGCGCGCAATATCAAGCCACCCGCCAACTGTTGTGGAACGTCGGCGTGGCGTATGACAGCAGTGCCGTGTCGGACGCCAACCGCACGCTGAACGCCCCCATGGGCGAATCCTGGCGCCTGGGCACTGGAGCCACCTATGCGCTGAACAAGGATACCGACGTCAACGTCAGCTGGGCCTTGGTCTGGCTCGGCGACATGCCGGTGGATCAAACCAAAACCGTATCAGGCGTGCGAACGTCAGGTCAGTTCGACAATGCCTGGATTCAAGCCGTGACCGGGAACATGACCTGGCGTTTTTGAACTACCGTTATCGAAAAATAACGACATCACCCCACGGAGCACACAGCACTATGAACCTGTCCCGAAAAATATTCGTCGGCGCCGCACTAGCCAGTCTGTTGCTGGGTGGTTGCACCTCCAAAGTCACCGAGCAGGACCAGTACTCGGGCTTCCTGCCCAACTACAACAACCTTCAGGAAGTGACCACCACCAGCGGCGAGAAAGCCATGCGCTGGGTCAGCCCGTCGTGGAACCCCAACGCCTATGACACCGTGGCATTCATGAAGCTGGAACTGTATCCGACGCCAAAACCCAACGATCGAGTCGACCTCCGGACGCTGCAAGAATTGCAGAACTACATGACCAGCAACGCCAGAGGTGTGCTCGGGCAGAAATACCGCATCGTGAGCAGTGCCAAGGCAGCACCGCCAGGCTCCAAAACGCTTGTCCTGCGGGCGGCGATCACCGGTGTAACCGCGTCTAACGAAGGCATGCAATGGTATGAAGTGGTGCCGGTCGCCGCGGTGGTTGGCGGGGTCAGTGCCGCTTCCGGCCATCGCACTCAGGACACCACGCTGTTTCTTGAAGCCGAGTTGGTGGACGCGAGCAACAACCAGGTCGTGGCCAAAGTGGTGCGCAAGGTGTTTGGCGAGCAGTTGAGCAATACCAGTCAGAAGATCACCGTCAATGACTTCAAAGCGGCGATCAACAAGCTGACGGCCGATTTGCAGGCGTTTATACGCTAGGCCAGATAGACCGCGTTATCGTTCTTCGCGAGCAAGCCCGCTCCCACAGAGGGAATGCATTCCAAATGGGGGAGCGGGCTTGCTCGCGAAGACGGCATATCCAGCAACATCATAATCAAGTGCAAGACTACCCAAGCATCGCCACCCACTGCCCCGGCGTCATTCGGGTGACCATGATCAGCACAATCACGAACATCCCCAGAAACCCGAGCACGCCCATCCAGAACCACTTGCGGTAAACCGCATCGTATTCGACGGTAAGCCCCTGCCCCGTTTCCGTCGCGCTCAACGCCAGCACCTGCAATCGCTTCTGCAGTACCAGCACCGGCAGCCAGAGCGCCCCGGTGCACAGGAAAATCACCAGCGCCGTCAGCACCCATTCCGTGGTCAACGGCAGCCCGCTGAGTTTCACCAACCCATACCCGGTCAAGATTTGAATGAAGCCTGCCGGCGTGGTGATCCAGGTGTCGAACCGCACCACCATTCGCGCCACGTGGGCGATCACCAGCGGATTGGCCGTGCGACTGGCGGCGATCAGATACAGGTAGGAACCCATACCGAAACCAAACAGAAAAATCGCGGCGATGATGTGGGCATATTTGAGGCCGAGGTAGAGCATGTTCAGCCCTGCCCGTCAGAAAAAACCACGGACATCTGCAGATTGTCCGGGTCGTTAATGGCAGCCATGTATTCATCGACGCTGATTTCACCGACACACGGTCGAGCGCCGGGTTCGGGCACATAGCCCTGAAGCATTTTCGCCGCCAGGGCGACGGCGGCGCAGCTCGGGATTTCGGGTCCTTTGTCGTTGAACGCGGTGAGCTGCACGGTCAAGGACAGTTGCTTTTCATCCATGCCGAGGCCTTGGACGTCGATGTACATCGCACTTTTGCCATCGCCAAATCGTTCGAACCAGCAGCCCCAGCGGTGTAACCGGGCGGCCCATGGTGCGTAGTCGCGAATCAGCCCGGTTCGCAGGGCCTGGGCCAACAAGTAGTTGGCCACGCCACCGAGCTTGAGCCCCGCGCCGGCCTTGAATCGCAAGGTGTGGGCGCCGTAACGACCGGCGAAGATGTCCATGTCGGGCACATCGACATTGGCCAGCACCCGCGTCCCCATCTGCGGCATCTTGCGCAAGGTCAGGTCCTGCCAGCCGAGCACTTCGTGCACCTGCCCGTTCTTCAGCTGTTTGATCGGTTTACCAGCGTAAGCGAGCACGCCGGCAACGGTGGACAGCCCCGGCATCTTGGCCGAGGAAGTAATGCCGTGTTCGATCGAATCGATGCGTTTAAACCGCCCACGGTGCTGATCGATGATCGCCGACGACAACGTCGGCACCGAACTGCAGCCGCTGAGGACCGCCACACCCGCGCCTTTGGTCCGGGCGTCCAGCACATGAATGCCGTTGACGAAGGTGCGGCAGTCGGCCAGGTCACAGTAATTCACGCCCGCCTCGATGCAAGCCTCGGCCACCGCATAGGACTGTCCCTGGAACGGGCCGCCGGTGTGGATGACCAATTGAACGCCCAGCGAACTCAGGGCCGACTTGAAATCGACGCCCATGGCATCGCCGCACCAGCCTTCACAGGTTTTGCCGGATTGGGTTTTCAATGCTTCGAGTTTGGCTGACAACTTGCGGGGATCGCGCCCGGAGATCACCAGATCAATGCCCGACATCACCGCCAGATGCCGGCAGACGATGCTGCCGAAGTTTCCGTAGCCGCCGATCACCATTACCTTGAGTGCCATTTACTGCGTCCCTGAGCCGTTTTTATAACCGAGGCGCGATTCTAAGGGATTGAATCCATGGGCAGGGGCGATTTTTTCCAGGGAATGCGGGGGTTTCGGCAGAGCGACCGCGTTATCGTTCTTCGCGAGCAAGCCCGCTCCCACACTTGATTTGTGTCGTTCACAAATCCCCTGTGGGAGCGGGCTTGCTCGCGAAGGCGGCCAATAAACAACGCATCACTCAAGACATGGGCAACTAAACCGCACCGCCCTTGGCCTGCTGCTCCAGATGCACCTGCAACTGCGGATCAATCTTCAGCGCCGCCGCCAGTTCATCCAGATAATTACGCTCAGCATCTTGCTGATCGTCCACCACCATCACACTAGCCAAATACATTTCCGCAGCGATGGCCGGATCGGTGGCCGATTGCGCCACATCGGCGGCGTTCAATGGCCGGGCGACTTCGGCGTCGAGCCATTGCTGCAGTTGCGGGTCGTCGGTGTGGCGGCCGATTTCGGCGCTGATCATCTGTTTCTCCTTATCGTCGATCCGGCCGTCAGCCTTCGCGGCAGCGATCAACGCGCGCAGCACCGCGTGGCTGTGCTCCTCGACTTCCGGGCCGGACAACAGGTCGGCTGTGCGCGGCGCCTGTTGCGGCGCTGAGGTCTGGCTGCGCTGCCAGGTTTGATAGGCTTGGAACGCCATCATCCCGAGGGACGCCAGCGCCGCGTAGTTGGTGCCGCCCGAAGAACGGCTCTGGGTCGAGCCACCCAACGCTGAGCCACCACCCAGCAAACCACCGAGCAAGCCACCCAACCCGCTACTGCCAGCACTGGAACCGGCGCCACCACCCAGCAGGCCGCCGAGCAATCCGCCGAGACCGCCCAGGCCTCCCTGGGACGACGAAGCGCCACCCGGTTGCGCCGTGGAGCCTTGGCCGGCCCGCAACAGTTGTTCGAGCAAATCGCTGGTGTTCATGACGACGTCCTCATTAATCGGCGTGGCGCTAATAGGCAAAACGCAGTCAGGCAACGATAGCCCCGCCCGGCAATTGCGCCAGCACCGTTTGGCCGACGTGAACCCGTCAAACCGCGAGCGCTCACGCTACTGACAGAAACTGACACTGCCCCCTTCTATGCTTGTGCGACCTACAACGGAGCCGTCCCATGATCACGCCTCGCTATATGTTGCTTTTCGTCGAAAATCCCGCCGTCAGTGCACAGTTTTACGAGTTTCTGCTGGACCTCAAACCCGTGGAAGAATCCCCGACCTTTGCGCTGTTTGTGCTTGATGGCGGCTATAAGCTGGGGCTCTGGTCGCGGCACACCGCTGAGCCGGCGGTGGGGATGACCGGCGGCGGCATGGAGCTGGCGTTTCCGGTTGAGTCCGCCGAACAGGTCGATGCAATTTTTGCCAAATGGTCCAGCCTCGGCTTGAGCATCCTGCAACCGCCCACGGAACTGGATTTCGGTCGCACCTTCGTCGCGCTTGACCCCGATGACCATCGGCTGCGAGTGTTCTACCCTCGCTAACCCGCTACCCAGAGGATCAACCCAGCCATGGATCAGCATCAGATCGTCGTCAGCGACGTGATCGAGCCTGAAGTCGCGCACGTGCTCAGTGCCGGGCTCAGTGCTTTTAATGATCAGGCGACCGGGATCAACGACCGGCAGGCACTGGCGGTGACGATCCGCGATCCTGAGACCCAACAGGTTTTGGGCGGGATGACCGGGCGGACGTCGCTGGGCCTGCTGTTTCTCGACTTGTTTTACTTGCCCGAATCGCTGCGCGGCTCCGGACTCGGCTCACGACTGCTCCAGGCCTGTGAAGATGAAGGTCGCCGTCGCGGCTGTCTTTCGGCGGTGCTCTATACCTTGAGTTTCCAGGCCCCGGCGTTTTACGAGAAGCACGGCTGGCAGCGCTTTGGCGAAGTGCCATGCCTGCCGGAGGGCACCAGCCGGGTGTTTATGAGCAAGGTGTTGTAACAAAAATCAGCATCCACGCGAACCCTGTGGCGAGGGGGCTTGCCCCCGTTCGGCTGCGCAGCAGTCGTCAAACCTGTGGACACGGTCTGTGCGGGAAACATAGGGGGCTGCTTCGCAACCCAACGGGGGCAAGCCCCCTCGCCACAAAGTGTGTGTGCCTCCTTTCGGCAAACATCCCTGTAGATTTATCCGAAGTATTTTTCTACAGCGCGCTAAGATTTAAAGGTGGTGAACCTTATCCCCGGATTCCCGGTCGATACCTGCAACCCGACCCGGTTTGCCGACGCCCCCAATAGAAGGGTGCTGACTGGCTTGCTTCACTTTTTGGAGAACGCCCCCGTGATATCAACCTTACACATCGCCAGGCTCAAAGCATGGGGCGCCCATGGTTTTACCGCGACCGGCGTGGTCACTGCCTTCCTGGCCACCCTCGCGCTGCTGGAAAACCAGCCGGTCCATTGCCTGCTGTGGCTGGGCGTGGCGCTGATCGTCGACGGCCTCGACGGGGCGCTGGCACGCAAGGTCAATGTGCAATCAGTGCTGCCGAGTTTCGACGGCTCGATCCTCGACCTGGTCATCGACTACCTGACCTACGTGTTCATCCCGGCGCTGTTCATCTACCGCTACATCCCGTTGCCTGACTACACGCTGCTGCTGACCGTGTCGCTGATACTCGTCTCGTCGCTGTTCTGCTTCTGCAACGTCAACATGAAAAGCAAAGACAACTACTTCCAGGGCTTCCCCGCCGCGTGGAACGTCGTCGCGTTGTGCCTGTACATCATCGCCCCGTCTCCGTGGGTGACGCTGCTCACCGTCATCGGCCTGGCGCTGCTGACCGTGACCCGAATGAAATTCCTGCACCCGTTTCGGGTGCGCAAGTTCATGCCGATCAACATCGCCGTAACCGCCATCTGGTTGCTGTGCAGTTTGTCGCTGGTGGTCAACCACCCGGTGATCAACCCGCTGGTGATGGGGCTTTGGCTGCTGATGTCGGCGTACTTCCTGGGGATCTGCATCTGGCGCACGGCAATGGAGTGGTTTGACGGCTCGCGGAATAAGTAACCGGGCGCCGAAGCCACCTGATCGCCCGAACAACACAAATCCCCTGTGGGAGCGAGCTTGCTCGCGATTGCGGTCATTCAGTCATAGGGATGGTCACTGATACGCCGCTATCGCGAGCAAGCTCGCTCCAACATTGACTGTGTAACGCCTGGAGTTGTCTATACGTGAGCAACCAGATTCGGCTCGCAACCCTGCAGGATGCAGCAGCCATCAGCCAGGTCATCATCCAGTCCCTGCGCCACTCCAACGCCCAGGACTACACGCCCGACATCATTGCGCAGGTGGAAAAAAGCTTTTCTACCGAGTGCATTCTTACTTTGATGGGCCAACGCCAAGTCTTTGTGGCGACCATCGCGCATCAAGTCGTTGCAACCGCCAGCCTCGACCGTGATGTTGTCCGCAGTGTATTCGTCAGCCCAGCCCATCAAGGGATAGGACTTGGCAGGAAGTTGATGGCCACGCTTCAAGCCGTCGCCAATGACGCAAACATCGACGTCTTGCGCGTGCCCTCCTCCATTACCGCTGAAGGCTTTTACGTGAAGTTGGGCTTTCGAAAGGTTCGTGATGAGTTTCACGGCGCTGAACGCACGATCATCATGGAACTACGTTTGAGCCCTGATTGAATGTGGGGCGACCTCATTTCTGTCTCCGCTGAAGATTGTAGGAGCTGCCGAAGGCTGCGATCTTTGATCCTGATCTCAGCACCGTCGAAAAAGATCAACGTCAAAAGATCGCAGCCTTCGGCAGCTCCTACGGTGAGGTCTTGATGAACGGGCGGCTCAATACGAACGCTGTTTTATTCCCCACCGCCCTTCGTCCCAAGTCACCACCCACAGGTTTTCATGAGACGTGATGACGGCCCCATCCGCTCGATTGCGCGAATACCGAACATACAAATGGACCTTTCGAGGGCTCACCAGGACCACACGTTTATCCTGGTAAACCGTATGGTCCCAGCCCGTCTGGCGCGTCAACTCAACAAAAAAATCATCCGGCAGCTGCCCGGCCCGGTCCCAGATCACCAGGTTTTCCCCGGAAAGGATGACGTGAGGAAAGTGAAGAAAGCGATCCATGCCCACCAGGTCCCGAGCGTTGAAGGCGTCGGTAAACGCTTCGATGCAGGCAATGGCTGCACGCTCCATGGCGGGCTCGTCGAAAGCATCACGGCGATCGGGTTGAAAGAGTGCATCGGTATTTTTCATGCTACGAACTGGCTCCTGCCTGTGTCGAAAAATCGCTATCCGTTGAGTGGCGATGTTCAGTCTGCCGATCAAACTGCCGGTTGGCCAACGCAGAAAAGCGCCACGGGCTGACGGGTTTCATCCAGCTCCAAAGCACGTTTCATTGCGCCATCGTCAAAACCCATTACCACCACAGACCCCAGCCCTTGCGCCGTCACCGCCAGGTACATGTTTTGCGCGACCGCTCCCGCTTCAAAATCGACATAACGCGCGCCACGCAAGCCATCCGCTTGCTGTTCGGCAAAGTGCTGGATGGCCAGGTCTCGGTTTCCGATGATCACCACCACAACGGCAGCGTCCTCCAGCCAGGTTTCATCACCGAGCGCGGCGCAATTCAGAACCCCGGCCGCAAGGCTTGGACCGGACAACGTGAGCTGCGCCGAATCAGGCTCGAAGATGTAGAAACCTGGTGATAAACCCTCGACCCGACGAACGATAACGCCCAGGGTCAGCGGATACAAAGCATGTGCCGAGGGCGCTGCACGCTTGCCCTCTGAGGATGTGCGGCCCTGCCCGGCAGACAGAATGTTGAGCACGGCGCTCAGCGAGATGGGCTCGTCGGTGTAACGTCTGACGCTGCGCCGGCGGGTGAGCAGGTTTTGCAGGGCTGTTGCGTTCGAAGCATCCATTGCACGTGCGTCCCGATTTTGCGGAACCTCGATTAAAGCAGTTCCCATGATGTGGTGGTTGTCGGGCCAGCTTTAATTTTCAGGCCCTCACAAACTCTGTGGCGAGGGGGCTTGCCCCGTTTGGGTCGCGAAGCGGCCCCCGGCACTCTCCTGGCAGACCGCATTCGCTGGATTGACACCTGCTTCGCAGGCGAACGGGGGGCAAGCCCCCTCGCCACAGATGTTCAGCCTTTTTGACCGCAGAGTATGTCCACAACAGGCTTGCACAGTGGACAGAGCACGTCGCATGACGATAGCGTCAGCCCATCCCATTTAAAGGCCTCACCATGATCCCGATTGTCGAGTACGCCGACGAACATCACCGCACCGCCGTTATCAATCTCTGGGAAACCGCGTTCGGCTACGAAACCGCGCACAACACCCCAAGCCTGGTGATCGACAAGAAACTGGCCATCGCCGACGGGCTGTTTTTTGTGGCGCTGGCTGCAGAGGTGGTCGTTGGCACTGTTCTGGCGGGATACGACGGCCATCGTGGCTGGCTCTATTCGGTTGCGGTGCATCCGGCGCAGCGCCGACAAGGCTTGGGCGCCAGGCTGGTTCGCCATGCAGAGCAGGCTTTGACGGCGCGCGGTTGCATGAAGATCAATCTGCAGATTGTCAGCACCAATGAAAGCGTGAAGGGTTTTTATGAATCCCTGGGTTATGCGGTGGAGCCGCGCATCAGCATGGGGAAGAAGGTTGAGGTGAACATTGCGCAGATCTGATGTTCCGTCATCGCGAGCAGGCTCGCTCCCACTTGACCGAGTCAGCCGCAGATTTTGTGCAAGACACCGATTGAGTGTGGGAGCGGGCTTGCTCGCGAACAGGCCGTAACATTCAACATCAGCGGTGACTGACACACCGCCTTCGCGAGCAAGCCCGCTCCCACATTTGATCTGCATTGCCAATCATCAACGCCGTGTGATCACCACCTCCAGATACTCACTCGGCAACACCAGCGAAGCCTCCCCCGCTCGGTTCATCCGGTTCAGCAACTCGGCAAGGTCCCTTTCCAGCCCTATGGCGCCATCAACCGGCAACACCGCAAACGCCTTGTGCACCGGCCCATACCAGTTGCGGAAGGTGTCGATGAAGTGCGCAGCCGAGCGGTAGCGGAAGTTGAAAGTCCGGCGCGTCACTTGGGTCAGGAAGTCTTGGTCATTGAAGTGCGTGTGCAACCAGGCTTCGTTGCCCCAGTTCGACGGTGGTAACGCTACGGGCGGTGGCGGAACATGATGGGCAAGCACCTTGAACATCTGGCCGACAAAACCCTCCGGCGTCCAGTTGGCCAGGCCAATGCGCCCACCGGGGCGGCAGACCCGCGCCAGTTCGGTGGCGGCCTTGGGCTGGTCCGGCGCGAACATCACGCCGAAAGTCGACAGGACGGCGTCGAAACTGCCATCGTCGAAGGGCAGTGCTTCGGCGTCGGCGACTTGAAAAATCACCTCCAGCCGTTCGGCCCTGGCGCGGTCTTCACCGCGTTCCAGCAGCGCTGCCACATAATCGGTGGAGGTGACGTTGCAGCCTCGGCGGGCGGCGGCGAGTGTGGCATTGCCGTTACCGGCGGCGACGTCCAGCACCCGCTCATCACAGCGCAAGTCACAGGCTTCGGCCAGTTGCTCGCCGACGATCTGCAACGTGGTGCCGATCACGGCATAGTCGCCACTGGCCCAGGCGACCATCTGACGGTTTTTCAGGGCAACAAGATCAATAGGTATACTCATGAAGCGTGGCTCCCTCGCGGGTTGGAACACGGATCAGGCTTTGACGGACGACTACTCCGCCGTAGTGGGATCGATGATGTTCATGACCTGCGACACGCTGTTGGCCGGAAAACCGCCTTGCCTGGCATGTTCCCGAATGAGTTCTGCGTTCGGCGCGATGTACACGCAGTAGACCTTGTCGCCGGTGACGTAGCTCTGCAGCCATTGCACCTCGGGGCCTAACTCGCGCAGTACTTTGCAGGACGTTTGCGAGATCCCTTTCAGTTCCTGTTCTGACAGTGATCCCGCGCCTGGAATCTCGCGCTCAATAATGAACTTGGGCATGACAACCTCTCTTTCTTGTTATCGGTGACAGCTTCTTATGGGTGACAGCTTGGGGCAGTAACCCTGCTCCTCAACTATCGCCCCGTGGCATCGCCGCGTTGTGGCCGGTCGTCCGGTGATTGGCCTGAATCAGGCGTTCGCCGATGAATGGCGGTCGATCTGTTAAACCGGCGTAACACGCGCCTCGGGATTGCCGAAAGTCTGCACATTCCCTGTGGGAGCGGGCTTGCTCGCGAAGACGGCATCTCATCCAACATATTGGTTAACTGACAGTCCGCTTTCGCGAGCAAGCCCGCTCCCACAAGGGGACTTCGTCGCCTCCCACAGCGCTGCACACGCTGCGAACTAGACTTAATGATTACCCCGCAGGGGTTCATTCCCACGACCACCGCCCAGAGGCGTACGCCTCGAAAAACACTGCCTCTGGACCCTGATCCTTTCACAGGAGCACACGTGATGGACGAGGCCAGACTTAACGATTTCATGGGCAAACTGGTCAACGACATGGGCGGCGCGGCGATGCTGGCCAATGTCATTCTCGGCGAAGAACTCGGCCTCTATCGGGCCATGGCCGACAGCCAGCCAATCAGCCCCGAAACCCTCGCCGACAAGACCGGATGCAACCCGCGCCTATTACGCGAGTGGCTCAGTGCCCACGCCGCCTCCGGCTACATGGAACACCGTGACGGCCAGTTCCGCCTACCCGAAGAGCAAGCCCTGGCGTTGGCGATCGAAGACTCCCCGGTGTACATCGCCGGCGGTATCGGGGTGGTCGCGTCGTTTTTCCATGACAAGGACAAACTGGTCAAAGCCATGCGCGGCAACGGTGCCCTGCCGTGGGGCGAGCACCATCCGTGCATGTTCAGCGGCACGGAACGGTTCTTCCGTCCCGGCTACAAGGCGCACCTGGTGGCCGAGTGGTTGCCGGCGCTAGAAGGCGTGGTCGCCAAACTGGAGGATGGCGCCAAAGTGGCGGACGTCGGCTGCGGCCACGGCGCGTCCACCGTGATCATGGCCCAGGCGTTCCCTAATTCGCGGTTCGTCGGGTTTGATTACCACGCGCCCTCCGTCACCGTGGCCACCCAGCGCGCCGGAGAAGGTGGTGTGGCCGGACGCGCGCGGTTCTTCCAGGGCACTGCCAAAAGTTACCCTGGCACCGACTATGACCTGGTCTGCTATTTCGATTGCCTGCATGACATGGGCGACCCGGTGGGTGCAGCACGGCACGCCTTTGACTCGCTGAAACCGGACGGCACGGTGCTGCTCGTGGAGCCCTACGCCAACGATACCCTCGACGACAACATCAACCCGATTGGTCGACTGTTCTACGCGGCCTCAACGTTCATCTGCACCCCGAACTCACTGTCCCAGGAAGTCGGCCTCGGGCTCGGCGCCCAGGCCGGCGAGGCGCGGTTGCGCAAGGTGTTCACCGAGGCCGGGTTCAAGCATTTCCGCCGGGCCACGGAAACGCCGTTCAACCTGATTCTGGAGGCGCGTAAATAACTACCGCACCCCGTAGGAGCTGCCGAAGGCTGCGATCTTTTGATCTTGATCTTAAAAAACAAAGTCAAAAGATCGCGGCCTTCGGCAGCTCCTACGGGGGGATCAGCGTTTGATCCGTCGGGGTGATCGGCAAATGCTATCTTGCAAACACTCAAAGGCCCTGCGGAGTGTTGAACATGCTCGACCGCCCCATCCGCGAACAACTCGACCGTCTCCAGCAGTTAATGGCCGACCAGCCGTTCGCGGTCCTGACCGGTGCCGGCATCAGCACCTCGTCGGGCATTCCGGACTACCGTGACAACCAGGGCGTGCGCCGTGGCCGGCAACCGATGATGTATCAGGAGTTCCTCGCCGCCCCCGAGTCCCGGCGCCGCTATTGGGCACGGGCAATGCTCGGTTGGCCGCGAGTGCGCCTGGCCAACCCGAACGCGGCCCACGAGGCGCTGGCCAGTTTGCAGAGTTCGCGGCAGATCGGCGGGCTGATCACCCAGAACGTCGACACCTTGCACGACCAGGCTGGCAGTCATGACGTCATCGAACTCCACGGCAGCCTGCACCGGGTGCTGTGCCTGGACTGCGGCCAGCGCAGCGAGCGGGATGCGATTCAACAGCTGATGGAAGCGCAAAACCCGTACCTGGCCGGGGTCGATGCGGTGCAAGCGCCGGATGGCGACACCCTGCTCGACCCGGCGTTTGAAGCGCGGTTTCAGGTGCCACACTGTCCGCATTGCGGCGAGGCGCGGATGAAGCCGGACGTGGTGTTTTTCGGCGAGAACGTCGCTCAGGTAACGGCGGCCAAGGCCATGGCGGCGGTGGAGCAAGCGGCGGGGTTGCTGGTGGTGGGGTCGTCGTTGATGGCGTATTCGGCGTTTCGGTTGTGTCGGGCGGTGGTGGATCAGGGCAAGCCGTTGATTGCGATTAACCTGGGCAAGACCCGGGCGGATGACATTTTGGAGATGAAAATCGAGGCGTCCTGCGAAAAACTCCTGCCCTTGCTGACCCAACGACTGACCACTTAAAAACTGACGAAACCCAACCCTGTGGGAGCGGGCTTGCTCGCGAAGAGGTCGGCACATTCAACATTGACGTCGACTGACACTCCGCCTTCGCGAGCAAGCCCGCTCCCACAGGGTTATGTGTTTATCCGGCAGACAGGCGTTGGCCCAGGTTTGCTTCCTTGAAAATATCAAACAACGCCTGCGCCGCCGCCGACAGTTCATGCCCCGGCTTGGTCAACACGCCAATCGCCCGCTCCACCACCGGGTCACGCAAAGTAATGCAGTGCGCGCCCGACTCCTGCATTTGCTGCCGGCACAGCGCCGGCACCGCGCTCACGCCCAACCCGCTGGCGACCATCCGTCCCACCGTCGCCAGTTGATGACTTTCAAACTCCACCGGCAACTTCATACCGCGAGCCTGCAAGTGTTCTTCGAGCATCACCCGCACTGTGGACGGTCGCTGCAAAGTGATAAACGGCTCCATCAACAAGGTCTGCCAGTCGATCTCCTCCAATTGCGTCAACGCCGAATCATGCGGCACCACCGCCACAAACCGGTCGATGTACAACGGCGTGAACTCCAGCGACGAGCTATGAGCCGGCTCAAACGAAACGCCTAGCTCCACTTGCCGATCGCGGACCATTTCCAGCACCTGCTCGTTGATCACGTCATTCACCGTGACGTTGACTTTCGGGTAACGCGCGCGGAAGGTCTTGAGGATCGGCGGCAGCAGGTTGCCGGCAAACGAAGGCATCGCCGCCACCGTTACGCGACCGCGCTGCAGAGTGAAACGTTGACGCAGTTCATCTTCGGCATTGTCCCAATCGGCGATCAGCCGACGGGCCAGCGGCAGCAGCGATTCACCCTCAGGCGTCAGCGCCACGTTGCGTGTGTTGCGGCTAAACAGGCGTCCGCCCAGGCCTTCTTCCAGGGCCTTGATGGTCAGGCTCAACGCCGATTGCGACAGGTGCAACCGCTCGCAGGCCACGGCAAAACTCAGGCTCTGGGCCACGGCCAGAAAGGCTCGGATCTGCTTGACTGTCATCGTCGCTTTGCTCCAGTTGCGTAGGAGCTGCCGTAGGCTGCGATCTTTTGATCTTGATTTTCGGCGGCTTGAAGATCACAAAAGATCAACGTCAAAAGATCGCAGCCTTCGGCAGCTCCTACAGAGGTATTAGTGAGTTTTATCTATCAATCAACCTTAAAAATCAACTTAACAAATGAATACTCTGGCGAGACACTCATCCCCACTACGGCTAGCCAGCCGCCCATAAAGAATAAAAGAGGTGCATATGGCAGGTTTCGACAAGCGCGTGAGTTCCTACGAGGAAGCCCTTGCAGGTCTTGAAGACGGCATGACCGTGATCTCCGGCGGCTTCGGCCTGTGCGGCATCCCGGAAAACCTCATCGCCGAGATCAAGCGCAAAGGCACCCGCGACCTCACGGTGGTTTCCAACAACTGCGGCGTCGACGGTTTCGGCCTCGGCGTACTGCTGGAAGACCGGCAGATTCGCAAGGTTGTCGCCTCGTATGTGGGCGAGAACAAGATGTTCGAAGAGCAACTGCTCAGCGGCGCCATCGAAGTCGACCTGACCCCTCAAGGCACCCTCGCTGAAAAAATGCGCGCGGGCGGCGCCGGCATCCCTGCGTTCTTTACTGCCACTGGCGTCGGCACCCCGGTTGCCGAAGGCAAGGAAGTGCGCGAATTCCACGGTCGCAAGTACCTGATGGAAGAATCCATCACCGGTGATTTCGCCATCGTCAAAGGCTGGAAAGCCGACCACTTCGGCAACGTGATCTATCGCCACACCGCCGAGAACTTCAATCCGCTGGCCGCCACTGCCGGCAAGATCACCGTGGTCGAAGTCGAAGAAATCGTCGAACCCGGCGAGCTGGAGCCGTCGCAGATCCACACCCCTGGCATCTACGTCGACCGGATCATTTGCGGCACGTTCGAGAAGCGCATCGAACAGCGCACCGTGCGTAAGTGATCCCCAGCCCCCGGCCCGAATGAAGGAATAACAACAATGGCACTTTCCCGCGAACAAATGGCTCAACGCGTCGCCCGCGAAATGCAAGACGGCTTTTACGTGAACCTGGGCATCGGCATCCCGACCCTGGTCGCCAACTACATCCCTGAAGGCATGGAAGTCATGCTGCAGTCGGAAAACGGCTTGCTCGGCATGGGTCCTTTTCCGACCGAAGAAACCATCGATGCCGACATGATCAACGCCGGCAAACAAACCGTGACAGCACGTATTGGCGCTTCGATTTTCTCCTCGGCCGAGTCCTTCGCGATGATCCGCGGAGGCCATGTCGACCTGACCGTACTGGGCGCCTTTGAAGTAGACGTGGAAGGCAATATCGCCTCGTGGATGATCCCCGGCAAACTGGTCAAGGGCATGGGCGGCGCGATGGACCTGGTGGCCGGCGCAGACAACATCATTGTCATCATGACCCACGCGTCCAAGGACGGTGAGTCCAAGCTGTTGTCCAAATGCAGCCTGCCGCTGACCGGCGCCGGCTGCATCAAGCGTGTGCTGACCGACCTCGCCTACCTCGAAATCAAGGACGGCGCGTTCATTCTCAAAGAACGTGCGCCGGGCGTTAGCGTCGAAGAAATTGTCGCCAAGACCGCCGGTAAACTGATCGTGCCGGATCACGTTCCGGAAATGCAATTCGCTGCCCAGTGAGGAATTTTTCCATGCAAGACGTCGTTATTGTTGCCGCCACCCGTACCGCCATTGGCAGTTTCCAGGGTGCCCTGGCGGGTGTGTCCGCCGTTGATCTGGGCGCTGCGGTGATCCGTCAGTTGCTGGCGCAAACCGGGCTGGACCCGGCTCAAGTCGATGAAGTGATCATGGGCCAAGTGCTGACCGCCGGTGCCGGGCAAAACCCTGCACGCCAGTCGGCGATCAAGGCTGGCCTGCCGTTTACCGTGCCGGCGATGACCCTGAACAAGGTCTGCGGCTCGGGCTTGAAAGCCCTGCACCTGGCGACCCAGGCGATTCGCTGCGGCGATGCCGACGCGATCATTGCCGGCGGCCAGGAAAACATGAGCCTGTCCAATTACGTCATGCCCGGCGCTCGCACCGGTCTGCGCATGGGTCACGCGCAAATCGTCGACACCATGATCAGCGACGGTCTGTGGGATGCGTTCAACGATTACCACATGGGCATCACCGCGGAGAACCTGGCGGACAAGTACAACCTGACCCGCGAGCAACAGGACGCTTTCGCCGCGGCCTCCCAGCAAAAAGCCACGGCCGCCATCGAAGCCGGGCGTTTTGTCGATGAGATCACGCCGATCCTGATCCCGCAGCGCAAGGGCGATCCGCTGTCCTTCGCCACCGACGAACAGCCACGGGCCGGCACCACGGCCGAGTCTTTGGGCAAACTGAAACCGGCCTTCAAGAAGGACGGTTCGGTGACCGCCGGCAACGCCTCGTCGCTGAACGACGGCGCCGCTGCGGTGATCCTGATGAGCGCCGAAAAAGCCAAGGCCCTCGGCCTGCCGGTACTGGCGAAAATCGCTGCTTACGCCAACGCGGGCGTCGACCCGGCGATCATGGGCATCGGTCCGGTATCGGCTACCCGTCGTTGCCTGAGCAAGGCCGGCTGGTCGATTGACCAACTGGACCTGATCGAAGCCAACGAAGCCTTCGCCGCGCAATCCCTGGCAGTGGCCAAGGACCTGGAATGGGACTTGAACAAGGTCAACGTCAACGGCGGCGCCATCGCGCTGGGCCACCCTATCGGCGCGTCGGGTTGCCGAGTGCTGGTGACTTTGCTGCATGAAATGATCAAGCGTGACGCAAAAAAAGGCCTCGCCACCCTGTGCATCGGTGGTGGTCAAGGCGTGGCACTGGCGATCGAACGGACTTAAAGCGCTCAACAGACGGCGCGGGGACCCACGAATATCCGTTCGCCGTCTGGCAACACCCCGGTGCTTCTGAGCCGCTGATTAGCTTTTTGTGGCGAGGGAGCTTGCTGTGGCGAGGGGGCTTGCCCCCGTTGGAGTGCGTAGCGCTCCCAAAAATCTTCGACTATTACGGAGATTTTGGGGCTGCTGCGCAACCCAACGGAGGCAAGCCCCCTCGCCACAAAAGCTCCTTCGCCACAAGTGATCAGCGTCTGTGAGAGCGGTGTAGCTTCAGATGCACCGGGTTCTTTTTGTCTGGCATTCAGCCAAACTTCACCAGATTCAAAATCGGCAACGGCCCACCCGGGAACTGCGCCAGCCGTGCCCCGACACTCAGCGTCCCGAGGTCGATCCCGCAGAACCCCAGCCGCTCAATCAACTCCGCCACCTGAGCTTTCGCCTCGGCATCATCGCCCGAGAAAAACAGCACGCGCTTGCCGCCCTCCGCTGCCGGATCGCGATCCAGCAACCGAGCCACCAAGTGATTGAACGCCTTCACCACCCGCGCCCCCGGCACCCATTCAGCAAACACTTCGCTGGACGCGCGACCCTGCAAATCCCCCGCTTTATACGACGGCACCTCAATCGAGTTGTTGGCATCGATCACGATCCGTCCGGCAAAGTCCGGCAGGCCTGCCAGCGCCGTTGGCAGTTTCGGCCAGTTCACCGCGACCAACACGATGTCTTGCGCAGCCGCTTCTTCGCGAGTGCCGGCACGGGCGGTTGGTCCTAGTTCTTCCACCAGCGACGTCAGGGTATGCGGGCCACGGCTGTTCGCGATGACAAATTCGATGCCTTGACGGGACAGCGCTTTGGCGAAAACTGTACCGATAGCGCCAGCGCCGATGATTCCAATAGTGCTCATGATTGTTCACTCCAAGGGGTTGTCGTTGGAGTCGATACTGCGCTTGCCATTAGCACTTGATTAGCCGGTAATGGCTTGAATCATTTTCAAGCATTGCTAACAGGTGCCTGCCATGGAAACCCTCGCCAACCTCGAATCCTTTGTGCGCAGCGCCGAAACCGGCAGCTTTTCTGCCGCTGCGCGATTGCTCGCACTGACCCCCGCCGCCGTCAGCCGCAACGTGGCGACGCTCGAACGCAACATGGGCGTGCGGCTGTTCCAGCGCTCGACGCGCAAGCTGTCCCTGACCGAGGCCGGGGACAGCTTTCTGGCAAGCATCGGCGGCAATCTGGAGGCATTGCAGGCAGCGATCAGCGCGGTGAGCAGTGATCGCGGCGAGCCGGCGGGGGTACTCAAGGTCAGCCTGGCGCCGACCTTTGGGATCGGCCATGTGTTGCCGCTGCTGCCGGTTTTTCTGGCGCGTTATCCGTTGATCCGGCCGGAATGGCACTTCGAAAATCGCCAGGTGAACCTGATTGCCGAAGGTTATGACGCAGCCATTGGCGGTGGTTTTGAACTGACGCCCGGGGTCATCTCTCGCCGGCTGGCGACGGCGGATATCGTCGCCGTCGCCTCACCGGCTTACCTGGCCGGGCGCACCCTGCCCGCCAACCCGGCGGACTTGCTCGAACACGCCGGCATCGTGATGCGCGGCATGCGCACCGGGCGGATTCGTCAGTGGGTGATGCGCGATGGGGCCGGTCGTGAAGAGAGCGCTGTGCTGAACGAAAACATCGTCCTCAACGACCCGGCGGCGATGCGCGAAGCTGCCCTGCTTGGGCTGGGAGTGACGCTGCTGGTGCTGCCCGATGTGGTCACGCAGATCCAGCGCGGTGAGTTGGTGCGCTTGCTGCCGGGCTGGCACGCGGATGCGGGGCCGATCTCGCTGTACTACCCGAGCCGCACGCTGATGCCGGCCAAGACCCGGGTGTTTATCGATTTTGTGGTTGAAGCGTTTGGTGGGTAAACCGCGTTATCGTTCTTCGCGAGCAAGCCCGCTCCCACAGTGGATCTCCAGCGAACACAAAATCTGTGTACACCCCTATCCAATGTGGGAGCGGGCTTGCTCGCGAAGAGGTCAGCCCAGTCAACACACTTTCAGCGTCAAACCACCAACTGCAAAATCAACCAGGCATTCGCTGCACTGATCACCCCAAACAACCCCCACGCCAACACCCGCGTCGGCAGCCGATTCACAAACGGCCCCATCAGTTTCTGGTCGTTGGTCATGCTGATCAACGGGTACAACGCAAACGGCAGTTGCAGGCTCAGCACCACCTGACTCAACACCAACAGCTTGCCAATCGCGTTGTCGCCCATCAGCCACACGCCGATGAACGCCGGGATCAGCGCCAGCCCGCGAGTAATCAAACGCCGCTGCCAGCAAGGAATCCGCAGGTTCAGGTAACCCTCCATGATCACCTGCCCGGCGATGGTCCCGGTGAAGGTCGAGCTCTGCCCCGAGGCCAGCAGCGCGACGCCAAACAGCACGCTGGCCAAGGCCCCGCCCACCAGCGGATCGAGCAGGTGATAGGCGTCCTGGATGTCCACCACATCGCCATGCCCGGTGGCGTGAAACGCAGCCGCCGCCAGAATCAGAATCGCCGCGTTGACCAGCAACGCCAGGGCCAGGGAGCCGATGGTGTCGATGCGCGCCAGTTTGACCGCGTCCTGCTTGCTGGCCAGGTCGTGGCCGATCATCCGGGTTTGGACGATCGAGGTGTGCAAGTACAAGTTATGCGGCATCACCGTGGCCCCGAGAATGCCGATAGCGATGTACAGCGGCGCCGCATCGCCGATGGCCGACAATGACGGCGTGAAGCCACGGGCGACGTCCGGCCAGTAGGGTTTGATCAGCATCAGCTCGACGAAGAAACACACGCCAATGGTGGCGACCAGTACCAGCATGATCGCTTCGAGCCGGCGGAAGCCACGGTTCTGCAAGGCCAGCACCAGCAGCGTGTCGAACGCGGTCAGCGCGATGCCGAAGGTCAGCGAGCAGCCGAGCAACAAATGGAATGCCAGGGCGCAGCCAAGCACTTCGGCCAGATCCGTGGCGATGATCGAGATTTCCGCCAGCACCCATTGCGTGCGGGCGGTGCGAGTGCTGTAGCGCTCGCGGGATAATTGCGCCAGGTCACGCCCGGTGGCGATGCCCAGTCGCGAACACAAACACTGCACGACCATCCCCGCCAGGCTCGCCAGCAACACCACGAACAACAAGCTGTAGCCAAAGCGCGAACCGGCCTCGATGGCCGTCGCCCAGTTGCCCGGGTCCATGTAGCCGATCGACACCAGCAAGCCCGGGCCGGCAAAGCGCAGCAGGCGCTTGAAGAACGTAGCGCTGGGGTCAACGGCAACACTGCCGGCCACTTCCGGCGGGCAAAACGGCGCCGTGGCGACTTTGGGCAAAAAACTGAAGTTCACGCAAACATCCGTCGACAGGTGGAAAGGCGCAGCTTAGACGTTCCGACCACTCCCAGGCTATACACCAACCGGCGTAGGAGCTGCCGAAGGCTGCGATCTTCGGCCATTTCAATCTCGCCAAAGATCAAGATCAAAAGATCGTCCGAACGCGGCCCGAGCCTTCGGCAGCTCCTACGGGGATCGCGATTTCCTCAAGGCTTGGCGGTGCCCAATAATTGCTGGCGCAACTCGGGATTGCGGGTGCGCGGGTCGAGCCAGATGTCAAAAAAGGCTCGGGCGAATTGCGGGTCTTTCACTTCGTGTTGCAACTGCTGGCCGACAAAGAAGCGTGCGCCCTGCCCCGGCAAATACACGCCGGTGATGCGGGTGCCCGCCTGGACATCGACGAACGACTGCTGCATCTGGATCTGCCAGCCGGCCAGTTGTTCAGCGCTGACCGAGGAGCCGGACAACCGTTTGATTTCATCGACGCTGGCCTTCACCAGATCGTCCCGGGAAATGTTGCGCTGGTAGATCAGCTCCAGAGCAAATGGCTGGTCCGGTGCCAAGGGCCGCGCCGCACTCCAGAGCCGGGCGTTGTAGACGTCAAAACCGAACACCCGAAACTCACCGGCACCCACGATCTGCGCGCCGGGCAGTGCGTCTTGCCAACTGGCCAGCGCGTGCGTGCCGAGCAACACGAGCAGCCAGAGACTGTGACGAAGGCGCGATGGTGATCTGTTCATGATGGCTCGATGTACGCTGAAGACCTCTTTAAAACTTATACGCTAAAGGCTGTTCTGGACAATTTCTGAAAACCTATTTTTGTATACAAAACCCATAAACCCCTAGAGCAATCCATCGCCCGCGATGCTAACGTGGCCGCCTCACACAGGTCGGAGGTGCGTGCGTGCTGATGCTCAAACTGCTGGTGATTCCCGGGTTTCTGCTGCTGATTTCCTTGGCGGGCAAACGTTGGGGGCCGAGCGTGGCCGGTTGGTTGTCGGGGCTGCCGGTGGTGGTCGGGCCGATTCTGTTTTTCCTCGCCATTGAACAAGGCCAGGTGTTTGCCGCCCAGGCCGCGACCGCCGCGCTCTCAGCGATGTTCGCGATGATTGCCTTCTGCGTGACGTACGCCCAAGTCGCTCAACGAGCCGGTTGGCCGTGGGCGCTGGCGACGTCCATGCTGGTGTGGGCCACGGCGGCCATCGTGCTGTCGCTGATCCCGCCGTCCCTGACGTTCTCGGTCATCGCCGCCGCCACTGCCCTGCTGGCGGCGCCGCACCTGTTTCCGTCGGTCCAACCGATTATTTCAGGGGTAAAGCCCAAGTCCGACAAACTGCTGCTGCGCATGGTCGCCGGGGCTTTGCTGACGTTGGCCGTCACTTTGCTGGCCAGTACCGTGGGCGAGCGCTGGAGCGGATTGCTCGCGGTGTTCCCGGTACTCGGCAGCGTGATGGCGGTGTTCTCCCAACAAACCCGCGGTCCGGCCTTCACTGCCGCGCTGTTGCGCGCCACCGCCACTGGCATGTACTCGTTCGCGGCGTTCTGCCTGGTGCTGGCGCTGACATTACCCCGCCTCGGTTTGAGCGCATTTGCCCTTGGGGTGGCGGTGTCCGTGGGCATGCTCGGGGTGACCCGGCGTTTGTTGGCGAAACCGGCACTCACCACTCGTTCGATGACTTCGAACGAGTAGACCAACAACCTCGTACGTCAATCGAACGGGTTTCGCCCACCATCAGCCTCAGTTCAAACCCACTGACTGAGGCCTGACCCATGAAATTCTTTTTCCACCCTTCGCCCAACCCGATGAAAGTCGCCCTGCTGCTGGAAGAGCTGCAAACGCCCTATGAGTTGATCGGCGTTGATACCTTCAAAGGCGAACAACACCTGCCGGGGTTCCTGGCGATCAAACCGAACGCGAAGGTCCCGGCCCTGGTGGACGGCGACGCCACGGTGTTCGACTCCCAGGCGATCCTGCTGCACCTGGCGCAAAAACATCAGCGCTTCCTGCCGACCTCGGTGGCGGGTCAGGCTGAGCTGCTGTCCTGGCTGATGTTCATCGGCACCGGCCTGTCGCCGTTCTCCGGTCAAGCCGTGCACTTCCTGCACCACGCGCCGGAAGACCTGGCCTACGCGAAAAACCGTTATCTGAAAGAAGTCGAACGCCACTACCGCGTGCTCGACCAGCGCCTGACCGATCATCAATACCTGGCCGGCGACAGCTACAGCATCGCCGACATGGCGCTCTGGGGCTGGGCCAACTACGCGCCGTACGTCCTCGGCGAAAACGGTCTGGCGGCGTACCCGAACGTCAAGCGCCTGTTCGACAAAATCAGCGCCCGACCGGCGGCCCGGCGTGCTCACGGGTTGAAGGAACAACTGGTGCTCAAGGCTGAGTTCGATGAAGAAACCCGCCGCAATCTGTTTCCGCAAAATCAGGTGCAATAACCCGATTGAGCTGATCAGTTACATCCCCTGTGGGAGCGGGCTTGCTCGGGTAGAAACCGGAGACATCCTTTACGTTTTAAACCGGAGACATCCTTTACAGGTGTGAAATACGGTCAGGAGGTACCTGACCATGCCCTGGAATCGA
>Ga0105856_1000061_pt1 | contig 54812 bp, 84 predicted proteins | sample OrgsoiDNA_201060_FD_89681 | JGI IMG/M metagenome (GOLD analysis project Ga0105856, IMG submission 89681) | Permafrost soil microbial communities from the Arctic, to analyse light accelerated degradation of dissolved organic matter (DOM) -... | ecosystem: Environmental > Terrestrial > Soil >...
CCTACGCTTGACGGCAAGCTATACCCGGTCGGGCTGGCCAGCTCTAAACAGAACAAACTCACCGAAGTTGTAAGCGGCTCCCCGGGTTTGGGGAAATCGATTTTGCTCAACTCCTTGAGTAATACGAACGTGGCCAGCGCCCAGCAGAACTTGCCATTTATGGGTGGCGTCGACAAAGGGTTCTCGATGCAAGGGCAGATCGCTCTTCTACGCGATAGCCTGCCGCTTGAGCGTAAGGACGAAGCGATCGGTATCGTGCTTGAAAACAGTTCAAAGCATTGCCGGAACCTGTTCGACATCCAGTTGGGTGCTTATCACCCTATCGAACCGGAGCGTAACTGGATCATCAGTATGCTCAGCGCAATGTGCATCAACCCAACCACGGGCGAGCCGCCGAACCCTCGCGACACGCAGCAGATCTTCGATCGGATTGTCACTATGGCCTACACCGCCAATGCTGAGTTGAGCCCTCGAGGTTGGACGCGCGGGGTGGTCCCGAGCGCGGATATCGCACTCGATAAAAGCGGCATTTTCGAACGTCATGCTGAGGAGTGGTGGGCAAGCGCGAGTTGGTATGAAGTTCGCGATCTGCTGTTTGAGGCCGGCTATGTTAGTGAGGCTCAACGCGCCCAATTTCAGGCGGTGCCTGAGCTGGCCGACATGACCACCTTCTTAAATCATGAGGATGTTCTGACGGCCTTTGGCAAGGTGCAGCGTGAACATAGCAATGAGATGTTGCTGGAGTATCTGCGTCGTTGCATAACCGGCGCGTGTTCAGACTACAGAATGCTCGCCGGCCGAACGCAATTTGTGATCAGCCCGCGAACGCGGGTAATCGCCATCGACTTGAACAACGTGATGGGTGACGACAGCAAGTCCGGCCACTTGAAAACGGGGATCATGTTCTTATTCGCCGGCGAGATCGCCGGTGGCCATTTTGTATTGCCGCAATACAGAGATGCGTTGATGCAGGCCGTTCGCCCGATGTATCACAAGATGCATAACGATCGCTTAGAGCAGCTGGATCAGGAGGTCAAGACCAAGCTCTACGACGAGCTCCATAACGCGGCCAAGGTGCCGTTTATATTCCCCATGCTGGAAACCGCGGATCGAGAGCAGCGGAAATTCGGCGTTCGTACAGTGCTGTCTTCGCAGTACATGCGTGACTTCCCACCAGCCATTCTTGAATCGGCCAACTCGCTTTTCATGATGGAAGTGGATCCGAAGGACGAAAAGTTGTTGATCGAGCGTTACAAAGTGCCCGAAGTCACCATCCGGAAATTCCAACGAATCGGTTCTGGTCCGGCTGCCGATGGCAGCGGTGTGCCGTTCCTGGGCATCTTCCGAATCAAGGGCGGCGGAACGATGGCCAGGATACTGAAAAATGCTTTGGGGCCGCTGGAGCTATGGGCGCTGAACTCCTCACCTACCGACAGTGCGTTGCGCAAAATTCTTTATGAGGCCGTGGGTGGCGAAACTGCCCGCGCAATATTGGCGGACAAGTTCAAGCTAGGTTCTGCGCAACGGTTGATTGAACTGCGTCAGAAACAGGCTGGAGAGGCCGACTCAACCAACGTCATCCGTGCGCTGGCTAACCAGTTGATTGCCCAACGCGGCTACAACATTTGAGAAGGAAATGATCATGAAACGACGTTATGCGGCGACGGCTCTGGCCGTCGGCCTGCTGGGTAGCCAGCAGACTTGGGCCGTTCTTCCTGTGACGGTCGACGCGAGTATCCCAATCACAACGCAGGTGATGCCGGCAATGGTCACCATGCAAGGGACACTGGGCACGATTGAAGCCACATTGTCAGAGATCCTGAACACCGAAATGCAAATCGGTACAGCTGTGGTGCAGGCCAGTGACAAGCAGGTCAGTGCCATTACCGAGGCAGCTCAAGCGCAGCGTCAAGCGGATATCTTCGGCCGGCAAACAGAGCGTCTGGAACGCGCCCGGGACAATTACACCGTACCAGACAGCATCTGCAGTGAATCAGCCTCTGGAGTGGCTTCAGCGGTGGCCAGGGTAAGTAGGGCAGGAGCCTCACGGCTTTCCGGTGGCGACGGCATAAGCAGCCAAGCGGTGCGAACTTCAGTTGCGTCACTGCCCGTGGCACCACGCCATGGCGGCTATCGCAGTGCGGCGATGCACGCTGACTACTGCACCGCCAGTGAAGCAGCTCTTTACGGCGGTACTGACCTGTGTCCGAGGGTTTCGGACTTGCCTGGGGGCGATACAGAGATGCGATCGTTGTTGGACGGCGCCGGCTCGGTTGGAAAAGCGCCGGATCTGACATTCACCCAGGATCAAGTGGACGCGAGCATGGCGTACATGAAGAACTCGGCGCGGCATGATGGCGGGCGGACGCCGGGTAAAGGTGAGATCCAGTCTGCAACTGGGCGTGAGTACCAGGGCTTGATGACGCAGCTTAAGGCGATCCAAAGCGCCGCAATTCAACCCCAGCTCGACATCATCGCCGCTAGCCAGGCTAATCCCGCAACACGCGATGCTTTGGCTGAAACGATGAAAAGTCCATCGGCCGCTCAATACTTCACCGCCACTGCAAGTGCGGAAGCGCAGCGGACAATGGTGATGAGTGAGCGTGAATTCGAATCATTTGAGGTCGGCCGGCGTTATGCCAATACCGCCTACGAGACTGATTTGCAGCAAATGAGCGGGGACAATCTGACCCGCGAGTTGATTCGGATTCAGGGGCTGGGTAACTGGCTGCAGTTGGGTATCAAAAATGAGCAGCGCAAGGCCAATATCATCGCCGGCCAGCAGCTGGCTCTCGCGGCCGATGCCAAATACGTTCCGCAGTTTCAGGAACTATCGAGCAAAATGAGTTCAGGGGTTAGCGCCAATGCAAATTGATCCGAAGAACATGCCGCCTGCAGGCGAGCCTTCTGCCGGCACGCCCGACAAAAAACCTGTAACTCCATTGCGGCGGGCGGGCCAGGTCGGTCTAGATCTGATCAACCCTTTTTCCGACCTGAAGGTGATCTACAGAACGGGTGTATTGCCGACTGCGGCCAGATTTAAGTTGTTGCGCGAGTTGCTGGCCGAGCGATCGACGAAGCGTGAAACGCTCAACTGGGCTCAGGCAGTGGAGCGCGCCGGTAAGCCCATCGAGCAGTTGCAGAAGACGTACAAGATCATTCGGGCTGCGTGGTGGTGCTTGATGGCAGTACCTGGTGCGTTGTCCATCATGCTGTTGTTGATGCTGATGGCCACCAAGCTGGATCTGCCTTCGAGCACCTTTCTGCGAGCAGGGATGGCAGTACTGGTGCTTGCAGTAATGAGTAGTGTCGGATTTGTAAAAGCCTTGGTCGCCACTTATCGCCTCTGGCAGTTGCAGGAGCAGCGCGTCAGCGAGGATGAAGGTGGCACCTTCAAGGACTTTTTGTCTGAAACCAGATGGTGCCGGCAAGTGCTCTCCTTGGGCACGGCCAGATAACCCCCTTCGCTACAACTCGTTCGGCCCTTTCGCGGTCCGGCATACACTCGGAAAACGCTATGAAACTCATCAAACGATTTTGGTGGGTCGGTTTACTGTTGGTCTTTTCCCTGCCGGTGTTCGCCGACAGCGTGAATTACCAGACCATCAGTGCAGCCGCCCAAAAGAACAATGACATGTCTCGCCAGGCTCTGGTGATGATCTTCGGTGACGTTGTACTGAACCCGTTCAACAACTCGAAGCCGACGCTTATTGGTTCGATATTTGCCACACTGAATGGCGTTCTAAGCACGCTCGCACTGTTCTGGTTTTTGACGATCACCCTTAAAAACGTAGTGAAGGCTGGTCATCAAGGGCAGGTGTTTAATGGCGGCCGTTCGGCGCTTTGGCCAATAATGACTTTCGCGGGGTTCATCGCCTTGGTGCCTACCGGATCCGGCTGGTCGATTTCACAGCTGGTCATGCTGTGGGCGACCTCGGTAATGGGGATTGGCGGCGCCAATCTGCTCACCGATGGTTCGGTGGACATGATGAACAACGGGTATTCAATGGTCACTCAGCCGACTGCGCCGGCCACCGGATCGGCCGCACGGGGCATTTTTGAGATGAACCTGTGCAAATACACCGTCAATAGCGAGCTGCAGTCGCTGTATGCCGATGGTGTGGCAAATACACCGATGATGACCACAAAGGGCGGCAACGGCGACTACAGCACTGGCAATGGCAGCGCCGTATGCGGGACCGCAAAAACCCCGAACACGGGGCGCACCGGTACATGGAACCTTATGTTTGACAGCGACGTCGACACTCAAGGGGTCATTAGTGCGCAGAAGCAAGCGCTCGATACGATGCAGTCGACTCTGGATCAATCGGCCCAGCATTTTGTCGAGACATACCTGAGCAAGCGTGATGACGACACTGGAAGCTTCCAGGACGCCGAAACGCAGATTCAGAATGCTGCAGCTGAATATGAGAACACGGTCAACCAGGCGCTGAACAAGATCGATTTTAAAGACACGCTGCAGAGTCAGTTGTCTAGCCAAATCAAAAGCTGTGGGTGGGTATGCCTGGGCAGCTGGTATCACACGTTTGCCACTGCCAACAGCAAAACAAACGATGTGGCCAGCTCGGTTCCGGTTGTCACGGGCATGAGCGGATCCGGAGAGACGGGCACCGGCGACCTGTATAACCAAGTGTTTTCAGCGTATCGCTCGCAGGTCCTCAATAGCTCCTACACCGCGCCGCTCGGCACACAAACGGCCAAGGATGACGGGGCCGCGGCAACGGCGGTTGACCCAAATGCGGTCTTTGTAAATGTCTTTAAGTCACCGATGCAGTGGCTTACCGGCTTGATTGCCACTGGTAAAATTGGCACTCAGGCCGACTTTTCCAACCAGGTGAACCCGCTGATTAAAATGCAAGAAATCGGTGATGCCACCTTGGTGACGACCGAAGTTTTAATGGCTGCTTACGCAGGAGCCTGGGCCGTGGCGTCCATTGCCAGCAACTCAGGATTTGGTACGGCGACTCGTATTTTTGCGGTAGACACCGGAGCGGTGGTCAAGGATGTGATGAGCGCGATGGCGCCATTGTTCTATTTCTTCATGTTCATGCTGATGGCCATTGGATTTTCACTGGCAGTATTCTTGCCGGCTGTGCCGTTTATTTTTTGGATGGGCGGGGTATTCAACTGGATTGTCAGTGTGTTGGTGGGGTGTGCTGCTGGGCCGATGTGGGCTGCAACTCACTTGGGCGCTGAAGAGGACAAAGGCAGCCGCAGCGCTCATGGCTACATCTTTCTGATCGACATGATGTTGCGGCCGTCGCTGATGGTGCTTGGCTTTTTCTTTGCGGCCGTATCGGTCACAGCCGGAGGCACTATCCTCAATCTGATGTTCGCTCCGGCCCTGGCCAATGCGAATGCAGACTCAATGGTCGGCTTATTCAAATCGGTTGGCTGGCTGATGATCTACGCTCGGCTCTCTACTTTTGGGGTCACTCGATTGTTTGGGTTGCAGGCAACGCTCGCGGATTACGTCATCTCCTTCCTGGGTGGACGTGAAGGGGCGAATCTCATGGGCGGCGCGGTGGACAACATGAAAAATATGTTCGCAGCGGCTGGCAGTGGAGCGCAGCGTATGCCTAGCGTTAAAACTCAGCAGAAAAACCCGGGGGCTGGAACCGGCGATGGAGTTCAGTAATTAGAGGCTCAATTAGTTTTCGGATGGACGGAATAGCTGTCAACATTGTTGACAGCTATTCTAAGGATATGTTTATGTGCCACTACACAAGGAGCGCCGATCGATGAAGCCTGACGCTCGTCATTACAATCCAGACCCACGTTATTTGCAGGGATTGCTTGTGAAGGCCGGACTCAGTCGCAGTGCAGCTGCGAGGGCAATCGGCATGTCGCGAACTGGCTTCAACCATTACTTACGTGATGAGTCGGAACCGCTGTACCGAAAGGCTGATTATCGAGTGCAATTTGCGCTTGAATGCCTTGCTGAACCAGAAGACTCGATCGATTCCAGTCCTCAAGGAGGAAATCATTGTGCAACGACTTAAAACAGCCAAAGAAGTATGCGCCTGGCTCATGAAAATGGGCTACATGGTCCTCTTTCCGTTCCTGGTGGTAATTGGGGGGATAACACTCTATGCGCTCAACTCCCCGCGTGCCGAAGCAAAAATTGACGGTTTACCGCTGTTTGCGCTGCTTGTCTGGGCTGCAGTGCTGATTCCGGCTGGGATCTTTGTCTGTCGTCTATTCAGTCGTCGACGCCTCCTCAGAAACATCACAGCTTCCCTGCGTCAGCGGGATTACTTCGACCCCGATAGCGCCCATGAGGTGTATCACGATGGGGAAGGCAAGTACCTGGGCATCGACATCAACAATGGCACGATTCTGTATGTGCACAAGATCCGCAATGGTGCAGTGGACGTGGTGGCCATGAACATGAGCGATTGGGTTGGCAGCGAGGTCGAAGGTCAAACGCTTCGCCTCTTCACCAAGCTGCCGGAGCTGCCTCGAATCGAAATCGTGACACCCTGGGCGCAACGCTTTTCCGACACCCTGGGCGTCCTGATAATCAAGCACCGCGGTTCCTCGAGCCCTTTCTCCAGTCATGTATTCCGTCAGTTGGATCGTTTAGAGCGTGAATTTGATATCCAGATTCCACGCTTTGCCTGACAGTCGTAGCAACTGATAGCTGCCAGTCTTATCGTTGGCCTTGATCGCTTATCACTTCCCTTGAAGCGTTTTCCTTCCACACCGACCCAACTGGGTCGGTGTGTTTTTTTGTGGGACAAAAACATGCAAAACAGACCTCCACAAACCTCTATGGAGAGTGACCAGGCAGCGCTGTTTCTCTCGGTGTGTGCCTTTTTGTTTCTGTGCTGGTTGTTCTTCGACTTGTTCGTTTACTGGACCAGCTGGGTGCTTTATTGGCTTTGGATACTGGTGGACTTTCCCAGCATTCACGTATGGGCTGGTGGGAAAATCAATTTGCTGGCCAGCCTCGCCAATCATGCCAAACAGGCAACGTTTGATGAGTGGCTGGACGTGATGAATCAAACATCGGGCATCTTGATGGTTCTTCTGCTGCCGCTGGTATTGATCAGTGGGTTTGGCTTGGCGCAGCACCCAATGCTGCCGTTTCGCAGTAAACGCTTAATCAACATTCACACCCTCCCGGGCTTGGTGAGTGCCTTTTCGCCGTCAGTGATCCCTGTTTTGGCTGCATCTGGTCCTGACGGTCTAATGAATGACACAACCCCCGCAAATGCCTGGGGCTTGCATCCTGAAGAATTTGCGGAGCAACACAACCTGATCAATCGTCAAATTCTTGATCGGGACGCGGCGCGGAAGGTCTTCGAGCAGCAGTTGGGACCAAGCCATAATGGCTTGATAGGTTGGGCTCCTCATGAGCGAGCTTTACTCGCTGTCTTTGGTGCCCAGGTGTTTTTGAACGATCGTAAAGCAGCTACTCGCCTGTTGGATGACTTGAACCGTTCATGCCTGGTTAAGGGGCTGCTGCGCCGCAAGCAGACCACGTACACACCGATCTATTCGCTGGCGAACAAGATAATGGCGCGTTTGGAGAATGACCCGGGCGTGCATCAGTTGCTTCAAAAGCATGGAACAGTGAGAACGGTTTTGGCTGGTTTGTATGGGCAAGATCTGCGATTGCCGCCGGCGAAGTACCGCTGGTTAAAGGGCGTTGACCGAACTCTCTGGTATGCGCTTCAAGGTGCAGATACCGCGAAAGGATTTACCGAGGGCTCAGGGGTGCTGGCCCAGGCGCGCGCAGAAAGCAAAGCTGAAACGCTAGGTTTGCCGCGCCCGGGCTTGCTGGTGACCCAAGCCATTGAAGGCCTGCAGAATGACTTGGAAAGCATCGGATTGGTGTTCCCTCGTGAAGTAGCAGCAGTCCGCTTACGCGAAATTGCCAGCCAGCCCGCAATAACCGCGATTTATGCCGTAGAAGCGCCACAGGACACCGAATAGCTCCGGTTCTGTTGGTGCTTTGTTTCATCCCCGCTGATTGATCACCCACGCCACGCAACCATTCTCAATGCCCCGCTAATGCGGCGGCCCGAGCGTGCCTGGCTGTTACCGCTCAAGAGGAAAATTCAATGACTTCGGCTCCTTGCTCCCGTTTCAATATCCTGATCAGTGGCAACCTCATGGTAGTCATGCAGCTGGTCGACAACGCCAAACGAACTTTGTGCACCCTCGATCTGCGTCAGCAACCATCGTTCTATCTCAGTCTTGGCCACGTGGTTTGCCGGGACGCTCAAGGCCGCGAATTCACCCTTGCAACAGATAAAAACGATGAGGCAGATGAACTCTTGTCTCAGTTGCAGGCAACCCAGTTGCGTCATCACACCCTCAAAAAACAACGGGTGCGTGTACTGGCCGCCGCCGCGCTGATCGTGTTGAGTGCCGCCGCCACCCTCCATTGGTGGGGGCATCCAACCAGTGTCGGCTCTAATGATTCGGTCAGCACCTCGATGCCAAGCGCACTCCCATTACCGCCGCCTATGAACGCACCTCAGGCGGCGATACAAGCCCCCAAATCCAATCCTGGTTTAAGTGATTCGCGGCCGGCGACGGTAGCCCGATCAGCTGGTGATGGCTGGACGTTGCCAGAGTCAGTCCGGCTCACTCTCCCTGAGAAGCTGCACAAAGCTGCTGAGCGCAAGATCTTTACCGTTGAATACTCCAGCGGCCATGCCCGAACTTTGTATGTTTTTGCGGACCCGAGTTGCCCGAACTGCCAGCGTGTGGAGCCGTTACTGCAGGGCGCGTCGAGTGAGTACAACGTGGTGATATTTCCTGTTGCGGTGATAGGTCGCGAGCAGTCGATTGCAGCGATTACGCCGGTGTTGTGTATGCCGCCAGAGCAGCGTAAGGCCGCTTGGGCCGCCCTGTTTGACGTGGGGCACGACGGTTTGAACATGGGCCAAACGAAGACCGCGTCACAAGACGTGGATGCCGGCGCCGGCGCACAGCCTGAAGCTTGCGATTTGGCCGAAAAGCGGCTGGGGGTCAATGAGGTGGCTTATCAGGCCTATCGCATTCCTGGCACGCCCTGGGTGATTTCTGATGATGGGCGTCATGTGCCACAGGCGCTGCTGAATGACCCCGCCAAGCTGCAGGCGTTCTTGAACGATAAGGAGGCTGCGAATGCGTCCGAATGACAATGCCGTAGACCGTGCACGCATAAGCAGGCGCATTTACCACTCAGCCCTGGGCGAGTGGTTGATGAGCCCTGGAAGTCTGACGTTGGGAATGTGCGCAGCAGTGGCGGGTGGGATTTTCTACCCGGTATCACTTTGGCTGAGCTTACCCGCGCTACTGATCTGGGCGCCCTCGATGCTGCTTGAGCCTTGGCAGATGCCCATGCGCATGCCTGCCGATATGGATCGCCCTGACCCGTCCACGCAGCGCCGAGTGCCGGGCAAGTTGTTCGGGTTTTTACCGATCACAAGCATGCATGTCGTGATGACCCGGGCTGCGGGGATTTTATACATGGGCTATCTGCGTGGCCGAGACGCAGGGCGCGAGCTGTGGCTGTCCATGGATGACATGACGCGCCATATCCTCATGTTCGGCACGACCGGCGCCGGTAAAACCGAGGCTCTTTTGGGGTATGTCGTTGGCCAGCTCAGCTACGGAAAAGGGCTAATTTATTCTGACGGTAAGGCTCAAAATGATGTGTCCGCAGCCATTTCCTCCCTGGCTCGGCGTTATGGCCGGGAAGATGATACTCGGCACATGAGCTTCATTACGGGTGGTCGCTCCAGGGCGCAGGAACTGCTTGATGGCAACAAAAACCGGGGGCAGACAAACACCATCAATGCGTTTGGTATCGCCCAGGAAACCTATATCATCAACTTGATGGATTCGATGTTGGGCCCGGCTGGTAACGACGGAGGGTGGCAGGAAAAGGCCCGTGCCATGAATCAGGCTCTGATATTTGGCCTGGTCTATAAATGCCGCCGTGAACGGACAGTGATGTCCCAACGCACCATTCAGGCGCATTTGCCGCTGCGTGCTATTGCCAAACTCTACATTCAGTCAGTGGAGGAGCAGTGGCACGAAGAGGCCCGGTTGCCGGTGGAAAACTACCTGAACATGCTTGCCGGATTTGACTTAACCAAGGTGGATTCCCCGTCAGAGTGGGCGCCTGAAGCCTTGAATCAGCACGGCTACTTAATCCAGCAGTACAGCCGCATGCTGGCTTTGTTTAATGACACCTATGGCCATGTATTTGCCCGTGACGCCGGGGATATCGACCTCAAGGACGTAGTTCATAACGACCGAATACTGCAGGTTTTGATTCCGGCCTTGGAGGTTTCAGCGACCGAGGCGGCGACCTTGGGCCGTTTGTACGTGTCGCAGTTGGCCATGATCCTGAGTCAGGATCTGGGTGAAAAACTGGAGGGTACTCCCGAAGATATTCTGGTTATCCGCAAATACAAGGACCGCTTCCCGTTCTTGTGGATCCTGGATGAGGTAGGTGCCTACTACACCGACAAGATTGGCGATTTAGCGACGCAAGTGCGGTCCATTGGTATTTGCTTGTTGTTAGCGAGTCAGGAAGCGCAGCGCCTCAAATCTGCTGCCGGCGATAAAGTCTGGACGCTGATTGCCAACATGGGCACCCGGATCACCGGGAAAATCATGGATCCCAAGGACACCCTGGAAATCCTACAGTTGATGTCCGGTACCGAGATCCAGCCGGAAGCGAACTCTATGGTCCGTCAGTCGGGCATGTTGGGCGGCAGCTGGGAGGAATCAGGCACGCTCAACTTGCGCGAGCAAAAGAAGGTCAGTGTCGAAGAGGTACAGCAGCTGAAGGAGGGTGAAAACATCACTCTGTTCAACGGTGAAGTAATTCGCGGTAGCTCTATTTACGTTGCTGATGTGGACAAGCTCTCGCGTGAGGCCATTCGTATCAATCGCTTTATTGAGGTGCAGCCGCCCAGCCTCGATGCTTTGCTGGCCCTCGTGCCGTTGAAGGTGCAGCGATCTTATCCACGAGCAGAGTGTATTCAGCAGATCCTGCGGACTGTGGACCTTGAGCCAGGCCGTGCAGATCTGAGCAACCTGGTGCTAACGGACCCACTGTTGGCCACCCTGAGTGATCTTGACCAGGAGTGGCGATATATCTGGAGTAGACGCCCGACTGCCGCGGTGCGTAGCACACTGCTCTGGGAAACGGCCCTGTCCCAAATGCCTAAGCGCGGCCGTGGATACAAGGCACGCACCCGCATGGCCCAAGCATTGACGGTTAGCCGAAAGCGCCTCGATGGCTATCAGACGCAACACGTAGTGCCGGCGCCGGCGATGTCGCCCTGGGGATTGGAAGCGTCAGAACCATCGCCAAGTTTTAGCGCGCCTCAGGCACCCCGTTCGCCCAGGGGGAACAGGCTGGTAACAGAGGCTGAATTACCTGGGCCGATAGCTGCTGATTTGGAGCCACCGGCCGACCGGTGGGACTGAATCGCCGGAGATGTCCTGCAGCACACTGTCCAGACCCTGCTGCCCAGCGATAACAACACAGTCCACGATTTAGCAATCGGTCACTCGATAGCCAGGTTATCGAGTCGATCCCCTGCCCCATCACAAAGATACTCACCGAATAAACTTGGAGTTCCCTATGACTTTTACCCGAGCGCCAAAGCCTTGCTGAAACACCACCGCCAGGATTACGGATTTGAAGACTCCGCAGTAAGGGCATAGCTCATCAGATTTCCCCCTCCTGTTCCATGCCCATATACCCACCAAAGCATTCCTCTTTGTCTTGAGATCGGCCAAACCGATGTTCAACATGAAAACCTAGTTTCCTGCACGTCAGTGCCCGCCAAAGCGCGTCGAATGAGCTTTGCATTTACATGAATTTGCATTTTCATGCATCGGCGCTTATCGTTGCAGGATGATTTCAGGTTGAGGTGCGATGGCCATGGACCTTTCAGCGATGCGCGATAAGTTTGAACAAGGTGAGTTGAGGGCAGCTGTAGCTGTCCCGGTCGCCATGGCTAACGATGCGTGGCTGTTAATGGTTGTCTGCGCAAACGGCACAAATGAATTTATGACAGTAGCGCGATCGGACAGGCAAAAGGTTTACAAAAGCCTTTGGGCAGTCCACGCCGATGCTGAGCGTGTCGGCTTTGCAGAAATGAAGATTAGGTTCTCAGGGGGGAATCTGAAAGTGGCTTAACAAAACGCAAAAACCAAAAAGCCCGGCTGGTAACCGGGCTCTTGGTAACACATGAACAGGTTTCTCTTTCGACGGGGAAAACCTGCTCTCTCTCTCAATTGGTGAGCTGATTATGGGGCGCACTGCGGATTCTTGCAAGCCGCAAAAAGTCAACATAATTAGCTTTCCGCCGAAAGGCGTTGAAAATGGAATTAGCTACGCATGCGATGACCGAGGGCACCCAAGAGGGAGCGAGTCGTCGTCCAGCCAGAAAAAAACGGCCCTACGTCGACCGTGTCAATCACGGCGGCAACTTCTGTGGCCATCAAACCGATTCACCTCGACTGGATCTGATCCGGCCAGAAACAAGCAAACGCCGTCCAGGAATCCTGATAGAGCTGCAGGAACGTATGCGACGTTACTACGCGTCGCCGAACGTCCTACCTTCCCTACGTAACGCCCATAAGAGCAAACAAGGCCGACAACAGCGCAGTGAGCGCCGTGAAGCGTGCTTAGTGATGCAGGCTGCCATCCTTGAGCATACCGACCTGGTTTCACTTCGTTGCGGCGTGCCTACGCCGTCGGGCTTTATGTCGCTGACCCTACCTTATCTGGTCAAACTCACTGGCCTGCATCCTCGGCGCGCTGAACGTGCAATGGCAGATTTGAAAACAGCTAACCTGATTACCGTTAGCCAGCCTCGACAACTGAAAGAGGACGGCTCCTGGCGCGGGTTGGCGGCGGTAAAAGCAGTCAACAAGCTGCTGTTTACGGTGTTTGGGCTTGCCAAACGTCTCACGCATGAGCAAGAACGTGCTGCAGATCGCCTGGCCAAGAAGGTGAAGAAGGCCGGCGGCACACTGACAACCTGGGCGCGCAATGCGCTGGTGATCGGTGGAGGCAAGGCGCTGGGTAAGTTCCGAGTAACAGCTGCTGCGGATCGAGGCGCCAGGCGTCCGTCAGTTGACCCTGTGGAGCTTGAGCGAGTACGACAGCAGTTTCTGTTGGGATTGCTTCAGGCTCACCCCGGTCGACCGCGACAGGAAATCTACGACGAAGCAGACCGGATCATCGCCGAGAAGACCCGCCAATACAGCTACTAACGATCCAGCGGCCCTTTCTGCGGTCGCTATAGGGTAGCTACGCCCTTTTTTCAGCCACACCCTGCAGGCTTGCCCTGCCCTGCCCTCATTGCGCCCAAAATTCGCCGGACGCCCGCCAAACCGCCCTCGCATACCTGACACTAACCCCCTTTCGAAGTTATCCACAGGCAAGTACGGCAAGTCCTTCATTTAGAAGAACTTAAGTGTCGGCAAGATATTTTTTAAGTGTCGGTCATTAACCAGAGGGAAAAAAATTAAAGATGGCGGTGTAGCTACGCTCCACCAAGTAATGCCCGCGCAAGTCGTGCCTTTGGCACGGCGCGGACAGCGGGGCTACTCGCCCCGAACCCCTGGCAGGAGCCTACGGCCCCTGCACCCGTGGGTCAATCATACCGAAAGACCGCGTGATCGCCTGCCTAAGCGGCCCAGGCCGATGAAACTGGCCTGCCCTGGCCTACGGCCACCCTTCGGGCGCTAAGGCCCGGATAAATCGCCCCCGACCGGCAAGCCGGCCGAGTGCTCAACCGGGTGCGTGTGCGCACAGGCTCCTCCTATTACACGGAAACCCTACTTACGCTGAGTGCCTTCGGTGAAGGCATCGATTTTTGAATTTTCGCCCGTCCGTATTGAGTCATTGATTCAAAACGAGCAAGAAGCGTTTGAACAGCAGGCTTCAGAAGTGGTGATGGGTCTACCGCGGTGTGGCCCTGAGAGAGCGAGGGCATCGAGGCTTTAGTGGTCAACCTGGTATTGAGAAGTATTCAGCCTATGACCTACCTCGCTGACCGATAAACGTTGATCCCCGCTGATGCAAATAGGCTAAAAAAGCCTAAATAATTCTTTCATATTAGGCTAATTTGGCCTAATATTGCTCCTGTTGGTGGCACGCAGAGAGCCACTCGACTCTTGAGGGGGCTAGTCGTTGCCGCTGACGGAGAACGAGATGAGACTTTCAGATGTGGCGACGATTCAGACGAGTTTTCCAGAGGCGCATTTCTGGTTAGTTCGAAGAGGCTCAGCTGATCGATGCGGAGAACCGGTTCGGGGTTACAACCCCGAACACATCGGGATCCGAGTCGACCGCGTAGACATTCTGTTACCTGACTACCTCTTCTATGCCCTGATGCATGTTCACCAGGGCGGTTACTGGAAGACAGTAGTCACCGGGACTCTGAGTTTGGTCAACATCCGTGTTTCAGACGTTCGACGTATCGAGCTGTCGCCACGGTAGGAATGGGGGGCGCAAGCCCCCTACTCTGACCATCACAAGGATCTACACCATGGTTATCGCATTACCTGACATCGCGACACAACAGGCAGTGATTTTCGAAGAAGGCACGAAAGCTGCGATTGCGCAGTTGAACGCCAATCTCGACGCGCCGAGGTTGCCACCACAATCTGAGATCGATGAAGGCTTGTATCCACGTACTCATCTGCTGCGAGAGCGCGAAGGATGGGAGCCGCCTGAGCCAGATGTGGTTAGTGCGTACTTCCGGCACTTTCAGTCGCATTTCAAGGAGTACGGCACGGATGCGAAGCTGGCGACCCTGTTAGGACTTTCATCTGATCGACGCGTGAGAGCGTTTAAAGAAGGTAGTACCACTGTGCCTTTCGGCGTCTGGCGCCACTTCCTTGTATTGACTGGCCGGGTGCCCCAGGACGTTATCCCGGTGCTGGCTTTCATGGGATAGAAAAGCTGTAGATGGGATCGCCGGAGCGTGGCTGCAACCACCCCCAGCGCGAGACAAAAATACATGGTCAGGAACCATCAATGTCTGTTGAGAAATATACCACAGCGATTCTGTCTGTTCTGAGCTTACCCCTTGTTGAGTTGGCTAGACCTGAACCTGCACCAGGTGCGCGATTTTGTCTCTGTCAGCGGCTTGCTACGTGCCCGAAGACCTGATCAGTGATCGAGGTCCATGATCTGGATCTTTTTACCAGGTAATCCCTGAAGCTGACATTTCTCGTATTTTGTGTGAATTCCGGTATTTTGCTGTTTATTTGTATTTATCCGGAATAACTAATATTTTATAGTGTGTTTAGGAACTATAATGAACCAACAAATTTTGGATGGTAGCCCAATGATTGATGACAGTATTCCTGCAGAAGAGTTGGCAAATTTCGTCGACTTCAACAATTTGTTCTACACACCGGCTTTCGCTGCCAGTTGTCTTGATTTGACGACCCGGCGCCTTGCGGATATTGAGGCAGAGAACGGCCTCAGCATCCGTAGGATCCCCAGTGGAACTTCTTCGCGCCGTACTTACACTGCAGAGGACATTTTTGAAATCTCCGCTTTGCGGCGCGTCTTAGGCCATGCGAAGGGGCTTGTCCGCCAGATAGTTGTGTCCACCTTCGTTCCGAAGGGGGGCACGGGCAAGACCAATACCGCAGTAAGCCTCGCGATTTATGGTCAGATGGCGGGGCTAAAAACTTTGCTCATTGACAATGACCATCAAGGCGATTCGTCAAGCATGCTGGGTTACGACCCGGATCTTGATCCTGACGATCTTAAGGAAATGGGAATTCCCGCTGACCGGCTCGTTGATGGCCACCTCGGGAACCTCATCAGCCCCCTGCTCCGCATGCGTCCATTTGAACCCAAAACCTTGGATCAAGTGATCAAAAAACCGTTTGGCGAAAAAGGCATCCATCTAATACCGGCCGATAGTTCTCTGGAAGATCTGGGGTTTGCGCTCGATGCCTCAAACAATTCTGACATGTGGTATGCGAAATGGATTGATGATGCCGCCTCTGGAAAAATTCCAGGTTGCGACCTCTCCGGATATGACTTGATCATTTTCGACAACGCACCGTCTGGATCGCGACTGACCAAAAACTCAGTTGCTGCCAGTGAGCTGCTGGTATGCCCTGTACGGATGGATAAGTTTTCATTCAGGGCTCTGATTCGCTTGCACGACTGGTGTGCTCGGTTTGCGAAAGAATATAAGTACTCCCCCGCCATCGCCGCCATTCCCACGATGTTCAAGCGCAACCGAACTCGGCTCCTGAACAACCTTGTGCGACTTAATGGGCTGTTCCCGGAAGGGGTTACGGAGGAAAAAATATATTTCTCGGAAGACTACGAAAAGGCGTTGGACGAGGGGGTTCCCTTGATGCTGTGGAAGGGCGCGAACAAGGATACGCTGGCCGCAGCCAGGAAAGTTTACGGCGAGATTCTAGACAAAGTTCGTGATTTGGCGAAAGCCGGCTAAAGGTGTTGCTACTAGCAACAGTGAATGTTGCCGGTGGGGTGTTGCTACTAGCAACACCAGTCTCTGGCAGATGTGTTGCTACTAGCAACACTCACAGATAAATGAGGCTGCAGATGAAATCCAACGACTTCCCAGGTAATCCAAACAGTAAAGCAATGCCCGGTCTTAGAACTCCGGAAGCCATCCCCGCACCGCAAGGCTCACGCGCTGCTGCGAGGGCGGCGATGATTGCCGGGGTGAACCCTGACCCTGATGTCGCTTCGTTGCCGGCGAATGCTCCTTTGGAAGGGGAGTGGATTAGCGGCGATACGATCCTCGCTGACGTGCCGGTAACTCAGATCGTCAGATCGCCCTACCAGCCGCGATTAGTTTTTGATGAGAAATCTATTGAAGAACTGGCGACTTCGATTCAAACAATCGGGTTGGGAAAGCCAATCATTGTTCGCCGATTGCCAAATGGGAAGTTAGAGCTTGTTGGTGGAGAGCGGCGGTGGCGTGCAGTTCGATTGAACGGCGGTGAGACAATCAAGGCCGTAATTCAGGTTATGACTGATTCCATCGCGATGATTCTTGCACTGACCGACAACGGTGGGGAGGATTTGACTGATTACGAGCATGCGCGAAGTTATCACCGGATTCTGCAGGAAGGAGAGGAAAAAAGTCAGAGAGCGCTTGCGCGACGTTTGGGGATCAACGTTTCGATAGTGAATCGTTGCCTAACCTTGATGCTGCTTCCTGAGTCGATCCGAACGGTACTTGATGGCAATCCGAAGTTGATCACCAGCAACTACGCGAAAAGGTTTGTCGATCATGCAGAGACTCACCCGACGATAGTGGAAAAAGCAGTACAGGCGATGGCCGAGTCGGGTGTTCAGCAAGAAGCGGCTTTGCGTTTGATCGACAAGGAAATCGCGGCGCTGAACAATACGCCGGAACAACCGAAAATCGAGAGTAGGGCGGTTAAGGGTGTCGGCAGTTTAAAAGTGTCCGGGGCACGTCTTGAGTTCAAGTGTGTGAAGGGGATTGATGCCCAGCGCTTGAGCCAGCGATTCGAAGAGTTCTTGCGCACGCTCGACCTGGACGCGATACGCAGCGATGCACCGTAGTTGACGAAGCTCTGCGCGGGCGACAGGGCCAGCTTGAATTATGTAAATAGGCTAAAAAAGCCTAATTATTTCTTTCATATTAGGCTAATTTAGCCTAATATGACTCCTGTTGGTGGTACGCAAAGAACCACTGACTCAAGAGGGGCTAGTTGAGCTACTTCACCAGGTCAAGGAAATGGTCATGATTACTTCGAATGATCGCAGTACAGATGCAGAGGATGTTGGGGTTCTGTTTCACGCAATAATCAGTTACGCGGAAGCCAATTCGGAACGTCTGGATCGCAGTCTTGTGGCAGTGGGCTAAAGATGACCCGGATGTAAAAGCCCTTGTGGTCAAGTGGTTGCAGTCCTGACGTCATTATCCACATACGAGAAAACTACCAAGCCCTGCCGTCGAACGTGGGGCCAAGTGCGTAGAAGGAGGCCACTTTTCCTTCGACAAAAAAAGAGCGCCAAGGTCTTCGACCACCTTGGCGCTCACAACACACCGAAACCCCGCAAAAGGTATCAGCTATGTCAGACGCAGAGTATACCCGCATCCGCAAGATGCCGCTTTCCGATCTTCGTCAAATGGGCGCTTGGGAATTTGCCCGATACTTCGAAGCCAGCAGTCAGTTTCAACGCAAGATGATTCTGTTGGCCCTGGCCAGATAAAGGACGAATTATGGCAAACCGGCAGCTTCAGACTTACGGGTGCATGGCAGTAGGGCAGCGCGTGGAATATGCGCGCCTAGACAATCCGTTGAAAGATGAACCGCAAAGCATATGCACCGAGCATTCGATTACTGCAATTCGAGAGTGTGAAACCGGGGTTCTGGTCACGCTTAAAGGCGTCTCATCTACCATCGTGAAGGCTTTCGACAGTCACGGTCGTGTTTGGGGTGGGTTTGGCAACCTGCGGATCCTTCAGGAAGCTCCTGAACAGCTCGTGATCAGTATTGTAAGCCCTGTCTGCAGTCACTGAGATCCCTCCAGGTAAACAACAAGCCCCGGCCTAAAAAACCGGGGCAGACGCCGTATAAGGGCGTGACTTTCGTGCCCGTGTGTACAGGAACTTAGCTGCATGAAGACTTTAATTGTGATCGCAGCAGTGATGGCGATCGCCGGCGTTGGTTTGGGTGATTCGATCCTGGGTATTTTCGGTGCTGTAGCGTTGGCCTGCGCAGGCTCTGACGCGCTGGCCCGCCGCTACGAACCCCGTCAGCCAGTACGAAGGTAGGAACTGCGCACCAGGTACGCCACAAGCCGCCATTAAATGTGGTGCTAGATGCTCAGAAGTCCGCCCAACCTCGTGTCCGCGATTCTGTTCTACTTACCCAACAGCCATAAAGAGGGTCATGCCTATGTTTGCCTTTTTTCAGAAAGTTGAGTTTCAAACCGACCACTCTTCTTATGGAATCGGTCGCGTTATCACCGTTTATCCCAACACTGAAGAGGTGAAGGTTCTTGATGACGAAGGTGAGGTATGGCGTGGGCCAGCTGACTTGGTAACGCCAGTTGAGGAATGAACCAGTAACTCAGATCACATCGGAGACCTGATATGTGGGCTGAGCCGGAATCGATACTTGTACTAATCGCCGGTTTGATTGCTGGCTGCGTGGTAAATGGTCTGGTTACCCGACTTCCTGCTGCTCTGGAGCGAGGATGGCGGGCTCAAGCGCTGCAAGTCTTGGGGCTTGATGCAGACGTTCAGCAACATACGAAAGCTGTCCCGATGGTTAATGCGCGTGCTGTTGCAGTTGTGGCTGCGTGCGTTGGTATATCAGTCCTGGTCGTGTGGTATATGGGCTTCAGTTTAAAAGCCGCGGCAATGTTGATATTGAGCTGGGGGTTGCTCGCACTGGCTTTGATTGATGCCGAACACTTCTTACTGCCTGATGTCCTTGTTATCCCGATGTTATGGCTGGGTTTGTTGGTTAATACCTCGGGATTAATTACCAGCCTCCATAGTGCTGTACTTGGAGCCGCTTTCGGTTACCTAAGTTTGTGGGTAGTTCACCAGTTCTTCGCGCTGTTAACCGGCCGTGATGGGATGGGATATGGTGATTTTAAGCTCTTGGCATTACTTGGTGCGTGGGGCGGATGGCAGCTGCTGCCAGCGGTCCTGTTTACCGCGGTGTTTTTAGCGATCAGCTTTTGGTCTACGCAGAGTTTTTTTGCTTCAAAAAAAATGCAGTACGAGCGGCCATTTGGACCACCCTTAGCTCTTGCCGGTGGGGCGTTCATTCTTTTGGGTGATTCATTCCAGTGGATACAACTGAATATTTGGCCCTAGTGAAGATTCACGATAATTTAAAGAACCCTACAAAGGATCGCTCACATGGAAGACTACGAACCGCCTGACCTGCGCTGGTATCGATTGCCCCCGCTTGAACCGTTGACGCCGGCTCAGATCGCGCCGCTGGTGGTTCGTCTTGGTCCGGGATGGAAGGCGTGCGCGCAGGTGCTTCCATGGGAAGACATCAACGGCAATTTGAATTATGAGGTTTACGCCCCAGCCTACGGCGGTGCGTTATTTCGATGCCGGTTCCAGCTTTTTAGTCCCGCGCGCTGGTGGCATGAAGGGCAGCAGATGGGCATCAGTGGTGTGACTCATTGGCGGTTGGCAGGTGTCGACGATCCGGACTTTTCCGAGTTGAACGGGCCGCTTGCGGTGACCCGTGCCAACACCGTGGCTGTGTTGCGCTTGCGCTATTGGTGGGCCCGTTTTCGCAAATACAAAGGGCTTGACCCGGAAGAACAAGCTATTGAAAGGAATCACGCCATGATCCATCCGATTGATCCTTCGCAGCCGTTGACTGACGCGCAGATCCAGGCCGGTGCGCGCCCAGGGGAAAGCTGGGAACAGGCACGAACCCGTCTGACACAGGCGACTGCAGCGGAGCAATACTCTAGTGGACTCAGCGCCTTGGAGTGGCAACGCTTCGTGGATCTGATCGACGCGATCCAGCAACTGTGCATCCAGTGGCTGCACGACAGCAAAGGCCGTGATGCCTGGCTGTTGCGCGCTCAGGTGCAACACCTGTTCGAATATTGTTGTGCCTTGGTCGAACGTCGCGCGGTCGAGCTGCTGCCCGAAGATCGGTTGCGTCATGGCTTGTTCGATGAAGCCTATCTATTGCTATCGCGCGTGCACCCCAATGAAGTCGAGGGGTTACCACAATGCTTTATCGGCTTGCTCGATGTCGTGGGCCATCCGGATCCATATGACAACCTGTTGAGCCTGGAAGCCGACGGAACATTGCGAATGGTCTTGAACGGCTAGGCTGTGCCTGGCTCATCGCGTCTGTGCGACTCAACCTCCCGTGAAGCCCAACCCAAAAGGAATCCCGGCTATGACCGTAGCAAACCCAGAACCGTGCTACCCGTTGCCCTTGACGGAACGTCAGTTGCGAGCGCTGACCGGCTATCTCGACACCGTGTCGACCAGTGAGGCGGATCCGGACGCCGAGGTGTTCGCCTTGATCGACCAGGTGCGCCAAGTCCGCAAGCTGATCGCGACGGCCGCTATCGCGCCCATGATCCAGATCGAGCAGGACAACCCTCGCCATGACTAACACCAGGAACAACCCCGACACTCTGGAGCGCGCCCGATTCCAGATTCGCAGCATTGCCCACGCTGAGACCGAACATGCTGTTAACTTTCATTGGACCTGGTGCGCTGGTTATTTTATGGCGCTGGCCATGGAAAAACTGATCGACGAGGGCACCCAGCGCGAGCTGGACGCGGAAGCGGATCGGGCACGCGATGAGTGGAAGCCTGCCAAGCCGGCGAGCCAGTTGCCGGAAGGCGGTGGCTTTCAGCGCAAAGTGGCCCCGCCACCGCGTTACTGATAACGAACAGACAGGACCCCCCACCATGCCGATGATCACCACCCTCGACGACGCACGGCAACAACTGGTGCACGTTCGCGCCCAGTTGACCATGGCCGAAACTGTCCTGGCCCGTATCCGTGCGCACGGCGACCCTAAGCTCGCCGAGAAAGAAGCCAGCACCCGGCAACTGATCGAAGCCTTGACCGTCCAGGCCGAGGCTCTGGCGCTGCAATTGAATGGCCCGCGCGTGCTGCACTGATCCGGTACCGGAAAAACTTTGCACCTAACCGGAATAACTTTTCCGCCTGAAAGGAACCCCGGCCGCCGGTGACTATACTGGCGGCGTCACTGAGTGGAGGGAGTGCCATGGATACCATCATGCTGTTTGGCCCCGAGGGCCGAGAGGAAAGCTTTTCGCTGCCCGCCGGGCCGATGGAACTGGTCTAGCCGGAAATCGACCGCATCGTTCACGACCCGGCCAACGCCTGGGCGGATCGTTATGAGTTCTATAGCCATGGCAGCCAGGTCGACCAGTACGGCTTTCCGATCTACGCGGACGAGTGAGCCCGCCGCGTTACGAGAACGACCAACTGAAAGGAACCCCCGTCATGCCGATGATCCAAATCGAACAAGACAGCCCCGAGCTGATCGCGCGAGTGAATAGCCAGATCGAGCAAATGGTCGAGCGGATGCGCCGGATGCCTGGCACGGTCATCGTCGCGGTGGCCGAGGAATTTGTACGCGGCTATCTGACGGCGCTGTCTGAACAGGATCTGCTCAGCAATGCGCAATGGCAGCGTCTGACGGCCGAGGTGATGGCCGCCGCGCAAGGGTAGGGCGCCGCGTTACGAGTAACGGCGTTTTCGGTAAATAGGCCCCCACACCTGGCCCAGGTGTGGGGGCCATTTCATATGTGCGCGGCTACCATTCCTGCCATCGTTGGTATACCGAGCCAGCCTATGGTGGTAGCTGTTTTTTTAGAGCATACATAGACTGATACAGGCCTGAGAAGGCAGAGCAGGGCATCATTTATATTAGTGATACGATCAATTTGATACAGTTCTATGTGAACACTCAAAATGATACAAAGGAGCCAATCTCACCATGTTCATCCGTTCTTACCTGCGAGCCTCGACTATCGAGCAGGACGCGAGCCGGGCGAATGCCGCGTTGGAACAATTTGCATCTGATCATGGCCATGTTGTTGCCAGCACTTACACAGAAAATGCCAGCGGAACAGAAGCGAACAGGCCCGAACTGCTTCGCTTGCTAAAGGATGCCCGCAAAGGGGATGTGCTTCTGGTTGAATCAATAGATCGGCTATCACGTATGGAGGACCATGACTGGCGGACGCTCAAAGCAACCATTGACTCAAAAGGGCTATGTATCGTTGCCCTCGATCTGCCGACCAGTCATCTGGCTATGAAAGTTACCCAGGGCGACGAGTTCACCAGTCGGATGCTGGGGGCGATCAACAACATGATGATCGAAATGATGGCGGCAATAGCTCGTAAGGACTACCAGCAACGCCGCGAGCGACAAGCCCAAGGAATCGCCAAAGCCAAGAAAAACGGGGCATACAAGGGCCGCCCGATTGATGCGGATCTGCACAAGCGGGTGCGAGAGCTGCTGACCGCAAATTTAGGCATTCGAGCAACGGCCCGTCACGCTGCTTGTTCGACCACGACTGTTCTAAAAATTCGCGACCAGCTCGCTTCATAGAGATCTGTCTAGATTTAGCCCAACAACTTCACTGGTTAATTCACCTGTGAAGCGATCTGTAGTTTCCGCGGCGTTTGCACCTGGTCGACGAGCCTCCATAGAATGGGTCTTGAATACGACTTACAAAGGAATGACTCATGCGTTGCGAGATTCAATTGCTGGACAGTGAAAACAAACCCTGGTTTGAAGGAGCCCGGGAATTACCAGGTGAATACATCCTCAAGCTGGCTGCCACACGGAAGCCAGCCGCCATGGAGAAAGGCATTGAGTTTGCGCAGGGGGCTATCCCCTTTTTCGGTGGTGAGCTGGCCAAGGTCGTTAAGGACGGCGGAAGCGAAGATGCGATTGATAAAGCGGTGATCGAGTTCGCGTTGGCCACCGTAGTGGTCGAAAGCTGTTTAGGCATCGAAGACAGCGTATTGCTCAATCGCAACTTTAACCTGGTCGTTTATGACAACGGCGCCGTTCGGTACGACCGGTTGGATGAACAGCCAGTCTGATTTTCCGTGGAAACAGAAAGGCCCGCTCTCGGCGGGCCTTTGTCTGCGTGCATCAGCGACTACGAGAGCCTTCCGCCTTTCCCATTGCACGGGGGGGTGATATTGCGGAACCGGTGTAAATTCAAGCGCTAAACGGCATGCGAGTCAACCGATTTTCCGTGTTGCTTGGGCCTGTCCGCTGCGACGGCTCCAGGGCGTACTAAACTTGAGCCCCCACCCTGCAAGATCGAGGATGCCGCCATGACCATGATCGACGCTGACAAGCTCCAACCCGCGCTGGAGGCTTGGCGAAAGGCCGGAGCGGCCGTGGCCCAGGCGGTGGATGACGCTGCCGATGCCACTAGGCGCGGCGACTTGGCGCAGGCCGACAAGCTAGGCAAGCAGACACAGTATCTGGCCGGGGACCGTGACGAGGCCGCCGAGGAAGTGGTACTGCAACTCGAAGCGCTGATTGCCCAGGCTCTGCCGCGTACTGGCCCATAGGGGCCAACCTGTGTCCTGCAATTTTCCGTGAACACCCCAGCGGGCTTGCCTGTAAGCTATTCAGGAGGCCCGTTGGCCACTCTCTCCAGATCCAGCACGATTCTCGTGCAATCCTGACAGAGAGACCGTATGACCCCCCGCCGTGCTACCTCGCTTCGCCCAGGCCAATTCAAACACCTAATACGCGTTGCATCCGTTTCTGGCCGACTACCAGAGCGCGATGTGGCTTTGCTATGGCTTACCCATACCACTGGCATTCGCGTCACCGAGCTGGCCCTGCTGGAGGTTGCAGACGTGCTATATCCGAGCGGAGCGATCAAGCCCGAGGTGTACTTGCGAGCAGGCATTACCAAGGGCTGTAGACCACGAAATATCTACCTCACCCATGGCAAATGCCTTGCTGCGCTCGATGCGTGGTTTGAAGTGCGCCACCGGCGCCGCTGGGGGCTATCCAGCGAAGGCGAATATCGGGGCCTGCGCCCAAGTTCGAAAGTCATTCTTTCGCACAAAGGGCAGGCGTTCGAACTCGCGTTCAAGCATCGCCAGTTGGCCTGCGGGCCGGTCGCATACCGCGCGTGTGATGCGTTGCAACAGACGTTCACCAGGCTCTACCGGCAGGCCGGTATCAAGCAGGGCTCATCCCATAGCGGCAGGCGGTCACTGGCGGCAAAGGTGCTGGCTGCAACCGGTGACGTGGAGACCGTGCAGACAATCCTCGGTCACGCCTGCCTCGATCACAGCAAGCCGTACCTGAGCGTTGACCAGGTTGTTATCCGCCGTGCGTTTGAAATGGCACTGTAGACCGCTTTCGGCGCTATCTGTTTCGTGAGAGAATTTACCGATAACGGTAAAATTATTTTCGCCACGGGAGCAGTAGATGGCAGTTGCAAAGCGGGATCTTGCCCCTGGCAAGGTCGATCCTGAGCACTTACAACGCTTGATCGGCTTCACTGGAATAACCGGGGAAACGGTGCTTAAAGCGCTATACAGCCATTTTGTGGACGGTAAAAAGCAAGCTGAAGTATGCCGGGAATCTGGCCTGAGCCCATCGCAGCTATCGAGGAAAATTGCCGACATAAACAGCGTCAGCAAAGACATTCGTGATGTCTCTAAATTTTACCGATAACGGTAAACTCTTCTTGTTATAGTTTACCGATATCGGTAAACTATAACCTCATTGAAGCGAATCACTGAGGCCACCGAAATGAGCAACAAACTGACCTTTTCCGCAGCGCTGGATGCCTACGCAGCGGTGTTGCAAGACCAGCCGGGCAAGGCGCTGCGTCAGTCGAATGGCGAGGCTGTATTCCTTGAGGGTGGCCAAATCTGTTCCGTGTCTCTCAACGAGGCCGGCGAGTGGGATATGGCCACTGCTGGTTGCATCAGCCCTGTGGCGTGGGATGAATGCGTAGACAGCTCCGCAATGTGCGCATCGGCTGTTAACTCCCCGGTCTTCGTCAACCTCCCCGTCTAATCAAGGAAATGGCCATGTTGATTCAACACCCGTTTCAGCCTCAAACCTCTATTCCGCTCGAAGAGTTGATGGTGCTAATCGACCACGAATACGAACTTTTGCGCGACGAAGACGCTTGCGATCCGTTCGGCCTTGATGTGAGTGGACGATTGAACACTTTGCTCAATCGCGTCGTCTCCAGCCTCAGTAGTGACCCCGATAAAACTGCGTTCCTAGCGGCTGCGACAGAGCGCTACATTGGCGAATAGGAAATTCGCTACACACCACCGGCCCTTGATTGGGCCTTTGGCAGCAGAAGGACGCCCATTTATGGCCTGCCAAGGACTACGAACATGACCAAGCGCATTCAACCTCGCAGCGAGCGCGACTACACCACTCGCCAGATCGTCGAGCTGCTGGACCTACGAGACTCTGCAAGTCTCTCGTTCTTCGAGAACGGTATGGAGCAGTGCATTCAGACGTCGCACTGCGGACAACAATTGCTGCTCGATTGTCCCCACTGGCCAGACGCTCTCTGGACGTATCGCTACGAGACGAGCGAATGGATTCCCATTTTCCATTGGGCAAAGTCCAACACCATCAGCATCGACGACCTGGTGGACAAGGCGCCGAATATAGATCCATTCGCAGAGTGCCCAGGTGTCCTGTGGTGCACTCCGAAAGGCCACCCGCGTGAGCAATACCACCACATCGAGAAGGGCGATGACGGTGAGTTCATCACCTCCGACTTCGGTGATCGTTATCCTCTCCCGCAATTCGACGAAAAGGGAAAGAGCGAGCACTACTACGACCGTTTAAACAATCCAGGAACGTGCGAATTCTGCAAACAACGGGTTGAGAAAAGGTTCAACTACCGTGACCCGGAGGAAAGCTGCTGCCGCAACTATGTGATTTGCAGGCCCTGCCTCGATCACCGCTTCGCGCTCGCCTGAGAAGCAGATGATATGTAAGACGATTGATTGGGAAAATCACGCCCAGGTACACCCAAGCCCCGCCTAACCGTGGGGCCAGGTGCGTAGAAGGACGCCCATTTTCGCGTCCGCGAAAACAAGGAAGAATCACGATGACCAACGAAACATTGATCGTCACCGCCAGTGACGGAACCGACATTCAGGTAATCGGGGCACCACCAGGCCATGGGGCTGGACTCGCCATTTTCATTCCAAAACTTCTGACAAAGGGCGGTGTTTCTAAGAACCGTAAGCGGGGCTACACAAAGCCCTCGCCTTGGCCTTCGAAGTAAGCAGGAAAACGCACTAGGTACACGCCACGCCCAGCCATCGAGCTGGGCAGCGGCAGTAGAGGGACGCTAATTTTCGTCCGAACAGTCGAAGGAGCAGGTAATGAGTCAGATTGGTGCAACGTGGATTCCCTTTTTCAAGGGTGGCGATCCTGACGTTAACGAAGCAAACGCTGTAGAGGCGATTAACACCATGGTCGCCGAATCACACGTTCGGGTCATCAGCGTTGAAACTGTGTACCAGCCGAAATGGCACGGCCTGTCCAAGGTCGCTGTTGGCCTTCGTGTTTGGCACGAAAGTAAGTAGGAAAAGTCCCGCAATCGCCGTTTCTCGCATGCGAGAAATCTCCCCAAGAGCCATAGGAAGCTCGGAATGAAAATGAAATTTATCGCTGCATTGGCATTGTTCTCCGGTCTGGCTCACGGCGCGGGAAAAATTGAGATTCCCGTGGAAACAACGGACGTTGTAGTCGAGCATGGTCGCGCCGCTCGCTGGGAAGAATTTCGGGCAGTACCCCACGATAAAGCAGTGGACCTGATCACAGCAGCGGACACCGCAGGTGCTGCTTGTCATGAACTGCCCACCGAGCAAATCGTTGTTTGTTATTTCGCGGACTACCAACCAAACAGAGTCGGCATGGACTTCCAAAAACTGAGTGAGGCGTTTGGCATCCAGGGCGAATGCAAACCCGGAGATGTGAAGGAAGCCGCTAACGGAACGGCGGAAGTGTGTGCCTATGGCGACGTTTGGAAGCAGGCCGATAACAAGGCTGAATGATCGAGGAAAAGTCTGCCGCAAACTTGCCCCGTCCTTCGGGGCTTCGGCAGTAGGAAGACACCACTTTGGCGTCTCTACATGAAGGTATGCCTGAATGGACACTACGGTGAAATCGAAGCCTTTAAGGGCTTTCACTGTCGGAAACGAAGACATTTTTGCAGCGGTGGACCAAGCGCACGCAGTTACCTTGGCGAACACCATCACAAAACCGGGGCCAACCCCATATGTCCTGGCAGACGCGGAGCAGGTCGAAGAACGTTTTCTAAACCGTCCTTGGGGCAAGTCGAAACAGACTCTGCAACAGCGTTTGGACGCCCGTAGCGAACCCGGCTACTTGGCTGGCTGGCAAGACTGAATCGTTCGGGGAAAAATCGCTGAGCTGCACTCAAGCCCCGGCCTAAAAACCGGGGCCGAGGACGTAGAAGGATGCCCCACTGGCGTCCACAGAATCGAAGGAATGACGACATGGCCACCGCTCAAAAGAAAAAGCCAATCTGGTGTATCGCAATCACTTTCGCCGATGAAGAAAACAACGGTTTTGTCACCCTCGGCGGCGCGGGTTGGGAAACGCAGGCCGAGTGGGAGCAGCAGTGGCAAGACATCTTTGTCGCGCCGATGGGTGATGCAGATCCGGCTAACTTGATCGTGGACAAGCTTGACCAGGACGGCGACATGATCGACGAAAAGCGTATCACTGCTGAAACCGCCGAGCGCCTGCTGGGGCGCCCGTTGGCCGAGCTGATCGCCGAAGGTCGAGCGAAGACCCCGTTCACGATGGGGCAGCTGCTGGAGCGTGATCCGGAGTTGGCTGCGAAATTTCGCAGCCGTAAACCTGCCGTCGAGAGTTGAGAGAAAAAGCATGCAAAACAAATCGCTTGCAGACCAGTTAAAGGCCCATTGGGCTCGCATGAACAGCCCCGAGTCCCTGGCACTTGCCAAAGGCGTGCGCGCGTCGTCCGGCGTTCCTAAAGTGACGATCCGACCCACCTTGCCAACCCATGGGCGGGTGATGGTTCTTGAAGAAGTGTTCGACCTGCCGGCACTTGAAAACACGACCACCGACGATCAACCGAAGTAGCACGGAAAAGGTCCATGAAAAACAAAGCGAAAAACGTCCCAAAGCGTTTGACTGGGTTAACACAATTACCGCGTTTGCTGGTCAGCCATTTTTGGGCTGATGGCGATGTATGGGGCTGCACAGCGCCGGTTCTTTCCGAGTCAGTAGTGTTGATTGAAGGCCTAAAGCCGACAGAGAAAATGCAGGTAATGGTCCGGCAAGACTCCCTCGGTGCTTCAGAAGTGCAACGGTTTCTCGATGGTTTGGATCATGCTCGGGTGCACTACCAGGTGTCCTGCGCTGAAGCCTGGACCCTCCATGAGATCTACAGCGGGAAGTTATAGGAATTGAGTATGCAAAACAAATCGCTTGCAGAACAGTTGAAGGCCCATTGGGCGCGCATGAACAGCCCCGAATCCCTGGCGCTTGCCAAAGGCGTGCGAGCGTCGTCCGGCGTACCCAAAGTGACTATTCGACCCATCATGCCAGCCCATGGGCGGGTGATGGTTCTGGAAGAAGTGTTCGACCTGCCGGCATCTGAAAACACGACCACCGACGACCAACCGAAGTAGCACGGAAAAGTCGCCCTGGATCACCCAAGCCCAGCCCTAAAAGCGCTGGGCCGAGGACGTAGAAACAAGCCACTTTCGGCACTCAGATCCAGCGGGAAAGCAGACCATGGCAATTCAGGCTAATCAGTTTGTAACAGGCTCCAATGAGCGGGTATTGACCGACGACGGCCAGCAAGGCATGCACGGTAAGCAGGGCATTGGCTCAACGACCGAACGGCACCAGGGCCAAGTCGCCGCCGCGATCTACGCGAACTGCGCCCAACTGGATAACCGCCAGTTGGATGAGATTATCGAGTGGGTTCGCCTCTACAAGAAATGATCCGGGAAAAGCTCATGTCGACAGTTTTTTTGGTAATGGCAACAGCGAACCGTTACGCAGGGAAAGAGCCTATCCCTTTGCGGGTCTTTGAAAATCAGGACCAAGCAAAAGAATGGCAAAACGCGCTGCTCGACTACCACTTAACCCCCCCTGAATTGCCGGTCGAGGATGACCGTGAAATCTGGAATGGCTACAAAGCACGACTGGATGAATGGCGTCGTGGTCATCCTGCCGGACCAGATGCCTCGGAGTACGAGCGTTTCGGGGTTTATGAACTCCCACTTGGGTTGTAGGAAACGAGCCCCAAAGCCCCGCCAAGTGTGGGGCCGAGGACGTATAAGGATGCCGCTTTGGCGTCCACCACATCGAAGGACTGACGACATGGCCATGTCCCCCCTGGCACGCCTCAACACCTTGGGCCTACCCCAAGAAATCTACGAGCAAGCGGCTTTGGTGCTGCATCAGATACATGCGGCCTTTGCGCCGTTTCTGGCCAACCAAGGCTGTGCGCAAGGCTCTGGCTTGGTAATGGGGCTGGTCGCCGTCAAGGCGCGTTCCAAAGATCAGGGGCAGGCAATGCTTGATGTATTCAAGGCAGCCGAGCGCGTGAAACTGGACGAACTTGCCGAGAACGCCGCCCGCAACCTGCACGCGCCGGTACTGATGGACGAGAAAGCCGCGTTTTCAGCGTTTCATTTTCGTATGACCAAGAAAGAGGTTGAGGCCCAGCCAAAAAGTGGAAGCTACAACGACGGCTGGACAACCGGCGCCCATGAAGCATGGTTCGCCCGTTCCGATTTGGCTCGTGCCGCTGCTGAAAACGTGAACCGGTAGGAAATGTAGAGGAAATGGTAATGAGGCCGGGGAAAATGGAAATAAGTGTCCTTTTCGGATCGATTCTTGCGGGTGTCTTGTCATCGAGCGACGACAGGGCGCAGGGCGTTCTCGCAGGGGTGGCCCTAGCACTTCTGTTCTGGGCCATGTTTGTCCTGATTGTTGGGGTGGCGAACATAGGCTTTCTCCCTCCCCATCGACGTGCACCTGTACTTGCTTGGGTGGTTGCGCCATTCACGACCGGATTGACACTCTTACTTATGGGCGGTTGGCCAGGTGTCCGCAAGGTTTAGAAAAATCATGCCCTGGTACACCCAAAGCCCCGTCGTAAAACGCGGGGCCAGGTGCGTAGAAGGACGCCCATTTTCGCGTCCGCGAATCGGAGAAGCCATTACCGTGATTACGCAAAAGGATGCAGAGCTTTTCAGAGGGGTCAACATGGCCAATCCACCACAGCACGACTAGTTGTTGCCGGGCTGGGCGCCGCCAGAGCCGCCACAGGGCTATATCAATTTGGTAGCCATTCTGACCCCTGTAACCCTGGAGGATGGTCATAAATCCCACATGTGGGTACTCGACTACCTCGATACTGAAACGGCTGATTTTGCCTCAGAAGATCATGAGTTCGAAGTGCAGTGGCCGTGGGTCTTGGGCTATCTGCCACAGCCTCAAGACTGGGATGCAATCGGCATCCCTAACTTGACCTGATTTGTCACGGAAACCCCAAGCCCCAGCCCTTAACAGCTGGGGCCGAGGACGTAGAAGGATGCCGCTTTGGCGTCAATGCAAGAGGGTTTTGGGATGACGGACACAATAAAATTCGGCACGAATGTGAAGACGGTTGAACAGAAAATCACCGACTTCTTCCCTCAGTTCAAACAACGCATTTTGGCGGCGTTTGACAAGGCCGTAGCGGAGTTGGAACAAGCGCCTGAAAGCTTGTACGGGCAAAAGCAGGGTATCGCGCTGGGACTGCTGGCCGCGCTGCGCGAATGCGATTTTATCGACATGGCCGAGTACCACGAATTGGCACTCAAAGCCCACTACGTCCCGTAGGTAGAAAAATCACATGCTCACATTTCTTAATCACGTAGTGCTGTTCTTGACTGCGGTAATGGCCGGAAAAGTCTGTGCCGCCAACGGTTATCGCAATCTCGGTATTGCCGCGTTCTTGACGCTTGAGTCGGGATATCTCGCGTTGTGGTTTCGTAGCTGGTGGGTTGCTGGCTTCTTGATGATTATTGGGACCGTGATCGTCCTCATGTGTCAGCGCAAAGTCACAGATACCAGCAGTACCGCGGAATCACCAAAGTAGATCGGAAAAGTCCGGGAACCAACTTTCTCGCATGCGAGAAATTCCAGCCCAGCCTTCAAACGCTGGGCTGCGGCGGTAGATCAGGTCTGATTTCGGCCCTCGGCGAGCAGGAAAACATAAATGATGGAATTGATACAAAATCTGCAGGAGCTGTGCGCAGCCTACCCGCGTACTTCAATGGGCGCCGCGATCGCCGTTATGTGTCTGGTTTTGTTGCCAATGATGATGTGGCTCATGACCTTGTGGTTCAAAATTTTGAACAAGGCCGTTAATCCGCGTCAAGACCCAAAGGTCTAGGGACTGAATCGTGGTCTTCACCGTTCGTTCGAAGCAGGTCGAAATCAAAACCGCTAGGCGCTTTCGTTTGCTGCCCGGTGGCGACTTCTCCGCACCAGGTCACGTCTTGGTGAATTGGCTGGGTGTGATGGTATTTATCAAGCCAGCCCCTCCAAAGCTGGATGCATAGGCGTACAAAGGGCCTCGGGATAATGATTACTCAAACAGATCTTGTTGCTGGATCAGTCGTTTTCGTTGTGCTTCTTTTGGGCTACGTGATCAAGACCGGGTGGCTCGGAAGTAAGGCACAAAATGACGACGCGGATATTGAAGTGCTTACCTGGAAGAAAATAAGGCTTGTCGTAATGGCTCGTGAATCCAACAGGTTAGTTGTTGCTTGCCTGCAGAAGGGATTGGCTTTTGAGTACGGCAAAGCGCGGCGATCCCGCATTCGCCTGATGAAAGAGGCGCGCGATGTTGAATCAGTTATCCGGAAGATTCGATTAGAACGACCCTTTCCAGAAACCAAGATCGACGCATAGGAAATTCACACCAATCGACGCGCAGCTAAAGATAAGTAGGAGCATTAACCAATGAATATTGAACAATCAGCAGTTCTTTACATTACAGGATTGCTTGCCGTTGGAGTTGCATACCTTGCAGGTCGCCGTTTTCGTGTCAGCGAAAAACAACCGGCCCCTACAGTGTTCTTTGGGGCTGCTGCCCCTGCTCCGATGACGGATGCTCAGCTGCGTGATTGGGCGTTGAGGCTGCACGCCAAATCGGTTGACCCGGCGAAGCTTCCAGATTTTGGAATCGATCCTGCGTTGTTACTCACAGCGCAGTTGGATGACCTGGCACTGGCAGAGGTTCGTCGTTGGTCAGGCATCCCCCAACCAAGCTCGAACGAGTAGGAAAATTCATGCAGATCTTCGCAAATAGTCATTCATCGATTACGGATCAGGTAACGAGCGCCGTGGTTCACAGTGCGGCAAGCCACACGGTTGGGGCCTTGATGCGGGATCATAGCGTGCTTGTCGTTGTCCTGATCGCAGCCGCATTGATTGGCGGTGTGTGGCTTTTCAAGCGGGTTTTTTGAGTCAAAGGAAAGTAGTCATGAGCGAAGTCTTTGTCAGTGCGGTTCATCCGGCGATTGGGCGTCTGTACTGGGTGTACACATCAAACGCTGATTGCAACTATCCAGACCATTACAGCCTTACCGACTGGAGCGAGTTGGCCACACGGTTTCCGAAAGGCTGGAGGGATCACGACTACTTTCACTGGCTGTATAAATCGCACATTTCCAAAGTATTCGAACCTGATGATCGCTTTAGCGACTATGCCGAGGTCGAGGATGAAGAAACCGAGGTGTACGAGCAGCGTCTCTCAGGTTTGCTTGAGAGCTTGCATTCCAAAAGCGGGCAGACCGTTGAAGAATTTAGGCTATGGATGGTACGTGCAAGCTGGGTAGATGTCCCTGCGCTGCAAGTCGTCGAGATTTGAAGGAAAAGTGACTATGAGCCAACACATCATCAGCGTGCAGAGCAAGAAGTCCGGAGGACTGGTGCGTATTCAGCTCGGATGGGACAAACCCATGTCGGAGTTCTACTTAGTGGTTTTCGTGGAGCCGCCAGTGGGCCAGCAACTTGACGAGAACAAGATCGTTTACTCCAGCCTCGATGATCGACTCGCAGACGGCCAACAGGATCTTGGCTACTTCAAGGCGGTTGCCGTCCAGCTGGGCTGCGATCTTCCTGAACACTTGTGGCGTGCTGCGTACCAGGATCGAGAGTTCAACATCGTCAACAAAGTTCGCCACTACTCACCGACCGGGGAAATGGTCGAGCCGTTCTGAGTAAGGAAAAGTGCGATGACCACCAAGCTCAGTGAGCCGATGCAAAAAGTTCTGATGAAGTTGGGTAAGGGCTGGGGTTGGGCCGATTTCGAAGTAGATGGCCCTCTGTCCTATGCCGCGCGGGTTCGCACCTGTGTAGCCCTCGCCAAGCGAGGTCTGGTGGCTTCTTCTTACGGCGACTTTGATCTGACAGATGCTGGAGAAGCATTGGCAAAGCAACTGAACGATCAGGCACAAGCGGCCCAGGCCGCGAATTAAGGGAAAAATCCCGGAACAACCTTTTCTCGCATGCGAGAAATCCCCCAAGCTTCGGCCGAAAACCGGGGCCGCACCAGTAGAAATAATAGGCAATTTTGCCTATTATGTTGCATAGGCAATATTGCCTATTATTGTTTGAGAGAGGGTCGTGTGGACAATCGCACACGTTATCTGCAACTGCTGGATACCTACGGTATCACTCAGGCAAGAAGCGCTGAATTGATTGCCGCAGTTACAGCGCGGCCTTGCGCGGTGCGAACAGTTCGGTCGTGGCTCAACGATCCTGAAAAACCAAGCTCCACACCGTGTCCGGATTATGCCGTTGCGAATCTGGAGAAGGCCATTGAATACATGCAGCGTGCCTTGGCGCGACGTGGCGAAAGTTAGGGGAAATTGTCATGCGAAACACGATAGCCAGCCTCTGTCAGAAAATACGCGGGAACCGATTTCCTTTCGGTATCTGCGGGATTGCAATGCTGCCCTTTGCAGCTATGGCAACGCAGATCCAACGCATCAAGACTGACGATGTTGTTCTGACCAGGATGGCTGAACAAGCCCCAACTTGCGTTCTTGTTGTGGCGGTCGTTTTTTTTGTTCTGTCGGTTGCTGGATTCTTGATGCCCGCCGTAACTGAATCAAAGTAGGAAAAGATCCATGAAAACCAATCACCTCGATAGTGAGATTCGCGACAGGAAGATGCAGGAGCTACGGAAGTTCATCGAGCGCATGAAGCAGTCCCGCGATGAGGTTTCGATTGCGTACAACGAAGGGCTTCTTGAAGGCCGACTCAGCGAGCTGAAAGACCTTGGAGTTTTGAGCGACGATGACGTTTTGGCCCTTGAAGCCGAATCAGCATCCGAATCATAGGAAAAGTCGCCCAGGTACGCCAAAGCCCAGCCATTGCGTTGGGCCGAGGTCGTAGAAGGGCGCCAATTCTCGCGTTCGTAAAAGTTATAGGACGTTGCTAATGCTCAAGGTGTATTCCGCTACCTTTTTCGGTTTGATGGTCGGATCGGTGATTTCTGCAATCAAAGCCGTAGCAGGTGATCTGACTATGACGCTGACCGTTTTATCTGCAGTGTTTGGAGCTGCTTTCGTTGCCACTCTTTTCAGTATTTACAAACCGTCAAAATAAGCAGGAAAAGACCAATGGACGTTCGGAACGAACTGACGCAGATCCAGCCGGAGAAATCCGAGCAGTCAAAAACGATGAATCCTGAAACAGCGGCCTGGCGTGAATTTCTTGAAGTCAGCCTCAACGCCGCCCAGGTTGGTCAGACTGAGTTTTTCTTGCAGCTGATTTACCAGACAACGGCAATACCACTCGATGCCGAGAAACAGAAGGCATTGCTTGCGGTGGTAGAAAGTCTCCCTGATAGGGCCGGTGTGCGCGACCTGTTACAAGGCATTGAAAATGCAGACAGCGAGGTGCTTTCCCCCCTTTTTGCTGCCCTTGAAGCAATCATTTACCTGTCGTAGGAAAATCCGAGGTACACCATTTCTCGCATGCGAGAAACACCCAAGCCCCGGCACAACCCCGGGGCCAGGTCAGTAGGAAAGGCGCGGTTTTCGCGTCCACGAATACGACATAGAGTCCCATCCATGCCTAATACAATTGTCCTCAAGGTGTTGAAGTCCAGTAATGACGAGAGCAATTTGCCGGGACGATTCGTTCCCGGCGCCGGTGCCGGGAGTGGGAGCTTCCAGCTCGAGCGTGGGCAGCACGGTTATCCACGTCGCAGCACGTTGGTGCATGCGCTCACAAAATGGGACGGTGACAGTATTCTCAATGAATACGACGAGCAAACAGGCTTCGGTCGTTTGGTAATTGTTGATGGCAATGCACCAGAACCGGGTTCTGTAGTGGAGCTTCAGGACACTATCACGCCATGCGAAGGATCTTCCTTGTCGCTGACATTGGGGGCTGGAGGTATCGCCGCCCTATCAAGCTATCGTGAAGCTCTGGAGCGATTTCAGACGACTTCGCCAGTGGATATGAAGGCGTGGTCACAAGGTCTGGAAAATTGCCAGCGCGAAGGCGCCCAGTTGGCTGGTTGGGTTCTGGAGGCGATCCAGGCGGACGAGGTAACGTCAGGAGGAAACCCCACTGCAGATGTTGTCGCAGAAGTACCTCAAGCGAAGCAGCAGAAATCAGGCGAATGCGCAGATCGGCCAGCGGCGCAGAAACTAACCACTTTCAAATACCTGATGAAAGTTTCAGTGCTTGGGGTTCCGCTTCCAATCTTTCTGGTGTGTATGGCGTTGTTCACTGGTTACAACCTCATCCACTAATCACGGAAATGTGCCATGACCGACCGATCACTTGAACTGAGCCCTTCCAATCACAGGTGAATTTATGGACAGCGTGTATAGGCGAAAAGCCGTTTTGCTCTTGGCTGAGGAAGTGAAGAGCTTCTACTTCGCACGATTTGGGGATGCAGCTCAGGATCTGAAAATCAAACAAAATTACGTGACTGTTAGAGTCAAGTCGTCATGGACTGATCTGTATATCCGTATACAGAACACGCCTGATGGGTGCGTGAAATTGGTCATTGCGAGAGTTTCATTCAGCGAGCGGCGAGCTGGGCATGGTACAGCCCTAGTCGCGCATCTTGCGCAAAACGCTCCACGGCTCGGGCATGAGTACATTGAAATCGAATCGGTCAACGATGAGTCAAGGGCGTTCGCGATTCGTTTAGGGATGCAAGAGTCCGAACCGGACTGCTACATCGCAGACGTGCCGACGCTGCTGAATAAAACAGGATGCAGCAGCCCGGCATGAATCTGACCGGCTTCGGCAAACACAACTGAATCCACGGAAAAGCACCATGCTGAAAACTATGACCCACGCAGTAGAGTTTATTGGCTGCACTGACGGCATGCTTGTCACAGGCCATGGGAACAAGGCCTCTATGCTGGTTCGGATTGAGTTCAATCGTAATCAAGATGGCTCCGTCTCATTGATTTCCAGAGGTGGCAACACTGGTACCCGGATCATGAAAGCTGGAGAAACGCTGCTCTCCGAAGAGGACTGGGCGGCCCGACCCAATGATCCAACTTGGGTGTTCGCGAAAGCTGGCTGGACGTAGGAAATTCGCACCAGGAACACCCAAAGCCCAGCCATGCGTTGGGCCGAGGACGTAGAAGAGTGATTCGCTGCGTGGGTCGGAGCGACATGAAGGCGCTGCGCAAGGCATTGGCCGATGCCTACCCATAGGGCGAGCGTGATAACGCTCCGTACAAGGGCTGGCTGGCCGAGGTGCGCCGTCAGTTGGGGCACCCACTGAATACGCCGAAGGCAGATCCAGCGAACAAGCAAACAGACATGTTCAACCAGCGGTAGGAAAATTCATGCAGATTTTCGCAAACAGTCATTCATCGATCACGGATCAGGTAACGAGCGCCGTGGTTCACAGTGCGGCAAGCCATACGGTTGGGGCCTTGATGCGGGGTCATAGCGTGCTCGTCGTTGTCCTGATCGCGGCCGCATTGATTGGCGGTGTATGGCTTTTCAAACGGGTTTTTTGAGTCAAAGGAAATTCCGCTCAGCTGTACCCCAAGCCCCGCCGTCAAACGTGGGGCCAAGGCCGTAGAAGGACGACGATTTTCGCGTCTGCGTAGACAAAGGAATGACCAATGAATCAAGAAACAGACATCAACCTGAATGAACTGATGATCGAGCGATTTTCCGCCGGTGAAGGTGTGGTGACGCTTTCCCGAAGTATGACTGATGAGCAGATCCTGAAACTGGTCAAACTCGCGTGCACCTGGAGCCAGGGCAAGGCGTTCCAGGTTGTTCCCCCAAGCACAAACTGACCACGGAAAACGCCCATGAACGACGCTCAACGCCAGGCCCGACTGATGACGGCCCTAAAGCTGATCACCGAGGCCGCAGACGCCACGGAAGCACGCACGCGCACCGCGTATGCGCACGGTTACCTTGATGGGTTGTTAGATGAGGGACAGTTGTCGGTCCACAATGCCAATAGTTTGAAATCGACGGCCACGGCGCGCCGCGATAAGCGGCTGGCTGACCTAGGCGCCGCCCCCGTGCCCAATCCTCCTCAGGGCGAGGATTACGGTCGCGCCCGCACTGCCGATGAAGACGCCGGCATAGCCTGGTGGAATGCCCTTTCTGTCGCCGAGCGTCGTCACTGGATGGCTGCGGCTGGTGATACTGGCGTGGCGGCGGATGCTTGGACCGCATACAAGCGTGCACACAAATAATCGACGGAAAATCAGCCCGGGCGGCTTGTCAGCGCTTGTCTGAAGTGACGCAGTCGACTACCAGATTGCTCTCAGCGCTCCGTTTAATGGCAGTGAATACGCCATAACTGGTCCAGTCGGGTGGTATAGCTCTGGCTCATCAGGTTCCGGCGCATGGCCCACTCAGGAGTGGCAGGCACGCTGGCCACGCGCAGCGTGCCCCGTCCCCACCTGCTGTTGATCGCATCGAGCACCGACATCACTTTGGTAGCATCACCTGGCTGGGACCGAGCAAACAAGTCCTCGGTGAATTCCCCGGGCTGGCACAGGCTCAGCAACATGACTTCGGCCTTGCTGTACTTGAAACCCGGGCGAAATACGCTCTCCACCGCATCCGTAGCCGCTTGGGTCAGTACACGCACGTCGTCGGTAGGGTAGGGCAGGTCCACCACCACGCCGTTGGCATACTGCGCTTCCGCGGCGTTGAACATACCGGTGCGGATGCTGACCCGAACCTTCTTGCACAGCGAATGCTGAGCGCGCAGCTTCTCCGACGCCCGCATCATGTAGGTGGCCACTGCCTCCTTGATCGCCGGCAGTTCCTGGAGACGTTTGCCAAACATGCGGCTGCAACAGATTTCCTGTTTCGGCGGATCTGGCTCATCCAGCTCCAGGCACGAGGTGCCGGCCAGTTCCCGGGCGGTTTTCTCGATGACAACGCTGAATCTCTTGCGCAGCGTCCAAGGATCGGCTTTGGCCAAATCCATGGCCGTCTTGATGCCCATTTCATCCAGGTGCGCTTTCATTCGCCGGCCTACTCCCCAAACCTCAGCCACGTCTGTGTTGCGTAGCACCCAATCACGTTTGAACTGCTCGCAGATGTCGACCACCCCGCCGGTTTGCGCCTGCAAACGCTTTGCCGTGTGGTTGGCCAGCTTGGCAAGGGTCTTGGTCCGCGCGATACCGACTCCGACCGGAATTCCTGTGCTTCGCAGCACCTGGTTGCGAATTTTCCGGCCCAGGGCCTCCGGCCCTGGTACGCCACGCAGATCTGCAAACGCCTCATCAATGCTGTAGACCTCGACGGCCGGTACCAGCGATTCAATCACGCTCATGACGCGCTGGCTCATGTCGCCATACAGGGCGTAATTTGAAGAGAAGGCCACGATGCCCAGCTGCTGCAGCTTGTCTTTGATCTGGAAGTAGGGCTCACCCATTTTTACAAATGGCTTGGCATCGTAGCTGCGCGCAATGACGCAGCCGTCGTTGTTGGACAGTACGACCACCGGCACTTTAGCCAGGTCCGGCCTAAATACACGCTCACAGCTGGCATAGAAGCTGTTGCAGTCAACCAGGGCAAACACAGGACCTTCAGACATGGCTGCGCACGGTGCTGGTTACGATGCCCCAAATGGCCAATTCATCGCCTTCCAGGATGTAACGAGGCGGGTATTTGGGATTTTCCGAGAGCAGGATGACCTCACTGCCGCGTAGGCACAGTCGCTTGCATACCGGTTCATTGTTGAGCAGGGCCACCACAATATGGCCGTGGGCCGCCTCCATCGAACGATCCACCACCGCCAGGTCACCGTCAAAAATGCCAGCGCCCTGCATGCTGTCACCACTGATCGAGGCCAGGTAGACATGAGGCGCCCGAATATTCAGCACTTCATCCAGCGAGATTTGTTGCTCGATATGATCGGCCGCCGGCGACGGGAATCCGGCCGGTATCTTGAACAGGCATAGGGGCAACAGCGCACCGCCTTCGACAAGCGGACCCTGGAGGGAAAAGCTCATAACGCACGACTTCCTATTACTGTACGAACATACAGTTAACTTTGCTCTGTGCCTGCGGTCAATTTTATGTGTGATCAACAGACAGGCGGATAACCAGGTGTCCACGGCAAAGCCGTATTACGACGGAGAATCATGAGATGTGCAGCCATTACGAAGCAGCGACGCAAAAGCAGCTCGCTCTGGCGTTCGGCATCGAGATTGACGAGCAAGGCAAACTCGATCTTTGGCCGGGGTATCTCGGACCTTTCATCCGGCGGCCGCAACACGCGGACCCAGGGGACGAGGCCAGTCCGGATCTGGAGGTGCTACCAGGTTCGTTTGGGCTCATCCTGGGTTGGAGCAAAGACGCGAAGATTGCACGACGTACCTACAACGCCAGGTCGGAAACAGTGGCCGATAAACCTTCATTCAGGAATGCCTGGCGACGAGCCCAGCACTGCATTATCCCGGCGGCAGCGATTTATGAGCCGGACTGGCGGACCGGTAAGGCCATTGCCACTCGAATCACCCGGGCAGATCTGGAGCCGATGGGAATTGCCGGTCTTTGGGAGCGCTGGCACAACCCAGCAGGTGAAGTCGTGCACAGTTACACAATGCTGACCGTCAATGCAGACAATCATGTATTTATGCGCAATTACCACAAGCCCGACGATGAGAAGCGCATGGTTGTGATTTTGCCGAGGGGCCTCTACAACGCTTGGCTGGATGCTCCAGTCAGTGAGAGCGCAGGGTTTATGCGGCAGTACCCTGCGGATCGGCTGGTTGTAGCAGAACCGGCGTGATCTGCAGATTGTGATCGCCTGGCTATTATGCCGGCGGCGGTGACCGGTGCCGGCACAAACGGCAGGCAAAAAAAAACCGCTTTTAGGAAGCGGTTTTTGTTGCAGGTTCCGGTTAGGCCGTTACCTGCACACCCTCAGCGGATGCATTGACGTGAGTTCATCTTACTGCCCGTTGACACGGATGACAACTATGTCAGCAGCAACAAGTGGCAGCAAATGGCGTTATTCAGCGTGTAATGCCGCTAGAAAGCGTTTTAAGGCATGTGCAGCAGGGTGGGTACAGCCGCCACGCTAAAGCGGCTTAAAGGATTGATAAAAACCATTATTTGCAGTGAGTCGACGTGATGCAATTCGATCCATCTTGGTGGCTGCACCGACGAGAAAATACGCTACTATGACCGCGCTCCCATGTTGATTCTGAGCGGGGTTTGGCTGGGCAACGTAACGATTTTTTGCCCTCTGACGCGGGTAGGACCGCGCCGGTGTTGTCTTTGGGGGGTTAACCCCGGCCGCCTCAGCGAATGCATTGACGTGTAATTCTCAGGTGTGTGTATGCCGGGAAGCACATCGAGGTTTGGCCCCACGCAAGGAGGGCCAAAGTATGTCTAAGTTTCTTAAACGTACGTGGAGCCTCGTTGTGAATTCGATGCGCTTGTACAGCGTAATCGAATTCATGCGAGACCATTGGGACGATCTGTTGTAAGGATTGAACTGATGGGAAGACCGCCCCAGCTTCGGCTGGGGCGGTTTTTTTTTCCCAGGTGAAATAGGGCACAGGTAAGTACCGGCCTTGGGCCTAGTCTAGCCTGGCGTTTAGCGAGTGGTACAAAATTGATCGAGGACTTCGAGTGGGTGATCGCTCAGATTCAGCGCAAAAAAAAGCCTCCAACGAGGGAGGCTTCTTCTTTGATCTAAGCCCGGCAAGGCTGTTGATCAGTTGCTTCCATCTTCCTTGCAGGAGTTCAGGATTAGCAGAGGGAAGGATACCGCACGGAGTAATGTGGTAGCAATAATGATTGATGGTGTCTCGATGTGTTGCGTATTTATGGCGTGATGATTAAAATAATGAGGTTCAGATTAACTCACTAACTTTAGCAGGGAAGGCGTTATGTCCGTCGAGAAAAGCGATAGCGACAGGGTGTTGTCGATGGCCAACACCATAAAAGGGCTCTTTCCATCGAATGAGATAGCGCAACTGATACGCCTTATCAGTGCCGCGCCAAGCACGGGCGAAATGAACCAGGAGCAGTTCGAGCGCTTAATGAAAGACCTCGAACCAAAAACCAATCGGCCTGGCTACTCGCCCAAATCGATTGAAGCCGCGCGATTAATCCTAGTGCATGGGGCTACGCCTCCTGAGGCCGCGGCGGATACTGGATTGAGTCAATCAGCGGTGAGGGCTCTCATGAAACGTATCCGACGCCGTATGGTGTCGATTCCGGACGGCTGGAAGCAGGTGACGTGCTGGTTTCCCGGCGGCGTTGCAGAGCAGATCAAAGCCATCTCCGATGCTCTCATAGCGGCTGAAGGGTGCGGAACGCCTGTACCCGTAAAGATCCTTACCCTCACCTTACCGTCGGCCTAACCTCCCTCAGGCGGCGTTCCCTGGCACAGCTTGGCGCGTTTCTGCATGTGTCCAGTCTGCCTGACTATTGGGCGTGTTCGGCTGCGCCGAAACGTCACTCGTGAACCAAGCCCCGGCCAACAGCACGCCGGGTCTTGGCCCTGCGGGCTTCGATCCTCACGCCTCCGCCCGTGCCGGGCTGCTCGCTCCGCTTGCCGTAACCATCTTGAGAACTGCTTTGCGATGCGGAGGTAGTTCTGCCCTGACCTCACCTGGCTCAAAATCAAATTGATGAGCATTGTGATCACCGTGCAGGGCTTCGGGGGGTGAAAAGCGGGCTTCAGGGTGGGGGAGGTTTACGGGCGCGTACCGTCTTTGGGTTCTGCGGTGCACCACCGAAGGGCCGACGCAGACCGAGAAATCAGCTGGAAATACCTGTTATTGGTATTGCGATGTGTTGCGTTAATTTGGTCTAAATTGGTATAATTGCACCTCACCGGGCAGCGGCGGCAACCGCTCCGGTCAACCTTGCAGGAGTACCAACCATGACAACGTTAACAACCGTTTTGAACGTGACCATCGGCGAATCCAAATGCGTCCCGCGCATCTGGATGGAGGGGGAGAGCCTGTGCCAAGCCGGGCTTAAAATCGACGCCCTGTATTACATGAAATCCAGCACTAAGCACCGCATCGAGCTGCACGAAGCTGGCAGCGACTATACCGGACAGACTTTCAAGGTTAGCAGCCGCAACCGTCACGGCATTCGCCGGCCGCTGATGGAAGTTCGAACCAGCCTGCTGCGTGAGCTGTTCGAACAGTGCGAGAAGGTACGTGTGGCGATCCGCCGCGGCGTCATCCTGATCACGGCGCTTCAGAAAGAGCTGAATGTCATCGAGCGTAGCCGGCGCATCCTGCAAAAGGTGCGTGACAGCAAGCCGCTGGAGCTGTGCAGCCTGTTTCATGCCGGCGGTGTGATGGACAAGGCAATGCATCACGGCTTTGCCCTGGGCGGCCTGAGCAGCTACGTGAGGGTCGCAGTGGAGCTGTCGAAGGTCTATCTGAGCGCGTCTCTACGCAACAACACCGAGCTGTGGGGGCCGGACTCGATCGTTATCCAGTCTGATATCCGCGAGTTGAACTGGAGCAACCAGACGCCGGCCTGTGACGTGCTGGTTGCCGGCATCCCATGCAACGCTGCTTCGATATCCGGCATGACGAAGAACGAGTTGGATTTTGCAGAAGAGCATGAGGACGCCGGTTCGCTGTTCTTGGACTTTCTGGACGGTGTTGAGGCGACCAACGCCGCAATTGTTGTAGTAGAAAACGTGCCCGAATACCAGAAGACAGCGGGAATGGCGGTCATCCGATCAAGGCTTAAATCATTGGGCTACAACGTCTTCGAAGCGGTGCTGGATGGCAACGATTTCGGTGCACTGGAGAAACGCCGGCGAATGGTGATGGTGGCCGTCTGCAAAGGGTTGTCGCAAGCGTTTGACTTCAAGGCGCTGATACCGGTCAAGACCAAGGAGGCAGCGCTGAACGATGTCCTTGACGTGTTCTCGCCGGACTCTGACCGCTGGGATCTGTTTGAACACCTGAAGGCAAAGTGGATCAGGGATAAGGCCAACGGCAAGGGATTCGCGCCGCAGCACCTGAGCGGCGCTGAGGGCCATTGCGGCACTATCGGCAAAGGGTATTTCAAAGGACGATCCACAGAGCCGTTTATCAAACACCCGACAGACCCTGAATTATTGCGTCTGCTGACGCCAGAGGAACACGCCAGAGTCAAGGGAGCGCCGGTATCGGTGTTCGCGGGGGAGGCGGAGACGGTCGCCCATGAAATCCTCGGCCAAGCTGTGGTGTATCCAAAATTCCTTTCACTTGCCGCCGGGATCGCTCGAATGCTCAAGCGAGCATTGGCTGCCCGCTGCCAACCGATGGCTATGGCCGCCTGAATGAATGGGCTGGAGAAAGGATTCTCCAGCCCCTTTTACAGAACGCGAATACTCGATGTATTCAGGGACAATCATTAATAGTGGTATTGCGATGTGTTGCGTTTAATTGTTGTGGAATGTATAATTCCTGACATCGGAACCGCAGTGGTTTCGATGCCCGAATCAGCGGCGGCAACCGCTTCGGGCTTTCCTTGCAGGAGTTATTTGAATGAAAAAAGCATTCTATGTTCCCAACCGTCCGTGGATCATCGATGACGCTGAAGTGCGCGCTGACGGTGCCTGCGTGAGCGTTATTGCAGGCCTTAACCTGGAGCAAATTCAAACGAAGTATCCGGGGGCAATCCTCACCACTTTGAAGGCCGCTACTGACGCAATCGAAGCGATGTGCAAGACCGTTCCGCGCCCAATCGACCATGTTGATTTCTACTACGGAAAAACCGTGTTGAAGAACTACGGTCGCGCCCGTAACGGCGACTCCGAATCGTTCAAAATGACCGAGCATAAAAACGGTCGTATCACCGCGATATACGCACGCGTCGGCTCCAGTTTCTGGACGTTTGATGATGTAGCAGAGATATCGCATGAGGATATCATTGAGCGCGTTCGGCGCCTCCTTAGCTATCAAAAAATGCCAGAGGGGGAGGTAGCATGAAGCGCGGCGTCGCATTGGAAAATATAAAGGTAGCGGGCTACTACGGTGAGTCGCGTGAGGCGTTGAGGATTTATACCGAACACCGCATCAGCCTCGCCGCCTATTCGCACGCTTATGCGCAAGGCCGAGCTCAAAAACTTGCCGGCATCCCATGCACCTGCATGAAGTGAAAAACCTGATCGCAACGCCCGGCATCGCCGGGCAACCTTCTGGAACAACACTGATGCCAATATCGAAACCGACAATCGTTGAGCAACTTCGAGTCGCAAGAGGCGCTATTAAGTCAAAGGAACATGCGGCGACGGTGAATCGGGCGGTGATTCTGATCAACACCATTGTGAGCTTTCTGGACGGAACGACGTGGAATAGCGAAACCGTTGAAAGCATAGCGGAAGCTTTGCGCAATGAAGGGCTCGAAGTTCGAGATTCACATTAATCAGACTTAGCCAGGTACGCCGGGCTGTTCGGAATTCACATGAGTAAAGCTAAATTTCTTGGATTTGATGAAGAGCTTCATACGATCATAGCTGCACTGCGCTTCTGGCAGGAAAAAGGAATGTGTGAGCCGTTAAACCGATCTGATCAGTTCCACGAGCTGGCAACCAATGGCGGAGAGCAAACGTCATTATGCAGTGAGGATATTGATGTCTTAATCGACGAGATAAATGTGTCAGACGGAAATCAAAGCTCTTCCCGAAAGAAGGGTGAATACAGAGTCGATTGGACTGTTGATATCGAGCATCATGGTAGCCACGACGAGGTAGCAATGTCTGTCGCAGAACGTTACTTCAAGCCGCACATAGCCGCCGGGCAGCAAGACAGCGCGTGTGTATTTGAAGTAACCAGCTACGATCAGAACACAGTATCAATCGACCTAGCCGCGTTACTCGAAACTTGAGAAATCAAGAGCAGCAAAAAAACCCCGCATAAGCGGGGTTTTTTATTGCGCCAGTTTCCCTGGGAAAACCTGAGATGGCATGAGGAAGCGTTAGGCCTGATTTGCAGCTTTGTTAGGTGCGCGGCGCTTCTTGGGTGATTCGATGAGATCGGAAATCGCCTTAGCAGTCACCGACATACCTACACCCTCAAGTGCGGTTTTGATTTCAGCAGCGGTGTAACCCTTCTTGCTGGCCAGATCAACGATCTGCTCTTTCAACGCCTGCAATGCATCAGCAGTGGTGATTTTATCTTTGCTTAAGTCGGGCAGGTCAGCCAGTTTTTTCTTTGCACTATCAAGTTGCGTTTGCGTAAAAATTTGTGATTTGGCCATGCCGCGCATCTCTTTGTTTAGGAACGTTCAGAAGCCGGGATATTAGACCATGCCCCGCGCCCCGGCCACCCCCCCACTGTGAAGCCGCTTTAACATGACACCAGCAAGCGCGCCGATGATTTCGAGCGGACATCCGGCGACGGCAAGCGCGCCGGTGATTTCGAGTGGACATCCGGCGGCGGCAGGTTCGCCGGTGACTTCGAGCTGAAATCCGGCGGCGGCAGGTTCGCCGGTGACTTCGAGCTGAAATCCGGCGGCGGCAGGTTCGCCGGTGACTTCGAGCTGAAATCCGGCTAAACTACCGGACAGGATATGTTTTGTGGCCACCGCCCGCACGCGGTCGGATGTCCCCAAAACCCTGATCAGGGCTGCGCCCCGATACCCCGTTGAGTTCTGTTGGAAAGCGGTTATGTCAAAAAGCGAGAAGCGTCAGAGGAACAAATGGCTCAAAGCCAGGTGCACGGACGAAGAGGCTGATTTGATTCGGGCTAAAGCAGAAGCGGCGGGGTTATCCGTCTCCGATCTGTTGCGCAGATCTGCACTGACCCGCAAGATTGTTACTCGCACGGATCAACGACTAATGAACGAGTTGTTAAGGCTCGGCGGGCTGCAAAAGCATTTGTACAACCAGATGCAAGATGGAATGACAACCGAGTTAAGCAAGCAATTTTCCGAGGCATTGGTAGCATTGAAGAAAGCGGTTCTACAGATTGATCTGCAAGCCGTACCTGTTGGAGATGAGGTCAAGAAATGAATGCGATGATTCCCGAAAAGCCACGCAATGGATCTACCAGCTTCTCGAAGCTGGTGGGCTACATTAGCGTTCGGGATGACAAACCATCTGGTAATGATCTAGTAACCGATACGCCAAAGAATGCTGCGTCGCAATCCAAGCAAGCGGTCTTTGACCGGCTTGTTGATTACATCGATCGGACGGATAGTGACGCGCCTCATATTCGTGTCCTAGAAGAGTTTCCGGATGGTCGCCAGCGGGCGATGGTTGGCGACGTTCCTTGTGAAACCAATTGCTTTTCCTGGGAGACATCGGCGGCGGAAATGAACATGGTCGCCGCGCAAAATCGTCGTTGTGTTGACCCGGTTTATCACTTCATTTTGTCTTGGCGTGAGCATGAAGCGCCGACAGATGCCCAGGTGTTTGAAAGCGCACAGCATTGTATTAATGCCCTTGGCATGGAAGGCCATCAGTACGTCACTGCAATTCATAATGATACTGACAACTTGCACTGCCACGTCGCCGTGAACAGGGTGAGTCCGCACACCTACAAAGCTGCCAACATTTGGAACGATGTAGAAAAACTGCAGAAGTCTTGCCGTGTCCTGGAGCGTCGATACGGTTTCGAACAAGATAACGGTAGCTGGGAATGGAACGACCGTGACGAACTGGTTCCTGCACCATTTCGCTTTCCAAGCGCACCTCAGGGTGCTGCAAAAACTCAGATTTTTTCCGACAAAGAGAGCTTGTTCCATTACAGCGTTCGGACTGTTCGCGATGATGTGGACCAGGTCTTCGGTAAGGACATGGCGAGCTGGGAACCTATTCACTTGCTTCTGAATAAGAATGGTCTCGGTTTACGCGAGCAGGGTGGTGGCCTGGTGATCTTTGATGTGCAGCGTCCGGAAGGAACCGCGGTAAAAGCTTCGTCTGTCCATCCCTCTCTGACCAAAGCTCGTCTGGAACCATTTTATGGTGCCTTTGAGGCTGCTCCGTCCTTTGAATCAGTGGATCCGTTCGAAGCGCAGTATGGTGTATTCGAAACCTATAAGCCGTCGCTCCAATTGAGGGATAAGGACGCTAGAACGGAGCGACGTGAAGAGCGTGCCGACGCGCGTGAAGCACTCAAGGCGCGTTATCAGGTATATCGAAATGGTTGGTCTAAGCCAGACATGAATGTACCTGCACGACAGCAAGAAATTGCCCTGCGTTATCAGTCGATGAAGTTGAACGTGCGGCGCTCCTTTAACGATCCGTTGCTGCGCAAACTGATGTATCGAGTTGCTGAATTTGAGCGCATGAAGGCAATGGCTGAGTTACGTTTGCAGCTTCGCCAAGAGCGCAAAGACCTAGGCGATCAGGGAGCCTATCGCCCGCTCTCGTTTCGAGTTTGGGTTGAGCAAGAAGCATTGCAGGGTGATGTGGCAGCTGTGAGCCAGCTGCGTGGCTGGGCCTACCGTGAGAAGCGTAAAGATCGTGCGGCTGTAAGGCACGTTGACGGGATTATTCTGTGTGCCGCTGCTGATGATACAGCGCTATTAGACCGTCGTAGTCATGCATCACAACTGCGGCGTGACGGAACGATTGAGTACCTGCGGTATGGGCGTGTGGGTGTGGTCGATCGAGGTGACCAGGTCGAGATCATTACCGGCTTTGAACACGCTGATCAACTGGCCAACTACAAGATGGCAGTTGGTCTCGCCAGTACGAAAAGCGGTGAGCGAGTCGAGGTCGTTGGTGAGCCTCAGTTCGTTGATCAGATGTTGGAAGCCGGTGCTCGATTCAATGAGCAGTACACTCACAACCATTTCGCAGTAACCGATCTGGAGCAGCAAGCACGCTATGCGTACCTAGAAACGTACAGCGATCGGTCGAGCATGGATCCTAGCGTTGAGCAGGAGCGGGATCCCCTGGCGCATGATGACAATCGATATGAGGGTGACGAGGATGTCCCTCCAGTTTGGAGCCCGAGGCTGTGACGGCTCCGGGACTTCAGGTTGTACTGGAGAGCAACTTGCTGGTTGAGATCCAACAGGGTGACAGCTGCGACTGGCAAGAAGCTCTACCAGTGCAACCTGAAGCAGCAGGGGGGGCTAAACGTTTCTATCGATTACTGAGAACTGCAATCGGCTGATCTGCATATTCTTGATGTACTGAAATTCGACCAGGGCGGCAGGGTGCCAAATCGGATTTAGCTGGTAGGTATCCCATCCGCTTAGCCCAGTCCCCCAAAGCTCAAGCGCACCTTTCGAAAACATCGGTTCACCCAGGGTCTTGCGGACGGCTTCTTGATCGGACAAAGACCCATACGGATCAGGTAAATCCCCCGAAAATAAGGGTTGGTCGCTATCCGCGCTATTTCTCAACGCGATGTAGATAACCTCGAAACGTTGGGTTTCGGGCCAGAATATCAACTCAATTCCAGGAACCGGCTCGATCTCTTGAGAATCACCATCTTCGTACAAGTCTTGTAGTGGAAGGTTATCAATTACTTTGTTAGCAATTAGAGCGTCGTACGAACAGCCCAGGTTCTTGATTAAACGTTCCATATTTACGGAGTTCATCTGTGCCTCAGACCTGTTAAAAGATCCCTCAAACGCCTGTCGCGCCCGGAGGGGGCGATAAGATGCCGCGTCGTCGGACTTTTTACTAGTGCTGACGTGGCCTTGTGCTAGCCGGCACTAAATGGGATCCATTAGTTGCGGGCTGGGTTCAGCGGAGATTAGCTCTTTTTGAGCTGCGTGCTTCGGCGATCAGGCGCTGTAGATCAGTAGGGTCATCGATCCGGTACACCAGGTCGATAAGCACCGATCGCAGTTCACTCACTGCTTGCCATCGTGCTTCCACTGCCGATGGCAGGAATTCGAGTGGGGATACTCCAAAAAATACCCCTAATTTGACCAGCATTTCGCCGTCAGGAGAGTAGTCGCCACGTTCGTAGCGACTGACAGTGGTTGTTTCCAAATCAAGAGCTTCGGCAAGCGTGGCCTGAGTGATCTGCCTGGCCTTTCGGTGTGATCTGATCCTTGAACCGATGAGCGAGCGAATCGGAGAGGTCATTTTTCCGCCTGAAATGCGTCAGTTTCGGGCCTCTCAAACGTTTTTAAAGGGCAAAATTGCATAATTTGCATATATGATTGATAACTTTGTTGAATGTGCATAGAATCAGTGCTGGCTCAGTGCCATTGCAATTTTTCACACTGTACATATAATCCGCCGCCGTCAACATGACGGTCTGGCGGCCCTCCGGGGAGGGATCGCGGAAAGGGATGGGCTACGGCGCGTTTGTGGCGGCGCCTGCCCGAACACAGGGGTATAGGGATGTTTCAATGGCACTTGATTACACATAATTTCCATGCGTATCAGTTAGTTACGAGCAGGATCAAACAGTTGGGGGTCGAGATTTATGCCCCTACCAAAATTGAAGTCAAAAAGCGGCGGGACTGCAATGCAGTGCGGTACACGGAAACGCAACTGTTTCCTGGCTACCTGTTCGTTCGGCTCGATCCTGAGCAAGTCCACCCCTCGGTCATCTCAGACATTTCAGGAGTCAAGGAATTTGTCAGGTTTGGCGGAGCAATCAGTACCGTCTCCAACGGTCTGATTGAAGCTTTGAAGCACTCGATGCTGCTTCAAACAGATAAAAAAGTTACCAGCCTCGAATGCCGAAACGTCTCTCCTGAGGTGTTGAAAACCTTGGCAGCTATTCGGCTTATGAAAAATGAGGTAGAGCGTCAAACAGCGCTTTTTGCATTGCTGAAAAGTGACTCGTTGCTTAGCGATACAAATGCTCGATCGTATTCACAACTGCGCGTAGCATCAGTTGCTGAGAAACTAGTGATCGATGAAAGACTCTGGTAACACGCTGATTTAACCAACCCCCCCGTTTTAAACACACTGCATGCGATCGCATAGCGGTGTGTTTGCATTTGTCCGGAGAAAATTCATGGAAACAAGACCCAAAGGCAGAAGCCCTCAGGGAGGCAAAACTACGCGCGTCGTTTATGTCGGCTCGGACGGGTATGAATCTCTTCTAAAGGCTGCGATTGCTATCAGCCATGAAAGTGGGAAGCAGATTACCCCGGCGATGCTCGCGCGCCATTTGGCCTTCAACATCCCCGAAGCGACCATAAAGAACCTGATCAAGGAAATGAAAAACACAAACGATGAGTAGGCCACTACCAGCCAAAGCTCAGCTGCGAGGCAATTATGCGAACCCCTTTCTTTTTATCCACGGCTTTAGTTGCATCGCTGTCCGGTTGTACTTCCGCGCAAATGATCGTCCACGAACCTGCTGACAGTGTGGTGGATGCACAAATTGCGCAAAGTGCGAGTGCAATAAGCCTGGCTCAGCTTCGACTGCATCAAACCAGTCCAGCTCCGCCAGTAGCGCCAGTGCCCAGTAAGCCTGCAACTGCTCTTCCTGCATCTATGCCGGTTGCATCAGCTGGCAAGCCAGCTGGCTTGATTGCCCCCGCCCCAAAGCCGGCTGAAGGTAAAACTGTGGCGCCGGCGAAGGCCTTTCCGGCGACATCGACGCCAGTGGTAACCCCTGTGGTGGCCACTCCAGTTCCTGAGGTCAAAGCCGTCGCTTCAACGCAATCTGCCAAGCCCGTCTTGGAAGCGGCTAAAACTTCCTCGGCAGTCGCGGTATCACCCGCGGTGGTATCACCGAAAGTCATCCCTGCGTCGCCGGTGCCGCCGGTAGTAATCGCCAAGGCGGCTCCTAAACCAGTGGAGGCCCCCTGGGTTGTTTCTCCAGGAGACGCCACGCTTCGACGTGCGCTGGCCAAGTGGTCCGCCCGTGCTGGTTGGCAGCTAGTTTGGGAGGCTTCAGTCGATGTCCCTATCAATGTCACTGCGACATTCACGGGCGATTTTCGCGCGGCAGTAAAGAGCTTGTTTCAATCGTTGTCAGCCGCTGATGTAAACCTCAGCGGACTTTTGTACTCGGGCAACAAAGTCCTTCGCGTCACCGAATCCGGCCGCCGCGCTCAATAATTTTCCATTCTGGGGTAACTCCATGACTTCGTACTTGCAACGAGGCGTTGCTGTGGCCGTGGCTTTCACGTTGGCCGGGTGCGGTACGTTTAACGAACGAGACGGCATCCGAAACGCCACGGCCACCGGTAGTAAAAATGTTGAAGACAGGCTGACTCAATTGCGTCAGGAGGATCTGCTTCGCGGAGCTTCAGTGCGGGAGATCGACAGCGTATGGCTTGGCGCCAAGACGGTGAAGGTGGCACGGGAAGCTGAGCTGCCTGCGGTGTTCACTCAGCCGATCCGTTTTGAGTTCCCCGACAAGCCGACGCTGACAGTCATTTGCGACCGGATCAGCAAAATCGTTGGGCTGTCGGTACGCGTGAGCCCGGATGCGCTGATACCACTGGAGGTGTTTGCGGCTCAACGCATGAGTGCCGGTGGTGGTATGGGCGCAAGTCAGGGCGTTTCGGGATCGGGAGTAGCTGCTGCCAATGGCGTGAGCTTGCCTTCCAACCTGACCATGCCGATGAGCGGGCCGATTGGTCAGTCAGCACCAAGCCTGTCAATGCTGTCCGGAGTGGGCGGTTACAACAGCATGGCAATGAATCCGCAGGCCTACGCTGCTCCACGCACGTTTATCCTGGACCAGGCCAATCCTTATGGCGGTACGCTGACCGAGTTGCTTGATCAGATTTCCTCCAAATTCGGCGTCGGCTGGGACTACAAAGAGGGCGTGATCCTCATTTCACGTCTCGTGACGCGCACTTACCAGATTGCCACCATCACTGACACCAACGACGTTACCAGCACCATTGCCAAAACGGCCTCAACGGGCAGCAGCAGTGGCGGGAGTAGCGGCCAAGGTGGCAATGTCACCCAGGCAGGTAGCGTGTCTTCGTCGGCCGATGTGTCTGCCAAGATGGCTGCGAAAGTCGACGTGGTCAGCACGCTTAAAACCGCGATTGAAAGCGCGCTGACCCCTGGCGGAATTGGCAAATTGTCGATTTCCGCTTCGGGCGTGGTGACTGTCACAGATACGCGCGAAGTGCAGGAGCAGGTTGAGGAACTGATCAACGCCGAAAACAAGTCGGTTGGACGCCAGGTGCGTATGCGTATGCAGATCGTCGACCTGACCTCTAGCACCAACAACGACCTGGGCTTGAATTGGTCGTGGTTAATTAACGATGCGGCGGCGAAGTGGAACGTCAATTTCTTCTCCCCGGCCGGCATGCCGGCCGGCTCGACTGGCTTCGGCCAGATTGGCGTTATACGCAACGGTAATAACTCCACCACGTCGACGTTTCTCCAGGCGCTGGCCACGGTGGGTAAGGTCAACGTCCGCAAGGATGAAACCTATCCGATGATGAACAATCGGCCGCTGTCCATCGCGAATACCGAAAACTTCATCTACCCGGCACGGTCGTCGGCGGCATCGAGCAACAACAACAACGGGGACTCCACGGTAGTGCCAGGGGTTGAGCCTGGTCAGTTGACCACAGGCACGTTTCTCAACATGCGTTCCTCGATCCAGCCAAACGGCTCGGTGATCGTGCAGTTCTCGATGGACGCCTCGATGCGTGGAGAGGTTCAAAAGTTCGAGAGTAACGGCGTCACCCTGCAATACCCTCAATCTACGGCCAATCAGTATCAGATCTATACCAGCATCAAGAACGGTGAAACGGCGGTTTTGGCGGGCGTTACCAACACGCAGCAGCAATCAACCGATAAGTCTTTCGACAGTACCTTGTCACCAATACTTGGCGGCGGTACTGCCACATCTACTTCGAAACGTGCCGTCCTTGTTCTGCTCACCCCACAGATCATTGAGGGTGTGAACTGATGTTGGCCCTGGTAGAGATTCCTGGCTTCGGCCAGGCGCTCGCCGGTTTGGACTGGCTTGCGATATCGGGGATGGACGGCAAGGGCACAGAAATAAAACAGCTCGGCCTAGGAGTGGAAGCGGCCTGGGAGTATGTGTGGACGGCCAAGGGCCAGGATGGTGATGAGGACAAGGTCAGCGTTGCGCTGCTGTCAAAAGAAGACAGCAGAAAGCGCCCAAAAGCCGCCGCGGCTTTAGTGCGCACTGCAATCACCGAAACCTCGTATCTGACCTTGGTTGAACTAGGTGGGGAAGCGGGCGAGCAGCGCTTTTGGCTACTTGCCATCCAAGATGGTCTGCCCGTCAAACGCATGGACCTGGTCGGTGATACCAGCGAGGTGATGGCGGCGTTCAAGGATCACCTCAACACTCTGGATCACGGAACATTGCTGCCGATCTACACCGATCAGGCGGCAATGCTGACCGATTTGCCCTACGAGTTGGATATCCGCCCATTCTCCTTGGGGATTTTGGGGCACTCGATCCAGAAGCGCGATTTCGCCAAGGCAGCATTCCGCCGGCATACCTCGTTGCCGGTTATTCCTATTTTGATATGTGTGGGCCTCATTGCTGCGGGGTGTGTCTACTACGTCCACCAGATCCAGGCAGAGGAGGCGGCTCGCCGCGATGCCGCGCTGATCCGTGAGCGAGCCATTGCACAGCGTAAACAGGAATTGTTCGCGGCAGTCAGTACGGCGCTAAACAGTACCTTGCCAGCGCGCATCGCCGTGCCAGCGTACTTGGAGGCCACTCAGGATCTGAAACGCTCATTGGCGGGCTGGAAGCTGACGAAAATCGAGTGTGCAGGTCAAGGCTGCACGTTGACCTATAAAGCCCAGGCGTTCGCTACCTGGGCCGGTTACCTCAAGGCTAAACCGTCGGAATGGCCAGCACCTTCGTTC
>Ga0105856_1000064_pt1 | contig 53375 bp, 49 predicted proteins | sample OrgsoiDNA_201060_FD_89681 | JGI IMG/M metagenome (GOLD analysis project Ga0105856, IMG submission 89681) | Permafrost soil microbial communities from the Arctic, to analyse light accelerated degradation of dissolved organic matter (DOM) -... | ecosystem: Environmental > Terrestrial > Soil >...
CGCGTTGAACATTTGATTAACCCAATTTTGAATTCCCTGGATGAGGAACAGCCCCATGAGTGACACCAATAAACCGTCTGACAGCGGATCAGAAAACGTTGACGATTTATGGGCTGATGCCTTTAACGAACAGCAGGCGGCGGGCGGCAATGAAAAAGCCTCCACTGACGGCGTGTTCGCCGCGCTCGGTGCCCAGGAAGGCAGCGGCAGTCTGCAGGATATCGACATGATCCTCGATATTCCGGTCAAGCTGACCGTTGAATTGGGCCGTACCAAAATGACCATTAAAGAGCTGCTGCGCCTGTCACAGGGTTCAGTGGTGGCGCTGGACGGACTGGCGGGCGAACCGCTGGATATTCTGATCAACGGCTACCTGATTGCCCAGGGCGAAGTGGTGGTCGTGGCCGATAAATACGGCGTACGTATCACCGATATCATCACGCCATCCGAACGCATGCGTCGTCTGAGTCGTTAATGAGTAACACCCCCGCCAATCCGGATTCACCCTATCTGACGCCGTCGGTGCCGCACGCTGTAACGCAGCAGGCCGCACCGGCGATGCCTGCCAGTAGCGTACTGACCCAGGTCAGCAGCGTACTGGGTGGGATTTTACTGTTGATTCTGTTTATCGGTTGGGTGGCCAAGCGTACCGGTTTGGCGCCACAGTCGAAGAACAACAAACTGCTTAAAGTGACGGCCAGCTGTCAGGTTGGACGGGGCGAAAAAGTGGTGGTCGTGGAAGTCAGTAATGACGAAGAAAATAAAACCTGGCTGGTGCTCGGTGTGACCTCTCATCAGATCACCCCACTGCATACGCTGAGCGCGCCGCCGGTCCTGATGACCACGGATGACGTGACAACGTCACTCAAACCGGCTGACTTCGGTCAGTTGCTGAAGAAAGTCTTAAAACGTCCGGGAAACAAGGCATGAGCTCGCTGAAATCTTCTTTGCGCTGGCTGTTACCGGCATTGCTACTGGTCAGCCCTGCGGCTTTCGCGCAGCTGCCGGGAATCATCAGCCAGCAACTGTCCAACGGCACCCAAAGCTGGTCGTTGCCGGTACAGACACTGGTCTTCATCACCACGCTGACGCTGCTGCCCGCGATGCTGCTGATGTGCACCAGCTTTACCCGCATCATCATTGTGCTCGGTCTGCTGCGAAATGCGCTTGGTACACCCTCGGCACCGCCAAACCAGGTAATGCTTGGGCTGGCGCTGTTCCTGACCTTTTTCGTGATGTCACCGGTGTTCGACAAAATCTACACCGATGCCTATCAGCCCTTCAGTGAAGACAAAATCAGTATGCAGGTGGCGATGGACAAAGGGGCGGAGCCTTTGCGCCAATTCATGTTGCGACAGACCCGTGAAAGCGACCTGGCCTTGTACGCCCGTTTAGCCAATCTGCCGCCGCTGGCGGGACCGGAGGCGGTGCCGATGCGTATCCTGTTACCGGCTTATGTCACCAGCGAGTTGAAAACCGCCTTCCAGATCGGTTTCACCGTCTTTATTCCATTTATGATCATCGACCTGGTGGTCGCCAGCGTACTGATGGCGCTGGGGATGATGATGGTGCCACCCGCCACCATCTCACTGCCCTTCAAGCTGATGCTGTTTGTCTTAGTCGATGGTTGGCAGCTCCTGCTCGGTTCGCTGGCGCAAAGCTTCTACAGTTAAAAATTTTTCGCGCTCGACCGCCCTAATCGATGGTTCTACCTTCGTGTCGACTTGATGGGCGTCAGCATCGCAGCCAGTTTGAAAACGGCCAACGCGGAGGAACCGGAGCGTACATAAGTACGTGAGGATCCCAAGCACTGCCCGGATTCAAAATGGCAAGTAAGCTAGCCCAAGCAGATTAATATTTAAGAGAATACTATGACTCCTGAATCGGTAATGGCGCTCGGCAACCAGGCAATGAAGATAGCGTTGGCCGTTGCCGCTCCCCTGCTTTTAGCTGCGCTTATCACCGGCCTTATCGTCAGCCTGTTACAGGCCGCGACGCAGATCAACGAACAAACGCTGTCGTTCATTCCAAAAATTCTCGCCGTGGTTGCCACCATTGTTATCGCCGGACCCTGGATGTTAAACCTGCTGCTGGACTACATGCGTACCCTGTTTACCAGCCTGCCCTATATTATCGGCTAACCGATGATCTTCTTTGACAGCACACAGTTGGCTGGCTGGCTGAGCATGTATTTCTGGCCGCTGCTGCGCATTCTGGCGCTGATCAGCACGGCACCCATTACCAGCGAAAAGCAGGTGCCGAAGAAAGTGAAACTTGGCCTTGGCCTGATGATCACCTTTCTGATAGCCCCCGGATTACCGCCCATAGACGTACCGATGTTCTCCAGCGGTGCTCTGTGGCTGGCGGCCCAGCAGATTATTATCGGTACCGCGCTCGGGCTGACCATGCAGCTGGCCTTTGCCGCTGTACGTATGGCGGGCGAAATCATTGGCCTGCAGATGGGGATCTCATTTGCCACCTTCTTCGACCCCAGCAACCGTCTCAATACGCCGATTCTGGCACAGATCCTCAACCTGCTGGCTGTTCTGCTTTTTCTCAGTTTCAACGGCCATCTGTGGCTAATATCACTACTGTCTGACAGTTTCCATACCCTGCCCATTCGTTCGCATCCGCTCAATGGCAATGGCTTTATGGCGCTGGCAAAAGGCGGGAGCATTATTTTTAGCGGCGGCCTGATGTTGGCCCTGCCGATCGTAACCCTGCTGCTGACCCTTAATATGGCACTCGGCCTGCTTAACCGCGTCACGCCGCAGCTTTCCGTGTTTGTCATCGGCTTTCCGCTGACCCTGAGTATCGGTATTTTGTCGATGGGTCTGATGATGCCGATGGTCGCCCCTTTCTGCGAACACCTCTTCAGTGAAGTATTCGACAAATTGATTCTTGTATTGAATCAGCTGGCGACAAGAGATTAATTAACACCTCTAACCGCAGAAATAAAACGGTATATATCGCTTATTCCTATTTTAAATCCCCTATAAATAATTACACCTGTATTTACTATGGATTTTCTTTCCTTATTACGTTTCGGATCTATACAATTCGGCCCCGCACTACTTTGCTAATATTTTAAATAGTCAATTAGACAGGGGATTCCAATGACAAAAACTCAACATTTCGCGTGCGCTGGTGTTTTGCTAATCGGCGGTGTAATGCTTTCAGGGTGCCAGAGCCATTCACAGCGGGATAACCAACCGCACTCACTGGTCACACCGGTGGAACTGCCACCTGCGCCTCCCGTAAAGACCGAGGCGCCGAAGGTTATAACAGTAGCTGATTATAAGAGTGGAGCCAATTTGTGCCAAAAAGAGTTGGCTTCGCTTAAATTAATCAGCCCTAAAAATTATACGGTGAAAAAAGCGGCTTACGACCGACTGATGTTTAATTCATCACAGTATAATGGCCTTCGCGGGGATATTAATCTAACGACACAAGATACGATGGATGCCTTATATAAATATAAAATGAACATTCTCTGTTCAACGATTGAAAACGATGTAATGCAGGCTTTAGTTCGTAAAGGCGAAAATACAAAATAGAATAAATGCGCCTGATTTAATGCTAAACCCTCATTTTTTGAGGGTTTAGTCACCGCCTTTTAACGACGAACCAATAACGCCATCACTTCATAATGTGCGGTATGGGGGAACATATCGAACAGCTGAACCCGCTCAATAAGGTAATCGGGCAACCGGGTGAGGTCTTTCGCCAGGGTTTGTGCGTTGCAGCTGGAATAAAGAATCGTCTGCGGTGCTATGCGGCTGAGGTAATCACAGAGTTCTGCGCCGATACCACGCCGTGGGGGGTTAACCAGCACCAGGTCAGGCACTTCCCCCTTACCGGTGGCAAAACCGGTCGAATCCAGCGCCTGAAATTCTACGTTTTTCAATCCCAGCCTTGATGCCGATTCCTTCGCACAGGCGATCGCTTCAGCGCTGATTTCAATCCCGGTCAGTTTCATCTCAGGCGTGGCGCAGTGCAGGCCAAAACCGCCCACGCCGCAGAATAAGTCCCACATGCTGGCGATGTTAAGATCGGTCACCCAATCCCGCGCCGTGGCGTACAGCGCCGCGGCGACCTGCGGGTTGGTCTGGAAGAAACTCTGCGGGCGGATAAACAGCGGTACCCGGTTGAACTCCTCTTCCAGCGCCTGCTGCGCCGTCAGTGGGATCTCCACGTCACCTTCCAGAATGGCCATATGCACCGGCTGAATATTGGCAGAGATCACTTTTAGCTGCGGCAACTGCTGCTGTAACCAAGGCAGCGCTGCACGCAGTTGTGTCAATTTACTCTCTGAACGCAGTACGAAGCGCAGCATCATGCCGCCCTGTTTCTGGCTTTCGGTCAGCAACAGAAATTTCAGCTCACCGCGTTTGCGTGTGACGTTATAGGGCGTCAGCCCTGCACGGGCGATAAAGCTTTTCAGGATAGAAAAAACGGCAGGAAAACTGGCGGGATAGAGCGGGCAATCGCACAAATCTACCGGCGTGCCGTCACGGTGCAACATGCCTAAGAGTGGACGCTCTACGCTGCCGCTGACCACCATTTTGGCTTTATTGCGAAACGCACTTTCTGCCCCGATGACCGGTTCGCACCATTCACCGACCGGCAAGCCCTCAAGCAGCTGGATCAAATCCTGCTGCTTATCGGCCAACTGCTGTGAATAGGTTTTGTCGAGCCACTGACAGGAGCGGCAGGTCCCAGCGGTATAGAGTGCGCAATGCATGAAAGATGACCGTTATCTGTAAAGCATAAGAAAAGTTGGCGCGCAGTGTACCATTGGCTCAGCGGCGGCGCAGGAAAAACCGGCGGCTAACCGGTGGAATGAACAGCAGCAGAATCACCATGATATCAGGGATTTTCTGCATAAGCAGCGCAAAGAGAAACTGCCCCTGCGTGTCGGTTTCAAAGCGAAATATTTTCGGCCCGAACCAGTCAAATGACGCCAGCAGCATGTAACTCACCACCACGACCTGACAGCCGATATACACCCAGCGGCCCCAGTTGCGCCCGCGCATCATGGCATACGCCGCATGGCACTCTGCCAGCACGATGATCAGACTGGCGAGCAGAATAATACAGTTCCACCAACTTTCAGCACTGGCGCGCACAAAATCCGTTATGCCCGCTACGCCCATGGCATCGAACAACAAAATGAATTCCAGACAGCGCGTCGCCACTATGGCTGACGCGCCGATCATTACAGGAACGGGCACAAATTGAAATCGCATCCTGCTCAATTAAGTCCTATCAGGTTAGTGAACAATCCCAGTGGGATTTAGTGCCGTAACGCGCGCTGAATCTCTTTGACCCGCTGCTTTTCCGCCCGCGACATAAACCACCAGGCAATCATTCCGATGATGCCGACCACCAGCAGGATCAGCGTCGCCAATGCGTTGATCTCCGGGTTAACCCCCATGCGCACGCTGGCAAACACCAGCATGGGTAAGGTCGTGGAACCCGGCCCGGCGACAAAACTCGCGATCACCAAATCATCGAGCGACAGCGTAAAGGCCAGCAGCCAGCCGGAGACCAGCGCCGGAGCAATCATCGGTACAGTTATGATGAAAAATACCTTGAGCGGCGTGGCACCGAGATCCATCGCCGCTTCTTCTATCGAGCGGTCCAGTTCACGCAACCGCGCCGCCACCACAACCGCGACATAGGCGCTACAGAAGGTCACGTGCGCTAACCAGATGGTGAACATGCCGCGCTCGGCGGGCCAGCCAAAAGCATGGCCCATCGCAACAAACAGCAGCAGCAGCGCCAGCCCGGTTATCACATCCGGCATAACCAGCGGCGCCGTCAGCATAAAGGCGAAACCGGTAGACCCCTTAAAGCGCCCAAAGCGCACAATCACCACCGCGGCCAGCGTGCCGATAATCACTGCCATGCTTGCAGCAGCAGTGGCGATAGTCAGGCTCATGCCGACGGCGTTGATCATCGCGGTATCGTGGAACAACTGAGTATACCAGCGAGTAGACCACCCGGCCCAGACCGTTACCAGCTTGGAGCTGTTGAATGAGTAAATAACCAGCATCAACATGGGCGCATAGAGAAACGTAAAACCGAGCACCAGAATAAGAATTCGCCACGGCGAACGAACAACCGGCAGTTTGTTCATTCTTTATCCCCCAGCTCTTTGTTTTGATATTTATGGAACCACAGAATTGGCATGATCAGCAGTAACAGCATGACCACCGCCACCGCGGAGGCCACCGGCCAGTCACGGTTATTGAAGAACTCTTCCCACAAAATTCGCCCGATCATAATGCTGTCTGGCCCGCCGAGCAGTGCCGGAATGACGTACTCGCCGACCGCCGGAATAAATACCAGCATCGATCCGGCGATAATGCCGCCTTTGGTCAATGGCACAATCACGCGGAAGAAGGTCTTCAGCGGACGCGCACCTAAGTCCAGCGAGGCTTCCACCAGCGAGTAATCCAGACGGGTCAGCGCCGTGTAAATCGGCAGGACCATAAACGGCAGATAGGAATAAACGATGCCGATGTAGACCGCCAGATTGGTATGCAGGATCACCAGCGGCTGGTCAATTACATGCAACCAGAGCAGGAAATTATTCAGCACGCCGTTATCTTTGAGTATCCCCATCCAGGCGTAGACACGGATCAGGAAAGAGGTCCATGAAGGCAGGATCACCAACAGCAGCAAAATATTACGCGTTGAGGCGCTGCTGTGCGCCACCGCCCATGCCAGCGGATAACCAATCACCAGACAGCACAGCGTGGAAATCGCTGCCACTTCCAATGACTGGAGGTAAGCCTCAACGTAGAGCGGGTCATCCGTCAGGGAGAGGTAGTTACCCAGATTCAGGGCAATATTCAGCATGCCGTCTGACCAGCTGATCAGGTCGGTATAAGGAGGGATGGCACGGGCCATATCGGCCAGGCTAATCTTAAAGACGATCAGAAATGGCAGTAAGAACAGCAGCAGGAACCACACCAGCGGCAGCAAAATGACCAGCTTACGGCCATGTTTTTGCTGCATCCGGCCGAAGAAGACTTTTATACCCCCCGGTGGTTTGGCAGGCTCGGGGACATCAGGTTGTGCAGAGATAAAAGACATGGTTGAACTCCCCTTAAACGGTCAGCACGACGCAGCTGTCGGCTTCCCAACACAAGCGCACTTCATCGCCCCAGGTTGGCATGCCTTTACGAAAACGGTGGCCGTTCTGTAACTGCGCAGTGATCATCTGCCCGCTGTGCAGTTTGACGTGGTAAATCGACAGATCACCGAGATAGGCAATGTTCACCACTTCACCGACTGCAAAGTTGCAGCCATCTTCCGGCACGTCTTCGCACAGCATGATTTTCTCAGGCCGCAGCGCCACAAACACCGGCACGCCATCAACCACCGAGGCATCGGCATCCACTTTTAGCGGATGCATCAGACCGGGACTGCTGATGATCAGCGCCTCGTCCTGACGCTCCTGCAACACGCCCTCGAAGACATTCACAGAACCGATAAATTCAGCACTGAAGCGGCTGGTCGGGTGCTCATAAATCTCTTCGGGCTCGCCAATCTGCACAAATTTGCCACGGTTCATAATGGCAATGCGCCCTGCCATGGTCATGGCCTCTTCCTGATCGTGGGTGACCATAACGCAGGTCGCTCCAACGCGTTCGAGGATATCCACCACTTCGAGCTGCATACGGTCACGCAGTTTTTTGTCGAGCGCGCCCATAGGTTCGTCGAGCAGCAGCAGTTTGGGGCGCTTCGCCAGGCTGCGGGCCAATGCCACCCGCTGGCGCTGCCCACCGGAAAGCTGATGCGGTTTGCGCCTGGCAAACTCTTCCATATGCACCAGCATCAGCATTTCAGCCACGCGACTTTTGATCTCTGCCGACGGCAATTTGTCCTGCTTCAACCCGAAGGCGATGTTCTGCTCCACCGTCATATGGGGGAACAGCGCGTAGGACTGAAACATCATATTAATTGGGCGCTGATAAGGGGGAACCTGCGAGAGATCCACCCCATCGAGCACAATCTGGCCCTGTGTGGGGGTTTCAAAACCGGCCAACATGCGCAGTAGGGTCGATTTACCGCAGCCGGAGGCCCCGAGCAGCGCGAAAATCTCGCCTTTGTAGATGGTCAGACTGACGTCATCAACGGCGGCCTGACCGTCAAAGGATTTGGTCAAATTGCGAATTTCTAACAAAGGGGTAAACCCTTTGTGCGTTTTAGGCTGAGGACGGGGGATCACATCATTCACTCAGGGACATCTCCGGCAGAGGCGGCTTGACACCGCGCAAATTGACGAACCATAACAATGCCAACGGCCCCGCCAGAAAGCTGCGGAGCCGTCACCAAAGCGTTATTCAACCAGGCGTAAATTATTTACCCGTTTTCACCTTGGTCCACGAGCGGGTAATGATGCGGTCAATCTTCGGATCCTGAACTTTCAGGGTGAAGAGTTTGGCGCGAACATCGGCTGGTGGGTAAATGCCTGGATTGTTACGCACGTCAGCATTCACCAGCGGTGTCGCCGCCAAATTACCGCTGGCGTAGTAAACGGTGTTACTGACCTGGGCGATCACCTTCGGCTCCATCAGGTAGTTGAGGAATTGGTAAGCTTCATCGAGGTTTTTGGCGTCAGCCGGAATCGCGAAGACGTCAAAGAAAGCCAGCGCCCCCTCTTTCGGGATACTGTAGGCCACGTTAACGCCATTCTTCGCTTCTTTTGCCCGGTTCGAAGCCTGCATCACATCACCTGCCCAGCCAATCGCCACGCAGATATCCCCGTTCGCCAGGTCGTTAATGTACTGAGAGGAGTGGAAATAACGGATATTGGGGCGCAGTTTCAGCAACAGATCGTTTGCTGCGCCAGTGTAATCGCTGGCCTTGGCGCTGTTAGGGTCGAGATGCAGGTAGTTGAGCACGGTCGCATAAATCTCTGCCGGTGCATCGAGGAAAGAGACGCCGCAACTTTTCAGTTTTTCGAGGTTTTCCGGCTTGAGCACCAAGTCCCAGCTATCCACCGGGGCATCTTTACCCAACGCGGCTTTGACCTTATCCACGTTATAACCAATACCGGTGGTGGCCCACAGGTACGGAATAGCGTATTTGTTACCCGGATCGTGCTGGGCAACCATTTTCAACAAGTCGGGATCGAGGTTTTTATAGTTAGGCAGCTTGCTCTTGTCGAGCGGCTGAAATACGCCTGCGGCCAGCTGACGCTCAAGGAAACTGGCTGACGGTACGACCAGATCAAAACCGGTACTGCCCGCCATAAGCTTGCCTTCCAACACTTCGTTGGAGTCAAATACGTCGTACACCACTTTAATGCCCGTTTCCTTCTGGAAATCCGGCACGGTATTTGGGGCAATGTAATCAGACCAGTTGTAGATATGCAGCGTTTTTTCTTCCGCAGACGCTGTGACGGACGCGGCCATAACCAAGCCGGCGACAACACCCGATAACCATTTTTTGCGCAGGGTGAACATCCGTGACTACCTCCATACAAGGGGGAAAAGAAAAAATGAATTTGTATCTTATACAGATACAAGACTTACCATTCACAAGCCAATTGCCAGCATCATCATTGCATAGGCATTCAGTATTGACCCGTTCGCTGCTGGCGAAATAAACCTTATGATTTACGGTGTTAACAACGCGTCACGCAGAAACAGCAGCATAGCCGCTGGATCCTCAGCGCGCCAGCCCGCAGGGTTAAAAACGCGGTTTATCGATTATTTATGCATTTTTGCTTTATGCCCTGTGGCATTTTGGTCATTAACAAAGTGAAATATCTGGCAACAGTGGGTAAACAGCAGCATAACCAAAGGTCAAAACGGAGGGGCAAAGAGATAAAAACAGCAGAGCCGCTGATGTCAGCGGCTCACAGAGGAAATAGGGAGAGGAACAGCAGCGAGATCAGTGCAGAAGGGGCACGTTCAAACCGACGGGCGGCTCGCCCTCCTCTTCATCACCCATGAACAGCATGTCATTGGCATGAGCTTCAAGGATGATCATCGACATTTGCTCTTCTGCCTGTTGCAGGAAGTGAGCGAACTGAGACTGGGTAACGCCAACGGCAATAGACAAGGCCTGGCAGACAATCAGCTTCGGTAAGTTATCATCCTGAATATCAACAAAAGCCTTCACCGTTAGTGAACTGGCGTTGATTTGGCTCAGATCAGCCACTATGGGAATCAGCGCGGTTGGCTTCACTTCCGCCAGTGACGAAAACAGGATCACGTTATCAACAATGTCGAGTTTGGCATCAAACACGCCATCGAAATTTTGCATATGTGGCAAATGGAGAGCCTGACAGGAATCACACTCGAAAAATGAGATGCCCAACTGATCCAGCCAGCGCCGAAGCAACGCTAAATCAGGGACGATGAGCGAATCCATAAAATGCCTCATAAGTTCAAAACAGTGAAATCAAACTGCAGAAAAGCGCGCCGGGATGCGGCGCGAAGGGGACATAGCTTACGGAATATTGCCAGTGAGCGCTATGATCAATCCCACCTTGATGAATATTTTACTCCGCATAACGCATAATACGGCAACGTTAGCGTGACTCATCCTCCAGATTTCAACCTGAATCCCGGCCTGGCGCGGTGTTCGATGTAATCGATCATCATACCGGCAATATCCAGTCCGGTGGTGCTTTCAATACCCTCCAGGCCCGGCGAGGCATTCACTTCCATGACCAACGGCCCGCGGTTGGAGCGCAAAATATCGACCCCTGCAACGTGCAGGCCCAGAGTGCATGCTGCTTTAATGGCTATCGCCTTCTCTTCCACGGTGATCTCAACCTTGTTAGCCGTCCCACCCCGATGCAGATTTGAGCGGAAATCACCGGGCTTAGCCTGACGTTCGATGGCGCCTACTACCCGCTTGCCGACGACCAGACAGCGGATATCACGTCCTTCTGCTTCGCGGATATACTCCTGCACCAAAATATGCGCATTCAGACCCCGGAAGGCGTCAATCACGCTCTCCGCCGCCTGGCGTGTTTCGGCGAGCACCACACCAATACCCTGCGTCCCTTCCACCAGTTTCACCACCAGCGGCGCTCCCCCGACCAGCGCTATCAGGTCTGAGGTATCGTCAGGCGCATTGGCGAAACCGGTAATGGGCAGATCAATCCCTTCGCGAGCAAGGATTTGCATTGATCGCAGCTTGTCACGCGCCCGGGTGATAGCCAGTGATTCATTCAGTGGAAAGCTGCCCAGCATTTCAAACTGGCGCAGTACGGCGGTGCCATAAAAGGTGATCGCGGAGCCAATACGCGGGATCACAGCGTGATATTTATCCAGTTGGCGCCCCTGATAATGCACGCTTGGCGCGGCCGGATTGATATTCATATAACAGGACAACGGATCGATAATATCGATTTCATGACCACGGCTTTCAGCCGCTTCCCGCAGACGTTTACACGAATACAAATTTCCATCGCGGGAAAGAATAGCTATTTTCATCCGACACTCCGTCGCCGTTAACGCGTGATCCAGCCCTGTTTATGCAACGCTTCCAGCATATGGGGGCGCTGTTCTTTTTTCAGCGTACGCACGATCAGATCACTCCAGGTGTCGCGGCGTGCATTGCTGTCTCGTTGTTGATAATAGCTATTGAGCTGATCGTCATATTCAGCCAAAACCTGGCTGTCGACAGGCTGGTAACTGTTTTCATGTACCAGCATTGACTGTGGCATACGCGGCTTAACCTGATGGTCCTGCGCCGGGTAACCGATACAAAAGCCAAATAACGGCATCACAAATTTTGGTAATTTAAGCAAAGCGATGACGTCATCTACCTGATTACGGATCCCGCCGATAAATACGCCACCCAGCCCCATAGATTCCGCAGCAATCATGGCATTTTGTGCCATCAAAGCGGTGTCCACGCAGCCCAGCAGTAACTGTTCGGCCAGGCCGAGTTCAGCTTCGGGATTGATCTGCTGGTTACGGTTGAAATCGGCACAAAACACCCAAAATTCAGCTGCGCTGGCAACATATTTTTGACCACCGGTGTATTCGACCAATTTTTCGCGCAGGGCGGGATCGGTGATACGAATAATTGAGGAGCACTGTAAAAAACTGGACGTTGATGCGCCCTGGGCTGCACCAACAATGGCCTCACGCTGCTCGTCAGACAAGGGCTGGTCGGTAAATGAGCGAATAGAGCGATGGGAGCGCAGTAGTTTGATCGTGGGCGTCATTGAAAATCCTTGAACTGAACATAAATTATTAGGTGAATTGCTCATTATCATTGGTGCTGTCCACACGCATTGCAATAGCGTGACCGCCGAATGCTGTAACAAATACTGCATCCCGAGGGTTTATCCCTCACTGATAAAAACTGTTTGTCAGCAAAATGATAGGTTCTATGGATTAGACCGAAAGGCATTTCCTGCTTTTTTTTAGTGTTTGTAACAGGCATAGTAAGCGCAACAAAAAAGGTGATGCACTTAACAGAATTGGTGTCACACACCCTTTAATTCTTTCAATTTACTGGCATTAAAAAATCAAGGAGTCTTCCATGTTTGCAGTAATTTTCGGGCGTCCTGGCTGTCCTTATTGTGTACGAGCAAAAGAATTGGCTGAAAAACTGACTGAAGAACGTGATGATTTCAATTTCCGTTATGTTGATATCCACGCTGAAGGTATCACTAAAGCCGATCTGGAAAAGACTGTCGGTAAGCCGGTAGAAACTGTTCCACAGATTTTTATCGACTCCACCCACATCGGTGGTTGCACAGATTTCGAAGCTTATGCAAAAGAAAATCTGGCACTGTTCCAATCTTAATATAGACAAAGACCACACAGCATAAAGGCGCTCATTGAGCGCCTTTTTTTATAGTGCAAACCCCGTCCCCACCCGCAGCGTAAACTAGCGGTTAATTTGCTGCACCATGGCGCGGATCAGCAGATAAAGCATGGCTCCCATCACACACCAGAACACGGCACTGCCAACGTAGGCCATCTCCTGTAACAGCGTCCGGACGCGAACAAAATAGAGTATCCGCAACGTATAGCAGACCGGGATAGCCAGAATTGCGCCGAAGAAGACGTAGAAGAGTTGTGAGTGACGAATAACATGTGCCGTGATAATACCCGGGAAAATAAACAGCAGCAGGCCATACTCGGGGCCATGTGAACCGGGGCTAACGACGATCAGTCCGGTCTTGAGAAAAACGAAAATCACCACAAACAGTACACAGCAAATAACCGGACCGTAGCGATCGCGAAAGTGCATCAGGCCTTCCTCCTTAAAGTATCGTTCATTCACTGCCAGCGCTCATCGTCTGCACTGGCAATCATTGCCCTGTTCTTTCCCTAAGGCGCTACACGATCCTGTGCAACACAAAACATGCTATCAAGATGTTTCTACCGGCTTTTATCTGGCTGAATGAACGATCAACGACTAAAATGACGCGTAAAATGGCGTTGTTATAGTCAATGACTATTTCATTGGCCTTTGAGTTAGCGGTTAAAATATAATGCAGTCGAATTTATCCCTTACACTCTCTCATATCAAGAATTTGTTGGTAAACAATAAGTTATCCTTGTGAATATAAACGTCGCCAGTTTGTTAAACGGGAATTACATCCTGTTATTATTTGTAGTATTAGCCCTCGGCCTGTGCCTTGGAAAAGTCCGACTGGGATCCGTCCAGTTAGGAAATTCTATAGGCGTATTAGTCGTTTCCCTGCTGCTTGGCCAACAACACTTCAGTATTAACACTGAAGCGCTGAACCTTGGCTTTATGCTGTTTATTTTTTGTGTCGGTGTCGAAGCCGGACCCAACTTTTTCTCAATTTTCTTCCGCGATGGTAAAAACTACCTGATGCTGGCGCTGGTGATGGTTGGCAGCGCCATGCTTTTGGCACTTGGGCTGGGACGGCTGTTCGGTTGGGATATCGGTCTTACGGCCGGTATGCTGGCCGGGTCAATGACCTCCACACCGGTACTGGTGGGCGCGGGGGATACGCTACGAAATACGCTCGGCGGCAATAAATTACTCGGGCCTGAACTGGATAACTTAAGCCTTGGCTATGCCCTGACCTACCTGATTGGTTTGGTCAGCCTGATTTTTGGGGCCCGTTATCTGCCTAAATTGCAGCATCAGGATTTACCGACCAGTGCCCAGCAGATTGCCCGCGAACGCGGCCTTGATACCGACAGCCAGCGTAAAGTCTATCTGCCGGTTATCCGCGCGTACCGCGTGGGTCAGGAACTGGTGGCCTGGGCGGACGGTAAGAACCTGCGTGAACTGGGTATTTACCGTCAGACGGGCTGTTATATTGAGCGCATCCGCCGCAACGGTATTCTGGCTACACCGGACGGAGATGCGGTGTTGCAGGTCGGTGATGAGATCTCACTGGTCGGCTATCCTGATGCCCATTCACGTTTGGACCCCAGTTTCCGTAACGGCAAAGAGGTGTTTGACCGTGACCTGCTCGATATGCGCATCGTCACCGAAGAAGTGGTCGTCAAAAACAACAGCGCCGTCGGCAAACGCCTCAGCCAGCTGAACCTGACCGACCACGGCTGTTTCCTTAATCGGGTTATCCGCAGCCAGATTGAAATGCCCATTGATGACAGTATCGTACTTAATAAAGGGGATGTGTTACAGGTCAGCGGCGACGCCCGCCGGGTTAAAGCGGTGGCTGAGCGCATCGGCTTTATTTCGATTCACAGCCAGGTTACCGACTTACTGGCCTTCTGCGCCTTCTTTATTGTCGGCCTGATGATTGGTCTCATCACCTTCCAATTTAAGAACTTCAGTTTCGGCATCGGTAACGCCGCCGGGCTGCTGTTTGCCGGGATCATGCTGGGCTTCCTGCGCGCCAACCATCCAACCTTTGGCTACATCCCGCAGGGGGCGCTGAATATGGTCAAAGAGTTTGGCTTGATGGTCTTTATGGCAGGTGTAGGGCTCAGCGCTGGTGCGGGAATTAATCAGGGACTGGGCGCGATTGGTGGTCAGATGCTGATTTCCGGGCTGATTGTCAGCCTGGTACCGGTGGTGATCTGCTTTATCTTCGGGGCCTATGTATTGCGCATGAACCGCGCGCTGCTGTTCGGGGCCATCATGGGCGCACGAACTTGCGCACCGGCCATGGAGATCATCAGCGATACCGCACGCAGTAACATCCCTGCCCTCGGTTATGCCGGTACCTACGCTATCGCTAACGTATTGCTGACACTCGCCGGGACGCTTATCGTGATCATCTGGCCAGGGGCATAATGCAACACACTGATTCGTAATGGCGAAGTAAAAAATCAATAATATTTTTGAATTTATGTCGCATTGAACGAACTTTGTTTAGGAAAGGCAGTCTTAATTAATGCCACTGCTTTTCTTTGAAGTCCCCACTTTGGAGAGCCCGCTAATCCCGCCTGTTTAGGTTCAAGATTAGTGGGTTTTTTCTTTTCTGACGTTAAAAATCCCTTATAACAAGCTATTGCCTCTCTCCCGGTCGGCGATAATATGGCGATATTTATCATGCCAGTTTAATCACGCGTCAGAGTTTACCTATGTTTGAGATCAGAAGAACCCGCATCAGCGATGCTGCAACACTCTCTGTAATTGAAAGTTCCGCCGGGCAAGCCTTTCTAAACCTGCCTGATCTGGCGTGGATTGCAGGCAGCGAACCGAATCCGCCGCAGTTGTATGATTTCTCTATACGTGAAGGTTATTCCATCGTGGCTACAGGTTCGGATGATGTGCCGGTGGGGTTCCTGAATGCTAACCAATATACCGACGAACTCTACATCGGTGAGCTTTCCGTCAGGTATGACTATCAGGGGAAGGGGATCGGCAAAAGGCTTTTAACCCATGCGATTCAGTACGCAACGTCAGCAAGGTTCGGGGCGGTGACGCTGACCACATTCAGTCACGTGAGCTGGAATCGACCTTTTTATGAAAGGGCCGGATTTCAGGTCATCGCTGAGTCTGAAATGCCCGGTTATTTAAAACAAAAACGTCGCGAAGAGCAGCAAAATGGTCTGTGCAGCGAAAAACGCTGCGCGATGAAGCTGTTGATTAACCGGTAGTGTGCACTCAGGAAATCAGATACTTTTCTGCGCCAGCCATACTGTGTGACCGGTGCATTCCGGGTCTTCAACTATCATGTTAACAACCCTAAAACCGTTATCCGCCAGCAACGCGCGATACTCATCCGCCGCCAAGCTTGCGTGATAAAGTGGCTCCCCCTGAAACTCCCCTATTGCCTCGCCGTTATCCGGCCCACTGGTGAACATCAGTGCTGCGTTGTCACTCGCATGGGCGCCAAAGACAGGAAACATTTTACGCTGATCGTCGCGGGTAAGATGGAAAAAGCTGTCCCAGGCGATCAGTCCCTCAAATTGTTGCTGCAGAGAAAGTCGGCGCATATCCGCTACGTGCCAATGTTGCTCAGGAAAACGTTGTTGGCACAGGGCAATCATGGCTGCCGATGAATCAACACCGGTCACGTTGTATTCCTGCTTCAGCAAGTAATTCGCAATGGGTTTCCCCGATCCGCAACCGACATCCAGAATATTCGCGCCATCAGGCACGAGCGCGAGAAAGCGTTCCAGCCATGATGCTTCATGGAATTGGTCGCTGCGTACCGAGTCCCAGTGAGCACTGTGTTGCTGGTATAAGGCAATGATATTTTTAGCGCTAAAGTGGTCCATCAAATACCTTTTAAAAGGAGAAGTCGGGAATATTCCTGCGAGTCAGAGGATGCGCTGCACTTTCTGCGCCGCCCCCCCTAAGCGCCCATCGACCTGATTCCACTCATGAATATAGGACTCATAGGCAAACACGAATGCATTGTGACCGGTAGAGAACCAACGGTCAGGCTTTCGTTTCCAGCCTGCGTAGGGGTCATAGCGCAGAATCTCAAAACCGCGCGGCTGCGAGCGGATGATATAGGTGTAATGCTCATAAAGATCTTCATCAGCAGGGATCTCTTCTTCAGGTGCCAGCGTAATAAACAGCCCGCCGAGTTTTACTTTTATCATCCCGATCCCTTCATCATAAAATGTTCTTCTTCATCACCCAAAGTTCGGTAGTTTGTGTTTCCGTGATATAGGCACTTGCGCAGTGAATTGACATGCCCTGCCGCTCATAGAAACCGATGGCTGACGTATTGCTCTTCAGTACCGTCAACCACAAACAAGATTGTTGCTGTACGCGTGCATCGCGCTCAGCAAGGGAAAACAGCGCAGCACCTACTCCCCGGGATTTCGCATCAGGCCGCAGATAGAGCTTGCACAGCATTGCGCCCTGCTCCTCGCTCTCCGGCAGCGGCTGCTGGTAGTGGACTTTAGCAAATCCTGTGGCTTGCCCCGCTTCTGTCGCCAGCAACCAGTTCTGCTGCGGATCAGTCAGCCCTTGTTGCAAGGCGGTGATGGAGAAATCGTTATCCAAAAACTGTTCGAGTTCCAGCGCACTTTCCCACAGGGCTCCAAAATAGTGCTGATACGTTTCTCTGCCCACTTTTTGTAGCACGTCAATATCTGCGATGCCTGCCTGTCGAATATCCAACTTTTTCTCCATGACGTTATTTACTACACTATGTCCGCCGATACCGGCACAGGATAACTTTTTAAAGGAGTCATGAACATGACGCAAAACATTTATGACGATCAGGCATTTTTTGAGGGTTATGCGCAACTTAACCGCTCAGTGAACGGTCTGGATGGCGCACCAGAATGGCTTGCGCTTAACGCCATGCTGCCCGATGTTCAGGGCGCAAATGTGGTCGATCTCGGTTGTGGTTACGGCTGGTTCTGCCGCAATGTGCGTGAACAGGGTGCCGCGAAGGTGCTGGGACTGGATGTTTCGGAAAAAATGCTGAGCAAAGCCCGCAGCATGACCTCAGACCCCGCCATCGAGTACCGTCGCGAAGATCTGGAACAGCTGCGACTGCCCGCCGGTGCCTACTCACTGGCCTACAGCTCACTGACGCTGCACTACATCCAGGCCCTGCCTGAACTGTTTGCTACGGTGTTTCAGTCACTGGTTCCCGGTGGACATTTTGTCTTTTCTGCAGAACATCCGATTTTTACCACGCCGTCTAATCCGGGTTGGATAATCGATAAAGAGGGGAACAAAACCTGGCCTGTCAATGGTTACCAACAGGAAGGCAAGCGTATCACCAACTGGTTTGCCGAAGGTGTTATCAAGCAACATCGTAAGCTGGCAACGTACATCAACCTGTTGATCGCGGCCGGATTTGTTATCAATCACCTTGATGAGTGGGGTCCGTCGGCTGAACAACTCGCCGCCATGCCAGCGCTCAGTGAAGAGACTGAACGCCCGATGATGTTCCTGCTATCGGCGCAAAAACCTCTCTGATCCCCGTTCACTCTGTTTTTTAGCTATTCTCTGGTTCCATCCACTTTCTTATCTCATTGCGCATAATAGACTTTTCAAGTCGGGAGGCTGGTCCTCCCCGCGCGCTTAAGGCTTTCTTAATTTCTATTGCGTAGAGTGAATCTCGCTACTTTCATCCTGAAACTATACCGCGCTTAAATGGAGCGGAATATTCAGATGATCTCCGTTTACCCGCTCGGCTGCACACACTAAAGTTGAACCCGCTTGCAGAGTGGTAGTCAGTAAATTACTGGAATATTTTGCGGCCTTGCTTTGGCCGATATTGATGATGAGGGTATAGATGTTGAGGAAAGATATTTTAAAGGAGTGGGCATGGAACAGTTAAATCACCTGCTTTTTACCTGGATTAATGCGACTCCTGCGTCACCGCCGGCTTTGATTAAATTTGCCACCTTTATGGCCAATGACATGATTATGATCGTGCCATTGCTGATCATCGGGCTGTGGTTATGGGGCCACCATGAACATATCGCCTCACAGCGTACTCTGGTCACCAAAACGGTGATTGCCCTTTGCTTTGCCATGGCGACTGCAAAAACGCTGTCGATCCTCTTCCCCCACGCGCGCCCATTCGTTGAAGGTTTTGGCTATAATTTCCTGCATCATGCTCCGGATGACTCGTTCCCAAGCGATCACGGTACCGCCATTTTCACTTTCGCTATCGCTTTCCTGTGCTGGCATCGCCTGTGGTCCGGTGCTCTGCTGAGTGTCACGGCAATCGGCATCGCCTGGTCGAGGGTTTACCTCGGCGTTCACTGGCCGATGGACATGCTGGGTGGATTGCTGGTGGGTATGCTGGGTTGCCTGTTTGCACAACTGGTGTGGAATTTGTTTGGAGAGCAGATCTCCAGCGGGCTGGATAAGCTCTATCGTTTTAGTTTTGCCATTCTTATCCGCAAAGGTTGGGTACGCGGCTAACTGTCAGATAGTGTTAAATAGAAAAAGGCTTTGCATCGCGCAAAGCCTTTTTATTGATGTAAAGCTGGCGCGTCAGCCTATTATTTACCGAAAATCGAACCAAATAATCCGGTAATTTTCATCATCACAAAATCCCAGATACGGGTGAAGAATCCCCCCTCTTTGACCTCTTTAAGTGCCACCAACGGGCGCTGATCGACCACTTTACCATCGAGACTGAAATCGACCGTGCCAACCACCTGATTTTTGGCCAGCGGCGCTTCCAGCTGTTTGTTGGTCAACGTAAAGCTGGCTTTCAGGTTTTTAAGCTGGCCTTTCGGCGTCGTCAGTGAGGCATTTTCAGCCACGCCGAGCGGCACCATTTTGTCCTCACCGAACCAGACTCGCTGACTGGTGAAAGCATCACCGGCTTTAATCGGCGTCAGGGTTTCGAAGAAACGGAAACCCCAGGTCAGCAGGCTTTCACTTTCATTGAACCGGATACGGTCACTTGGGGCCCCCATGACCACTGCAATTAACCGCATGCCGCTTGGGTCACTGGCAGAGGAAACCAGATTGTAGCCCGCGCCTGAGGTGTAGCCGGTTTTTATCCCATCTACGTTCAGGTTGGTACTCCATAACAGCCGGTTACGGTTAATCTGCCGGATATGGTTGAAGGTGAACTCTTTCTCTTTATGCAGTGCATACTCTTCTGGCGTATCGCGAATCAATGCCTGAGACAACAGCGCCATATCCCGCGCCGAACTGTATTGCCCGTCCGCATCCAGGCCGTGAACCGTTTTGAAATGAGTATTTTCCAATTTCAGCTGTTGACCGTAACGGTTCATCAGACTCACGAAGGCGTCCTGACTGCCAGCGACATAGTCGGCCAGCGCGATGCTGGCGTCGTTACCAGACTGAATCACGACTCCCTTGTTCAGCTCAGAAACCGGCACTTTGTCGCCGGGTTTAAGGAACATAAGCGATGAACCGCGCAGCACCGGATTACCGGTGGCCCAGGCATCCTGCCCAACGGTGACCATATCATCCGGCGTGACTTTACCGGACTTGATGGCCTGACCGACGACATAGCTGACCATAATCTTAGTCAGGCTTGCCGGGTCCAGGCGGGTATCAGGATTTGACTCAGCGAGCACTTTGCCGCTGTTGTAATCCATCAGCACCCAGGATTTAGCGTTAATTTGCGGGGCAGCCGGGTTGGTGTCAGCCCAGGCTGCGGGAAGCGCCAGCAGCATCACGCCGCTGCCAAGCGCACAAAGGAAAGTTCGTTGGAATTTAGGGGAGATTGTCATAGGTTATCAGCGCTTTTGTCCGGGTAACTGAAATTTATCAAATCTTTCAAACACATTTACGACTGTCGATTAAAAGTACGACGTGCGATTAAAAAAGTTCGCCGATGTTAAAACCTACCGGTTTATAAGCTGCGATGAAACCGTTGCAGTGTAAAGATTCTTAGAATAGACCTGATTTTTCTACCCGATGCCTTTTCATGCGCATTTTTTATTCTCTGCCCACGTCTTGACCGTCGGTACTGAGTCGGGCAAGTTTGTGCACCTGCACACGTCAATTATCGACAACACATGGTTATCCGCCATGAATGCTTAACGGAGAATATCCTGTGGTAGGACTGGTAATTAAAGCGCTGATTGGGGCATTGATGGTAGTGACGATCGGTCTCTTATCGAAAACTCGCCATTATTACATCGCCGGATTGCTGCCCCTGTTCCCGACTTTTGCGCTAATCGCCCATTATATTGTGGGCACTGAACGCAATATTGACGCACTGCGCGCTACCATCATCTTCGGATTATGGGCGGTGATCCCTTATATGCTGTACCTGATTTCGCTCTATTTTTTTATTGGCTGGATGAAACTGCCTTTCGCGCTGCTTAGTGCTGTGATCTGCTGGTCGCTGGCCGCCTGGTTGCTTATCACCCTCTGGAGCCGCTTTCACGCCTGAGACGTTCTTTCTGTCCTATAACGCCATGATGTCTTAGACAATCTACAGATGCAGAAAGCCACTTTCGCGCCTATAGTCTCAACGATCTGTTTTTCCATGGTTTCAATGAAGACAATCCTTTCAGGGAGTAGTAAAAATGCTGACGGTTTGGGGTCGTGAAAATTCGACTAACGTGAAAAAAGTATTATGGCTGCTGGATGAACTCGGCGAAATTTACCAGTTGATTAACGCGGGGGGGGCCTACGGTAAAGTTAACGAACCGCTCTATCTGTCACTTAATCCTAATGGACTGGTGCCCTGTCTGCAGGATGATGACTTTATTCTTTGGGAGTCGAACGCCATCCTGCGCTACCTGGCTGAGCGCTCTGGCAATCCGACCTTCTGGGGCACCGATGCCCGCCAACGCGCGGCAGCAGACAAATGGCTTGACTGGGTGAGCAGCTCAATGCCGATCCCTTTTCGACAGGTATTTGTGAATCTGATTCGCACACCGGAAGATCAACGCGATATGACAGCGGTGAAAAACGGCATGGCCAGCTTTGAGACGTTATGGTCCATAGTGGATGCTGTCCTGGCAAAGCAGACATGGCTATCCGGAGACAAATTCGGCCTGGGCGATATTCCTATGGGTTGTTTCGCCTACGCGTGGTTCGGGTTGAATATCGAACGCCAGCCGCATCCGCATCTTGAGCGCTGGTATCAACAACTGACCCAACGGCCGGCTTATCACAAGCGTGTGATGATCCCTCTGAGCTAAAAGCGGCCCAAGGCCGGATGCAGACGCGTCCGGCTTTTACAGCGAAAGCCCGCACCACAAACATAATTTCAATCAATGATTGAGCGAATAAAAACCCTCATCCATTCACAAAGCGTATTAATTCCTTGCGCACTCTGCTCCTCTGGACGAAAATAATTCTTATCAAGTGCTGTATGAAACGTCAGGCACGACGTTTTTGACTCAACGTTTAACACAAGGATGAATTTATGAGTTCGGTATTAATTATTGACGATCACCCGGCCATTCGTGTCGCGATCCGCGCATTGCTTGCTCAATCGCCTGAATTTAATGAGATTTATGAAGCGATTGATGGTCAGCAAGGCCTGAGTATGCTGGCAGCACATCCGGTGGATGTGGCGATCATCGACATCGAACTTCCCGGCTATGACGGTTTTGCGCTACTGAAGAAAATTCAGAAAGCCTATCCAAATACAAAAACACTGTTCCTCTCTGCAAAAAATGAGTCGGTGTACGCGTGTCGCGCCATTCAGGCCGGCGCTAACGGTTTTATCAGCAAGAATAAAGACATCAACGATATTCTTTTTGCCACCCAAAATGTACTGCGCGGTTACGCATTCTTCCCATCTGAAGCCCTGAACCTGCTGGCAGGCAACTCGGTGACCAGCGATCCGCTTGACCGTGCCCATAGCCTGACCTCGCGTGAAATCAACGTACTGCGCTATCTGGTCAACGGTTTTTCTAATAAGCAAATTGCCGATGAGATGTTTATCAGTAATAAAACGGTCAGCACCTACAAAACCCGCATCCTCACCAAGCTGGGCCTGACGTCAGTGATTGAGCTGGCGAACTATGCCCATGAACACCATCTGGTTTAATGTGCGCGGCTTTTTATTGCTGATTGTCTTATTGATAGTCTCTGTAAACGGTTGGGCGAATACGGCCCCAGGCAGAGACAACAGCTGCGATTATGGCCTCCCGCAAACCCTCCACAGTCTGGCAAACAGTTATAACGATGAACTGGTTATGCCGACAGAATTTGATTCTGCCTTTACCCGCGGTAAACCGGTTCGCGTTGGCGTGGTACTGGAAGCAAATACTCCTCTGGTGATCCATCGCGATGATGGTTCCGTGGAAGGCATTGTGGCGGACTATCTGAAAATCATCGGCGATTCGAGCCGACTCTCCTTTCAGGTCATCGGGTACTGTGACTACGCACAGGTGCTGGAAGCCCTGAATGCCGGAAAAATAGATTTGATGGCCGGCACGCCCATTCAGCCTCAGCCTGGCGAGGTAGCCTCGCACGCCTTCTTTACCAACCGTCATGTTGAAGTCCGCCCGCGTAAATGGGAACCCAATCAGCGCCGTCATCCTGAAGTGGTGGCCATCGCCAACAATGAACCTCTCTCGCCGGAGTTCCTGCAGAATTACCACGCCGACAGCGTGGCGGTTTATCCTAACCAGTTGCAGGGTTTACTGGCCGTGGCCTATGGCAATGCGGACCTGTTTGTCAGCAATGCGACCGCCGCAAACTACCTGATCGATCAATTACAGCTGCAGCCGCTGCAAATCCGTAATTTTGCCCCCTACCACCAGCCGCCCTACACCTTCATCGCCAATAAGAACAACGCAGACCTCATCAGTTACATCAACCTGATCCTCGAGCTTATCCCCAGCCGGGCGACCGGGGATATTCAGCAGCGCTGGTTTGGTGGCCGCAGTCACTACAATGTGGATGACAAGCTGCTGCTCACGGAGCAGGAACTGCGGTGGATCCAACAGCATCCGGTGATCAACTATGCCGCCCCCGCCGACCTGGCACCGCTGGCGTTTCGCGAGCGTAGCAGCGGTCAGATGAATGGCCTGGCTATTGATGTGATGAACACCATTACCCGCCGGACCGGCATCAAGTTCAACCCGGTGTTTGTGCAGGATACCGGTGAAGGGATGCGCCAATTCCAGATGGGTAAAATTGATATGTTGCCGGGGGTCGGGGTCAATAATCAGAGCAATGCTTCCTCACTGTACACCTCCTCCTTTGCCAAAACGCTGTGGGGCATTATGGTGCGAGCTGACCGCATGGACATTAATAATATTAATGACTTAGAGGGAAAGCGTGTCGGGGTTCAGTCAGGCACTATTTCGCAGGAGATCATTACTAACCCGCAACTCTCTGCCAGCATTGATTACTTTTACGCGCCGGATAATAAAACCCTGATGACCTGGCTGGAACAGGGCAAGGTGGACGCGGTGCTGAATAATTTGCTGACCGCTAATTTTATGACCTCGCAACCCTCGCTGGGTAACAGCAAAATCGTCGCCGTCGCAGGCGAAACCCCGATACAGCTGGCGTTTGCGGTCACTAACTCCATGCCCGAACTCAAGGCCATTATCGATAAGGTGCTCGAATCTATTCCGCCAGAAGACCTTGATAAAGAACTCAGCGAATGGAGCTCCTTTAAACCCAAGCTGGTGTATGTTCCCCAGGACAAGACCTACCAGCAACTGGTGAGTTTACTGAGGATCGCCTTAATACTGCTGCTGATTGGCGCAATATGGCTGGGCATTGTCGTTTGGGTTAAACGTCGTCAAGCAGCCGAGCTACATCGGCACTTGCTGTTACAGGAGTCACTGATTGATGGCGTGCCATTTGCACTGTTTATTCGCACTGCCGGGGGTGAACTCGCCACCTTCAATCCGTGGTTCGCTGAAGCACGCGAAGAGAACCTCACCACGCGACTACACGGCAGCGGAAAAACCTCCCCCTGGCCAATGAACACCGAACTGGATCGCATGCTGGATGCACTATGCCGGGAAGTCCAGGCCAGTAACAAACCCCATTTGCAGGATCACAGCGTCATGATCCGCGGTGAACCACGGGATGTCTTCCTGTGGATCATCCCTCTGCGCAATGGGGAACATAGTCTGCTCGGCGGCTGGGAAGATATCAGCCAGCGTAAAACCGTACAGCGTCAGCTGGAATCGGCACGGCTCGAGGCAGAGAGCGCCAACCGCACTAAAAGTACGTTTCTTGCCACGATCAGCCACGAACTGCGTACCCCAATGAATGCCATTCTTGGGCTGCTGGAACTGGAGATCCGCAGCCGCGGGCCCGCTAACAAAAAAACCCTCAGCACGGTATCCGCCTCTGCCCACTCATTGCTGCGCCTGCTTGATGACATCATCGACTCAGCGAAAATAGAAGCTGGTCAGCTGCAGGTCAATCCGCACCCTGTCGCCCTGCGCGAAGAATTATTGCGCTTGTTCACCCTCTATCAGCCAATTGCTCAGGAAAAAGGGTTGGTTTTCAACTGCTCCGTCGATGATGACATGCCGACATGGGTAATGACCGATATGCTGCGTGTACGGCAGGTGATCAGCAATATCCTCGGTAACGCGCTCAAATTTACCCGGCAAGGTCACGTCTCAGTGGACGTTATCTGGAATCCGCTGGGACCCGAAAATGGCGAACTGCAAATCGATATCACCGATACCGGCATTGGCATTTCTGAGCAGGCGCAGCAAGAGCTGTTCCAGCCCTTTAGCCAGGCCAGTGATCAGCGAAATCCAAGCTTTGGCGGGTCGGGTCTCGGTCTGTGGATCTCCAGTCAGTTGATTGAAAAAATGCACGGCCACATTCAGCTGGAAAGTGCGCCAGGCTGCGGCACATCGTTGTATGTCACCCTTCCGCTTGATGTAGCACATCAGGAACATGTCGATGCCAGCGCGGCCAAAGCCCTGGCTGAACATGCCCCGGCGACGGAAGATGAGTTCCGCCATCAGTCATTGCGGGTGTTGGTGGTGGATGATCTGCCGGCTAACCGCCAACTGCTGAGCCAGCAACTGGCCTATCTTGGGATCACCCGCGTGGCAATGGCCGAAGATGGCCGCGATGCACTGGACAAACTGCAGTTTCAGACCTTTGACCTGCTGCTGACAGACTGCAGTATGCCGGTAATGGATGGCTATGCACTGGCACAGGCCGTACGTCTCAGCCCGGAGAAAGCAGACATGCTGATCGTCGGCTGCACCGCTGACGCCCGGCCAGAAGCGCGCATGCAGTGTCTCGCTGCGGGTATGGATGACTGTCTGACCAAGCCCATCGGACTTGATACATTGCAAAACTGCCTGTGCGAACTGGGCATGTTCAACGCCCCCGAACCCGTGGTCGTGCCACAAATTTCTTCGCCGGTACCGTCGATACGGGATGCCATCCGTCGGTTATCCGGGGGAGATACGGATACCCAGAACCGGCTGTTGCAATCGCTGTATGACAGCAACCGCGCCGACGGTGCTGAACTCAGCATTGCCATGGATAAGGGCAATTTGCGCGATGCAGCCCGGCTTATTCACCGCATCAAGAGCAGCGCTGGCCTGCTTGGCGCACAACAGTTATTTGCCTGTTGTGAGCAGATGGAGGCATTGATCGAAACCGGACAGCGCGACGAATTGGGTATTTACTGGCGTCAGTGGCAGGTGCGCTTTACCGAACTGAATCATCAACTGGCCAGACACCTGAATACCCCTCTCTTCTAAGACGTAACCCGGCAACGGTTTTCATGCTTGTCAGAAATTTCCCACCGATATCGCAGACCTCTCCGATATCGGCATACCCCCTGTCTCATTACACTTCTGCTACCTGAATATAAAATCTTCACTCCCCCTATCTCCGGAGAACACCATGAAGTCCTCATTTTTGGCACTGGTCCTTTTGCCACTGCCGTTATTTTCAATCTCAGCGCTGGCGGTCACGTCAAACAACACGCTGAAGTTTCAGGGTGAAGTGGCAGACCAAACCTGCGTCGTTGATATCAACGGGACAGCCAATACGCCGGTAGTATTACTGCCAACCGTCGCGACCTCTGATTTGAAAAGCCCGAACGATGTTGCCGGTAAAACCAGTTTTACCATCAACCTGACCGGCTGCTCTGCGGCCGTTTCAGATACCAATATCAGCTCGGTTTTTCAGGGCATGAATACCACCACGGCAGGCAATCTGGGTAATACCGGCACCGCAACCAACGTCGCGATTCAGCTGTTGGATCCGAAAGGGGATCCCGTCAACCTCTCTGCCGGAATGGTACAAGTTCCGGGTATTGTGCTGAAAAAAGGGGCATCAACTGCGTCACAGGACCTCTCGGTTCAGTACATTTCTGAAAGCGGTGGCGCTACACCTGGCAGCGTCATGGCCACCACCCAGTACGCTATTACCTATCCCTGATCGCTGATTTTCAACGCCCCGTCGGACGGAAAGCTGCACTTCACACAGTGCAGCTTAGCTTTGACGTGGGTGATGGGATCGACACCCAAAGGAGATGTCCAGGATGATCACTACCAAACACCTGATCACCGCTTGCCTCACGCTGGCGACGGTCTGCTTTACGGCGCATGCCAGCGTGGTCATGACCGGTACCCGCGTCATCTTTCAGGAAGGGAGCCGCGACAAAGTTTTGCAGCTCAACAATAAAGATGACCATCCTAATCTGGTCCAAATGTGGGTGGATAACGGTCAGGCAGTACCGCCGAAAGGTGCGGCCACAACCCCTTTCCTGGTGACGCCACAGATTTTCCGTATGGAGCCATTCAGTGGCCAGGTCGTGCGTATCAGCTATCTTGGCACCCCGTTGCCGACAGATCGTGAATCCCTCTTTTATCTGAATTTTCTGCAGATCCCGGCCATGAAAAGCAGTGACCAAAGCCAGAACAAATTGGTGCTGATCGTCAATAACAAACTCAAACTGTTCTATCGACCAAAAAATCTTCAGGGTGATGTTAATAAGCTCGGCGAACAGTTGCGCGTCACCTTCTCTGACCACAAGCCGGGAGTGGTCACCGTGACCAATCCGACCGGTTACTTCGTGAATCTGCGTAACGGGCTGCTGCAGGTCAACGGACAGCAGCGACCATTTGCTTTGGCAGCGATCATTGCGCCTAAATCAACCACAGAGCTGACGCTTCCCGCCGGCGCGGCAAAAGGCAGCAGCCTCAGCCTGATTTTAGTCAATGACTACGGTGCCAACGTTATCTCAACGTTCACGCTGTAAAAACCGTGAATGCAGCGGCAGGATCCCCGGTGTGAAGTGTAAGTTATGGTGGGTCATGGCCACGCTGCCTTGCCTGCTGTTCAAAATGACGCTGGCGCAGGCCAACCCGGCAGTAAAAAGCGATGACTATACTTTTGACGATAACCTGCTCCGGGGCAACCCGCTCGGCCTCGGCGCGCTGTCGCGCTTCAATAAAATCAACAGTTTCGAACCGGGACAGTATCAGGTTGATTTGTATCTCAACGACCGCTTTATCCGTCATACTGAGATGACTTTTGTGCCAGAAAATGGCGAAACCAGCGCCTGTTATCACCCTGATACTCTACTGGCGGCTGGTGTGAAAAAAGAGGCGCTGGCTCAGCCTGTCATGCACGGTGAGTGTCTGGATCTCAATGCCACTTTACCGGGCAGCAGCAGCCATATGGATTTCAGTCAGTTACGCCTGAATCTCAGCGTGGCACAAAAATGGGTGACCGTCCTGCCGCGTGGTTATGTTGATCCACGCAATCTGGACAGCGGCAACAGCATCGGTTTTCTCAACTACAACGCTAACCAGTATCACGTTGACGCCCTCAACGGCAGCGGCCAGCGGCGGGTTGACTCGGCTTACGTCAGCCTTAATGGCGGGGTCAATCTCGGACTCTGGCGGCTGCGTCAGGACGGCGCGCTGCGCAGTGACTCTCGCGGTAACCGTTGGGAAAGCAACCGCCGCTATGTGCAGCGTGCCCTGCCGCAACTGCGCAGTGAACTCACTGCCGGAGAGACCTACACCGGTGGCCAGTTCTTTTCCAGCCTCGGTTACCGGGGTCTTGCGCTCTCCACCGATGACCGCATGCTGCCCGACTCGCTGCGGGGCTATGCGCCGGTAGTGCGCGGAATTGCCAAAACCAATGCACGGGTGACGGTTTATCAAAATAATCGTGCGATTTATCAAACTACGGTGCCCGCAGGGGCCTTCCAGATTGATGACCTGTCAGCCACAAACTACGGCGGTGACCTCACCGTAGAAATCAAAGAAGCCGATGGCAGCGTCAGCAGCTTTCGTATCCCCTTTGCTTCGGTGCCGGATTCGCTGCGCCCCGGGCTTAACCGCTACGCGCTGGCCGCAGGTCGTGTCCGGGATACCGGTAATAATGAGCCTTTTGCCGAACTGACCTTTCAGCGCGGCATCAGTAACCCGTTCACCCTCAATAGCGGTTTGCGGGTGGCACAGGGCTATCAGGCTGGCATGTTGGGCGGCGTATTCACTCACTACATCGGGGCTTTTGGACTGGACACGACCTTCTCCAGCGCCGACCTGCCCGGAGGGGAGCACCAAAATGGCTGGATGATGCGCGCTTCGTACAGCCGTTCGTTTCAACCGCTGGGTACCACTTTTACGCTGGCAGGTTACCGCTATTCCACGGAAGGTTATCGGGACTTAAACGATGTGCTGGCGCTGCGGGCACAGGGCAACGGCCAGGCGTCCACCACGTATTTACAGCGTTCACGCCTCGAAGTGTCACTGAATCAAAGCCTGCAGGATTACGGCTCAGTCTATCTTTCAGCGTCGTCGCAGGATTACCGTGATGACCGCCCGCGCGATACGCAGATGCAATTTGGCTATTCAACCGTCGTGTGGAATAACGTCTCACTCAACCTGTCGGTCACCCGTCAGCGGACCAGTACTAGTGTCAACAGTGCGCAAATGAGCAACTCAGATGATCTGACGCCCACATGGAACGCCAGCACCGCCACCGGTGAAAGCCAGACTGAAACCCTGTCGCAAATTACGTTGTCCTTCCCGCTCGGCGGCAGTCCTTCGGCTCCTTATGTCTCCACCGGCATGTTCAACAGCAAGAATAATGGAGCCAGTTATCAGACATCCCTTTCCGGCGTGAGTGGCGACGATCAGTCGCTCAGTTACAGCGTGGACTTCGCCCGTCAGCAACAAAGCCGCGAAAACACCTGGAGCGGCAGCCTGCAAAAACGGTTACCCCTGACCAGCCTGAGTGCCAGTGCCTCACGTGGCAGCACCTACTGGCAGAGTTCCACCAGCGCCCGCGGAGCCGTTGCCGTGCATAGCGGCGGCGTCACGCTCGGGCCGTATCTCAGTGACACCTTCGCGCTGGTTGAAGCCAAAGGGGCCACTGGCGCCAAAGTGCTGTACGGACAAGGTGCCAGCATCGATCGCTTTGGCTATGCGCTGGTGCCAACCCTGACGCCCTATCGCTATAACACGGTCACACTGGACCCGCAGGGCATGGCGCAGAATACCGAGTTACAGGACGGTCAGCGCCGCGTCGCGCCTTTTGCCGGTTCTGCTGTCAAAATCACCTTCCGCACGCTGACCGGCTATCCCTTGCTGATCGCCACTCACATGCCCGATGGCGATACCGTACCCATGGGCGCAGACGTGCTCGATGCCAAAGGTAAGTCAGTTGGGATGGTGGGTCAGGCCGGACAGGCCTACCTGCGCGCAGCCACCCTGAAAGGCCGACTGACGCTTAAATGGGGAGAGAGTAACCAGGAGAGATGTCACCTCAATTATGACCTTGGCAAACCGGCTAAAGATCTGCCGATCATTAACCTTAGCGCCGCCTGCGTACCCGGCTGAGTTCGATACTGGAGAGAAATATGCTGTACCCGTTGTCTGTTATTCGCCTCTTGCTGGTCGCCCTGCTGCTGACGGGTGTCAGCCATGTTGCCAGCGCCAATTGCGTATGGAAAGGCCGCAATATCGGCGGCGATAACTACGGTGCGTCGCTGCGCCTTGGCAATATCAACATCACCAATAATTACATTCAGCCTACCGGCAGTCTGTTGGCAACGTCGGTGATAAGTCTGGTTCCGGCACAGTACTGGAGTGACCCGGAAGCCGTGATTTATGAGTGCGACCTGGCCGACAAGGACAGTATTTATGAAGTGTTTGCCACGAATGGTGACAGCAATGTCGGTGGCTGGACCAATCTGGGGGATAACTATTTCCAGACCTATTTTCCTTATGCTGGTCTGAAACTGATCCATATGGATTCGGGACAGGAGTTCACCCGCATCTGGAAGCAGGTGGCGCTAAAAAAATATGACATCGTAGGGAATAAGATTCAGATCAAGGGTAAGCATTTCAGTCAGATCCGTGCGGAGTTGATCAAAACCGATAATATCGACCGCACTGCAGGCCCCTCGAGCTGGGGCTGCGCCGGGCCTGCGGCAGCGACTTACTCAGGCTCCTATAACTGCAACCAGCCCAATGGTTACGTGGTATTCAAAGGTCCGGGAATGCCGGTGCCGGAAGCCGGGCTCGATTCGGCCAGTAACTACCAGACCTGGGGTTCTGGCCGCTATATGGCGTTTGGTATGAACACCTCCCCCGTCGCCACCCTGACGCGTAAAAACACCTGTGCCGTGAGAAACGCGACACCTTATGTTCTGCTGCCCACCGTTTCAGTCAACGACCTCAACAATGGGGGAAGCAGTCGGGCGCCGTTTAGCGTGGAAGTCGAATGTCAGGACGGTACAGTGTCGGGCATCAGCAGCGGCCAGACGTCTATAGGCATTCAGACTTCACTGCCAGCCTATATTCAGGCACAAAAACTCGGTCTGGTGAATACCGCTGGCGGGGTCAGCTATCTGCTATCGGATAATTATGGTAGTAGCAATATCGCCAGCGGAGTGGGGATTCGGCTGGAGGACAGCGGCGGCGCCATGCTGAATTTTGTCGGCTGGGGTGGCTGTCAGGGAAATTGCACCAGCGCAGTCAACGCGGGATGGTATCCGGTGCTGAGCAACGCCAGCGCAACCGGCAGTGCGGCGTCCGGGTACACTAACTACGTTCGTCATTACATGGCAATTCTTGAAAAACTTCCAGGCCAGACCCCGGTGGCAGGACGCGTCGATGCCACTGCTTACGTATTGGTGAAAGTGCAATGAAACAAAATATCCTCCTGACGCCGCGCGGGCTCGGCGCTTATCGCAAATCATTGCGCCTGTGTTTTTTACCGGTTGTATTCGGTTTACTCACGCTGACGGGGCTGGCCCACGCGGGCATTGTTGCTTCCTCTACCCGGCTTATCATGACCGAAAATCAGCAGGCGCTATCGGTGATCCTCGCGAATACCAATGACTATCCGATTTTGGTGCAGACCTGGATTGATGAGGGTGCCCCGGACAGTACGCCGGAGAAAGCCAACGCGCCTTTTATTCCGCTCCCTGCCGTTTTCCGCCTGCAACCCGGCGCTGTTCAGGGTCTGCGGGTGATCAATAAGCAAGACGACACGCTGCGGGCGCTGCCTGCCGACCGGGAATCGGTATTCTGGCTCAACTTGTATGAGATCCCGCCGAAAAATCCGCAGGTCTCTAAGGCGGATGCCCATGTGGCTATGGCAATGAATACTCAAATGAAAGTGTTTTATCGCCCGTCTACACTGGGTGTGGCTCCCTTGTGGTCAACCGTGGCGCAGCAATTACGTTTTACGCTCATAAAACAAGGTAATCGCTACTTGTTACGTTGTCACAACCCCTCGCCTTATCATGCCTCTTTCGGCCAAATAACGCTGGTGGCTGACGGCCAACACTTTCCGTTAACGCAGGAAATGGACATGATGACGCCACCGCTGAGCCAGCGAGACTACCCGCTCAACGCGCCGATAAACGCCTCGTCACCGGCTCTTCTGCGGATAGAATTTGTGTTGTTTGATGATGATGGTACTGCAATAAAGCACTCTGCCACCGTTAGCCGCTGATGGGCATAATCCCCCCTCCTATTCCAAACAGGAATAACGCCGGCACGAAATATAATAACAACAGAGCATTCCCTATTTATTAACAACTGGGTAGACTGCCTCAACAGATAGACGTCTGGACAGACAGACTTCTGTACATCCTCATATTGGGTGGCTCCTGTTGAGCTCCCGTAAAACCACCTTGCGAAATCGCGTTCGCTGCCCTGCCGGAGTAGTTAATGAAAAAAATATCCGCCTCTTTACTGGTTCTGACTCTGTTTGCTGCCGCCCCTGCTTTTGCGGCAGACGCCACGCTCGCCGCCGTTCCTGCGGTCATTGCCCAGCACGAAGGCCCGGTGCGGGTTGCGGTGATCCGCAATCTGGGCTCTGACGACAACACGACTCAATTTTTAGCCGGTGCCATCAAAGAGGGGCGCAAGCTGGGATTCAAGGTCGACACCTTCCTCAGCAACGGTGATGACGCTAAATTCCAGGACTTCGTCAACCAGGCAATTAGCCAGAAATATGACGGTATTATTCTGTCGCAGGGCCGCGGCCCCTACTCTGTAGAATTGGTGAAACGCATTACGGCAGCCGGGATTGCTGTCTCCGTATTTGATACCGAAGTTCCGGACAATACGCCGGGTGTTACGGTAACTCGTCAGGATGATGCCTCACTGACGCGGACTTCCGTGGGCCAGTTGGTGAAAGATTTCAACGGCAAAGCCAATATCGTCAAGCTGTGGGTCGCCGGTTTCCCGCCGATGGAGCGCCGTCAGAAGACCTATGAAGAAATTCTCAAACAAAACCCAGGTATTCATCAGCTCGAGTCCATTGGTGCCGTCTCTTCTGATGTGCAGGGCGATACCGCCAATAAAGTGGGTGCCATCTTAGCCAAGTATCCGAAAGGCAAGATTGATGCTATCTGGGGAGCATGGGACGCCTTCAGTCAGGGGGCTTATAAAGCACTGAAGGAGAATGGCCGTACTGAAATCAAACTCTACAGTATCGATGCTTCTAATCAGGATTTGCAGATGATGCGTGAAGAAGGCAGCCCGTGGAAAATCACCGCGGCAGTGGATACTCAACTGATCGGCGCGGTAAACCTGCGTATTGTCGCGCTTAAAATTGCCGGTGAAAAAACGCCAGCCACCTATGAATTCCCGGCCCAGGCGATCCCACAAGCCCTGCTGCAAAGCCAGAGCGGTGGCATTAACGTATCTGGTTTGAGCAAAATCATTCCGGGCTGGGGGAAATCTGAAGACTTCACCGCACCATGGTTCGCCACACTGGAAGCAAAGTACAAAAAGTAAATAACCGTTAAGCCCCTTTTCCACCCCTTTCTGTAAAACGAAAGGGGTTGTTCTGTAACATAAATCCTTTCTATCCCCTCCCTGATCCCCTCTGCGATCACAGAAATAAATAAACGTAATTTCAGAACTAAAAATCTCAATAGCCCCTTTGTGCCCCAACCGTTACAACCTTAAGCTCATCTTATAAATACGGACATTGAGTTCATGAGCACAGAGATCCTGTCGGTTAAGGAAAAAATTGGATACGGCCTTGGCGATGCGGCAAGCCATATCATTTTTGATAACGTCATGCTGTATATGATGTTCTTTTATACAGATATTTTCGGTATCCCAGCTGGCTATGTGGGGACCATGTTCCTGCTGGCCCGCGCGCTGGATGCCATTTCAGATCCGTGCATGGGGCTGCTGGCAGACCGCACCAGAACACGCTGGGGAAAATTCCGCCCCTACGTGCTGTTTGGTGCCATTCCATTCGGCATCGTTTGCGTACTGGCCTATACCTGTCCGGACCTGAGTCTGACCGGCAAAATGGTCTATGCCGCCATCACCTATACCCTGCTCACGCTGATGTACACCGTGGTTAATATCCCTTACTGCGCCCTTGGCGGCGTGATCACCGCCAATCCAACCCAGCGAATTTCCCTGCAATCGTATCGCTTTGTACTGGCCACCGCGGGTGGCATGTTAAGCACCGTCTTAATGATGCCACTGGTAAAACTGATTGGCGGTGAGGATAAAGCCTTCGGCTTCCAGGGGGGGATCGCGGTGCTGTCAGGGGTAGCCATCGTCATGCTGGCCATTTGTTTTGCCACCACCAAAGAGCGTGTGACCGGTGAAGGCAAACCGACCGGCACCATGCGCGAGGATCTGCGCGATATCTGGCACAACGACCAATGGCGCATTGTCGGCCTGCTGACCATTCTCAACATTGTGGCAGTCGCGGTACGCGGCGGCGCGATGATGTACTACGTCACCTATATCCTCGGCAACCCGCTGCTGTTTGTCTGGTTCCTGACGGCCTACTCCGTTGGTAACCTGTTTGGCAGCGCGCTGGCTAAACCCCTGACTGACTGGAAGTGCAAAGTCAGCGTGTTCTGGTGGACCAATGCCATTCTGGCCGTACTCAGCACCCTGATGTTCTTCCTGCCAATCAGCGCCAGCATCACCATGTTTGTGTTCATCTTCGTTATCGGCGTATTCCACCAGATGGTCACGCCAATTCAGTGGGTGATGATGTCCGACACGGTTGACTACGGCGAATGGAACGATGGCAAGCGCCTTACCGGCATCAGCTTCGCAGGGACCTTGTTCGTGCTGAAACTTGGCCTGGCACTGGCCGGGGCACTGATCGGTTGGGTACTGGCCGGCGCCGGATATCAGTCAGGTGCGGCAACGCAAAACCCTGCGACGATCACCAGCATTATTGCCCTTTTCACCTTGGTGCCTGCGGCCTGCTATTTGCTCAGCGCCATCATCTGCAAACGCTTCTACATTCTGCGCACCCCGCTGCTGCGCCATATTCTGGATGAGGTGGCGCAGGGTATCCGCCGCAATCAGCAAGATTTTATGAAGTGATTGATTACGTAATTCACGAAATAGTGCCGGAACTCTTTGGGTCAGACACTGAGTTAACCTGAAGGATGAAGGGCAAAGGAGGAAGTAATGAAAATCAGTGACGGAAACTGGTTAATACAAGAAGGCCTGACGCTGACGCATCCGCTGTATGTTTCTGAGGTGCAGAAGTCAGGTAATGACATGATTATCTACGCCGCGCCGCGCGAGGCAAGTGAACGGGCAAACCAGCTGGATACACCGCTGTTTACCCTGCGCTTCTTTTCACCACAAAGCGGTGTGATTGGTGTGCGTATTACCCATTTCGACGGCGGGCTGGATCTCGGTCCTGAATATCCACTGATTGGCGAATCGCAGCATGAAGTGCGCATCGAGGAGACAGATGAATTTGCCGCCCTGCACAGCGGCGACCTGAGCGTTTGCGTGACGAAAGGCGCAAACTGGTCACTGGATTTCCTGCGTCACGGACAACGCATTACCGGCAGCGTAGCCAAATCCAACGGCTATGTGCAAAACGCCCGCGACGGTAAAAACTATATGATGGAACGCCTGGATTTAGGCGTGGGCGAAACGGTCTATGGCCTCGGTGAGCGCTTCACCGCACTGGTTAAAAATGGTCAGACGGTAGAAACCTGGAACCGGGACGGCGGCACCAGCACCGAGCAATCCTACAAAAATATTCCGTTCTATCTGACTAACCGTGGCTACGGTGTATTGGTCAATCATCCGGAAGCCGTTTCGTTCGAAGTGGGCTCCGAGAAGGTATCCAAAGTGCAGTTCAGCGTCGAAAGCGAATATCTGGAATATTTCGTTATCGATGGGCCGACGCCGAAAAAGGTGCTTGACCGCTACACCCGCCTGACCGGTCGCCCTGCACTGCCTCCCGCCTGGTCGTTTGGTTTATGGCTGACCACCTCGTTCACCACCAATTACGATGAGCAGACGGTGAACAGCTTTATCGACGGGATGGCCGAGCGCAACCTGCCATTGCACGTTTTCCATTTTGACTGCTTCTGGATGAAGGCCTTCCAGTGGTGCGATTTTGAATGGGACCCGCAGACTTTCCCGGATCCGCAGAGCATGCTTTCGCGGCTTAAAGATAAAGGCTTGAAGATCTGCGTGTGGATTAACCCGTACATCGGGCAGAAATCCCCGCTGTTTAAAGAGGGCAAAGAGAAAGGCTATCTGCTCAAGCGGCCTGACGGCCGTGTGTGGCAATGGGACAAATGGCAGCCCGGACAGGCTATTGTCGATTTCACCAACCCTGAAGCCAGTGCCTGGTATGCCGGCCATCTTAAACGCTTAATCGACATGGGCGTTGACTGCTTCAAAACCGACTTTGGCGAACGTATTCCCACTGATGTGGTATGGCATGACGGCTGCAACCCGCAGAAAATGCACAACCATTATGCGTTTGTTTATAACAAGCTGGTGTACGAAACGTTGCAGGAAAAGCGGGGGAAATCCGAAGCGGTGCTGTTTGCCCGTTCGGCCTCGGTAGGTGCTCAACAGTTCCCGGTGCACTGGGGCGGCGACTGCTACGCCACCTATGAGTCAATGGCGGAAAGTCTGCGTGGTGGGCTCTCCATCGGTCTGTCAGGCTTTGGTTTCTGGAGCCATGACATTGGCGGATTCGAAAACACGGCACCAGCGCATATCTATAAGCGCTGGTGCGCCTTCGGCCTGCTATCCAGCCACAGTCGCCTGCATGGCAGTAAATCCTACCGGGTGCCATGGGTATATGATGATGAAGCCTGTGACGTCGTTCGCCAGTTCACCGAGCTGAAATGCCGCCTGATGCCGTATTTGTATCCAGCTTCCGTTCAGGCCGCCAGTCAGGGTACGCCGGTAATGCGCGCGATGATGCTGGAGTTCCCGGAAGACCCGGCCTGTGATTATCTCGACCGCCAGTATATGCTCGGCGATGATGTGCTGGTTGCACCGGTATTCAGTGAACATGGCGACGTTGATTTCTATGTTCCCGAAGGACGCTGGACGCATCTGCTTTATAACGATGTGATCGACGGTTCCCGCTGGCATCGTCAGAAACATGGCTTCAATAGTATCCCGCTGTATGTCCGTCCGAATACCTTGTTGGCACTTGGCAGCAATCGCCAAAAGCCAGATTATGACTACAGCCAACGGCCTGAATTCCATCTGTTTGAATTAGATGAGGGTGTCACGGTTGAAAGTCATTTGACGGATTTGCAGGGTAATATTGTCTTCACGCTGACAGCAATACGCAGTAGTAATGTCATTACCGTTACGCCGAAAGGCAAGGCAAGTCACTGGACTCTGTGTTTACGAAATAGGGATAAAGTGGCCGAGTTGTTTAAAGGTTCACAAGCTAAGCACAGTTGCGGAATCTTAATCACACCTGACTCAGATACTGCCGAACTGATGATCAAGCTCTAAATCATTAACCAGAATCCCCGCCAGTGACAACGGCGGGGATTTTGCATTTCACACACGTTTTTCTTACCCCTGTCCCACATAACATCCACACATTGTCTTTATATCTTTAAACCTGCTGCATCTATTTCATCGCTATTAAAAACAATAGAAGATAAATGCACAGCAAACCATCAAGGAGATTGCTGAAATAGTGATTATTAAATACCTATTGTTAATGAGTAAGACCTTTCTTTAAATAGCTATCAGAACGCCGCAGAAATTTAAGTTTTGAAATTCAGGTCGTATCCCCCCCTGCAAATACAGGGGCTATTCATTTTTTTACTCAGTACATCACTTCCCCATGTTTATCCCGGTACTCCTTCGGCGTCATGTCGTAGCCTTTTTTAAACACCGAATAAAAATACTGCAACGAAGGGTAACCACACATTTGTGAAATTTCATTGATAGAAATCGACGTGGCGGCCAGCAGATTACGCGCACGCTCCAGTTTTTCGTCATGGATCACGCCGTGAATTGTTTGCCCGGTTTCATCTTTAAAACGTTTCTCCAGGTTGGACCGCGAAATACCAATCGCATCCAGCACCTGTTCTACCTTGATGCCCTTGCAGGCATGATAACGAATGTAGTGCATCGCCTGGATCACCGCCGGGTCACGCAGTGAGCGGAAATCCGTTGAGCGCCGCGCCATGACTTTGACCGGTGGCACCAGAATCCTCTGCAGTGGCAGCTCCTTTTCATCCAGTAATTGATGCAACAGTTTCGCCGCACGGTAGCCCATTTGCCGCGTTCCCTGCACCACAGAAGAGAGTGCAACCCGGGATAAATAGCGGGTCAGTTCTTCGTTATCGATGCCAATCACGCTCAGTTTTTCTGGCACCGGAATATCGAGATGTTCACATACTTGTAAAAGGTGGCGGGCACGAGCATCGGTCACGGCAATAATACCGGTTTGCTGTGGCAGGGTTTGTACCCAATCGGCCAGCCGGTTTTGCGCGTGCTGCCAGTTCTCCGGGGCAGTTTCCATACCCTGATAGACCACGCCCTGGTATTGCTCCGCTGAAACCAACTGGCGGAATGCATATTCACGTTCCTGCGCCCAACGTTTACCCCCTGCACCCGGTAAGCCATAGAATGCAAAACGGTTGATGCCCTTCTCTTTCAGGTGCATAAAGGCCGCTTCCACCAGCGCATAGTTATCAGTTGCAATGTAATGTACCGGCGGGTAATCCTCTTCCCGGTGGTAAGACCCGCCGACACCGACGATGGGCACCTTCAGGTCCTTCAATACCTGCTCAATTTCCCGATCATCGAAATCTGCGATCACGCCATCGCCTAACCAGTCGCGGATATTGTCGATGCGGCAGCGAAAGTCCTCTTCGATGAAGATATCCCAGTCGCTTTGAGACGCTTGCAGATATTCACCTACCCCTTCAACCACCTGACGGTCGTAGACTTTGTTAGCATTAAATAACAAGGTGATGCGATAACGCTTTTCAAACATGCCTGTTTCTCAAGGGTAATTTTCGCCAATAATAAGCCGGGTAGTCCTCACCACAACGGGTAAGAGGTCGCTCAATATCACAGCCCTATCCCCGTTGCAGTAAAAACTCACTTTATTTGAAACTGAGTACGTATTTCCTGAAGAGAGATTTCAAGTTGCAGGAAGGCAGCAAGTGAGAGAATCCCCCAGGAGCTTACTCAGGTAAGTAACTGGGGTGAGCAAACGCAGCCAACGCACCTGCAGCTTGAAAGATCCTTCAGGAACGCCGCTTAGTTGCAGAATCCATCCATACCGCCAGCAGTAAAATTGCACCTTTAACGATGTATTGCCAGAACGTTGGGACATCAAGCATGCTCATGCCGTTATCCAGAGACGCCATAATAAAAGCCCCCATTACCGCGCCGGCCACGCTGCCCACCCCACCGGCAAGACTGGTCCCACCGATCACACAGGCGGCAATAGCATCCAGTTCGGCAATATTACCCGCTGAAGGCGAGCCCGCACCCAACCGGGAACTGAGAATTAAACCGGCTATCGCCACCATCAGACCATTGATTGCAAATACAGCCAGCTTGCTGCGTTCCACGTTTACGCCGGAGAGCCGCGCCGCATCGACATTGCCTCCAATGGCATAAATACGGCGCCCAAAGGCGGTGCGGGATGCTATAAACATGCCACCGAGCATCAGGGCCACCAGTACCAGAACCGGCGTCGGTACGCCACGGTACTCATTGAGCAACAGCACGGCGCCCAATGCAATAACGGCCGTGAGAGCCTGCCGGGTGACATCACTTCTGGCCTGCGTGAGGGGTAAGCCCAGCGCCCCACGCTGTCGGCGTTTGCGCCATTGCCAGGCGATGAACAACGCCACAGCCACGGCACCCATGCCAAAGCCGAGGCCATCAGGCAGATAGCTTTGACCGATCAGGGACATTTGCGGCGTAGTCGGGGCGACGGTTGTGCCGTTAGTTATGCCGATCAGGATGCCACGGAAAGCCAACATCCCGGCCAGCGTAACAATGAAAGACGGCACTTTACGATAAGCCACCCACCAGCCATTCCACGCTCCCAACAACAGGCCAAGCAGTAAAGTAACTACAATAGTTAGAGGCAATGGCCAGCCAAGCCAAACGTCAAAAATAGCAGCCACTCCCCCCAACAATCCCATCATCGAACCGACGGAGAGATCGATTTCCGCCGAAATAATCACAAACACCATTCCGACGGCCAAAATACCCGTTATCGCCGTCTGACGCAGAAGATTTGAGATATTCCGAGCGCTGATATAAGCACCGTCGGTGGTCAGGGAAAAAAACACAATGATCACCGCAATGGCGGCCAGCATCACATAAACCTGTAGATTAATTGTTTTCAGTTTCTGCCATGAAAATAAAGAAAGATGGTCTGTGGCGTTGGCGGCAAGGGATGATCCCTCCGCTGAGGTCAGTTTAGACATGAGTTTCACTCCTTAAAGCGGCTTCCATGACCTGCTGTTGCGTTAAATTATCATTGGTCAGACAGGCTTTGAGCTGCCCCAGATGCATGACCAGAATGCGGTCGCTCAGTCCCAGCACTTCCGGCAGCTCAGACGAAATAACAATGATCGCCATGCCGTGCGCGGCTAATTGGCCGATGAGTTTATAAATTTCATGTTTAGCCCCAACATCAACCCCGCGTGTCGGTTCATCAAGGATGAGGATTCTGGGTTTTAACAATAAGCAGCGAGCCAGGATGGCTTTTTGCTGATTACCGCCACTCAGACGGCCAATAGCCAGCGCCGGTGACGACGTTTTGATTTTAAGCTGCGAGACCGACTGGCTGATGGTTTGCTGTTCTCGGGCATCGTTTATTACACCACCGGCAGTAAAATCGCCGAGGGCAGCCAGTGTAATGTTACTGCCCACCGCCATAACAGGAACGATACCGTCACGTTTGCGATCTTCCGGCACCATTGCCAGTCCCAAATGCATCGCATCGCGACAGCTAGATATCACCACCGGTTTTCCTGCCAGCCAGACGTCACCCTGCCAGCGGCCGGGATAAACACCAAACAAACACTCCATGGTTTCGGTGCGGCCTGCGCCCACCAGCCCGGCAACGCCCATCACTTCTCCCGCATGCAGGCTAAAACTGACATCATCCACCCTTTTGATATGGCGGTTGATCGGATGCCAGGCGCTGAGATGAGAAACCCGCAGTAATTCTTCGCCCGCGTTCCGCTGCCTTGGCGGAAACAGTTCCGTCAACTCACGCCCGACCATCATGGAAATGATCTCCTGCTCGGTGATACCGACGGCGTTAAGCGTAGCAATGTGTTGACCATCACGGATAACGCATAGCTGGTCAGAGATAGCCCGGACTTCATTAAGCTTGTGAGAAATATAGATACAGGCGATATCGTGATGGCGTAAATCACGAATGATATCGAGTAGGATCTCCGTTTCACTTTCGGTCAACGAGGCAGTAGGTTCATCGAGCACCAGCAGGCGGACTTGTTTATTAAGCGCCTTGGCAATCTCAACCAGTTGACGCTGGCCGAGCCCCAGTTCGCCCACCAGCGTATGAGGGTCAATATCCAGTTTGACCTCTGCCAGCATTCTCCGGCAGCGTAAATCCATCTGGTCGGTATCCAGCATGCCAAAACGGCCCCACTCGTTACCGAGAAACATGTTCTCCAATACGCTCATCTGTTTCACCAGCGCCAGTTCCTGATGGTTGATTGCAATTCCCTTTTGTTCGGTTTCGCGGATCCCTTTTGCCATCAACTTCTCACCGGAAAAATAAATTTCCCCGTCAAATGTGCCAAAGGGATATATTCCGCATAACACTTTCATCAGGGTGGACTTACCTGAACCATTCTCACCACACAGCGAGAGAACTTCTCCGGCCTTCAGACGGAGGCTTATATTATCGACCGCTTTCACCATGCCAAATTTTTTGGTGATATGGCGCATCTCCAGCAGGCAGGTTTTTTCGGCCGATCCAGACAGGGACAATCCAGACATAATTTACCTCGCAGCACCCTGATATTATTACCCATAAACACCCGGGCCACAGAATAAAGGAATGGAGTAAAAAATCCTTCCTATTTAAGATCAGCCTGTTTGTGGAAACCATCGGCAATCACTGTACTTTCAATATTCTCTTTATCGACAGAAATGGGGGTTAATAAATAAGAAGGCACCTCTTTCTTGCCATTATTCAACGTCGCATTAGATTGAGGCGTTTCGCCTTTCCCCAGTTGAACCGCGATCTCAGCGGCATCATTTGCCAGTTTAGTGATCGGTTTATAGACTGTCATGGTTTGCGTACCAGCCTCAATACGTTTAATGGCGGCGAGATCAGCGTCCTGGCCGGAAATAGCCACTTTCCCAGCCAGGCCCTGAGCGGATAAAGCCTGCACTGCACCGCCTGCCGTGGCATCATTGGATGCGACTACCGCATCAATTTTATTGTTATTCGCTGTCAGGGCATTTTCCATAATTTTCAGCGCGTTTTCCGGTAACCAGCCATCCGCCCATTGATCGCCGACAATCTTAATTTTCCCCTCTTTGATCAGCGGATTAAGCACTTTCATCTGCCCGGCACGGAACATTTTGGCATTATTATCCACCGGCGAGCCTCCCATAAGAAAATAGTTGCCCAGCGGTACGCGGTCCACCAGGTTTTGTGCCTGTAATTCACCGACTTTTTCGTTATCAAATGAGATATAAAAATCAATATCTGCGTTGTTAATCATCCGGTCATAGGCCAACACCTTAATTCCTTCCTGTTTAGCCTCGGCAATCACGTTACTCAGTACTTCTCCGTTATAAGGAATAATCACCAGCACATCGACACCCCGGTTGATCATATTTTCAATCTGAGCCATCTGTGTTTCTTCATTTCCATTGGCAGATTGTACAAAAACATCAGCTCCCAGCGTTTTGGCTTTCGCCACAAATATATCCCTGTCTTTTTGCCAACGTTCAAGTCGCAAATCGTCGATTGCCATACCAATTTTAATTTCTTTTGCCAGACCAGACTGGCTAAAAAGGAGCAATGCCGTGCTGGCAGAGAGTAAAAGTGTTTTCATTTTCATCTTCTAAGACCTTTTTATAAAGAGGCAGGGAAAGAGAGAAAAATTGAGATACAACCACAGGGACAGTTGTTGCGGATGAATTGTTGTCGCTCAGCCATTATTCAGCAATTGCAGATTTTAACCGCAGCATTACGTTTTTTAGTTTCTTTGCTAATATTTGATGAAGATCATGGTTTGATTGTAATAAACCTATCCAGTGCGTGGCTTTTAACGATCTTCCTCGTAGATATTAAAAAACAATACCTTTACATCGGATATTTTTGCGATCTGCCGCACAGTTAATAATTAAGTTAATTTGAGTGTTAAATAACGTAATTGTGAGTCTGACTGACAACTCGGAAGATAACGGCTCCACTCCCCAGCCGATCTGGGCCAGTTTCCAAGGAGTTTTCAATGCACGCTTATTTCGACAAGCTTGACGCGGTTCGCTACGAAGGAATTAACAGCAAAAACCCTCTCTCTTTTCGCCATTACAATCCGAATGAAGTCATCCTCGGGAAGACCATGGCAGAACATTTGAGATTTGCCGCTTGCTACTGGCATACCTTCTGCTGGAATGGCTCCGATATGTTCGGTCTGGGCGCTTTTGACCGCCCATGGCAACAACCGGGAGACGCACTGGCGCTGGCGAAGCGCAAAGCCGATGTGGCATTCGAATTCTTTAAAAAACTCAACGTACCTTATTATTGCTTCCACGACGTCGATGTCTCGCCGGAAGGCAATTCGCTGAAAGAGTACGTCAATAACTTTGCCATCATGACTGACGTGCTGGCACAAAAGCAGGAGAGCAGCGGTCTGAAGCTGTTATGGGGCACCGCCAACTGCTTCTCCAACCCTCGCTATGGCGCAGGTGCGGCGACCAATCCGGATCCTGAGGTGTTCGCCTGGGCCGCCACGCAGGTCTCTTCGGCGATGAATGCCACCCAACAACTTGGTGGCGAAAACTATGTTCTCTGGGGCGGCCGTGAAGGCTACGAAACGCTGCTCAACACCGATTTACGCCAGGAGCGCGAGCAAATTGGTCGCTTTATGCAACTGGTGGTTGAGCACAAACATAAAACCGGTTTCCAGGGCACGCTGCTGATTGAACCTAAGCCGCAGGAACCGACGAAACATCAGTACGATTATGACGTCGCCTCGGTCTACGGCTTCCTGAAACAATTTGGGCTGGAAAAAGAGATCAAAGTGAACGTGGAAGCCAACCACGCAACGCTGGCGGGCCATTCATTCCACCACGAAATTGCCAACGCCATTGCGCTGGGTCTTTTTGGCTCAGTGGATGCCAACCGCGGTGACCCACAGTGTGGCTGGGATACCGACCAGTTCCCTAACAGCGTTGAAGAGAATGCACTGGTGATGTATGAGATCATCAAAGCCGGTGGTTTCACGACCGGTGGCCTGAATTTTGATGCCAAAGTTCGCCGTCAGAGTACCGACAAGTACGATCTGTTCTACGGCCACATTGGCGGCATGGATACGATGGCGCTGGCGCTGAAAGTCGCCGCTAAGATGATAACCGACGGCGAACTCGACAAACACGTAGCACAGCGTTATTCAGGCTGGAATGCTGAGTTGGGTCAGCAGATTTTACAGGGCAAAATGTCCCTTGATGAACTGGCTAAATTTGCTCAACAGCATCAGCTGGCACCGGTGCATCAGAGCGGGCATCAGGAACAGTTGGAAAATTTGGTTAACCGTTATTTGTTCGGATAAGCACTGCGCAGCTGCCTGACATTGCCCGGCTCAACCTGAGCCGGGCAATGTCATTAAGAACAATCATGACTCATTTTCAGGGAAAGGAGTGCACATGTATCTCGGTATCGATCTCGGTACATCCGGCGTAAAAGCCATTCTACTCAATGAAGCGGGCCACGTTGTCGCTACCCACAGTGAACCCCTTCCCCTTTCCCGGCCTCATCCATTATGGTCTGAACAGGATCCCGCTGACTGGTGGAGTGCCACCGATAAAGCCGTTCTGGCTCTGGCCGCTCAACAGGATCTGTGCGGGGTTAAAGCGCTGGGACTGACCGGTCAGATGCACGGTGCCACACTGCTTGATAAGAACGGCGATATATTGCGCCCGGCCATTTTGTGGAACGACGGACGCAGTTTTGCACAGTGTCACGCGCTGGAAAAGGCCGTGCCTGAGTCCCGGCAGATCACCGGCAATATCATGATGCCCGGTTTCACCGCGCCTAAACTGGCGTGGATAAAACAGAATGAACCCGATGTGTTCAGCCAGATTGATAAGGTTTTATTGCCTAAGGATTATCTGCGTTGGCGCATTACCGGTACCTTCGCCAGCGATATGTCCGATGCCGCGGGCACGATGTGGTTGGATGTCGCTAAACGCGACTGGAGCGACGTCATGCTCAGCGCCTGTTCCCTGCATCGTGACCAGATGCCCACCCTGTATGAAGGCAATCGGATCACGGGTGACGTTTCTGCTTCGCTTGCCAGCCGCTGGGGTTTCGGCCATATCCCAGTGATCGCCGGTGGTGGGGACAATGCCGCCGGTGCCATTGGCGTTGGCCTGTACCACGCAGGTCAGGCCATGCTGTCACTCGGCACCTCCGGCGTTTATTTTGCTGTCAGCGACGGTTTTCTCAGCAATCCGCAGCAGGCCGTTCACAGCTTCTGTCATGCTTTGCCGGACACCTGGCACCTGATGTCCGTGATGCTCAGCGCCGCTTCCTGCCTCGACTGGGCGGCCAGACTGACCGGTATGGCATCCGTGGCTGACCTGCTGAAGCTGGTAGAGCAATCCACGCCTGCTGAAACACCGATCTGGTTCCTGCCCTATCTTTCCGGTGAGCGCACACCTCACAATAATCCGCAGGCCAAAGGCACGCTGTTTGGTCTGACGCATGAGCACGGGCCCGCAGATATTGGCCGCGCGGTACTGGAAGGCGTTGGTTTTGCCCTGGCGGAAGGTATGGACGCGCTCCACGCTACCGGCCTTAAACCCGATTCGATCATCCTGATCGGCGGCGGCGCACGCAGCAGTTATTGGCGGCAAATGCTGGCGGACATCAGTGGTCAGACACTTGAATACCGCACCGGCGGTGATGTTGGTCCGGCACTTGGCGCTGCACGGTTGGCACAAATTGCCATGAACCCGCAAAAATCCCTTGAAGAATTGTTACCTGCCCTGCCACTTGAGCAAACACATCAGCCAGATGCTGCAAAACACCAGACCTATCGCGCCCGGCGCAAGGTGTTCAGCGAGTTGTATGCACGACTGCTGCCTTTGATGCACTAAATTGTCCCCGGGTCCGGTGTGCCTGTTGCCGGACTCGCTATATAAACCCGGCGCATACCCCCCATTAGCCCGCGTCCGATGTGCCAAAATGGCATACACTTCATTCATTAATTTCATACTCTGCTTTGTGGCACAGATCACAGTTTAATTGTATGATGAATGCGTCACCTTATTGGAATGAAGGCCATGCGCAACGTAATAACACTGCTTTTACAATATATCCGGGCATTTATCTTGATCTACCTCTGCCTGTATGCAGGAATCGGTATTTCGTCCCTGCTGCCTCTCACGATTCCGGGCAGTATTATTGGCATGCTGATCCTTTTTGGCCTGCTTTCTACCCAAATTTTGCCTTATCGCTGGGTAAAACCCGGTTGTAATCTACTCATCCGGTACATGGCTTTATTGTTCGTGCCGATCGGCGTCGGGGTGATGAGCTATTACGATGTATTACGAACTCAATTTGGCCCGCTGGTCGTCTCATGCTTTATCAGCACGCTGGTTGTCCTGCTGGTCACCGCCTACTGCTCTCACTATGTACACCGTGAACGTCCCATCATCGGTGAGCCTGAGGAGAAGCCATGATTGACATGCTGTGGTCCCTGCCCCTGACGCTGCTGGTCTTTTTTGCTGCCCGTAAATTGGCTGTCAAACTCAACCTTCCGTTGCTGAATCCGCTACTGATGTCGATGGTCATTATCATCCCGCTCTTGCTGGTGACCCATATTCCTTATGCGCGCTATTTCGCGGGTAGCAAAATCCTCAATGACCTGCTGCAACCCGCGGTGGTGGCACTGGCCTTTCCATTGTATGAACAGCTGCATCAGATCCGTGCCCGCTGGAAATCCATAATCAGCGTCTGCTTTATCGGCAGCGTGGTGGCGATGGTTACCGGTACCGCAATAGCGTTGTGGATGGGTGCCACGCCAGAAATTGCCGCATCGGTGTTGCCGAAATCCGTCACCACGCCCATCGCTATGGCAACGGCGCAATCCATTAACGGCATTCCTGCCATCAGTGCGGTATGCGTTATTTTTGTCGGGATTTTAGGTGCGGTGTTCGGCCACACCCTTTTGAATGTTCTGAAGATCACCACCAAAGCCTCTCGCGGTCTGGCAATGGGTACGGCTTCTCACGCGTTGGGCACCGCCCGCTGCGCTGAAATGGATTATCAGGAAGGCGCGTTCAGCTCACTGGCTCTGGTGATCTGCGGGATCATCACCTCGCTGCTGGCACCCTTCCTGTTTCCGGTATTATTAGCGGTGTTTGGTTAAATTGGCAGGAGTGGTACAGGCAAGTATTGGGACCTGGAAAGGAATCCAGGTTCGGCGCTAAAAAATGTATGCCACCCGGCTCTTTGCAAAACGGGGTGACATACAAAACTGAGCGCACCCGGTTTAAGTATGCTCAGAAAATCTTGTCACAGCGGGGCCAGTCAGCCCCGTACGGAAAGGCAGAACGTTAAGGCGGGATTACGAATTCATCTGGAAAAGCGACATGCCCTGCATGTTACTGAAGGTTTTATACGATGCCTGTAATGCCACCTGCTGCAGTGAATATTGTGAAATCGCCGCCGTCCAGTCGGTATTAACCAGCGCACTCAGTTTGTCACTGTTAGTCAGCGTGCGGTCAGATCCCAGCGTATCCAGCTTATCGAGTTCACTCAATTGTGTCCCCAACTCAGAACGTACAGACAGCACGTTGTTGAGCGAGTTACGCAGTCCGCGGTTGGCTTTATCAATCGCGTCGGTGTAATCAGTATCGTTGGCAAAATCTTCTTTCGGTGTTTTCAGCGCGTTCAGTGCGGTATCAATAGTCTTAAACAAATCAGATTCGCTCGGTGAACCGTCCGGCTCTTTTACTGCATCACCGGTCAGCGTATTAAACACCTGTGAACCCGTATGGTTGATGGTCATAGTACGGCTGGCATCCACCTGCTGGGCGATGGCTTTCGTCCCGCCGTTATAGGTCACGGCACCGGTCGTGGCATCCGTCGTAAACGGGGGTTTATCACTGTTATAACCGGCAAAAATATAGCGGCCATTCCCGTCGGTGCTGTTCGCCAGGTTCAGGATCTGATCTTTAATACCCTGCAACTTGGTCGCCAGTGAATCACGGTCGTCATTACTCAGCGTACCGTCACCGGCCTGCACAATCAGCGTTTGTGCGTCCTGAATACTTGAGGTCACACTGGAGAGAATCGACTCTTCCTGGCTCATACTTTGTGTTGCAAACGTACGGGCAACACCATATTGATCGTTTTCAGCCTGGGCTTGCTGCACCATCACTGCCTGGGATGCCGCCAGCGGGTCATCAGAAGGTTTATTCACCCGCATACCCGTCGAGAGTTGTACACCCGTATCCTGCCAGCGTGACTGTGCATTAAGTACGCTGTCCATATTTTGCTGGTAAATCAAATTTGTACTAAGGCGCATGGCATCAGTTCCTTATCGCATCAAAGTTAGAAATTAACGGATGTTGATGATTGCGTCGAAGATAGTCTTCGCCGTCTGAATCACCTGCGCGTTAGCCAGATAATATTGCTGGTAGCGTTGTAAATCGCCGTACTCTTCATCTGTATTCACGCCTGAAATAGACTGCTGCTGAGCATTCAACTGGGTAACAATGTTGCCCTGCGCGGTAGTGTTGGTTTTCAGCGTTGAAACCTGATTACCCACGTTACTCACCAGACTCGCGTAAGCGCCTGACAGCGTGGATTTGCCTTCGACCAATTTGGCCGTTTGTAAATCCAGCAATTTCTGTGCGTTACGGTTATCGCTGGCCCCGACAGCCCCTGTGACCGGATCCACTTCGCTGGCGGCAGCAATTTTAGACGAGTCAGTAATAGCCAGATTCAGGCTGCCCGCCACGCCGCTGACCGTTTTAACCGTAAAGGTATCTTTGGCATTGGGTGTGCCGGTAACAGAAACGGACAGACCATCAAAATTGAGCGTCGGATTGCCCGCCGTGTCCGTTCCCGCCGTTGGCGTAATAATGGCGCCATCGGAAACACGGGTAGCAGACCAGGCAGAACCGTCATAGGACATCACATAATCACTGGCTTTTACCGCAGAAGTGTTACTGAACGTGGCGCTGAGCACGGCGCTGCCGGTGTTTTTCGTATTAGAAACGGTGGACGGTTGATTGAAGGTGAAGAATTTTCCCCCCTTATCACCATTCATGTCATAACCGCCCTGGTTGACGGTGTTAAAACTGTCACCCAATGACAAAGCCAACTGCCCCAACTGGTTGATGGCGGGTTCAAGGTTGTCTTTACGGAAAGTCAGCACACCGCCCAGTGCACCGGTAGTGATACGGCTCTCCGCCAGTTCACTCACTGAACCATCCGGTTGGACAACACCCACGGTCATTTTGCTGGTATCTGCGCTTGATGGCGTGGCCACAATAGTACGCGTGTTGGAACCCTGCACTAAAGGCACACCGTTGGCGAAGGAGACGTTATAAGCATCGCCATCCTGCTGTGTCACTGTCACACCCGCGATATTATTCAACTGGCTGACCAACTGATCGCGCTGATCGAGCAGTGCATTTGGCTCCTGCCCGGTGGTGCCACGGGTGGTGGTAATTTGGGTGTTCAGTTTGGCAATCTGCGTCGCAAAGTTATTAATCTGATTAACGTTATCGGTGATCTGCTGATTTACGCCGTTGCTCATGTCAGCCAGATATTTGGCTGAGCTGTTGAATTGTGCAGTCATGCCCTGCGCCTGGCCGAGTACCGCCTGACGTGCAGCGCTGTCGCCGGAGTTGCTGGTCAGTGTTTGCAGGCCGGTGAAGAATTTCTGCATAGTCGTCGCCAGGCTGGTAGTAGTGTCCGATAACAGGTTATCGATCTGTCCCGCCTGCGCGTACTGGGTAGATAGGGCACTGTTGACGGTGCTGGCACCCATTAACTGATTGACCACAAACGCATTATATTCGCGATTAATGCTGCTGACGCTCACACCATTACCGATGTAACCTGCAGCCGTATTGGTCCCGTTACTTTGGGCAATAATTGCCGTCTGGCGGTTATAACCGGCCACGCTGACGTTGGCAATGTTGTTACTGACCGTACTGAGCGCAGCCTGCGCCGCATTCAGCCCGCTCATTGCGGTGTTGATTAAGCTGTTGGACATAAGTGTGTTATCCCAGTGTGACGCCGGCTGACGTTGTTAACTATGTAAGCGTTATAAAAATCGGGAGCATCCCCCGCTTTCCCTGCAGCTTCCTCAGAACGGCTGTTTTCCTAAACTGACAGGTTTCTATACTGAAAGTTCTTTAAGCTGAAAGTGTTATCGGCGCGGGTTGCCGGAACTTGAGAGCTAATGATCAGAAAATCTTGCTCAAATCGGTGCTGTACGCTTTTACGGCCTGCTCTCCCGCACCCTTGATTTTTTGAATCACGCTGACCAGCTTGTCTGCATAGTTTGGATCGGTGGCATATCCCGCGGCCTGCAAGGCGTGGGCAGCCTGCTCTGGGGTTCCTGCGGCCGTCACCCGGGCATAGCGCGGGTTGTTGGTTAGCAGTTTGACGTAGTCAGCAATGGCCTCAACATAGGAGCCGTAGACTCGGAAACTGGCCTGCACTTTTTTCGCCACGCCGTGGGTATATTCGGTGGTGGTGATATCCGTGGTTGGCCCGCTCCAGTTACTGCCTGCTTTGATACCAAACAGGTTGAAGCTCTGCTTGCCATCGGCCGTCGGGATCTCCCGCTGACCCCATCCGGACTCCAGCGCGGCCTGCGCCACAATCAGCTGATGCGATATGCCGCTCTCTTTGCTGGCAACCTGCGCCGGAATACTCAGGCGCGAGACAAACTGCCCGCTATCCTGTCCCAGCGGCGCGCCACCTGAAGTACGGTCTGGTGCATTGGGAATCGCTTTGCGGATCATCTGCTCCATTGCCAGCAGCGGCATGGTGCTCAGCACTTCTTTATCCAATGCCATCGGTACCGTTCCGGCCTGCTCTGAGGGTTCGGGATTACCGCCGGTTAGCTGCTTGACCATCAAATCGGCCATACCCAGGCCCTTTTCAGACATGTTCTGGGCAATTTGCTGATCGTACATCGATGTATAAAGCCGGGTTTGATCGCTGCTCAACAAGCCATCCTGCGGCAAGGCAGAACGCATACTTTTAAGCATCATCTGCACGAACACACCTTCAAACTGCTTGGCGACTTCTTTGATATGCGCCTGCGGATCTTTTTGTACCGCCAGTTTCAAACTGTTCAGCGACTGCGTGTCATACGCAGCCCCGGACATCGACATCAGATCGCTCATCAGATAATTTCCAAATCAGCGCGTAAACAGCCTGCCGTTTTCATGGCCTGCAAAATGGACATCAGATCGATTGGCGTCGCGCCCAGAGCATTCAGGGTGCGCACGACGTTGTTCAGGCTGGCACTGGACTGTACCTGTTGTAACGCTCCGCCCGACTGACGTACAGAGATGTTGGTATTGGGTGTCACCACCGTTTGACCACCGCCGAATGGCGTGTTCGGCTGGCTGACGTCATTTTGCCTATCCACCACCACCGACAGATTTCCCTGCGCCACGGCACAGGAATCCAGCGTGACGTCGCGGTTCATGACCACCGAGCCGGTACGCGAGTTGATGATCACTTTGGCGTCCATCGGCCCAACGTTCACTTCCACGTTCTGGATTTGTGCCAGGATCCGCACCTGCGAGCTGTTACCGCGCGGCACCATCACCTGAATATTACGGGCATCCAGCGCGGTGGCCGACCCCATGCCGCCCTGACGGTTAATTGCGTCGCTGACCTGCTGCGCCAGATTGAAATCTTCATCGTTGAGCTGCAGATTGATCACCCCTTCGGTACCGAAGGTACTTGGCAGTTCGCGTTCAATGGTCGCACCGGCGGTAATACGCCCGCCGGAGAGCTGGTTTACGGTCACGCTGCTGCCGCCGGCTGATGCACCAGCACCACCGACCAATACGTTACCCTGTGCGAGAGCATAAACCTGATTGTCTACGCCTTTCAGCGGGGTCATCAACAAGGTGCCGCCGCGAATACTTTTGGCGTTACCCATCGAGGAGACCACCACGTCGATGGTCTGACCGCTTTTGGAAAAAGGTGGCATTTTTGCCGTCACCATCACCGCCGCGACGTTTTTCAGCTGCATGTTGGTCCCCGCGGGGACCGTGATGCCCAACTGCGACAACATGTTGGTCAGCGTCTGGGTGGTAAATGGCGTCTGGGTGGTCTGGTCACCAGAGCCGTCGAGACCGACCACCAGCCCGTAACCGATCAGGGCGTTATCACGCACACCCTGCACGCTGGCAAGGTCGCGGATACGCTGGGCCGACGCCGGCAGTGCCACCAGGGCACATAGCGTCAGGCACAGAATGCCGGGAAGAAGTTTTCTCATGATTGCCCCATTAGTACGGCGAGAGATTAAGGAAGAACCGCTGCAACCAGCCCATGTTCTGCGCTTCATTGATGTAGCCGTTACCGACATATTCGATGCGTGC
>Ga0105856_1000067_pt1 | contig 52793 bp, 53 predicted proteins | sample OrgsoiDNA_201060_FD_89681 | JGI IMG/M metagenome (GOLD analysis project Ga0105856, IMG submission 89681) | Permafrost soil microbial communities from the Arctic, to analyse light accelerated degradation of dissolved organic matter (DOM) -... | ecosystem: Environmental > Terrestrial > Soil >...
AGTTGTCATCAGGGTGAGCAGATGAAACTGCATCAATTACAAGCGCTGATCGCCAGCGCCGAAACCGGCAGCATTCGTGCGGCCGCCCGTTCGCTGGAGATTTCCCAGGCCGCCGTGACCAAAGCGCTGCGGGAGCTGGAAACCAGCCAGCAACTACCGCTGTTCACCCGAACCGCCAGCGGCCTGAACTTCACCGAGTACGGCAAAGTGCTGCTGACCCACGCCCGACTGGTGATCAAGCAACTGGAACACGCGCAAACCGAGCTCGATCACATGCGTGGCAAGGCTCAGGGCCGGCTCTGTGTCGGGATCACGCCGTGGATCGCCCTGACGTTCTTGCCCGAAGTGGTCCTGGCTTTTCGCGAGCGCATGCCGCAAATCCGCCTGGAGTTGTTCGAAAGCCTGATGGCCGTGGCCCAGCCGCTGCTGCGCGATGGCAGCATGGACTTTGCAATCGGCCAGCTTCACCCGGCGCAATCAACCCAGGAGTTTGCCTGCGAAACACTGCTCGATTACCAGACGTCGGTGCTGGTCCGCCAGGGCCATGCCCGGCAGAACGCTCGATCGATCCATGAACTGCTGGAGGAAAACTGGACGCTGAACTACGCACCAGACGGACACGACGGGCTGATGCAGGAGTTGTTCTGGCAACACGGCGCGCAGATCGATGAGAACCGTATCGTCCGCGCCCACTCACTGGCGATCCTGCAGATGATGGTCGAGCGGGCCGACATGTGCACCTGGGGCCCGTCCATCGTCAGTATTGCCCCGCCCTTCCTCGGTCGAGTGGTTTCTCTGCCGCTGACTGAACAGTTCGAACCGCGACAGTTGAGCATCGTGACACGCCGCAACGGTGCACTGAGCAATCCGGCGCAGTGCTTCACCGATTGCCTGTTGCAGGTCATTCGGCGCCATGCCCGTTCGGCCAAAAAGGAAGACCTACAACTGTTTGAAACCCTGCGGCTGCGGGTTTGAAACGGGTCAGGCGGGGGTTTTCTTCAAGGCTTCGAGCCACGCCGGGTTCAGTTGCATTTGCTCGATGTCGAGACCTAACGCTTCCATCCGCTCCTTGTGTTTATCCATCTCGCGGATCAACTGGCTGTGATCGCTGGAGTTGCCGTCCAGTTCGTGCATCTGGTTCAACCCCAGATGGTAGAAGCGCAGCAGCTTCATGGCGTTCGGATCGTCCTTCTCCACCGCCGCCGTCACCTGGTGCATGACGTTGGTGACGCGCATCAGACTGCGCTTGAGCCGCCAGCCGTAGACGGCCGGGGCCATCCACGCCTGGTGCCAGAACTTGCCGCGCATCAGCGCCGCCATCAGCAGCACCGCGACAAACACGCCACCAACATTGAACCGCAGATTGTCACCGCCGGGCTCACCGAACAGCGCCACGGCCCCGGTCGACAACACCATCGCCAGCGCCAGGAAAATCAGGGCGATGATCACCGTGCTGCGCCGGGTCTGGCGTCGAAAGGTTTCGGCATTCATCGGCTGGATTTCGAACATCTTGGCTAGCGTCCTTGAGTCAGTGGGCAAAAAGCGTGCGGGGCATTATCGCCTCATCGCAGGATTTAGCTATGCTGGGGCTCCTTTTCATCTTTTCATCGTCAAAAGGAGAGCATGGCGAGACACCGCAGTTCGTGCCATCTTCTTTCATGGATACATATTATTCGGATGCCAGTCGCTCCTCCTCTATGAATGGCATCGTTTTAAGGATCATTGAATGACCCAACGACAAGTAATCAACGCCTCGGTCAGCCCCAAAGGCAGCCTGGAAACCCTGTCCCAACGTGAAGTTCAGCAACTGAGCGAAGCCGGTTCCGGCAGCACCTACACCCTGTTCCGCCAGTGCGCCCTGGCCATCCTCAACACCGGCGCCCACGTTGATAACGCCAAAACCATCCTTGAAGCCTACAAGGACTTCGAAATCCGCATTCACCAGCAAGACCGTGGCGTACGCCTGGAACTGCTGAACGCTCCGGCCGACGCCTTCGTCGACGGCGAAATGATCGCCAGCACCCGTGAAATGCTGTTCAGCGCCCTGCGCGACATCGTCTACACCGAAAACGAACTGGACGCCCAGCGCATCGACCTGAGCACCTCCCAGGGTATCAGCGACTACGTCTTCCACCTGCTGCGCAACGCCCGCACCCTGCGCCCTGGCGTCGAGCCGAAGATCGTCGTGTGCTGGGGCGGCCACTCGATCAACACCGAAGAATACAAATACACCAAGAAAGTCGGCCACGAACTGGGCCTGCGCAGCCTGGACATTTGCACCGGTTGCGGCCCTGGCGTGATGAAAGGCCCGATGAAAGGCGCGACCATTGCCCACGCCAAGCAGCGCATCCACGGCGGCCGCTACCTCGGCCTGACCGAGCCGGGGATCATCGCCGCCGAAGCGCCAAACCCGATCGTCAACGAACTGGTGATCCTGCCAGACATCGAAAAACGCCTGGAAGCCTTCGTCCGCGTCGGCCACGGCATCATCATCTTCCCGGGCGGCGCCGGTACTGCCGAAGAATTCCTGTACCTGCTGGGCATCCTGATGCACCCGGACAATGAAGGCCTGCCCTTCCCGGTCGTCCTCACCGGACCGAAACATGCGGCACCGTACCTGGAACAACTGGACGCGTTCGTCGGCGCCACCCTGGGTGAAGCCGCCAAGCAGCACTACACGATCATCATCGACGACCCGGCCGAAGTGGCGCGGCAGATGACCGCTGGCCTGAAAGAGGTCAAGCAGTTCCGCCGCGAGCGCAACGACGCCTTCCATTTCAACTGGTTGCTGAAAATCGACGAGGGCTTCCAGCGCCCGTTCGATCCGACCCACGAAAACATGGCCAGCCTGCAACTGAGCCGTAAACTGCCGGCCCACGAACTCGCCGCCAACCTGCGTCGGGCGTTCTCCGGCATCGTTGCCGGCAACGTCAAGGACAAGGGCATCCGCCTGATCGAAGAGCACGGGCCGTACCAGATCCGTGGTGATGCGGCGGTGATGCAACCGCTGGATCAGTTGCTCAAGGCCTTCGTGGCCCAGCACCGCATGAAACTGCCGGGTGGCGCGGCCTATGTGCCGTGTTATCAAGTGGTTGCGTAATAACGTTAAAGTGAATGCTGTCGCTGGGTGAGGACAGCATTCTTGGGTTTACTCGAAACCTGTGGCGAGGGAGCTTGCTCCCGCTGGGCTGCGCAGCAGCCCTAAAACCAATCTCTGGTTCCTCTCTGATAGACCGCAGAGCCGGAATTGGGGTCGCTCCGCAACCCAACGGGGGCAAGCCCCCTCGCCACAATCTTTCTATGCCCGCCAGGCACTTTCTATGGACAGAGAATCAACAATGCGCCAACGCAACGCCGCCAGACTCCTCGTCATCAACCCCGTCAATCAAGTCCTGTTGTTTCGCTTCCAGCACAAGGGCGATGCCCTCGATGGTCGCGACTATTGGGCAACACCCGGTGGTGGTGTTGAGGATGGTGAAACCTTCGAAGCTGCAGCGATTCGTGAACTGCGTGAAGAAACCGGCTTGCAAGTCGACAGCGTGGGCGCTTGCGTGGGTGAACGGCATTTTTCGATGATGTTGCCCAGCGGTGAAAAGGTCTTGTCCGTGGAACGCTATTTTGTGGTTCGCGCCGACGGCGAACTGCTGTCCCGCGACGGCTGGACGGTCGACGAAGCCCGGGTAATGACCGAGCACAAGTGGTGGTCCGTGACCGAACTGCAAGCAACCCGCGAAACGGTGTGGCCAGAGCGTTTGATCGAAATGCTCAGTAACGCCTGACCTGGCTCGATAAAACACCACAAACCCCCTGTGGGAGCGGGCTTGCTCGCGAAGAGGCCATCACATCCAACATCACTGCTGCCTGATACACCGCTATCGCGAGCAGGCTCGCTTCCACAGGAGTTCGGCGCCCAGTTCACTAACCCCTGAGCGCCGCAGCCTGAATATCCGCCGCTTCCATCACAGCAGTCGTATAACCCTTTCTGACAACCCCCAACATCGCCTGCCCAACCGAAACGGTAGTCAGCACATGCCGCGGAAATAGCCGTCTCAAAAGCGGCAACAACGGCCCCATCACGATGTAAGTCCAGCGATACGCCGAAGTCTTGGAGACCGCACCATTCAACGGCTGGATCACCCCCGGTCGAAACAGGTAAACCGCTTTGAACGGCAAGCGCTGCAAGGCGTTCTCGGTACGCCCCTTGACCCGCGCCCACATGCTTTTGCCCTTTTCAGAACTGTCAGTGCCAGCGCCCGAGACGTACACAAAGGTCATGTTCGGATTGAGCCGCGCCAACCCCTCGGCCACTGCCAGGGTCAGGTCATAGGTGAGGCGCGAATACTGCGCTTCATCCATGCCGGACGATGAAACGCCCAGGCAGAAAAAGCAGGCGTCGAAGCCTTGCAGTTGCGTTTCGACCGCACCTAGCCGGGTCAAGTCCGGCACCACCAGCGATTGCAGCTTGGGGTCCGTCGTCTCGACCGCCGTTCGGCCGACGACGACCACCTGCTCGACATCCGCCGCGAGCAGGCTTTCGCGCAGTACGCCTTGGCCGACCATGCCGGTGGCGCCGAAGATCAGTGCTTTCATGGCGTTTCGATTCCTGACACGTTAAGAAAAAATAAAAGGCCGAGATCAACCTGTGGCGAGGGAGCTTGCTCCCGCTGGACTGCTGAGCAGTCCTCTGCTTTTCAGGTAAAGCAAGAGCCGCTTCGCGCCTCAGCGGGAGCAAGCTCCCTCGCCACAGGTTTCTTTATCGGCAAACGCTTCCTTATTTGCGGACATTCGCCAGATGCGCCGCCAAGGCCTTTGCCTGGCTCGCCACGTCCGTCACCGCCGTACTCTCCCACCACATGCCACGCAACGGCGGGCCCATGGCAAATAACCGTTGGGCAACCCGCCCTTCGGCGTCCAGCACCGCGCCATCCACCGCCGCCGCAATCCCCAGCGCCAACGGCCCTGGCCGGATCAGCCCACGGGCCAGCAACTGTTGCGGCAGCGGTCGGGCGACCCGGCGCCAGTCGTATTCGATGCCGCTGGAGTTGATCAACGCCGCGCCGCTGGCGACCACCGTTTCAGTCTCGCCACGCCGCCGGATCCGGATGCGCACTTCACCGCCCACAACAGGCTCCAGGCCTTTGAACGATGCGGCGTGAATCCGCAGCCGCCCTTCCTCGTGCAAGCGCTCCACCAACTCGGCACTCAGTGGTGGCGAGCGGTGGTGATGACTCTCCCACCACGGCCGCACGTGCCGTACGAATTGCCGACGCTGCACGTCCGTCGCCTGACTCCACAACCGGCCGATGTGTGCGCGCACGGTGTCGAGCGGTGATTGCCAGTCGATGCCTTGGGCAATGGCGTCCTTGCAATGCCTGCGCAGCTCGCGCACCAGTTGACGCGGTGTACGAATGCTGTGGTCCTCGGCGAGAAAATCCACCCAGGCCGGTGGTTGCCGCCGCACATGCGGCAGCAACCCATGCCGGGAGAACACTTCAATCGGCCCGCGATGCCCGGCCTGTTCCAGCGACACCACCGCATCGACCATGGTCAGGCCCGAGCCGATGATCAGCACCGTGGAGTGCGGGTCGAGCTGCCGCATGGCGGCGACGTCCCACGGATCAAGCGCTGCCGCGTTCAAACCGCTGGACTCGGTCTGCGGCGTGCGGGCGGCGGGGAACATCCCCGTGGCCAGTACCGCAAAAGCCCCCTGCAAGCGTTGACCGTCGCTCAGGGTCAGCCGTACTGAATCATCGAAGGTTTGCAGGTCAACCACTTCAGCCCGCACATGCTCGACACTCGAACCGTTCAACGCCACAACTGCTTTCGCTTCGGCCAGCCGTTGCTGCACGTACAGGCCGAAAAGCCCCCGCGGCGCAAACAACTCACTGACCGGCACATGCTGCTGGTCCGACTCCGGCCAACCACCGGCCGCGATGTATTCGGTCAGCCATTGGGTCAGGTCATCGGCGTTGTCCGGGTCGACGCTCATCCTCGCCGCGTTGCCGTTCAACGTATGGCCCAACTCGACTGCGCTGTAGGCCTCGCCCCGGCCGAGTTCGGCGCGGGGTTCAATCACCAGCACTGAACGCTGGCCGGGTAAACGCAGTAACTGCGCCGCCAGCATCGCGCCGCTGAGGCCTCCGCCGATGATCAGGATGTCTGCGTGGCGGATGGCGTCGGTCGCCTGTCCGCTGGAGGTTTGATTCATGGCGTTCTCATGGTCAGTGTTTACCCAGGTAGAAGTCGTGCAAATCGCCACGGGCCAGCAGTGCCTCGGCGCTGCCGGACAACACGACCCGCCCGGTATCGAGCACGTAGGCATGGGAGGCGTACTTGAGCGCCACATTAATGTTTTGCTCGGCAATCAGGAAGCTCACCTGTTCGTCGCGATTGAGCTGGGCGACGATCTCGAAAATCTCCTGGACGATAATAGGCGCCAAACCCATCGATGGTTCATCAAGCAGTACCAAAGTAGGACGTGTCATCAACGCGCGACCGATGGCAACCATCTGCTGCTCGCCCCCGGACGTCAGCCCGGCCTGGGTCTTGCGCTTGGTTTTCAGCCGGGGGAACCAGGCGTAGATCCGCTCCAGGTCCCGGGCCATGTCCTGGCGACTCAAACGCCGAACAAACCCGCCGCTGCGCAGGTTGTCCTCGACGGTCAACTGCGGGAACACGTGTCGGCCTTCCAGCACATGGACCATGCCTTGGCGCACCCGCACGCTCGGATCGACGCCCGCCGTGTCGCGGCCGAGAAACTCGATGCTGCCGCGACTGACTTCCGCGCGTTCGGCCCGCACCAGCCCGGAAATCGCCTTGAGCGTGGTGCTTTTGCCCGCGCCGTTGGCCCCCAGCAAAGCGACGATACCGCCCTTGGGCACCGTCAGCGACACCCCGGCCACGGCCAGGATCGCGCCGTCGTAGATCACTTCGATGTCTTTGACCTGCAACAGGTCATTGGCAGCAATGTCACTGGCGGCCTGGCTCATGGCTTATTCATCCCCGTTGCAGGTGCGTGGTGTCAGGCCTTTTTCCTTGGCGAACGCCGCTGATTTTTCATCGATCAATGGCCGCAACAAGGCACGATCCGCCGGGATCCAGTCGCTGATCAGCGTCCAGTTGGCGCCGTCCCACTGCTGGACCCGCGCCGAACCGCCGCCCTCGTGATCTTTGCAGGACAACTTGAGGTTCTGCATCAGCCCGAAGTAACCCATGTCCTTGAGCCGCGCGTCGTCGATATTCAAGTGTTCCAGGCCCCAGCGACCTTCTTCGCCATTCAAGGGGCGTTTACCAAACTTGCCCTGCGCTGTGCGGATCGCTTCGACCATGACCGCAGCATTCACCAGCCCGGAGTTGTAGTAGACGCTGCCGAAATTCTTCAGGTCCTTGAGGTCGCTTTTGCCCTTGTCGAGGATGTACTGCTTGAGGCGTTTATGGATCTCGAAATCCGTGCCGGCCGGGTATGGCGTCAGCGCCAGATAACCTTTGGCGGCGGCACCTGCGGGCAACACGTCTTCGCTGGAGCTGGCCCAGATATCGCCGACGATGTGGTCCACCGGGAAGCCAAAACGTGCAGCGGTTTTGACCGCGACCGGCGTCGACACACCCCAGGTGCGCAAGAACACCCAGTCCGGGTTGAGTTGGCGGATCTGCCGCCATTGCGCCGATTGTTCGTTACCCGGATCAGCCACCGGAATCTGGATGTTTTCGAAACCGTACTTCTCGGCCAGCAACTTCAGCGGGCCAAAGGTTTCCCGGCCGTAAGCCGAGTCGTGGTAGACCGTGGCGATTTTCTTGCCCTTGAGTTTGTCGAAGCCGCCCTCGCGCTGGGCGATGTAGTTGATCAGGCTCGACGCCTCGCTGTAGAAGGTCAGCATCACCGGAAAATTGTAGGGGAACACCGTGCCGTCGGTGGCTTCCGTGCGCCCGTAGCCGAGGGTGATCAGCGGGATCTTGTCGACCTCCGCCCGTTCGCTCAGGGCATAAGCCGCCGGGGCGCCGTTGGGGGAATAGATCGCCACCGGAGCACCATCCAGGCCTTTCTTGAAGCGCTCATAGCACTCGATGCCCTTCTCCGCCGTCCACTCGGTCTCGCATTCCTGCCAGACCAGTTTGACGCCGTTGATCCCGCCTTCCACCTCGTTGATGTAGTTCAGGTAATCGAGCATCCCGGCCCACACCTGCACGCCACTGGAGGCGTAGGCGCCGACCCGGTAAGTGGCCAACGGGAAGAATTGCTGGTCTGGCGAGGCCTGGACTACCGGGACTGCACTGCCGAAAACTGCCAGCGTCAGAGCGGCGCCAATCAGGGAACGTTTCAAGGATGCACGCATGTTGTCTCTCTAATCAGGTCAGGAATTCAGAAGCGCAGCGGCCAGTGACTCAGCCGTTCACGAAGATTGCTCAGCAGGCGAATCAGGCCTTCCGGTTCCTTGATCAGGAACAGGATGATCAGCACGCCGAAGATGATTTTTTGCAGATTTTGCAGTTGCCCGGCGTCCACCGACCCGCCGAACAAGGCTTGCCCGGCGTGGCTGAGCAGGATCGGCAGCAAACTGATAAACGCCGCGCCGACGAAGTTGCCGGCGATGCTGCCCATGCCACCGATAATGATGATGAAGAGGATCTGGAACGACCGATTGATATCGAAGCTGCTGGCGCTGGCGGTGCCCAGGTAGGCGAAGGCCCACAACGCCCCGGCAATGCCGAGGTAGAACGAGCTGACGGCGAACGCCAGATGCTTGTAACGCACTACCGGAATGCCGATCACGGCGGCGGCAGTGTCCATGTCGCGGATCGCCATCCAGTTGCGGCCGATCTGGCTTTTCACCAGGTTGATCGCAACCCAGGTCAACAGCAGCACCGTCGTCAGCGTCAGTAGATAACGGCCGACGGGCGTGTTCAGGTCATGGCCGAACAGCGCCAGTTTCGGGGCGGAAATGGTCCCGGAGGAGCCGTAGTTGTAGAACCAGGGAAATTTGACGAACAGCCATTCGAGGAAGAATTGCGCCGCCAGCGTCGTGACCATCAGGTAAAAGCCTTTGATCCGCGAACTCGGCAGGCCGAAGACGAAACCCACTACGGCGCTGATCAATCCGCCGCCCAATAGCGCGACCGGCAAGCCCAATTCGGGCAGTCGCAGCAGAAAACCGTAGGTGGCGAAGGCGCCGACCGCCATAAACCCGGCCGCACCGACCGAGGTCTGGCCGGTGTAACCGGTCAGCAGGTTGAGGCCGAGCCCGGCCAGGGACAGCACCAAAAAAGGAATCAAAATCGCGTTCAGCCAATAGTCGTTGCCGGTCAGCGGCACGATCACGAAAGCGATCAACAACAGGCCCAGCAATCCAAACGGTACACGCCGCTGGATCAGCACCGACGGCGCGGTTTCGCGGGTAAGGGAAATCGACATGGGGTCAGACTCGCTCGATGGCGCGCTCGCCGAACAGGCCGGCGGGACGGATGTACAGGAAGGCCAAGGCCAAGACATAGGCGAACCACGGCGTGATGCCGCCGCCAATCAGCGGGCCGATGTAGACCTCGGCGAGGTTCTCCGACGCACCGACAATCAACCCGCCGACAATCGCCCCGCCAATCGAGGTGAAGCCGCCAATGATCAACACCGGCAAGGCCTTGAGTACCACCAGCGACAGGGAAAACTGCACCCCTTGCCGAGCGCCCCAGAGCAACCCGGCCACCAGCCCGACCACGCCGGCCACCGCCCAGACGATCTGCCAGATCCGATTGAGGTTGATGCCAATCGACAACGCGGCGGTGGTGTCATCCGCCACGGCGCGCAGGGACACGCCGATCCGGGTCTTGTTGAACAGCAACGCCAGCACCGTCACCAGCACGATGGCGGCGGTTGCGGCGATCAGGTCGAACTGGCTGACCATCATCCCGCCGATGAAAATCGGCACATCGTCGATGCCCAGATCCAGCGCCCGCACTTGCGAACCCATCAGTCCTTGAGCCAAGCCTTCGATGATGAACGACAGCCCCAGCGTCGCCATAAACAGGGTGATCTGCGAGCGATTGACCAGGGGCCGTAGCACCAGTCGTTCGATCAGCAGCGCGCCGATGATCATCACCAGCACGGTCAGCAATAGTGCCAACGCGAACGGCACACCCTGGTCGTGCAGGCTGACGAAGGTCAGTGCGGCGAACAGCAGCATCGAGCCCTGGGCGAAATTGAATACACCGCTGGCCTTGTAGATCAGCACAAAACCAATGGCGACCAGCGAATACATGGTCCCGGCGAGCAAGCCGCCGAGCAGGGTTTCGAAGAAGAACGTCATCAATGCACCACTCCCAGATACGCCGCGATTACTTCGGGATCGGCTTGCACTTCGGCGGGCGTGCCATCGCCGACCTTGCGCCCGTAATCGAGTACCACCACGTGGTCGGACAGGCCCATGACCACACTCATGTCGTGTTCGATCAAGACCACGGTGGTGCCGAGGTCGCGGTTGATGTCGGCGATGAAGCGGGCCATTTCCTGTTTCTCTTCGGCGTTCATCCCGGCCATCGGTTCGTCCAGCAGCAACAGGCGTGGCCCGGCGATCAAGGCACGGCCCAGCTCCACGCGCTTTTGCAGGCCGTAGGACAGATTGCCCACCGGCACGTCGCGATGGGCTTGCAGTTCGAGAAATTCGAGAATGCCTTGGGCCTGCTGACGGAAGTCTTCGGCTTCTCGGCGGGCTCTCGGCAAGCCCAGCGCCTGCTCAATGAAACTGCTGCGCAGATGCCGGGACAGGCCGGTGAGGATGTTGTCGATCACGCTCATTTTCTTGAACAGCGCGTTGTTCTGGAACGTACGACCGATGCCCCGGCGCGCGGCGCTCAGCGGGTCGATGCGTTTGAATGGCTGCTGCTCGAAGACAATCGAGCCGGCATCAAAGCGGTACACGCCGTTCAACACGTTGAGCAGCGAACTCTTGCCCGCGCCGTTGGGGCCGATCAGCGCGCAGATTTCGCCCTTGCGCACGTCGAAGGACAAATCGTTGATCGCCTTCACGCCTTTGAACGACAAGGAGATGCCGCTGACTTGCAGGATGGAATCGGTCGAGCTCATGCGATGTCCCGTTTGAATTCGGCGAGCCAGGTCGGCGCGGGTTGAGCGTCGGGGGTGCGGGTGGCTTGCCAGATGAAATGCAGGTTGTGGAAGCCCAGCAATCGGCGAACACGGTTTTTGATCAGCCGTTGCAGGCCTTTCTCGGGATGGGCGATGGCCCAGTCACAGAGGCGGCGGCGCCAGGTGCCCAGCGGTGCGAGGCGGCTGTCGATTTCATCGGCTAGCCGTTGCAGGCGTTCGGCGGAGAGCAGCAACCCGGACGGAGCAACTTCCCGGCGATCACGGCTCGCGCTGCCGGGGCTTTCCGGGAACGCCAGGGTTTGGCCGTTGGTCAGCCATTGATCGAGCAACACGCTGAGGCCGTCCTGCCATTGGGTGCCCTCTTCGCTCCAGAGTTGGGCGCCATTGACGCCGAGGCGCAGGCGTTGTGGTGGTTCTACCGGGCCAAGCAGCTCAGCGAAGTTCAACAACGTTTGGCCTTGGTTGAGCCACAGTTGCTGCGTCTGCCGCCCCAGGATAAAAGCGTGAGTCGGACGGCTGCGCCACAGCGCTTTATGCAGAGCTTCGGCGTCGAGGGTGTCGGGCAGCGTCAGCACTTCACCGCCGACATGCCGGGCAGCCAATGCCAGCAGCAACAGATCCGGTTCAAAGGCACCGCTCAGGGCCAGCCGCGAGTCTTCAGTAAACCCTTGCTGGCGCAACCCATCGGCCAGACGCTCGACATCGCGCAAGGCATCGATCCAGCGCCAGACAAACCACTGGCCATGACGCTTGTGCCGCAGCGCCGTTTGCAACGGACTGACCTGACTCCAATGGCGCAATTGCTCCAGGGCCTGGGGCGCCTTGACCTGCCACTCGGCGGTGTCCGCACTGGGCGGACGTTTGAGTTCATGCACGCTCATGGATTGACCTCCTGTTCATGGGCAAAAGAGTGCGGTGGTCCGCTGGGCTGAAGGGTTATCGCCATCCCCTGCTCGCGATGGCGGTGTATCAGTCGCCATCGATGTTGAATGTGCTGGCCCGCGAAGGCGTCTACGCCGATACCACTTTCTTCTCCTGCTGCCGCAATGCCGCCAGGTCCCGATACCCCGCGCCTGGATGGATATCCGGCAACCGCGGCCCTTCGCCAAACAACTTCTCGCGCAGAGTCCCCGGCGCATATTCGGTCTTGTATACGCCACGCTTCTGCAACTCCGGCACCAGCAATTCCACGGCGTCGATAAAGGTTTCATGGGTCAACGCATAGGCCAGGTTGAAGCCGTCCACGTCGGTCTCTTCGACCCACTCTTGCAGCAGGTCGGCAACGGTTTCCGGGCTGCCGACAAACAACGGTCCAAACCCGCCGATACCGACCCAGTCCGCCAATTCATTCGGGGTCCAGACCTTGTTCGGGTCCGCCGTGGAGAACGCCTCCACCGCCGACTGAATCGCATTGGTGTGTACGTGCTTGAGCGGCTCATCCGGTTTGAACTGGCTGAAATCAATCCCGGTCCAGCCCGAGATCAACGCCATGGCGCCCTCGTAGCTGACCCAGGTTTTGTATTCCTCAAACTTGGCCTTCGCCTTGGCATCGGTCTCGCCGAGGATCACCGTTTGCAGGTTGAAGATCAGGATCTTCTTCGGATCGCGCCCCGCTTCAGCCGCACGACGACGAATATCGGCAACGGTCTTCTTCAGCAGCACTTTCGACGGCGCCGCCACAAACACGCATTCGGCATGTTCCGCCGCGAATTGCTTGCCGCGACTCGACGCGCCGGCCTGATACAACACAGGCGTGCGCTGCGGCGAAGGTTCGCAAAGGTGAATGCCCGGCACCTGGAAGTGTTTGCCGACGTGCTGGATTTCATGGATTTTGCTCGGGTCACTGAAGATCCGCCGCTCGCGATCACGCAGGATCGCGCCCTCCTCCCAACTGCCTTCCCAGAGCTTGTAGCAAACCTCCAGGTACTCCTCGGCAAAGTCATAACGGGCGTCATGCTCAGTCTGGTTTTTCTGACCGAGATTTTTCGCGCCGCTATCCAGGTACGAAGTGACGATGTTCCAGCCGGCGCGGCCCTTGGTCAGGTGATCGAGGGTCGACAGGCTTCGGGCGAACGGGTACGGGTGTTCGAAGGATAACGACGCGGTCAGGCCGAACCCCAAGTGCTCGGTGACCAACGCCATCGGCGGGATCAGTTGCAGCGGATCGTTGACCGGCACCTGCGCCGCCTGACGGATCGCCGCATCACCGTTGCCGTTGTAGACGTCGTAGATGCCGAGCACGTCGGCGATGAACAAGCCGTCGAACTTGCCACGCTCAAGGATTTTCGCCAGGTCGGTCCAGTACTCCAGATCCTTGTACTGCCAGGAGCGATCCCGCGGATGCGCCCACAAACCGGGCGACTGGTGGCCGACGCAGTTCATGTCAAAGGCGTTGAGACGAATTTCACGGGCCATCAACCAACACTCCGAAAACGTGGGGGATGGATGCCGTTGAGGCGGAAGTTGCCGATGAGGTGGAGCTTCCAGCGCAGCGGGTCGTGCAGCGATCCGTGCAATGCGGTGCGTTGGCCGGTGAGTTCGAATTCGGCGTTGCTGGCAGCATTCAAGGCCTCGGCGCAGGCCAGATGCGATTCGGCGATGGCGACGCTGATCTCGGTATCGTCTTCGTGACTGTTCAGAAAGTCTTCGGCGCGCTCGAGTAGTGCGGCGGCGACTTCGATGCGGATGTGCAAATCGCCGAAGCGGCTGATGACGTAAGGATCATCGGTGACTTGCGCCTGTTGGCGAACGAAGCGCAGCGTTGCATCGAGCAGGCTGCGGGCGTTGTGCAAGTCGTGCAGACTTTTGGCCAGGGGTTGCCCGGCAATAATCGGTTGGGTCAAAGCGTTCATGGTGGGCTCCTCAGTTCCAGGCGTGGCGCGCGGGCTTCACGCCGTTGAGCAGGTAGTTGCCGATCAGGTGGTATTTCCAGCGCGCCGGGTCGTGCAACGTGTGGGTCCGGGCGTTGCGCCAGTGGCGGTCGAGGTTGTACTTGCCGAGCACCGAGCGCGTGCCGGCCAGTTCGAAGAGCTTGCTGCTGGCGAGCAAGGCGATTTCGGCGGACAAGACTTTGGCTTGGGCGACGACGACCGAGGCGTGGGCCACGGTGTCTTCGTTGGGGCTGAGTAACGCTTGATCGATGGCGAGGCCAGCCTTTTTCAGGATCGCTTCGGTGCCGTGCACTCGCCATTCGAGGTCGCCGATGGCGGCAATGCTGAACGGGTCCTGCCAGCCGTGATCCTGGCCGCTGTCGATCCATGGCCGGGATTCACGGGCGTAGCGCTTGGTTTCTTCCAATGCACCGACGGCGATGCCGGTGTCCACGGCGGCCTGGATGATTTGTGAGATCGGGCCGTCAGCGGTGGGCTCGTCGAACGCCTTGTGGGCCGGAATCACTGCGCTGAGCGGGACTTTCACCGCATTCAACGTGACGCCACCGCTGGCCGTGGTGCGCTGGCCGAAACCATCCCAGCTGTCGATCACCGTCAGGCCAGGGTTGTCGCGTTCGATGAACGCGATAAACGCCTGATTCTGTTCGTTGACCGCCACCGCCGGCACGATGTGCGCGAACAACGCGCCAGTGCAGTAGAACTTCTCGCCGTCGATTTGCGCGGTGTCTTGGTCGAAACGAATGCGGGTTTCAAACGCCCAGGCGTTTTTGCTTTTGGATTCGGAGAAGGCATTGCCGAAACGGTAGCCTTGCAGGACTTTGCCGAAGTAATAGCGCTTCTGCTCTTCGGTGGCGGTTTGCAACAGAATGTCGAGCACGCCGAGATGGTTTTGCGGGATCTGGCCGAGGGATGAGTCGGCGGCGGAAATGATCTTGATCACTTCGGCGACCGTCACGTAGGACACGCCCGCGCCGCCGTATTCCTTGGGAACGGTGACGCCCCACAGACCGCTGGCGGAGAACTCGTCCAGTTCGGCCACCGGCAGGCGTCGCTCGCGGTCACGGACGCTGGCTTCGACGGCGAAGCGTGCAGCAAGTTTGTGCGCGACGGCGATGGCCTCGGCGTCCGAGCGGATGATGTGGGCGGTAATGGGTGAAGTTGTCATGGGGCCGACTCCGTGGTTCCGGGTGAATACCCTGGAGCTTCTGCAGGAGTCGTGCCTTAAATTAAAACCCTTATTATTCAACAAGTTAAAAGTATTAACTCAACCATGACAAACGGTTCAACCAGACAAACTGTTCAACAACTGTTGCCCTTGAAACACTTGAGCTCAGGTCATCTCGTTCGCGGGGGCTTCAACAGCATATGTCCGGATTTCGGACCCTTTGGAACCGAGCATGAAGCTGACAGTGAGGCTTGTGCTGCCTTTCAAATGCTCTCGGGTGAAACCGCTGGATAATCCATCAATGAGCTCGCGCTGTGTTTTCACCTCAACCGCCCAGTTGGTACTCCCGACTGCGCTAAAACGCACCTGGATAACCGGCTTTTGCCCGATGCTCATGCCCTCGTAAGGCTCGATCTTGACGTAAACAAAGGACCCAACATATGCGGTGTACCTCACGACACCGTCCTGTGCCGAAGGGATGGAAGGGGCTGGAAAGTCGGAGGCGTGAGTTTTGTCGTTCATGGCTATACCCTCGTGAGCCGCGAATCACCGATGTGAAAATACACCCCACAAATGCGCCATGTTCTGAGCGACGTCTACTGTCAAAAATGTCAGGTTCCGCAGCGTTTCCGATGAACGGGACTGCGTGTTCAGATCACTACATTACGCACAAACCGCGCCGCCACCGGTCCATCGTTGCGATAGGTATGGGGCTGGTTGCTGGCGAACATGAAGAACTCCCCCGCCGCGATTTGCTGCGCTGTGTCGCCCAGCATCAGCATCAGGCAGCCTTCGAACACAAAAATCTGCTCACTCCAGCCTTCGGCATCCGGTTGTGACGGATAAACCTCGCCCGGTTGCAGGCACCATTCCCATTGCTCCACCTCGCGGGTAGCAGTGGCTTTGGACAGCAACACCGCTTTACTCCCGGAAATCGTCCCGGCCCAGGCCAGTTCGTTGATGCGGCTTGGGTCGCGGGCATCCGGGGCCTGGATCAGATCGCTGAAGGCGACGTCCAGCGCTTCGGCCACTCGGTCGAGGGTGGTCAGGCTGACGTTTTTCTCGCCGGCTTCGATCGCCACCAGCATCCGCCGGCTGACACCGGACTTTTCGGCCAGGGCGGTCTGGCTCATGTCGGCGGCGTGGCGCAGCCGTCGAACGTTCTGGCTGACGTGCTGGAGGACCGAAGCCCGCGGGGGAGAATCTTTGTGCACTATATTGCTCACTTGGCAGGGTTGGGCAGTATACTGCGCAACATTCGGGCGCATTGTGCGTCCGCCTCAGGTAGCGCGCAAGGTCATGACGTCGGTGAATTCCCCTCAGGCTTCTTCCCGTTTCTCGCGGTTCAGCAAGGCCGAGTGCGTGCTGGTGCTGATTACCATGGTCTGGGGCGGCACCTTTTTGCTGGTACAGCATGCGATGACCGTCAGTGGGCCGATGTTTTTCGTTGGCCTGCGCTTTGCGGCGGCGGCAAGTATCGTCGCGCTGTTCTCCTGGCGTCAGCTGCGGGAACTGACCCTGTTCGAACTCAAGGCCGGTGCCTTTATCGGCGTGGCGATTATGCTTGGGTATGGCTTGCAGACCGTCGGGTTGCAGACGATTCCCAGCAGTCAGTCGGCGTTTATTACCGCGTTGTACGTCCCGTTTGTGCCGTTGCTGCAATGGCTGGTGCTGGGGCGGCGGCCGGGGTTGATGCCGAGCATCGGGATCATGCTGGCGTTTACCGGATTGATGTTGCTGTCGGGGCCTTCCGGGGCTTCGCTGAATTTCAGTCCGGGTGAAATCGCCACGTTGATCAGCGCTATCGCGATTGCGGCGGAGATTATTCTGATCAGCACCTATGCCGGTCAGGTCGATGTGCGGCGGGTGACCGTGGTGCAATTGGCGACTACCTCGGTGTTGGCATTTTTGATGGTGGTACCGACAAACGAAGTGATCCCGGACTTCTCCTGGTTACTGCTATGCAGCGCCCTGGGTTTGGGTGCGGCCAGTGCGGCGATTCAGGTGGCGATGAACTGGGCGCAGAAGAGTGTTTCACCGACTCGGGCGACATTGATCTATGCCGGCGAACCGGTGTGGGCCGGGATTGCCGGACGTTTGGCCGGGGAGCGGCTGCCGGCGATTGCCTTGCTTGGGGCAGCATTGATTGTGGCGGCGGTGATTGTCAGTGAGTTGAAGACCAAGGGTAAAGGTGCCATTGCGGTCGACGAAGCATTGGAGCGCGAAGGCGAACGTTAATACAGCAAGATCAAAAGATCGCAGCCTTCGGCAGCTCCTACAGGGGTACGCATTCCAATGTAGGAGCTGTCGAAGGCTGCGATCTTTTGGCGCCCGCGGAGTTTCAAAGCGTTGAAACAATGAAAAACCGTCTTTTTGTGCCTACCTTGTAGGATCCTGCCACAGGTTGGCGTTTGGCGATCCGGGAACTGGCACGTATGATGCTTCACAAACTTCCGCAGATTAGAAGCCTATGTCCCTGATAGTTCTACTGCTTCTGCCTTTTATCGGCAGCTGTGTCGCGGCTTTGCTGCCACATAACGCGCGTAACAGCGAATCACTTCTGGCTGGTCTGGTTGCCCTCGCGGGCACTATTCAAGTCGCTCTCTTGTACCCGCAGATCGCCCATGGCGGCGTGATACGCGAAGAATTCTTCTGGTTACCGAGCCTCGGCCTGAACTTCGTCCTGCGCATGGACGGTTTCGCCTGGCTGTTCTCGCTGCTGGTGCTGGGCATCGGCACGCTGGTTTCTTTGTACGCCCGCTATTACATGTCGCCGGACGATCCGGTGCCGCGGTTTTTCGCGTTTTTCCTGGCGTTCATGGGCGCCATGCTCGGGCTGGTGATCTCCGGCAACCTGATCCAGATCGTGTTTTTCTGGGAGCTGACCAGCCTCTTTTCGTTTCTTTTGATCGGCTACTGGCACCACCGCGCCGATGCCCGACGTGGCGCCTATATGGCGCTGATGGTCACCGGCGCAGGGGGTTTGTGCCTGCTGGCGGGGGTCATGCTGCTCGGCCATGTGGTTGGCAGCTATGACCTGGACAAGGTCCTGGCCGCCGGCGATCTGATTCGCGCACATGCCCTCTACCCTATTCTGCTACCCCTGATCCTGATCGGCGCCCTGAGCAAAAGCGCGCAATTCCCCTTCCACTTCTGGCTGCCCCACGCGATGGCGGCGCCGACCCCGGTTTCGGCTTATCTGCACTCGGCGACCATGGTCAAGGCCGGGGTGTTTCTGCTGGCACGTCTATGGCCGTCGCTATCCGGCAGTGAAGAATGGTTCTACATCGTTGGCGGGGCTGGCGCCTGCACCCTGTTGCTCGGCGCGTACTGCGCGATGTTCCAGAACGACCTCAAGGGCTTGCTGGCGTACTCGACCATCAGCCACCTGGGCCTGATCACCCTGCTGTTGGGCCTGAACAGTCCGCTGGCCGCCGTGGCCGCGGTGTTCCACATTCTCAACCACGCCACCTTCAAGGCTTCGCTGTTCATGGCCGCCGGGATCATCGACCACGAAAGTGGCACCAGGGACATTCGCAAGCTCAGCGGCCTGATCAAACTGATCCCGTTCACTGCCACGCTGGCAATGGTCGCCAGCGCCTCCATGGCAGGCGTACCGCTGCTCAACGGTTTCCTCTCCAAAGAAATGTTCTTCGCCGAAACCGTGTTCATCAACGCCACTGCCTGGGTCGAGATGACCTTGCCGATCGTTGCGACCATTGCCGGTACGTTCAGCGTCGCCTATTCCCTGCGTTTTACCGTCGATGTGTTCTTCGGCCCGACCGCCACCGACCTCCCGCACACTCCGCACGAGCCGCCTCGCTGGATGCGCGCGCCGGTAGAACTGCTGGTGTTCACCTGCCTGATCGTCGGGATTTTCCCAGCCCAGGTCGTCGGCCCGTTGCTCGCGGCGGCGGCCCTGCCCGTCGTCGGTGGCACTCTGCCCGAATACAGCCTGGCGATATGGCACGGCTGGAACGCGCCGATGATCATGAGCCTGATCGCCATGTCCGGCGGCATCGTGCTTTACCTGCTGCTTCGTAACCAACTCAAGCGCGGGCGCTTCAAGTACCCGCCGCTGATTGGCCGGTTCAACGGCAAGCGCCTATTCGAACGCAGCCTGGTGATCATGATGCGCGTGGCCCGTCGCCTGGAGCGGCGGATCGGCACCAAGCGCCTGCAAACCCAGTTGTTCCTGATGGTGCTCGCCGCCGTGCTGGCCGGGTTGATCCCGATGCTCCACAGCAGCCTGAGCTGGGGCGACCGGCCGAAAATTCCGGGGTCGATCGTGTTTGTGATCCTGTGGCTGCTGGCGATTGCCTGTGCCCTCGGCGCGGCATGGCAGGCCAAGTATCACCGTCTCGCCGCCCTGACCATGGTCAGCGTGTGTGGCCTGATGACTTGCGTGACCTTTGTCTGGTTCTCGGCGCCGGACCTGGCGCTAACGCAACTGGTGGTCGAAGTGGTGACCACGGTGCTGATCCTGCTGGGCCTGCGTTGGTTGCCGCGACGGATCGAAGAGGTCTCTCCGTTACCAAGCAGCCTGCGCAAGGCGCGCATCCGGCGTATCCGCGACTTGCTGTTGTCGACCGTGGTCGGCGGCGGTATGGCGCTGCTGGCCTATGCGATGCTGACCCGGCAGACGCCTAACGACATTTCTTCGTTCTACCTCAGCCGCGCCCTGCCGGAAGGTGGCGGTAGCAACGTAGTCAACGTCATGCTGGTGGACTTCCGTGGCTTCGACACCCTCGGTGAAATCACTGTGCTGGCGGCCGTGGCCCTGACGGTATTCGCCCTGCTGCGCCGCTTCCGCCCACCGAAAGAAAGCCTGCAATTGCCGGCCCAGCAGCGTTTGCTGGCGCCCGACGTGGTCACCGACCTGGTCAACCCGCGTCAGGCCAGCGACACCGCCCTCGGTTTCATGATGGTGCCAGCGGTGCTGGTGCGCCTGTTGCTGCCGATCGCCGTGGTGATTTCGTTCTACCTGTTCATGCGCGGGCACAACCAACCGGGCGGCGGGTTTGTTGCCGGCCTGGTGATGTCGGTGGCCTTCATCCTCCAATACATGGTCGCCGGCACTCAGTGGGTAGAGGCGCAAATGAGCCTGCGGCCGCTGCGCTGGATGGGCACCGGGCTGCTGTTCGCCACGGTCACCGGGCTTGGCGCGATGGCCGCCGGGTATCCGTTCCTGACCACCCACACCTGGCATTTCGAACTGCCAGTTCTGGGCGATATTCATATCGCCAGTGCGCTGTTCTTCGACATCGGCGTGTACGCGGTAGTGGTCGGTTCGACGCTATTGATCCTCACCGCCCTGGCTCACCAGTCGGTTCGGGGTCACAAAACCGCCGCGCAGCCGAAATCCGCTGCTGCGCCGAAATCCGTTGCCGCCAAAGGAGCCGTCTGATGGAAGAAGTCATCGCAATCGCCATCGGCGTCCTGGCCGCGTCCGGCGTCTGGCTGATCCTGCGGCCACGGACGTTCCAGGTGGTCATGGGCCTGTGCCTGCTGTCTTATGGCGTCAACCTGTTCATCTTCAGCATGGGCAGCCTGTTCATTGGCAGGGAGCCCATCATCAAGAACGGCGTGCCGCAGGATTTGCTGCATTACACCGACCCACTGCCCCAAGCCCTGGTGTTGACCGCAATCGTGATCAGCTTCGCCATGACCGCGTTGTTTTTGGTGGTGCTGCTGGCCTCTCGGGGCCTGACCGGTACCGACCATGTGGATGGCCGGGAGCCTAAAGAATGAATGCGATGACGCACCTGATCGCCGCACCGATTCTGCTGCCGCTGCTGACCGCCGCCATCATGCTGATGCTCGGCGAGAAACATCGCCCGCTGAAAGCCAAGATCAACCTGTTCTCCAGCCTGCTGGGCCTGGGCATCTCCGTGATGCTGCTGCAATGGACGCAAACCACCGGCGTGCCTGGCTCCATTGGGGTGTACCTGCCGGGCAACTGGCAATTACCGTTCGGCATCGTGCTGGTGGTCGATCGTCTGTCGGCGATGATGCTGGTGCTGACCGGGATCATCGGCGTCAGCGCCCTGCTGTTCGCCATGGCCCGTTGGGACGGCGCCGGTTCGAGCTTCCACGCGCTGTTCCAGATACAGTTGATGGGCCTTTACGGCGCATTCCTGACGGCAGACCTGTTCAACCTGTTCGTGTTCTTCGAAGTGCTGCTGGCCGCGTCTTACGGCTTGATGCTTCATGGTTCGGGCCGGGCACGGGTGTCGTCGGGGCTGCATTACATCTCGATCAACCTGCTGGCCTCGTCGCTGTTTCTGATTGGCGCGGCACTGATCTATGGCGTCACCGGCACGCTGAACATGGCCGACCTGGCGCTGAAAATCCCGCTGGTACCTGAAGCTGATCGCGGCCTGCTGCATGCTGGTGCGGCAATTCTGGCGGTGGCGTTTTTGGCGAAGGCCGGGATGTGGCCGCTGAACTTCTGGCTGGTACCGGCCTATTCCGCGGCCAGTGCGCCAGTGGCAGCGATGTTCGCGATCATGACCAAGGTCGGTGTCTACACCTTGCTGCGACTGTGGACGCTACTGTTCTCCGGCCAGGCCGGGGCGTCCGCCTACTTTGGTGGCGACTGGCTGATCTACGGCGGCATGGCGACCATCGTCTGCGCGGCCGTGGCGATTCTTGCCGCGCAACGGCTGGAACGCATGGCCAGCCTGAGCATTCTGGTGTCGGCCGGGATTCTGTTGTCGGCCATCGGCTTCGCACAACCAAACCTTATCGGCTCGGCACTGTTCTACCTGGTCAGCTCGACGTTGGCGCTGAGTGCGCTGTTCCTGTTGGCCGAGTTGATCGAGCGCTCCCGCTCAGTCAATGAAATGCCGCTGTTCGACGACGCCGATCTCATTACGCGACCTCCGCAATCCCTGCAACCGACCAAAGGCATCAACCTCGACGACGAACAGAAAGCCGTGGTCGGCCAAGTGATCCCCTGGACCATGGCCTTCCTCGGCTTGAGTTTCATTGCCTGCGCCTTGCTGATCATCGGCATGCCGCCGCTCTCCGGGTTTATTGGCAAGCTCGGTTTGCTCAGTGCCCTGCTCAACCCGCTGGGGATTGGCAACAGCGGTGACGTCCCGATATCAAACGCGGCGTGGGGCTTGCTGGCGTTGCTGATCCTGTCCGGGCTGGCGTCGCTGATTGCTTTCTCGCGGTTGGGTATCCAGCGTTTCTGGACCCCCGAGGAGCGGCCATCGCCGCTGCTGCGACGCCTTGAGTGCGTGCCGATCATCGCCCTGCTGGGGCTGAGCATCGCGCTGACCTTCAACGCCGAACCGCTGATGCGCTACACCCAGGCCGCCGCAACAGCCTTGAACAACCCCGAGCAATACGTGATGGCGGTGCTCGGCACCCGCTCCGTCCCAAGTCCCGAAGCGAAAGCGGCGATGCTGGAGGTGCAACCATGAAGCGTCTGTTTCCTGCGCCGTGGTTGTCCCTGGCACTGTGGCTGTTGTGGCTGGCGCTGAACCTGTCGATCAGCCCTGGCAATCTGCTGTTGGGCGCGATGCTGGGGTTTTGCGCGCCGTTGATGATGCGCAAATTGCGGCCATTGCCTATCCGGATTCGGCGACCAGGGGTGATTGTTCGGTTGTTTTTCCTCATCGGTCGTGACGTGGTGCTGTCCAACATCGCCGTGGCCTGGGGCGTACTAAACGCCGGTCGACGGCCACCGCGCTCGGCGTTCATCAAGGTGCCGCTGGACTTGCGCGACGCCAACGGCCTGGCTGCGCTGTCAATGATCTGTACGGTAGTGCCCGGCACGGTCTGGTCGGAACTGGCGCTGGACCGCAGCATTCTGTTGCTGCACGTGTTCGATCTGGATGACGAGGCGTCGTTTATCGAGCACTTCAAGTCGGCCTACGAGCGTCCTTTGATGGAGATCTTCGAATGAGCGAATTGCTGTCGAACGCGATCGTGCTGAGCCTGTTCATCTTTTCGCTGGCGATGATCCTGACCCTGATCCGGCTATTCAAGGGACCATCGGCCCAGGACCGGGTTCTGGCGCTGGATTATCTGTACATCATCGCCATGCTGATGATGCTGGCGCTGGGTATTCGTTATGCCAGTGACACTTACTTTGAGGCCGCGCTGCTGATCGCCCTGTTCGGCTTCGTCGGTTCGTTTGCCCTGGCCAAATTCCTGCTGCGTGGCGAGGTGATCGAATGAATGGCGAACTGTCGTTGTGGGTCGAGATTCCGGTGGCGGTCCTGCTGGTGCTCAGCAGTTTGTTCGCACTGATTGGCGCGGTCGGGTTGTTACGAATGAAGGATTACTTCCAGCGCATGCACCCGCCAGCCCTGGCTTCGACCTTGGGCGCGTGGTGTGTGGCATTGGCGTCGATCATTTACTTTTCGGCGCTCAAGTCCGCGCCAGTGCTGCATGCATGGCTAATTCCGATTCTGTTGGCGATTACGGTGCCGGTGACCACGTTGCTGCTGGCGCGGGCGGCGTTGTTCCGCAAGCGCATGGCTGGGGATGATGTGCCGGCCGAGGTGAGTAGTCGGCGTACCGAAATCGGTAGCTAGATGCGAAAAGATCGCAGCCTTCGGCAGCTCCTACAGGGGAATGTGTACACCCATAGGAGCTGCCGAAGGCTGCGATCTTTTGATTTTGCTTTACCTGCCGATCAAACCCAGGCAACGGCCAACAACCCGGCCCCCAACACCACGCACAACGGCGAATAAGCCCAGGTGTCGAGCCGGGCAAATCTCGAATCCTTGACCTGCTTGAAGAACCCTACAAGGTTCGAATCACCGATTGCCCGGGCAAACATCAGCATCGCGATGGCGCTGATCACCCATTGCAGCGACCAGTGCTGCACCGTCGGCAAATACAAGCCGACCCGCAGGCACACCAGCATCGCGATCAGCAGTAAACCGACCGCCACCAGCAACGTCGCAAAGCCCGAAGGCTTGAACGCCGGCCTTGATTCCCCTCCACCCTCTCCCGGGATTCTCGGCACCGCCGCTTCACTCCCGAGCGTGCCGCCCGCGGCCCAATACAGGTGGACCAGACTGATCAACAGGAAGATTGCAGCAATCCATTGCGCGACCATTAGGCTCATATTCAGACATCCAGCGTGAAATGTCGCAGCAGGATGAACTTCATTGAACTTTTTTGTAAGGGTATTCGTCTTCGGCGAGGTAAAGTGCCGCCCCATGAGATTCGCCCGAACTGATCGCACATTGATGGCCTGGATGCTTTATTGCTGCGTCCTGTTCAACGTGTTCGCCTGCAGCATCGGTCATGGGCAAATGGTCGGGATGCAACTCAACGGCCTCGGCGGCCAGTTCTGTGCCGTGGACCCGGCAACTCAGGCGCCAGCCTCGTCGAACACCTCCGAGGAAAAGCTGCCGACCCTGTCCAAGGCGTTCGGTTGCCCGCTGTGCTCCACCGGCGGCATGGGCCCGGCGCTCAACTCCAGCCTGACCCTGGCGATTCTCCCGCAACAACACAGCCCGCCGCTGGCCGCCGTTGCCAGCATCGACCTTCCTGCCCGCCACACCTGGCCTTCGGCCAACCCTCGCGCCCCACCTTTCGCCTGATTTTCGTCTTTCCGTTCAGCCCACTTCGCCTACGCGTGGCGTTTGCCTGTGCGCTGTTTCCTAGTCAAGAATTCAGGATTCATCGATGAAACACCTTCCTCTTTTGGCCAGCCTGTTCGGCTGCCTGTCCGTTAATACCTGGGCGCAATCCACCGTCGATCTGGCGCCGATCACCATTGATGGCGAGGCCAATGCCGAACCGGGGCTGAGCCTCGACCAATCCAGCGGTACGGCCTCCAGGCTGGGCCTGAGCGTACGCGAAACCCCGGCGTCAGTGGCCATCGCCAATCGCAACGATATTGAGCGCCACGGCGCGCAGAACTTCCAGGACGCCGCCAACACCCTGCCCGGCGTGAATGCCAGTGCACCGCCGGGTTTTGGCGGGTTTGTGTCCTATCGCGGTTTTACCAGCAGTCAGATCACCCAGATGTTCAATGGCATCAACGTATCGGGCGGCTTGGCTCGCCCCGTGGACGCGTGGATTTATGATCGGGTCGAACTGGTGGGCGGCCCTTCGTCGCTGATCAATGGCGCTGGTTCCGTGGGTGGCTCGTTGAATTACGTGACCAAACTGGCCACCCGCGAGGAGCAAGCGGTCGAAGGTCGGGTCAGCTACGGCAGCTACGACACCACCGAGACCGCATTCGGCCTCAACCACGCCCTCAGCGAAGCCGGCGCGGACGTGCAGCACTACGCGCGACTCGACGTCAGCCACAACACCAGCAACGGCTACATCGACCGTCAGGAGCGCGATGCCTGGAGTGTGGCGTTCTCGTTGCTCAGCGACCTGACGCCAAACCTGTCCCACACCCTGGCCCTGGAATATCAGGACGAACATGAGGACAGTCCTTATTGGGGCACTCCGGTGCTCAATCCCAAGGCTGGCGAGCTGAAGATCGACAAACACAACCGATTCAACAATTACAACGTCGAAGACGGGCGCTACGAACAGCGCACGATCTGGGTTCGCTCGATCATCGACTACCGAATCAACGACAGCACGACGCTGCGCAACACGCTTTACCACCTCGACAGCCAGCGCGATTACCGCAACCTCGAAACCTATCAGTACAACGCCGACAACAGCGCGGTGAATCGCTCCACGGCGTATCAGGTTCGGCATCAGGGTGAGCAAAACGGCAACCAGTTCGAGCTGCGCCACGACAATACCCTGCTGGGCCTGGACACCACTTGGTCCGGCGGCTTCGAGTACAAGGTCAACCAGACCACCAACTCGCCGCTGAACGTCAAAGGCACCAGCAGCGTCGACCCGAACAACTTCCAGCCGGGGCACTTCTACGACATCCCGGGCACAAATCCAGAACGGGTCAGCGACAAGACCAATGAGGTCACCACCAAAGCCCTGTTCGTCGAAAACCGACTCGCATTGACCGACAAACTGGCGCTGCTGACCGGCCTGCGTTACGACGACATCGACCTGGACGTGACCAATCACCGGGCCGTGACCGCCAGCAATCCTCGACACCTCAAGCGCAGTTGGGAGCCGATTACCGGCCGGGCCGGCCTGACCTACCAGATCATTCCCACAGCCAACGTCTACGTGCAGTACAGCACCGCCGCCGAACAGCCCAGCGGCACGCAGGACTTTGACGTGTCCACCGGCAAGCAGTGGGAAGTCGGCAGCAAATTCGATTATCTGGACGGTCGCGGCTCGGCGACGGTGGCAGCGTACACGATTGAGCGTAAGGATTTTGCCGTGACCGATCCGCTGGACCCGACCCAAAGTATCCCGGTGGGTCAGCAAACATCCAAAGGCATCGAGTTGGCGACCTCCTTCAGGATCACCGACAAGTTGTTGGCCGAAGGCAACTTCGCCTGGGTCGATGCGCAATACGACGAGTTCACCGAGAAGAACGCCGCTGGCGTGGTGGTCTCACGCAAGGGCAACACGCCGACTAACGTGCCGGATCGGGTCGGCAACCTGTGGCTGACCTACGATTTCGCGCCGCAATGGCAGGGCGGCGTCGATGCGCGGTACGTCGCCTCGGTGTTTGCCGACAGCGCCAACACCATGACCGTGCCGTCCTATACGTTGCTCGGGAGTTTCCTGAGCTACAAGGTCGACCGGCACACCACCGTCACCGGCCGGGTGCGTAACCTGACCAACGAGGTGTATGCCGAGTTTGCGCATGTTTCGCCGGCGTATTACCTCGGCACACCGCGCACCTTCGAGTTAGCCGTACAGACGAAGTTCTAAAACCTGCAAATACCTGTGGCGAGGGGGCTTGCCCCCGTTGGGCTGCGAAGCGGCCCCGGCATTTGTTCAGTCGCACCGCGTTTTCAGTGTTTACGACTGCTGCGCAGCCGAGCGGGGGCAAGCCCCCTCGCCACAATGTTCACTGAAGGCTGGCGGTAACTTTATCCGCCACATCCTTCGGCACCCACGCCTGCCAAACCTCCGGATGCATCTTCATAAATGCCTCGGCAGCCTGACGCGGAGCGGTGTGCTTTTCACTCATCTCGGCCAGGGCCTTGTTCAACGGTCCAATCGGCAAATCGACCTTGCTGAAGAATGCGGCGACCTCTGGGTACTGCTTCTGAAACGACGTGGACACCCCAATCGACAGTTTCGAGGCCAACGAACGGGTCGGCTTCGGATTCGGGTTGTCGGCGTCGGTCAGGGTTTTCCAGGCTTCGGCGTCAAACGGCGGCTCTTCCAGCTGAATCAGCTTGAAGCGCCCGAGCAACGGCGTCGGTGACCAGTAATAAAACAGAACCGGCTTGCCACGACGGATCGACGAGGTGATTTCCGCGTCCAGCGCGGCACCCGAGCCGCTGCGGAAATTCACATAACTGTCGTTCAACCCATAGGCCGTCAGTTTTTGCTTGTTGACCACTTCGGAGGTCCAGCCGATCGGGCTGTTGAGAAAGCGCCCCTTGCCCGGGGTTTCGGGGTCACTGAACACATCCTTGTAGCGCGGCAGGTCGCTGACACTGTGCAGGTCCGGCGCCATCGGCTTGATGCCCTTGGCCGGATCGCCCTTGATCACGTATTCCGGCACCCACCAACCTTCGGTGGCGCCCTTCACCGTATCGCCCAGGCTGGCGACCTTGCCTTCGGCCTCGGCCTTGACCCACACCGGACTGCGCCCGGCCCACTCTTCGCCAATGACCTGGATGTCATTGTTGGCCAAGGCGGTCTCCAGGGTGATGGTGGTTCCCGGCAAGGTATCGGTCGGCAGTCCGTAGCCCTTTTCGACGATGATCCGCAGGATATCGGTGATCAGGCTGCCGCTTTCCCAGTTCAGGTCGGCGAAGTGAATCGGGGCCTGGGCAGCAAATACCGGGACCGGCGCAGCGAGCAAACCGAACGTGGCCAGGGTAGCGGCCAGCAACCGTCGAAGTCCTTTCATGCTTTTGCACCTCATGCTGTTCACAGCAATAGCAGGATGGCCTGACAGACTAGACCGCAAGCCTCTGAATACTCAGTCAACTGACTGTAGTAGAGGTTCCTGCTTTTTAGCGGCAAACGAGGGGCGTAATTATTTTTCAGAAGGTTGCTGCAAGCACGCAAGCTCCCTTCGCACCATGCTGGCGTACTCCGCCGGACGCAAGGTGTAGAGCTGTGAAGCCACCCAAGTCAGCCAACCGCCTTGCAGAACAGCCTTTTGTGCGAAAAGGCGCTGGGCCTCGGCTTGCGCACTGGCGAGGTTCTGCTCGTGGAAATCGGCGCGGGTCAGCGGCATTACTCGCTGGCCTTGAAGGTCACCAGTTCACCCTTGCGCCACTTGGCAGCCTTGGCCGTCACGGCTTTCAGGGTTTTGGTCAGGCCTTCCTGCAACTGCTCGTGGGCGGCGAACACCATCACCACGCTATGACCTTCCTTGAACACAATGCCGTGACCGTCAGCTGTCGTCACAAACGCATAGTCACCCAAGCCGTAAACGGTCAGTTTGATTTCGCGGAACTTGATGTCCAGTTTGCCGCCTTCGCGGCTGGGTAATACCGAGGCGCTGAAATGATCGCCGACCTTGAGTTTAAGGCCAGGTTTGTCGTCCACCACCAGGGCGGCTTCGGTATCGATTTCGGCAATGTAAATGCCTTCCGCGTTCTGTTCGGTGACATAGACAAAACGCGACTGAAACTGTTTAACCAACTTTGCACGCAAATCACCCAGTACGAACAACGCATGCATATCAAGATTACTTACTGCCAAGGAAACATCCCCACATCGAAAATGATGCTGTACGCAGGAAAAACGCACAGCAGAAAAAAGCGGCCATGGCGAATGTGTTGCCGAATGAGCCGAGTTGAAATCCTGGATTGAGCAGAGCGCTCATCCATCGCGAGGTAAGTAAGATTACTGGATTGTCACTCGCGCCGTCCTCCCTGACGTTCGCCAGAAGTTGAAGGAAAACATCCTTCTGGGGACCAGAAAAGCCGGACTACTAACTTTAGGGAAAAAACGCTTCAAGAAAAGCACTTTTCCGACATATCGCCCGTAAAAAATTGCTTTAGATGGCTACCAATCGCCAACCACTGATGGCGATTCTAGAGCAGCGATGCTCAACCCGACTACTCAAAACGACGCACACACGTCGGTAAAAACAGGAAAAGGACTTCTTATGTGCACGATGACCCACTTTGCAAATCACTCAACGCCTCAAACAAACCACCTTGCGCCCCTGCACCCGCTGCTGTTTCAGGCCCATGCCCTGCCCCTTCAAGCGCTTGCCCTGCCGCGTTTTCAGGTGGTACCGGCCGGCAAGTCATTCTTCCACATCAAGGAAACCGCCACCGGTCGCGTCAGAGGTTTCCGCACCGACCATAACGAAGCCTGCGCCCTCGCCCGCTCTCTGGCAGCGCGTACCTGACGCCGAGCATCAAATGACGTTTCGTCATGCCGACGACTTAACTCAGCCGTCGGCGGGCAACTACTGCCATACTGCGCGCCCCATGAAACCCGTCCCCTCGGCGGACGGCTTTCACTACAACAGACTATTTCCAAGGGAAGGCTGCTACGTGACGGAATTTGATATCGGCGAATTTTTTATCCGGGGCGAAGCCAGAGAGGTCGAAGGCGAATTCCAGGCTGTCATTATCATGCGCGCCAAACCACCCTTGAACACCGTGACCTGTCACCAGGTCGAGAAGGATCGCTGGTTCAAGACCTCGGACGTTGCGGCCATCGCTGCCCAGGAAGCCGCCAAGGCCCTGAAGCTGGCGGTCGATGAAGGTGCATTGAAAGTCTGACTCCGGTTTGCAGTCTATGCTCACTCCTGCTTTTGACCATCGCTATCGAACTCCTGAAGCGCGGCTCCCTCAGATGCATTGAAGCCGCACCTCAGATTTCGCATTCGACGCGACCCGCAAGGAGATGAAGATGGATTCACCTACACACGACTTGAAAGGCTTGTTCGATCAGCTCGGCCTGGACTCCAGCGAGAAGGCCATCGACGATTTCATCGCCAGCCACTCACCCATGGCCGACGACAAAAAACTGATCGATGCCGAATTCTGGACCCCGCAACAGGCCGGTTTCCTCAAAGAACAACTGCGTGAAGATGCCGATTGGGCGCGGGTGGTCGACGACCTGAACCTGCGCATGCATCAGACTCACTAGCCCGGGCAGTCAATGCAGGCTGTCAGGTCGCTCGGCACTCAGTTGCGCCAGCCAGGCAGCCCTGCACTCTTCGGCTTCATCGCGACTGGAAAACGCCGTCCCCCGGCGCTCGCCATTCAGTAGCACGACCCAGCAAACACTCTGCCCCATTGCGCGCAAACAGGCAGGCACACCGCTGCCGATCATCACCGCAACATCGACTTTACTTTGCATGCTGACCTCTCGAATTTTCATTAGCCACCTAACTATATAGGCAGAGTAATGAGTTCTTTCGTGAGGAAACAGCAAGCGCCGTGCACAGGTTAGTTGCACAACCGGTAACAATCAGGTGTCTAGCGCGGCTTTTCCGGCTTATAGCCCAGTCGCAATCCACCCCAATGCCGGCCCTTGAGCATGATCGGCACGGATAAATCGTGCATCAATTCGCCGGTGTCGCGGGTATAGGTCTGCAACAGCACCGGTTGCTGATGACTGCCACAGCGGATGCCGGTGCGGTCGGCGAACTTGCGCTTGGTACGGTTTTGCAGGGTATCGACCAGCGCATCACCGGTCAGCGGCTGGCTGAATACCGTGTTGTGAGTCGGCACGTAGCCTTGCTGAGTGCAGGCGATGGCAAACACCAAACCTTCATGGCGCGGCAGCAGCGGTTCCTGAATCGCCGGCAAGACCTGATCGGTGTAGCGATCGAAGCGGGTCTGGAACTTGGCCGGGCTGGTGTTGGGAATGGCCTGGTAATTGCGATCGAACAGGTCATCGAGGCTGACACGCCCCTGATCGATATCCGCTTCAAAACGCGCGGCGATCTGGCGCGCGCCTTCGCGGGCGAGGTCGTAAATCCGTTGGTGATAGTCATCGAGCCCGACCTCTGCCAAGCGCTCGCTGATGGTTTCGGCCTGACCTTCCATTTGCACGGCGGCCTGGGCCAGGCGTTGAGTCTGCTGATCACTGATCGCCAGGTCGCTGCGCATCTGTTCGATGGCGTGAAACAGGCTGTCCAGTTGTTCGCGGTTGGTGTCGGCACCGCGGGCAATTTCGCCGACCTGGTGTTCGACACCAGCAGCCAGGCGCGCGATATTTTCCAGATGTTGGCCGGTGTGCTCTACCTGTTTGACCCCGACGTCCAGATCACTGGAGAGCTGGCGGATCTGCTCCACCACTTGCGCGGTGCGTTGCTGGATGTCGGCAACCATTTCTCCGACTTCGCCGGTCGCCATCGCCGTGCGCGCGGCCAGACCACGAACTTCATCCGCCACCACGGCAAACCCGCGACCGTGCTCCCCGGCGCGCGCGGCTTCGATGGCGGCGTTCAGCGCCAGCAGATTGGTCTGGCTGGCGATGGACTGAATCACCAGGGTGACCCGCTGGATGTCGTCACTGCGCAGGCTCAGGGCTTCGATCAGTTCACGGCTGGCGCTGGCCCGCTGGCTGAGCTGGTGCATACGCGAGATCGACTCGATCAGTTCGGTTCGCCCCGCCGCACTGCTCTGATTGGCCTCGCTGGCCGCGCTCAAGGCGTCTCGACTGAGTGTCGACGTCGCCTGTTCGGTGGAGATCATCACTTCGGCATTGCTGACGATCCGCTTGGCTGCATCGAGTTGCGATTGCACCTTCTCGGCCAACTGCTTGACTGAATAGGCCACGCCAGCGGCGGACAGCGCATTATGACTGGTGGTGTAGGAAAGATCGCGGGTCAGCTCGGCGATGGCGCTTGAGCCATCGGCAGGGGTTGAATAGGGGATCGCGCGCGAGCGCAGGCGCGGCAGCCAGATGACCAGCACGGCCACGGGCAGGCCGATGTAGAGCGATGCACCGCCCAAGGAGATGCCACAGAGCAACAGCACCAGGGCGATGCTTTGCAAGGTGGGCGTCAGCCAAAGGTTTTTTAGCGCTGGCACGGGAGCAGGTACTGCCCCAACCAGAGATCCGTCTCTCGTCATCTTCGTCACCCCATGCGTCTTCTATTTGTTGTGACTGCATTAAACGCCACTAGTGGGCCATTATCTATGGTCCGTTAGTAGCGGATGTTGCAGCAGGTCAATAGAAGTATTCGGGTTTTGCGGACGGCGAAAAGCTTCGCGGGCAAGCCTCGCTCCTACAAGATGTGTGTAGGAGCAAGGCTTGCCCGCGATTGCGGCGCTACTGAATCAGGCCTGACGCTGGTGCTTGTCGATCTGTTCGTGACGCTCTTGAGCTTCGATGCAGTACTTGGTGGTCGGGCTGATCAGCAGGCGTTTCAGGCCAATGGCCTCGCCGCTGTCATCGCACCAGCCAAAGCTGTCTTCTTTGATGCGTTCCAGAGCCTGTTCCAACTGAGGCAGCATGCGCTGGTCGCGATCGATCGCGTTGACCAGCCAGGTACGCTCTTCTTCAACAGAAGCAGCGTCGGCCGGGTCAGCCGGGGTGTCCAGGCTTTCGATGGCGATGCGGTTCTGCTCGATGCGCTCGTGGGTTTCGACTTTCATGTTCTGCAACAGCTCGAAGAAAAAAGCATGTTGCTCGGCATTCATGTAGTCATCCGCCGGCATGGCCAGCAACTTGTCCTTTGTCATTGATATCTCTATAAAAAAACGTGCATTAAGGCGAATTAGGGAGCGTTCCGACGAACCTCGAAGGCCGTCGGAAAGGCGCCGTTTATTCCAAGCGCCACCCGGCACTCAATTTACGAGGGGCGGCAGTCTAAGGCCGACTTGAGGCCTCAGCAACTGAAAAGACAGCGAATTTGTCCGACAACACCCGGAAAGTGCTCTATGGCAGCCGTTGTGGCGGTCATCGGAGTGCGTTTATAGCAAGAAATTCAGTCCAGCGGCTGTATATAGAAGACAAACGGCTGCGCCACGCGGGTCAGGCGTGGCGCATTTTGCTGTTTATAGCGGTTTTAGCGCTTGAGTTTGCGCTTGTTGCGGTACTGGTCGATGACCACCGCCACCACAATAATCAATCCTTTGATGATGTCCTGAATATACGCATCGACCCCGACAAAGGTAAAGCCACTGGCCATTACCCCGAGGATCAGCGCGCCAATCACGGTCCCGGTAATGCGCCCTACGCCGCCGGCCAGGCTCGTACCACCGATCACCGCAGCGGCAATCGCATCCAGTTCATAGGACATGCCCATCCCGGCCTGCCCCGTCGCGGCTCGGGCTGAAGCCACCACACCGGCCAGGCCAGCGAGCAACCCGGCGATGCTGTAGACGATCACCAGATGCCGCTTGACGTTGATCCCGGAGGTCCGCGCTGCCTGCATGTTGCCGCCGATGGCGTAGGTGTACTTGCCGTACTTGGTGTAACGCAGGGCGATATGGAAGATCACCGCCACTACCAGGAAGATGATCACCGGCATCGCGCCGTGGCCAATGGCAGTGTAGGAATCGGAGAGCATGCTCACCGGTTGGCCTTCGGTGTAATACCGCGCCAAGCCACGTGCCGAGACCATCATGCCGAGGGTGGCAATGAACGGTGGAATCCCGGTAACGGCAATGATGCTGCCGTTGATCGCCCCCGCCAGCAATCCGACCCCGAGCCCGGCAATCACCGGTATCCACACCGGCAAGTCGGTCAGCGACGGAAACACCGCCCGGGCGAAGTCCGAGGTCTGGGCCAGGCTGGCGGCAATCATCGCCGACAGCGCCAGCACCGAACCGGACGACAGGTCGATACCGGTGGTGATGATCACCTGGGTTACGCCGATGGCCAGCAGGCCGATGATCGACACTTGCAGGATCATCAGCACCAGGCGCTGGGAGTTCATCAGGAAGCTCTGGTCGCGCACGATCCAGCCAAACACTTCGAAGACCAGGCCGATGCCGATCAGCACCAGGAAGATACTCAGTTCGGTCGGAAAGCGCCGACGACTCTTGGTCGGTGCCGTTGCTGGCTTGTTTTCCAGTATCGCGTTCATAACCACTCACCCTTCTAAAAAATCCGGTATCGACTACATACCCTGTGGCCTGAGATTGCTTGTGGCCAGGGCGCTTAATTGTGGCGAGGGAGCTTGCTCCCGTTGGACTGCGCAGCAGTCCCATGCCATTGGGGCCGCTTCGCAGCCCAACGGGAGCAAGCTCCCTCGCCACAAGCAAGCTCCCTCGCCACAGAAATTGTGTTTACCCTTGAATTAGTGAACCACGGACATGCCCGAGGCCAGTTGCATCACCCGTTCCTGGGTCGCTTCGCTGCGGTCGAGGGTGCCCATCAGGTCGCCCTCGTGCATGACCATCACCCGGTCGCTCATGCCAAGCACTTCCGGCAGCTCCTAGGAAATCATGATCACCGCCATGCCTTCGCTGGCGAGGTAGGAAATAAGCCGGTAGATCTCGGCCTTCGCGCCGACATCGATGCCACGGGTCGGCTCGTCGAGAATCAGGATGCGTGGATTGGTCATCAGCCAGCGCGCCAACAAGGCTTTCTGCTGGTTGCCGCCGGACAAAGTGTCGATGCACTGCTCCAGCGACGGGGTTTTGACCCGCAGCTTTTTGCACATGTCTTCGCACAACACCCGCAGGGCTTTCTGCTGAATGAAACCGTGACCGGCGTAATGCGGCAGTACGGCCATCTCCATGTTTTCCAGCACCGACAGGCACGGAAACAGGCCACTGAGCTTGCGATCCTCGGTCAACAGCGCGAAGCCTTTCTCGATGGCCATGTGCGGATCGCTGATACGCACTACCTTGCCGTCGAGGCGAATCTCGCCGCCGTCGCTGGGGGTGATGCCGAAAATTGCTTCGGCGACGTTGGTCCGCCCCGAACCCATCAATCCGGCGATCCCCAGAATCTCCCCGGCGTGCAGATCAAAGGACACACCTTTGAAAATGCCGTCGAGCTTGAGGTCGCGCACCGACAGCAGCAGATCGCCAATCGGCTTCTCACGCACCGGGAACAATTGGCTCAGTTCGCGACCGACCATCATCGAAATCAGGCTGTCGCCGTCCATGCTGTCGGCCCGTTGCAGGCCGATGTAGGCGCCGTCACGGAACACCGCTACTTCATCGGCGATGGCGAACACTTCGTTCATTTTGTGGGTGATGTAGATGATGCCTTTGCCCTGGCTCTTGAGGTCGGCAATGATCGAGAACAGATGGGCGACTTCCTTGTCGGTGATGGCCGAGGTCGGTTCGTCCATGATCAGAATGTCGGAGTCGTAGGACACAGCCTTGGCAATCTCGACCATCTGCCGCTCGGCGATGCTCAGGTTGCCGACCTGCTCCTCAGGGTCGAGGTTGATCCGCAGGCGTTCCAGCAGTTTGGCGGTGCAGCGATGCATCTCGCGGTGATCGACCATGTGAAAACCGTTGAGCTGCTCACGCCCGATCCAGATGTTCTCGGCGATGCTCATGTGCGGCATCAGGTTGAGTTCCTGGTGGATCATCGCGATCCCGGACTGGAGCGCCGCCAAAGGCGTCTCGAAAACGACCTTTTTGCCCCGCAGGCGCAGTTCGCCAGCGTCCGGCTGGTAGATGCCAGCGATGATTTTCATCAGGGTCGATTTGCCTGCGCCGTTCTCGCCCATCAGGGCCAGCACGGAACCGGGACGCACCCGAAGCTGCACATCGGACAAGGCCACCACACCGGGAAAACCCTTGCTGACGTTGATGATCTCCAGCAGGTACGGCTCATCGACAGGTGTTGCGGTTGGCTGGATACCCACCAACGGGGTGCTCGAAGCAGTCGCTGAAGCGAACATGATCAGGTACTCCATCAGCAAGATCGCGGTGGCGACCTTGCGTACTTATTGTTGTTATTGAACGGACGGACTATTTAAAGGTATCGACGTTTTGCGGGGTGATCAGGCGATATGGCACCCACACGGCCTGTTCAACCGGCTCGTTCTTGGCCATTTTCACGGCCGTGTCGATGGAGCCGTCCGCTTGACCTTTTGCGTCCTGGAACACCGACACCGCCATGTTGCCTTTCTTGATCGCGTTCAAGCCGTCCGGCGTACCGTCGACACCGGCAATCAGCACACTGCCCTTCTCGACGCCGGCCTGTTGCAGGGCCATCGCAGCGCCGATGGCCATTTCGTCGTTGTTGGCCACTACCGCGTCAAACTTGCGACCCTGGGTCAGCCAGTCGTTGACCAGGGTCATGCCTTTATCCCGCGACCAGGTGCCGGTCTGCTCTTGCTCGATCTTGATGTTCGGGTACTTGGCCAACACCTCTTTTACGCCTTTGGTGCGGTTGGTAGTGGAGTTGTTGGCCAGGTCGCCGAGCAGAATCACGATGTCGCCCTTGCCGCCCATTTTGTCGGCCAGGTATTGCATCTGCATTTCACCGGCCTCCAGGTCGTTGGAGGCCACCGTGACCACACCTTTAGGCAACTTCAGGTCATCCGGGCGGCGGTTGACGTAGACCAGCGGAATGCCAGCCTTGACGGCGGCTTCGGTGATTTTTTTGGTGGCGGCGGTGTCAACCGGATTGACCACGATGGCATCGACTTTCTGGCTGATGAAGCTCTCTACCTGGCTCAATTGCTTGACCACGTCGCTGCGGGCATCTTCGAACTGCAGCTGCACGCCATCGGGATAGGCCTTGGCTTTCTTGTCCATGGATTCGCGCAGGTAGGTCAGCCAGGTGTCATCGAACTGGGACATGCTTACGCCAATCCTCATTTCGGCCAATGCAGCGCCGCTGACGAACATCAGGGACAAGGCAAGTGCGGTGAAACGGATCTGGGTCTTCATGAAAAGTCTTTCTCCACATTCTTGTTGGTTTTATGGATAAGGCGTGACGATTTCAGTGACTGGGCAAGCGGACAATCGGCGCACCGGGAATGCAGCAGACCAGGGCACCCTTGCGTTCAACGCAGAGCAAGCGGGGAATGGACAAGCGGGTAAAGAAAAGGAACGAGGCGCGAGGCAGGTCGCGAAAGAGATGTGTAGCGGAACGTAAAACATGCAAAGCAGCGTTAAAGGTTTTCATCGACGGTACCTGGCTTTTGTTTCTTGTTTTTGGTTCGTCCTGCACTCGTTCGAGCTTGGCTTGAGCGGGATTGGACGTTGATAGTCGGCAACCTGGAAATGACTTTATTGGAAAATAATTTCTATATCAACTCATTTTAGAATTTTATTCTGTTTTTATTCCACGGTGATCGAACTGACCCAAATCCACCACTTGCCGGCGCTCGGCACTCAACCGTGCCGCGTCCAAAACGCGAGTGGTCGCCAGTGCATCACGGGCCTCGACGGGCAGTGGGCCACCGCTCTGCAACGCGGCTTGTAGCTGTAAATAGAACTGATTCCAGCAGCCACGCTCAGACGGAACCCGCTCGCGCACCTCGCCCTGTTCAAACCAGCCCCAGCGTCGGTGTTCTTCCACGCCCCAGCGGTCGCCTTCGGATTTAGGCGAAAGCCCGGCCAGCACCGAGTCCTCTTGCCCGTCCAGACCATCGACGCTGTAGCAGCCTTGGGTCCCGGTCACGCGGAAACGCGGTCCGGGGGTGTTTTGCAGACAACTGCCGCCCAGGTGCGAGGTCACCCCGCTGGCGTGGGTCAGGGACATAAAGAAGCCGTTGTCGAAGACCTGGCCTTTTTCCAGGTATTCCAGTTCGGCGTACACCCGCGTCACCGGACCGAACAGCAGCAGCGCCTGATCCACCAGATGGCTGCCCAAGTCGCGGAGAAAGCCGCCGCCGCTGCCATTGTTCACCGCTTGCGGCGAGTAGCGTTCGATCCGCGATTCGAAACGCGTGATCTGGCCCAGCGCGCCGGACTCAATGAGTTTGCGCACGGTGAGGAAGTCCGAATCCCAGCGCCGGTTCTGGTAGACGCTGAGCCGCACACCCTGACGCTCGGCCATGGTGATCAGGGTTTGCGCCTGTTGCGCATCAGCGGCGAACGGTTTGTCGCTGACCACCGCCACGCCGTGCTCGATGCCGTCGAGTACCAGCGCCGGCCGGCCCTTGAGCGGTGTGGACACCACCAGCACATCGACCCCGGCTTCGACCAGTTGGCCGATGCTGTCGAAGGCCGGCACGCCGGGGTGTTCGGCGGCCAGCAATTGTCGGCGCTCTGGTGAACGGGTGACCACACCAACAAAGGTCGCGCCCGGCAGGCTGCTGAGCAGCGGAGCATGGAAAAACCGGCCGCCATGGCCGTAACCGACAAGTCCGATACGCATGTGTGCATTCCTTCTTATTGTTCTGTTAACCACTCACCGGGTGTACGCGGCCCCTGTGGGAGCGGGCTTGCTCGCGAAAGCGGTGTGTCAGCCGACATCAATATTGACTGGTCCGCCGCCTTCGCGAGCAAGCCCGCTCCCACAAGGGTTTTGTGGTGGGCTTAGCGGCAGAGTTCGCTTTTGACCCGTTCCAGCATCATCCGGTTGGACTCGTCCGGCCGGTCTTCCCAGGCGAACACCGAGACCGTGGCGATGCCGTCGAACTGGATCTCGCGCAACGTGCCGAAGAACGCATCCCAATTGACCTCACCCTGGCCGATGTCCAAGTGCTGGTGCACGGTGGCGACGACGCCCGGCGGGTTGACGATGTAGCGCAACCCCGAAGAGGCCTTGTGGTTGTAGGTGTCAGCGATGATCAGGTGGCTGAGTTTCGAGCCGGCGTACTTGAGCATCGAAGCAATATCACCGACGCCGTCGTCATAGAAAAACGTGTGCGGCGCGGCGTAGAGGTAGTTGATCCACTCGCAATCCAGCCCGCGAATGATGTCCACCGACTCGTTGTTGCGCTCGCAGAAGTCATACGGATGCGCCTGGATGTCGAGCTTGATGCCTTCGCGTTCGAACTCGGGCATCAGCTCATCCATGGAGCGCATGAACTGGTTTTCGCACACAAGCGGGTTGTCCGACTGGCCGGTGAATTCGGTATTGACCAGTTCGCAGTCCATCTCCACGGCAATCTGGATAGCGCGCTTCCAGTTGCGCACGGCGGCGACTCGCAGGCCTTCGTCGGCGGCGGCCCAGTGGTACATGGGTAATAAAGACGAGAGTTTGACCCCGGTGTCGCTCAGGGCTTTGCGAAATTCCTTGATCCGCGCCTTGTCGACGCGCGGGGCCTTGTAGAACGGCAGGAAATCTTCCCGAGGCGACAGCTCGATGTGTTCGTAGCCGAGCTCGGCGACCTTGTCGACCATCTTGCCCAGGGACAGATTGCGGTACATGTAGGGGTCTAGTGCGATGCGCATGTTCTTGTTCTCCTTCACCACTCTCCCTGTGGGAGCGAGCTTGCTCGCGATGACGGCGGTACATTCAACATTGAAGTCGCCTGACACACCGCTATCGCGAGCAAGCTCGCTCCCACAGGGGACCATTGTTAACCGTAGAAGTGTGGGCGCTCTGGCAGGCCGACTTTGACGATCTGGCCGCTGTTTTGTGCTTCGATGCACGCGTCCGCCGCCACTGCTGCTGCGAAGCCGTCCCATGCCGATGGGCCACCGACTTGACCTGCACGCACGCCATCAATGAAGGCTTGAAGCTCAACGTCGTAGGCCGCGATAAACCGATCCTTCCAGTCCATCAGAATCGCGTTCGACAGCTTCGCGCCACTGCGCAACTGCACCTGTTGCGGCTCCGGCAATTTGGCGATGCCGGTCTCCCCCACCACTTCGCACTGGATGTCGTAGCCGTACTGGCAATTAACGAAGACTTCGACGTCGATGCGCGTGCCCTTGGCGGTTTCCAGCAGGACGATTTGCGGGTCTTTCAGATGTGCGAGGGCTTTGCTGGTCTTACGTGGGAACACTACTTGCACCGAGACGTAATCGTCATCGAGCAACCAGCGCAGCACATCCAGTTCATGGATCAGCGTGTCGGTGATTGCCATGTCGGTCTTGTAGTTCTCGCCCACGGTCGGGTTACGGTGTGCGCAGTGCAGCATCAGCGGTTCGCCGATCTGGCCGCTGTCGATCACCGCTTTGAGGGCGCGATAACCTTCATCGTACGGACGCATGAAACCGACCTGCACCAGGCGCTTGCCGTGGGCCACTTCGGCCTCGACGATCTTGCGGCAGCCTTCAGCGGTAACGGCCAGGGGTTTCTCGCAGAACACCGGTTTGCCGGCGGCAATCGCAGCCAATACGAATTCTTCGTGGCTCGGGCCCCAGGAGGTAACAAGGATTGCCTCGACTTCCGGGGCCTTGATCAGCGCATGACCGTCGGGATAAACCTCGGCGGTCAGTTTCAGGTCGGACACGACTTTCGCCGCTTGCTGCAAATTGATGTCGGTGACGGCAACGACCTGGCTATTGAGCAAGGTCTGGCTGCAACGACGGATATGGTCCTGGCCGATGGCCCCGGTGCCGATGACGCCAATCTTTAAAGACATGTAGAGACTCCTGGAGTTGTAGTTGTTCGTTCAGGGCAATCAGTACTGACGGGCCTTGGCCAGTCGTTCGTTCAGGGTCTTGGCCACCGCATCGGTACGGGCGCTGGTGGAGACTTGCGCCACACCGACCCGCCACCACGACAGGTATTTGTGAATCATCGTCTTGGGCAGAACCTTGATATCGATCAGGGTCGAAACCGTCTGCAACCGCGCATCGGCCAGCGCCGCTTGCAACTCTTCAACGGTGTTCACCTTGTAAGTCTTGCAGCCATAAGCCGCTGCGCTCATGGCGAAATCCACCGGGACGAAGCCGCCATCGAGCTTGCCGGTCTCCGGATTACGGAAGCGGAACTCAGTGCCGAAGCTGTCCATGCCGTGCTCCATCTGCAGGTTGTTGATACAGCCGAACGTCATGTTGTCCAGCAGCACCACGTTGATCTTGCGCCGCTCCTGAATCGAGGTCGCCAGCTCCGAGTGCAGCATCATGTAAGAGCCGTCACCGACCAGCGCATAGACCTCGCGCTCCGGCTCGGCGAGTTTTACGCCGAGTGCGGCGTTGACCTCGTAACCCATGCAGGAATAGCCGTACTCGACGTGGTAGGTGTTCACGCCCTTGCTGCGCCAGCTGCGCTGCAAGTCACCGGGCAGGCTGCCGGCAGCGGCGACGATCACCGCGTCGTCGGCCAGGGTTTCGTTGAGCACGCCGAGCACGCGGCTTTTGGTCAGGCAGGAGCCGGTCAGTTCGATAAATTCCCGCAGGACCGCCGGGTCCATGTGGTCGTTGATTTCCGGGATGAAATCCTTGGCCTGGTATTCGACTTGGTAGATGCGGTCGACTTCTTCGTCCAGTTGCGCCTTGGCCTGACGGGGTTGATCGCCCCAACTCGAACGGTAATCGCCCAATGCGACCGCCAGTGCCTGTAAACCGGTTTTGGCGTCGGCCAACAACTGCACGCCGTCGAGTTTCAGGGCATCGCACGGGCTGATATTGAGGTTGAGGAATTGCACGTCCGGATGCTGGAACAACGACTTCGACGCGGTGGTGAAGTCGCTGTAACGGGTGCCGATGCCGATGATCAGATCAGCGTCCTTGGCCAGCAGATTCGCCGCCAGACAACCGGTTTCGCCGATGCCGCCGACGTTCAGCGGATGGCTCGACACCACCGCGCTCTTGCCGGCCTGGGTTTCAGCGAAAGGAATATCGAAGCGCTCGGCAAACGCCTGCAACGCGGCATTAGCCCCGGAATAACGAACGCCGCCACCGCAAATAATCAGCGGCTTGCGCTTGCCTTTGAACAGCGCCAGCGCATCACCCAGCATGGCTTCGGTGGCCGGACGCCGCTCGATGCGGTGCACGCGTTTTTGCAGGAAGTAATCCGGGTAATCGTAGGCCTCGGCTTGCACGTCTTGCGGCAAGGCCAGGGTCACGGCGCCGGTTTCCGCGGGGTCAGTGAGCACGAGCATGGCGTGGATCGCCGAGGTCATCAATTGCTCGGGACGGTTGATGCGGTCCCAGTATTTGCTCACGGCTTTGAAGGCATCGTTGGTGCTGATGCTCAGGTCGTGGAACTGTTCGATCTGTTGCAGCACCGGGTCTGGTTGGCGACAGGCGTAGACATCGCCAGGCAGCAGCAACAACGGAATGCGGTTCGCAGTGGCGGTGGCGGCAGCGGTCAACATGTTCGCCGCGCCGGGGCCGACCGATGAAGAGCAAGCGTAGATCTTGCGGCGCAGGTGTTGCTTGGCGAAACCGATAGCCGCATGGGCCATGCCTTGCTCGTTGCGACCCTGATGGACAATCAAGTCGCCGCTGTCCTGCTCCAGGGCCTGGCCCAGACCGAGCACGTTGCCGTGGCCGAAAATGGTAAAGATCCCGGCGACGAATTTGCTCTGAACCCCATCGACCTCGATGTACTGGTTATCGAGGAATTTCACCAGGGCCTGGGCCATGGTCAGTCTTGTTGTGGTCATGCTTGCACCTTCCTTTGAAGCTAAATCCGGTATGTGCTCTGAAATCCAATCACTGTGGGAGCGGGCTTGCTCGCGAAGAGGCCGTCACATTCAACATCTTCGTTGGCGGACCTACCGCTTTCGCGAGCAAGCCCGCTCCCACAGGGGATCTTCATTAACCTTGAGATTTTTGCAGGTGGTTCATGCTCGCGCCGATCGCCTGTTCGATATCCGCCAGACCATGCACGCTGTCGGCAAACGGTTCGAACGACAGATAGCCGCTGTAACCGCTGGCGAGCAACTTCTCAATCTGCGCCGCATTGCCAAGGATGTCGCCCTCGCCCACCAGCACGCGATGGCCGTCGCGGATGCTGTTCAGCGGCGCTTCGGCATCCTCGACGCCAGAGATGTGCACCAGCCCGGTCAGCTCAGGGAAGAACTCCTGCTCCCCGGCCAGGTGATGGTGGAAGGTGTCGTGGACCAACCGGAACACATCCAGCCCGCCAATCACCTTGATCGCGTCCACCGCCGTGCGTTTGCGCCGCAGTGAACACTCTTCAAACCCCAGCGGTTCGATGAAACCGAGAATGCCGTGATCGCGCAGGATCGGCGCCAGTTCAGTCAACGCCGTGCGCAAACCCGAAGCACGTTCGGCTTCATTGCGCGAGTCGGCGCGATCATTCAACGGGCACATCACCAAACCTTGAGCGCCGCAATCACGAGCATAAGCGGCAAGCTTCACAGCCTGAGCCCGACGCTCGTCATTCCACACATCAAACGGGTACAGCGCGTTAATCGACAGCACGGTGATGCCTTTGGCCGCGCACAACTCACGCACGCGCTCAGGCGCGGTGCCGTCTTCGATCTCGACGCCGCTTAGGTCGTTGCGGATCTCGATGGCGTCGGCCTTGAGGGTCACCGCCAACTCGATGAACGCGGGCAGGGACAAACGGGGGGCGACCATACGGTTCAAGGCGAAACGCAGGGGCTTGCTCATTATTGTTGTTCTCCAAAAGGGTGAGTTATTTGGCGGTTGGCATGCTGAATTCAGGACCTTTGGCGATGCTGTCGGGCCAGCGTTGCATCACGCTTTTGTAGCGACTGTAGAAACGAATGCCTTCTTCGCCATACGCGTGGTGATCGCCGAACAGCGAGCGCTTCCAGCCACCGAACGAATGCCAGGCCATCGGCACCGGAATCGGCACGTTGATGCCGACCATGCCGACCTTGATCGTGCGGGCAAATGCGCGGGCAATGCCGCCGTCACTGGTGAAGCAGGACACGCCGTTGCCGAACTCATGGGCGTTGATCAACGCGACGGCGCTGGCAAAATCCGGGACGCGGACGATGCCCAGCACCGGGCCGAAAATTTCTTGCTGGTAGATGCTCATCTCGGTCGTGACGTTATCGAACAGCGTCGCGCCAACGAAGAAACCGTTCTCGGCCCCCGGCACCTTGAAGTTGCGGCCATCGACGATCAACTGTGCGCCCTGGGCCACGCCTTCGCCGATAAAGCCTTCGACCTTGGCCTTATGCTCGGCGGTGACCAGTGGCCCCATATCGCTGTCGCCCTGCATGCCGTTGCCGACCTTCAGTTGATCGATGCGCGGCAGCAGTTTGGCAATCAATTGGTCGCCGACATCACCGACTGCGACGGCAATCGAGATCGCCATGCAACGCTCGCCAGCCGAGCCGTAAGCCGCGCCAATCAGCGCGTCGGCGGCTTGATCGAGATCGGCGTCGGGCATGACGATCATGTGGTTCTTCGCCCCGCCCAGCGCTTGCACGCGTTTGCCACGAGAAGTGGCTTGCTGGTGGATGTACTCGGCAATCGGCGTCGAACCGACAAAGGAAATCGCCTCAATGTCCGGGTGTTGCAGCAAGGCATCCACCGCCACTTTGTCGCCCTGAACCACGTTGAACACACCGTCCGGCAATCCGGCTTCAGTGAGCAAACGGGCCATCAGCAAACTGGCGGACGGATCACGCTCGGACGGCTTGAGGATGAAGCAGTTACCGGTGACCAGCGCCAGCGGGATCATCCACAGCGGGACCATCACCGGGAAATTGAACGGTGTGACCCCGGCGCAAACGCCCAGCGGTTGACGCAGGTTCCAGTTGTCGATGCCACCGCCGATGTTGTCGCTGAAATCGGTTTTCAGCAGGTTCGGCGCGCCACAAGCGTATTCGACGATTTCGATGCCGCGAGTGACTTCACCCTTGGCGTCGGACAGCACCTTGCCGTGTTCGCGGCTGATGATTTCCGCCAGCTCGTTGTGATGACGGTCGAGCAGTTCCTTGAACTTGAACATCACCCGGGAGCGACGCAGGGACGATTGCTCGGACCAGGCCGGGAATGCTTTTAACGCCGAGGCGACGGCTTGGTCGACGGTCTTTTGGCTGGCCAGACCGACTTGTGCCTGGACCGCGCCGGTGGCCGGGTTGAACACGTTGCTGAACCGCTCACTGCCGCTGTCCTGCACCTGACCGTCGATGTAATGGCCTAAAACCGGGGCGTTGCTCATTGTTCTTGTTCTCCGTGAAAGTGTTGGAATTCAGGCTTTCTAATTCAAAGATCCAATAGCCAACTGTGCTGCGGATCGTTATGGAACTGCCAGACGCGTTTCGGCCCGGCCATGACGTTCAGGTAGTACGACTCGTAGCCGTAAGGCACGCTGACCGGGTGGTAACCCTTGGGCACCACGACCAGGTCGCTGTTTTCCACGGCCATGGCTTGATCGATGCTGCGGTCGTCGGTGTAGACCCGCTGAAACACAAAACCCTGGGGCGGGTTGATCTGGTGGTAATAGGTTTCTTCGAGAAAGCTCTGGTGCGGCAGGTCGTCGGTGTCGTGCTTGTGCGGCGGGTAGCTCGACGAGTGCCCGGACGGCGTGCGCACTTCCACCACCAGCAGCGAATGGGCGGGCTCGGTGTCCGGCAGGATGTCGCAGACGTAACGGGTGTTGGCGCCCTTGCCGCGCACGCTGCGCTTCATGGTGTCGGGTTTGATCAGGCGCGGACCAATGCCATTGCTCGTCGAACCCGGCGCAGCACACACAGCGATTTGCACGTCGCTGAGCGCAACCACTTGCGCCTGACTGCCCGGCGGCAAGTAGGCGGCGAACGGCGATTTGTCTTCGAACACCGATTGGCGGTCGCCGAGGTTGTCCCAATCGAACGCGCCCTGCCCCGGCGCTTCGCCCTTGATGCTGACGCGACCGCTGAGCAGCACCAGGCACAGTTCTTTATCGCCCGCAGACACCGGCAAGGTTTCACCGAGGCTCAAGCGGTACGCGGCGAAACCGACGTATTCCAATTCACCTTTGCCCAGCTCGACCATGGTCCGGCCACGGGCATTGCTTTTGACCAGCAGGCTCATCACTTAGTCCTCTCATCGAGCAGTGCGCGCAGGGTGTCGAAGCCTTTTTTGGCGTAGACATAACTTGGCGCTACTGCCGGATCCTGTTCAGCTTCGACCACCAGCCAACCGTGGTAATCAGCGGCAAGTAACACGTCGAGCAAGGCACCGAAATCGATGTCGCCATCGCCGGGCACGGTGAAGGTGCCGTTGATGATGCAATCCGGAAAGCTCCAGAGGTTGTTGCGCGCCAGTTGCACCACCGGTTTGCGCACGTCCTTGAAATGCACGTGGCAGATTCGTTCGATGTGTTTGCGCAGCACCTGCAACGGTTCGCCGCCGCCCATGTAGCAGTGGCCCGAATCGAACAGCAGGCCGACTTCGCTGCCGGTCAGCGCCATCAGTTTGTCGATGTCGGCCGGGGATTCGACGTAAGCGCCCATGTGGTGGTGATACGCCAAACGCACGCCTTGGGACAGAGTGAAACGCGCCAGTTCAGTGAGTTTGTCGGCGTATTCCTGCCAGGCTTGTTCGGTATGGAAACGCGGGCGTTCGACCAGTGGAATGCGCTGGCCTTGAATCGAGTCAGCAACTTCGCCGTAGACCAGCACCTTGGCCCCGTTCTTGGCCAGCAGCTCGACGTGGCTGCCGATGGCGTCGATTTCTTCGGCCACCGAACGGCGGGCCAGACGGCTGGAGTACCAGCCGGAGACCAGCGCCAGATCGTAAGGCCGCAGCACGTCACCGACGCCTTTGGCATCCTTGGGAAATTTACCGTTGAGTTCGAAACCTTCGTAGCCGATCTCTTTGCCTTCGCTCAACGCGGTGCTCAGCGGCGTCTCGCCACCGAGGGACGGCAGGTCGTCGTTGCTCCAGGAGATCGGGTTGATGCCAATTCGGATAGCGGGCATGGCTGCACCTATTATTGTTTTTACAAATCAGTAAGACCGACGCTAATCCCCTGTGGGAGCGGGCTTGCTCGCGAAGGCGGTGGGTCAGGCAACATTGATGTTGAATGTGCCGGCCTCTTCGCGAGCAAGCCCGCTCCCACATTGGTTTTGCGGTGTTTCTTCAGGCCCGTGCTGTGCGCCAGGCGTCGATCAGTTCGACAAACGTGCCCTGCACCTGGCGGATCAGCGTTTCATCGTCGATTTCACCGGCCATCCACGCGCGGCTCGGCTCCTGGAAGATGGTTCGGCCCACGGCAAACCCGCGACAGGTCTGGCTCTGGCTGGCTTGTTGAAAGCCTTCGGCCAAGGCCGCCGCCGGGGCATTCAGGCCCAGCAACACGACGCCACGGCAGTACGGGTCGCGCTCCTGGATCAGTTCGTCGAGCTGTTTCCATTCCTCGGCACTTTGCGCTTCGATCTTCCACCACGCCGGATAGATGCCCAGGTTGTAGAGGCGTTTCAGCGCGCGATAGAGCACGTCCGGGTGCGTCGAGGGGTGACCCTTGGGCGGGATGATTTCCAGCAGCAGTTCGTGACCGCTGACCTGAGACGCCTGATACAAACCCTTGATCTGCGCTTCCTGTTCCAGCCGCAACAGCGGCTCGTCGTCCGGGTGAAATTGCACCAGGCACTTGATGATTTGTTCTTGCGGCCAGGCAATCAGGTTGCTGCCGATGGAGCGCCCGTGCTCGAACGCCAGCGGCCGTGAACCCTGGACTTCCACCGGCCGCGCCACCCACCAGCCACGACCGGTAGCGGCGTTCAGCGAGTCCTGGCCAAAGCGTTGATCGGCCAGCAGCCCGACGTCGGCCTCTATGCCCTGCTTTTGTAAATCGGCTTCAACCCGCTCCACCGCTTTAATAAAGAGTTGTTTCAGTTCGCAGATCGCACTCAAGTCGCGACCGCCCTTGTGCGCCAGTTCCACCAGTTGCCCGCGATGATCGAAGGCGAAGATGAACAATTGCTTCCACTGTTTGCGCGGCACGCTGACCTGATGCAGGCGTTGCAGCGTCGCGTCCTGATCCGGCCGGGTGATCGGCACCGGGCTGTTGAACAGGTAATCGAGTTCAGCGCGGGTCGGCATCGCCGGGGCGCAGGCATGGCGCGACACCACCAGACCACCGCAAGCATTGGCCAACTGGCAGCAGCGCTCGTCGCTGGCGTCTTCGAGCCAACCGGCGAGGAAGCCCGACATAAAGGCATCGCCGGCACCCAACACATTCAGCACTTCGACACGAACACCGGGATAGATCGCGCCGTCTTCGAGACGCACCGGAATCACCCCGTGAATCACCGTGCAACCTTGCGGGCCGAGTTTGACCACCAAGGTCGCGGCGCTCAGACGCCGCACATTGCGCAGCGCGGTGAGCAAATCCTCGGAGCCGCCGGCAATCAGAAACTCTTCTTCAGTGCCGACGATCAAGTCGAAACGCGGGAGGATTTTCTGCACGTGCTGGCTGACGTTCTGATCGGCGACAAAACGGGTTTCGCCGTCGGCCTTACCGGCCAGGCCCCAGAGCACCGGGCGGTAGTCGATGTCCAGAATACGTTTGACGTTGTGCTTCTCGGCGTAATCCAGCGCCTGAATGCTCGCCTTGTAGACGCCGTCAGTGGAGAAATGGGTGCCGGTGATCAGCAAGGCTTTGCTGGAGGCAATAAAGGCTTCGCTGATGTCTTCGGCCCGCAGCGCCATGTCGGCGCAGTTTTCGCGGTAGAAGACTAAAGGGAAGGTTTCGCGGTCCTTGAGACCGAGCAGGACCATGGCGGTCAGGCGTTCCGGATCGACCTTGATGCCGCTGACGTCGCAACCTTCGCGGGCCAGGGATTCGAGCAGGAAGCGGCCCATGTGGTCGTCCCCTACCCGGCTCAACATCGCCGACTTGAGGCCCAGGCGCGCGGTGCCAAAAGCGATGTTGGCGGACGATCCACCGAGGTATTTGGCGAAGCTTGAAACGTCCTCCAACCGCGCCCCGACTTGCTGCGCATAAAGGTCGACGCCAAGGCGCCCCAGGCAAATCAGATCCAATTGACGCCCACTGGCAAAACGAGTCTGGCCCATGCTGGCTCCTGTTATTTTTATCAGCCTGCGTTCGGGACGATGGCCGTGCCGAACACTCTTGGTGGATGCAGACTAAAACGTCTCGGACTGAATAATCAATATTTATTCTATATATTTTTTACGTGGAATATTTTTTCCAATAAACTCTGAACGAGCGCTCCAGACACAGTGCATCGTTTCAGCAAGTGTCTGTCGATCGGCAAGCTCAAGATTTTATTCCGGCCTACCCTGTAGACTGCGCACAGCCAACCTATTGTCAGGGGATGACCTTTTCGTCATTCCTATAAGAACAAGCCAGAAGGATCCTTTATGTCCCGCACCGATCAGCCGGCTACCACCGAGAGCACGCCTGAGAGCGACCTCCCCAGCCCCCCGATCAATGCCGAGCGTTTGCTGCAGCTGATCACCAACGAATACGAAAGCCTGCCGCGCCAGCTCAAACGCATCGCCAGCTACATGAGCCAGCAAAGCGACCGGATCATGGTTGATCGCATCAGCGACATAGCCCGTGAGTGCGAAGTGCACCCGTCGGCCATCGTGCGCTTCTCCCAGCGCTTTGGTTTCAGCGGTTTCAGCGAAATGCAGGCGTTGTTCCGCGAGGCCTACACGCACAAAACCACGCCGGTGCAGAACTACCAGCAGCGCATCCGCAGCATGATCGCCAACAAGTCGCAGAAGGCCAGCGGCGGCGACCTGGCGCGCGAATGCGTCAACGCCACACTGTCTGGCATCGAACGGCTGGGGATGGAACTCGACGACGTCGCCTTCGACAAGGCAGTGGATCTGGTGGTAAATGCCGACAACATCTACGTGGTCGGGGTGCGCCGCTCGTTCGCGGTCGCCGACTACCTGGTCTACAACCTGCAACACACCAACAAGCGTATTCACCTGGTTTCAGGGCTTGGCGGCAGCTACCGCGAGCAGATGCGCAGCGTGCGCGCCAATGACCTGGTGATCGCCATCAGCTTCACGCCCTACGGCAAGGAAACCCAGCACTGCCTGCGCATCGCCCAGCATCACCAGGCGAAAACCTTGATCATCACGGATAGCAACCTTTCGCCGCTGGCCAAGCGTGCGAGCACAGTGTTGCTGGTGAATGAAGGGAGTTCGTTTGCGTTTCGTTCGCTGAGTGCGACGTTGTGTTTGTGTCAGGCGTTGTTTATTGCGGTCGCGTATCGGTTGGAATTGAAGGTGGATGAGATTCATGAGCAGGTCGGTTTCGAGGACTGACAATTCCTTCAAGCTCGGATAGGTTATGCCCTCTCCCGGTTCGACTTGAAGGAACGTGTCATGAAACTGATCGGCATGCTGGATTCGCCTTATGTACGGCGCGTGGCCATTTCTGCCCAACACTTGGGCATCGCGCTGGAGCACGACTCGGTGTCGGTGTTCCGGCATTTCGAGCAATTCCAGCAAATCAACCCGGTGGTCAAGGCCCCGACGCTAGTGCTGGATGACGGTGAAGTGTTGATGGACTCGACGCTGATCATCGACTACCTCGAAGCCCTCACCGGGCCTTCGAAAAGCTTGATGCCGAGTGATCTGAAGCAACGGGCGCGCTCGTTACGGGTGATCGGGTTGGCGCTGGCGGCGTGCGAAAAATCGGTGCAGCTTTACTACGAACGGAATCTGCGGCCGGCGGATATTCAGTATCAGCCGTGGGTTGAGCGGGTTGAAGGCCAGCTCGCTGCGGCCTATTCAGCGCTGGAGCGAGAGCTTGAAAAGCAGCCGTTGGTGAATGGCAGCGCGATTGCGCAGGACGGAATCACCGTCGCAGTCGCCTGGAGCTTCACCAACCTAGTGGTGCCGGATCAAGTCGATGACTCGCGCTTCCCGCACATCGCTCAATTCACCGCGCAGGCAGAAAAGCTTGAGGCGTTCATCAGTACCCCGATAACCTGAGCCGCCCATCGTCTCGGACTCGCTCATGACCACCGCTGACACCTCTGCCCCGGCGTTGAAGGAAATCTTCAACGCCGAGCGCCTCAAGCACATCGCGACCGAGATGACGGCGGTTTATCCGGCGTTCAACGCCAAAGCCTTTCTGAAAATGGCCAATGAAGGGCTTGCGGAATTGTCGATCATGCAGCGCATGGCGCGGGTCAGTGAGTGCCTGCATGCGGTGTTGCCGCTTGGGTATGAAGAATCCCTTGAGGTGCTGCGTGCCCTGGCCCCTCGGCTGAACAGTGGTTTTGTCAGCATCTCGTTGCCGAATTATGTGGCGATGTATGGCGCTCACGATTTTGAGCAGTCGATGGAAGCGCTCAAGTTTTTCACCTCGTTCGGTTCTTCTGAATTCGCGATCCGACATTTTCTGCGTAGCGACCTTGAGCGTTCATTGGCGCTGATGGAGGTGTGGTCGCAGGATGAAAGCGAGCATGTGCGCAGGCTGGCCAGTGAAGGCAGTCGTCCGCGTTTGCCGTGGTCGTTTCGGCTGGAAGCGATTCAGGCTGATCCTGCGTTGGCGGCGGCGATTCTCGACAATCTTAAGGCTGATGAAAGCCTCTACGTGCGTAAGTCGGTGGCCAATCACCTTAATGACATCACCAAGGATCATCCGGAGTGGGTGCTGGATTTGATTGAAGGTTGGTCGCTGGAGAACAAGCACACGGCGTGGATTGCCAAGCATGCGCTGCGTAGTTTGATCAAACAGGGCAATCAGCGGGCGTTGGCAGTGATTGGGGCTGGCGGCAAGCCTGAGGTGGAGATTGTTGACGTGAGGGTTGAGCCGGCGGTGATTCGGCTCGGGGAGAAAATCACTTTGTCGTTTACCGTGAAATCCACGGTGGCGGAGAGTCAGCGATTGGTGATCGACTATGCGATTGATTACGTCAAAGCCAACGGCAGCACCTCGGCGAAGGTGTTCAAGCTTAAGGCGTTGACGTTACCCGGCAAGAGCACAGATTTCGTCAGCCGTGGGCAGCAAATCAAGGAACTCACCACACGGCGGCATTACGCGGGCGCGCATGCCGTGCACATCATGGTCAACGGCGAACGGCTGGCCAGCACCTCATTCGAAATCCTCCCCTGATATCAATTCTGATCGCTGAACACTGTGGCGAGGGGGCTTGCCCCCGTTGGGCTGCGCAGCAGCCCCAATAAAGCTGACGCGGTCTTTCAGAAAGAACTCGATGACCGATTGGGGCTGCTTCGCAACCCAACGGGGGCAAGCCCCCTCGCCACAGAGTGATTCATCAAGAGATCGAACTATTTTGAGGTCTGTAGGAGCAAAGCTTGCTCGCGAAAAACGATAACGCGGTGTGTCAGACCTGACGCCTTCGCGAGCAAGCTTCGCTCCTACAGGGGAAATGCCGGGCTATCAGCCTGGCTTGTGGTTATCCAGCACCCGATTGACCACTAACCCACTCAACATGATCGCCTGTTGCAGCATCAGCATCTTATTGCGCTGCGGGCCGTCCATTAAGCTGGCGATCTCACTCGCCATGTCGCTGGCCGAGCCCAGCGATTCGCAGGCTTGGACCAGCAGCGTTTCGTCATCCACCGTGGGGTCGATGAGGAGGATGATGCCCGGCTTGCGGGGCGGTATCGGCTCTTTCAGCGCCCCGGGGTTGAGGTAGAAGTTGAGCGCGCGGTCTGCCGCCTCTTTCAGTTTTTTGGGGTCAAGAGAGGCGTCGAAGGGTACTGGATCAAGAGTTGGGGGATTCGGCGTGACTTTGAACATGGATGAAACTCCTTATGCCGTTAGTAAAGGAGCCAACCAACCTCGCTACCAAACGAAGGGTGGTGGCCATACGCAGGTTGGTAGACCGGGACATAAGGAAACCGGCGCACCCGAAGGTGCCCTGCGCATGACCACCATAATGCCGAGACGAAAGACGCCGCGAATGGTGATGCTATGCAGATCTCATGAATGGGCTACCAAACCCGATCACTGTTTTTCA
>Ga0105856_1000069_pt1 | contig 52605 bp, 38 predicted proteins | sample OrgsoiDNA_201060_FD_89681 | JGI IMG/M metagenome (GOLD analysis project Ga0105856, IMG submission 89681) | Permafrost soil microbial communities from the Arctic, to analyse light accelerated degradation of dissolved organic matter (DOM) -... | ecosystem: Environmental > Terrestrial > Soil >...
CGCCAGCGTCCTGGCCATCGGCGCCGACTGGGCCAACTCCGCCCGGGGCTTCATGTTCGCCATCGGCTGCATCCAGTCGCAAAGCTGCCACACCAACAAATGCCCGACCGGCGTCGCCACCCAGGACACCCTGCGCCAACGTGCGCTGGTGGTTCCGGACAAGGCTCAGCGGGTGTTCAACTTCCATCGCAATACGTTGAAGGCTCTGGCGGAAATGCTGGCGGCGGCGGGTTTGGAACATCCTTCGCAGTTGTCGGCCAAGCATCTGGTGCGGCGCATGTCGGCGACCGAGATCAAATTGTTCTCGCAGTTGCATGTGTTTTTGAAACCGGGGGAATTGCTCACCGGGGAAGTGAATGGCGAGTTTTACTCGCGGATGTGGCAGATGGCGCGGGCGGATAGTTTTGAGCCGAGTGAGGTTGTTGCTGCGTAAGACCTTCTTGAACGCCATCCTCCGTGGGGGTGGCCGTTGAGTCGAGGACGTACAGACGGGCTTCAATCTTGCGGTCCTTGAAGCCTTGTACGTATCTCCAGTCCTTGCCAAACAACTCCTCATCGGCTGAATGAGGCAGATCAGTGACCCACCAGACTCTCCTGTCACCCTGTTTCAGTACAGCAACATCATGGAAAAACATCCATTTCGAACGCTGTGGAATGAGTGCCAGAGCACCATGACCGGGCGACAGCAAAGTGAGCATCTCCTGTGCCGACCTGATGTAGAACCTCGGCTGGATACCTGTTGTGTTGTAGTACATAAACGGGAGATACCAAAAAAAACTGTCGAACACTATCTCGTCGCCTGGTCGAGCATCCCGGCTTATGTGAGCCGCTACCCCCTCCAGCCCCATGGTCTTACGCACGCTACTCCCATTCAAATCATCCGTTTGCCCGTAGATGGCCGACACGCCTTGTATCTCCCCTATGAGAAAAAACGCCATAAGCCCAATAACAAGGGCTCGTCGTACCGGCCACCAGGAGGCTAGCGCAGTCGCAATGATTAACGGCAATCCGACAGCCGCAAACCCAAGGTATCTGGGAACAAATATCGGCTTGAACAAGGCGACCAAAAAGACCGTTAGAACCGGCACAAAAAAATAGCCGACCAACAACACACTAAAACGAGGCTTGATACGATCCTTCAACAAGATCCTTGCCGAACAGATAATGATCAGAACTGTCGATAAAACACCCCAGAATGACGAATCAGTCACCGGACCTTTCATGACCATGAACTGCCAGACGATGGTCAATATCGATTGCCAAGTCGCAGGTGGTATCCAGCCTAGTGATGGGCCTGCTCTCAGTTGATCGATGACATACGGTAACCACGGCACAAACAACACGACAATGGCAGCGTTGGCCAATATCCATGAACGAGCAGCCAGCCCTGCGCCTGAAATACTTCGCGACTGCCACCAATAAAGCCAATGCACCATGACGCACAGCGCCGCAAAGTAATGCGTATAGAAAGCGGCAGTCATCAGCAACACATAGATAATCGCAAAGCGCGTTCTATCTGGAGCCTGGCACCAACACACCAATGCTACGGTTGCCCCCATTAGCCAGAACCCCAGTAGGGCATACATACGAATTTCCTGGCTGTAGCGAACTGACATCGGTAGCAACGCCAACAATAATGCCGCCATCCACATTGCCTTGCGCGTCGTAAACAGACTCATCAACTTAATGCAAAGTAACAGCGTGACGACATCGGCCACCACGCTCAGCGAGCGGGCGGAAACAGCATTATCACCAAATATCATCAGCCAATAATGCAGCAGGATGTAATACAACGGTGGATGAACGTCCCACGCAGTAATAGCCCATATTTGCACGGGTTCTTCTTTTGAAATGAGTAGACTGAAGGCCTCGTCATACCAGACTGACGGCACCGCAATACCGTGAAATCGCACGATCAGCGCCAGGATCACTATGGCAACAAGGCCCGATGCTTCAAGTAAAAAGCCAGGATGCTCGACCCGATAAGCAGCAAAATATTTCATCTGGCAATAGTCCATGTTATGTACAGCGGCTCATTTCTTTTGAGCCGCACACTTCAGAAACTTAATGAGTTAAACACTCATGTCCCGCATCCGTTGAAAAAGGCCCAACTGCATAAAGCCGCAACTCCATATCCCCCGCATCCTCAACAATCAAACACTTCCAATTGGCCGGAAACCGGGTTTTGTCGTCCACCAAGGCCGTTCCGGTTATCCACCACACCCGATTTACACTCGTCGGTAACTGACCAAGGTCTTCGAGAAAGACCTTGTCGCGATCCTGATAAATCAAGGTAGACGCACCATAGCCATTCGGTCGGTTGTCGGTGGTGTCACCCATAGGGGGGTCATACAGCAAGGGGGAAATCCCGGCGCGACTGTAGTACGCCACGGTCAACCACCAATAACCGCCATCAACGACAATACTGTCGCCAGCAATGGCGCTCTCGTTGATACGCGCCACCATGTCGTCCAGCGGATGGCTCGCTTCATTGCGCGGATCATCCAGTTCATCACGCTGTTGATAAAGAGTGGCCAACCCCGCGCACTGAATACTCACCAGCGCACAGGCGAAAACGATCGCCAGCACTAAATGTCGACGCGCCACTCTCGCGATGGCCAGCGCCAATATCATGGGTATGCCCATGGCGGCAAAGACCATGTAAGGCTCGACGAACATCGGGAACTTGAACGAGATCAAGGCAACGGCCAATACCGGAAAAAGCGTATAGATCAGTAATAGAAAACCGAACTTCCACCGACCGTTTTCCTTGATCGCCACCCAGACAGCAGCCAGCGCCACCAGAATAGGAAGCAACAGGTAAAACGTCGCGGGTAACTCTTCGTTACTGCGTAACGTTAAAAACTTCCAGATCGAAGAAGGCAAGGTGTAAGGCGCCAGTGCCGGAATCCAGAAAATATCGCCGCCGATCTTTAACTGCTCGGTGTGGACAAAGACCTCATCCACCAGGCTGATCAGCCACGGGATGTAAAGAAGGGAAATGCCTGTGTAGGTCACCCACAGCATCGGTCGCGACAGGTAGTGCAGGGTTTCGTCCCGCTCAAACCTCAACATCACCAGATACAGGAAGTGAGACAGCGCACATAAAATCGCCAGGTAGTGGGTATACAGAGCGGCGGTCATCAATAGCCCATAGACCACCAGATATCGATTGCGCGGAGTCTTCAACCAATAAACCAGGGCAATCGTGGCGCCCAACAACCAGACGGCCTCCAGCGTGTACATCCGCGCTTCTTGACTGTAACGAACGGAGATCGGCAACAGCGCAATCAAAAGACCGGCGAGCAGCGCCGTTTTCGGCGTGCTGATCATCCGCATCAACCACATCCCCAGAGCGACCGTTGCCACACCCGCCACGGCACTCAGCGAACGAATGGCCAAGACGCTGTCGCCAAAAACGGAAATCCATAAATGCAGTAGCAGAAAATAAAGCGGTGGATGCACTTCATGCCCCATATGAAACCAGATCGCCTGCGGTGATAAAACGCTCACCAACGCCGAAAAGGCTTCATCGGTCCAGAAGTACGGAAGATTAATATTATGAAAACGCACCATGGATGCGAGCAGGATGATCAACAGCCAAGCTGTACTTTCTGTGCCTGAGTGCAGGGAAATAAATGATCGCTTCATATTTCGTCACTACGAAACACAAAGAACTTCGAAAAAAAGAACCCGCATACCAGACTCAATAACGAAAACGACGTCACCGTTACCATTCCATGAAGTCGCCACTCATCAGCCAGACGCCCGATGCCGTAGCTCATCGCCCCCATAAAACCAATAAGCAGCAAGTACCCGTACAGCGACACCTTGCCATCGAAGGTGTACAGCGCATTCACATAAAACGAAAACGACGCAGCGACGCAAAACGCCGCAAAGTTACTGGCTGCCTGACTGAATTCAGCAGCGGTGGTGAGCACAAAGAATAGCTGCCAATGAATAATCGCATTGGCCAGCCCGACCACCGTGTAAGTGGAGAATCCTTTCCAAAAGGCTTTCATGCTGGTCCCTTGCTGCGTCGCCGTTTCAGGAGTCTGTCAAACTAAAATCATGAGCGGGAGCCGTCTACTGTAAGAAGTTACAGGGCGGCTGTTGTTCCTGACAGACGGTCACGACTCACCAGCGCAGCGCAGTGATCGGCGCCGGCTCTTTCATGACGATAAAACCGTAATCCCCCAGCAGATAAATGCGGTAGTACTGGCTATCCACCAGCGGCACAAACCCTTGATAGCCGACCCGCGTCGCGTTGCGCCGCTCTCTCTCGGCGACCACGTTGGTGATGCCGACCTTCGGCAGGTTTTCGGCCAGCATGTAGTAGTCGGTGTTGAGCAAATAGCGCAACACCGGCATCTGTTTGAATGAACCGGCGGCGCCCGACAGCCAGTGATCGGAATACGTCACCGACATATAAATACGTTTGGCATCGCGCAGTGCCGGGCGCGACGCAATGTCGTAGCTCAGGGCATACAGCGCGCTGTTGGCGAAGGTCTTCTGCACCATCAGCACCCGCCCGTAGGCGAAGGACAACGACAGCATGGCCAGCAGCGGAATCAATAGCAGCAACGGCAGTCGTTCATGCACAGCGGCCAGCACCAGATGACTGAGGTAGAACAGCAGCAACATCAGCACGGCAAAGCCCATAAAGGTTCGGGCGCCTTCATTGAAGTCGCGAAATAACAGTGCGATACCCGATACCAACACCACGGTAGCGGGCACGATCAGCAGACACAGCACGCCGATCAGGGCTTTCTTCTGCCCCGCCTCCCGGCGCTCAAGCAGGCGTCGTCCCACTTGAACGCTGCCGGCAGCCGCGCACAGCAACAACGCGGCAAACACCCAAGCGAATCCGCCGTGGAACAACAGCATGACTTTTTCCAGCACCCGGCCCGCGTTGATTTCGGCTTGCAGCAGAGGATCCGCCGTCCAGTTCAGCAACAGGGTGCGACTCTGATTCATGTAGGCGTAAGCCGTAGCGCCGTAGATCAACCAGGCCAGCCCCGTTTGCGCCAGTTTCCAGCCGATCAAGCGGTACCACTCGGGCCAGGGGCGCCGGTCATTCGCGAATCGCAGCAACTCCAGACAACACAGCCCGAAAAACACATTGATGCTGACTTGGTACAGCCCGATGGCCAGCGCAATCAGCAACGCAGGCACGATCCATTGCTGGACGCGGGAGGCGCTGCGAAAGGTGATCGCGAAGATCACGGCCACCAGGCTCAAGACCATGGCCGGCCCGTCGTATTGATAGGAAAGGTTTTGCAGAAAAAACGGGTTGTACCAGAGCGCGAGCACCACCAGACAGTGGGATAACCTCGGCTCGGCAAAGTAATGGAAGGTCAGGCGGGTCAATGCCCAGGCCATGGCCAACGAGGCAATCAACAACGGTAACGGGAAGATGTTCGGCGCTGCACCGCTGAAGGTCATCGCGTTGTAAAACAGCTGTGTGAATAACCGCCCCTCCCCGGCCCAGCCCAAACCGGCGGCCAGTGAGCGCCAGTTGTCATCGATGTAGGAATAATCAGCGAGGATCAGCGGCAGGACGTAGGCAAAGGTTGCGAACACAAAGAACAGCCAGACCCGACGGCCGCCGAGTTCTCTGTCGAGCCATTCGCCGATCCTCATGCCCGTGCCCCTTGGGGTGCCCACGCTCAAGCCATGAAACTTTGAACCCGGCGCCGGGCATACATCACCGGTTTTTAGACAGACGGCGTAGCCGGGCAATACCCGGAGACATCCCGAAATATCCCGCCTTTGCAATTAGCGGCCAACCACGGCACCCTGCGCGCCGCCGACGTGCGGCATGCACCTTTTGCGCAGCGCTCCACTCCTAACTCAACACCCGTTCAAGAGCCCTCAGTCATGACGTCTGAACGCGATCATCGAATCGACTTTTTTCGAGGCCTGGCCCTGATCTTCATTTTTTGGGATCACGTGCCGCATAACCCCCTCGGCCAGATTACCCCGCGTAACTTCGGGTTCAGCGACGCAGCCGAAATCTTCGTGTTCCTCGCCGGGTACGCGGCAGTCCTGGCCTACGGCAAGATCCTTGCGCGCGATGGTTACCTGATCGCTTGCGTGAAGATCCTGCGCCGCGCCTGGGTGCTTTACGTGGTGCATATCTTCCTGCTGGCGATGCTGATGGGCATTGTGTTCTTCGCCAACAGCCATGTGGAAACCCGCGACCTAGTGGAAGAAATGGGCATGCACCACTTCATCACCAATCCTCAGCAGGCCTTGGTGGATGAGTTGCTGCTGCGCTTTAAACCGAACCTTATGGACCCGTTGCCGCTGTACATCGTGCTGCTGGCGGGTTTGCCGTTGGTGCTGCCGATGCTGGTGCGCAAAGCCTGGGCGGTCGTGGCCATGTCGTTGACCGTGTACCTGTTGGCGCCGTGGTTCGGCTGGAACCTGGCGGCGATCAAGGATGGCGTGTGGTACTTCAACCCCGTCGTCTGGCAATTGCTGTTTGTGCTTGGCGGCGCCACGGCGATCCACGGGCAGCGACCACGCTTGCCCGAGACTCGCCCGCTGATGCGCCAGCCGTTGTTTGTCAGTGCGGCGGTATACGTGGTGGTGGCCGGTGTCATTACCGTCTCTTGGCGCTGGCCGGACATACACGACGCCGTGATGCCGGCCGCCCTGAGCAATCTGTTGTACCCGATCAGCAAGACCGACCTGTCGCCGGTGCGGCTGGTGCATTTCCTGGCATTGGCCTACGTCACCGCCAAGTTGCTGCCCGGTCGCGGCTGGACGCAAAACTGGCTGGCACAGCAAAGTTGCCGCATGGGCCGTTATTCGCTGGAAGTCTTCTGCCTGGGGGTGCTGTTGGCGCCTTTGGCGGACATGGTCAATGCCATGACCGACGATGGATTTGTCATGCAGGTCTTCACCGCGCTGGTGGGGGCCGGGTTGATGGCGTTGTTGGGGGCCTGGCTGGATTTCAACAAGCGGTTGACCCGGCCTGTTCAAACCTTGGCAGTCAATTGATTGATGCCCGGTTTTTGTGGCGAGGGAGCTTGCTCCCGCTCGGCTGCGAAACAGTCGTAATCCGGTCGATGCTCTACACCTGAAGGATTGCGGTGTCTGCATTTAGGGCCGCTGCGCGCCCCAGCGCGAGCAAGCTCGCTCGCCACAGTAAACTACGTGCCGCAACAAAAAGCCCCGATCATCAAGACCGGGGCTTTTGCGTTTCAGGCGTTACATACTCAAGAAACCGAACGCGCCGCGCCTTGCGTCACGTTGGTTGGTTGCAGCTTGAACACGTAGAACAACACCGTCAGCAGCACCAGGAACGCCGGTCCTACATACAGCGCCACGCGGGTGTCCGGGAAGTACGCCATCAGGCCGACCACCAGCACCAAAAACGCCAGCGCCAGGTAGGAGCTCACCGGGTACAACCACATCTTGTATTTAAGACCGGCACGTTCACTGGCGCTCAGACCTTTGCGGAACTTGAGCTGGGCCAGCAGGATCATCACCCAGGTCCAGATCGCGCCGAAGGTGGCAATCGCGGTGACCCAGACGAAGACTTTTTCCGGGACCATGTAGTTGAGCAGCACACCCAGTAACAGCACGAAGATCGACAGCAGCAACGCGCGACGAGGTACACCATTGCTCGAGGTGGTGGCGAAACCGGCCGGGGCCTGGCCGTTCTGCGCCAGACTGTAAAGCATGCGGCCGGTGCTGAAGATGCCACCGTTGCAGGACGACAGCGCCGCGGTAATCACCACGAAGTTGATGATGCCGGCGGCGGTTTTGATGCCCAGACGCTCGAACGTCATCACGAATGGGCTGCCTTGGGTGCCGATTTCATTCCACGGGTAGATCGACAGGATCACGAACAACGCACCGACGTAGAACAACAGGATCCGCCAGAACACCGAGCCGATCGCGTTGGGAATGGTCTTCTGCGGGTTCTTCGCTTCACCGGCGGTCAGGCCGATCATTTCGACGCCGAGGTAGGCGAACATCACCATTTGCAACGACATCAACACGCCTTGCACGCCGTTGGGCATGAAGCCGCCGTGGGCCCACAGATTGGAAATCCCCAGTGCTACACCGTCGTTACCGAAGCCGAACGCAATCACACCGACACCCCCGACGACCATCGCAATGATGGTGACGATCTTGATCAGGGCGAACCAGAATTCGAATTCACCGAAGGCTTTCACCGCGATCAGGTTGATGGTGCCCATGCTGATCAGCGCCGACAGCGCCCAGATCCAGCGCGGCACCTCGGGGAACCAGACGCCCATATACACCGCCACGGCAGTGATTTCCGCGACGCAAGTCACCAGCCACAGGAACCAGTAGTTCCAGCCTGTCAGAAAGCCTGCCAGTGGACCGAGATAATCTTGAGCGTAACGGCTGAAGGAACCGGCGACCGGGTTGTGCACGGCCATCTCGCCGAGGGCGCGCATGATCACCAGGATCGCCAGACCACCGATGATGTAGGACAGCATGATGGCCGGGCCGGCCATTTCAATAGCCTTGGCCGAGCCGAGAAACAAGCCGACGCCGATACAGGCTCCGAGCGCCATCAAGCGAATATGCCGTTCGCCGAGTTCTCGTTTGAGCGGGCCGCCCTGAGCGGTCTCGCCTTGGGGCAGGTGATTGCCAACTGGCATAGGGGTGCAACCTCGTCTTGTTATTGGATGTGACCACCGAGTGTCGAAGCGTCGACCGATAAGCCGTTGCTTGTCTGAAACCGGGCCTGCCTCGTGGGCAAACCCGTCTTGTAGGACAAAACCTGCAAGATCAGCGGGCGTGCAGTATAAAAAGCTTATTGCAGGGATTTTCACTCTATAAACCAAAACATTTAGCGACAAGTCCCGCCAAAAGCCCGGTTTTCGGAGGGGCATTACCTGGGTTTATGCCCGGTCATCACCCGTAGAAACGGCGCCAAGTATTGCACAGCATTGGTGCATCGTCATGCTCAGACCTAGGTCGTATTTACCCCTCTGAAGTCTCTAGCTCAACCATTACAGACGATGACACCCTGTGGCGAGGGAGCTTGCTCCCGCTCGACTGCGCAGCAGGCGCAAACCCCAGTGATGGTGATTTATCAGGCACACCGCGACTACATGGGTTTGGGGCTGCTTCGCAGCCCAGCGCGAGCAAGCTCGCTCGCCACAGGAACGGGTCGTCACATTGATTCCTTCAACAAGTTCGGAATTTTCAGTCAGCAGTTGCAGCTTCAAGTAGGAAGGTGGCGGGCTAGGGTCATTTGAGGTCACTGCCAGAGGACGCAATGGAATGCATCCACATCCGAACTCACATTTATTGCGCCGCGGGCGTTTCTCTGAGCAGGGGCGGGGCTATCTCATTACTGTGGTCGTGCATCAACGCCGACCAATATTCAGCGATTGGCGATTGGGGCGCCTCTTAGTGGCTGAACTCCGGCGAGCCCATGAGCAGCGATGGGTCAACTCGATTGCCTGGGTCATCATGCCCGACCACTTTCATTGGCTGGTGCAACTCGAACAGCGCTCCCTGGCCCAACTCATGCAGGCCATCAAGTCTCGCAGCACACTGAGCGTCAACCGAGCGTCAGATACTCAAGGCGCATTCTGGCAAACCGGCTATCACGACCGGGCGATCCGCGATGGTGAAGATCTCCTGCCATCCGCTCGCTACATCGTTGCCAATCCATTGCGCGCAGGGCTGGTGGAGAAAATTGGCGACTACCCGCTCTGGGATGCCTGTTGGCTTTGAACACTGCCCCCAAGGTTTACCCCTCATTGTGGCGAGGGAGCTTGCTCCCGCTTGAGTGCGCAGCGCTCACAAAAAGGGGCCGCTTCGCAGCCCAGCGCGAGCAAGCTCGCTCGCCACAGGACAGTGTTCGACTTAAAAACCTGAATTAGCTGCCATGAAACAAAGCCCCATAGCCCAAAAATAGTCATGCCATTTCGAAATTTCTATGTTCACAATTTTTTCACCATCGCCAACCACCGTCTAAGCTTCAGACAAGTCCGATCAATCTGCGTGAATGGATCAGTCGACTATGGGCGCGTTATGGCAAAGCGATTCGAGCAAGACCGAAGTTCCAACTGAACGTGTGGATGACGCGCCGCCACCTGAAAAACCCCGCCGTTCCAAGCATGGCTGGAAGGCGTTCTGGTTGCTGCTGCTGATTATCCTGATCGTGCTGGGCCTGGCTGCCGCCAAGGAAATGCGCACCTCGAAGTTTCAGGCCCGGGAAGTCAGCAAATTTGCCGCGTCCCTGAGTTACGAACTGCAACCCGGGCCCAGCGACGCCATTCGCTACCCCGGCGCCGGCCCGTTCGATTTGCGGCTGGGCTACAGCTCGATGGGGGATTTCCTGCCGCGGCTGATCAAGCGTAACTATGTGATTGCCTCGCAAACCCGCTTTTCCCCGGCGCTGCTGAAGTACAGCGACCACGGCTTGTTCGTACCGTATTCGGAGAAAATCCAGGCCGGGCTGTCGATCACCGATTGCCGCGCCGCTCCGCTGTACCAGTTCAACTATCCGCAACAGCTCTATTCCAGCTTCGAATCGATCCCGCCGGTGGTGGTCAACAGTTTGCTGTTCATCGAAAACCGCTTCCTGCTCGACCCCCAGCAGCCCCTGGCCAACCCGGCGGTGGACTGGCCACGGTTTGGCATGGCCGCGTGGTCCCAAGTGGCCAAGCTGTTGCACATGCCGGGGCAGTCGGCGGGCGGCAGTACCCTGGCGACACAGCTTGAGAAATACCGCCACTCACCCGACGGCTTGACCGTGTCGGGAGCGGAGAAGATCCGGCAGATGATTTCCGCCAGCGTGCGCGCCTATCAGCCCGGCCCGCAAACGCTGGAGGTGCGGCAAAATGTGGTGCGCGACTACCTCAACAGCGTGCCGCTATCGGCCGTCCCCGGCCACGGCGAAGTGCATGGCATGGCCGAGGGCTTGCGTGTCTGGTACGGCGCCGATTTCAGCAAGGCCAATGAAAGTCTGGCCAGCACCGCCACGGATCCAAAAACCATGGCAGCAAAAGGCCTGGCACTGCGTGAAATGCTCTCGCTCATGATCGCCCAGCGCCGCCCTTCCCATTACCTGACCAAGGGCCACGAAGAACTGGCCGACCTCACCGACAGCCACATTCGCCTGCTCGCCCAGAACAACGTCATCGATGCACCGCTCGCCGCCGCCGCGCTGGCCAGTCAGGTGACCTACCGCGACTGGCAGACCCAACCGACCATCCAGCCGATCGAAACCAACAAAGGCATCAGCACCGCCCGCAGTCGTTTGGCCTCGATGCTTAACCGTCCGCTGTATGACCTCGACCGCCTCGATCTGTCGGCCACCACCACCTTGCAAAGCGATTTGCAGGCCCAGGCCACCGAATACCTCAAGCACTTGGCCGACCCTGTCTTCGCCGGGCAGATCGGCCTGATCGGCGAACGCCTGCTGACGCCGACCAGTACCACTCAGGTGCGCTACAGCTTCACCCTGTTCGAATTGACCCCGGACGGTTCGCGCGTGCGGGTACAGACCGACAGTACCGACCAACCCTTCGACATCAACGAAGGCAGCAAACTGGAACTGGGCTCCACCGCCAAGATGCGCGTGCTGACCACGTACTTGCAGATCATTTCCGAGCTGCACGATAAATACCTCGACAAGACCGTTGCCGAGCTGAAGAAAACTCCGGTTCCCGAGCAGGATCGTATTAGCCGTTGGGCCGTCGATTACCTGATCCAGAACTCCGACCGCAGCCTGCCGAAAATGCTTGGCGCAGCGCTGGACCGTAAATACTCGGCCAGCCCCGGCGAGGCGTTTTTCACCGGTGGCGGCCTGCACGTGTTCCATAACTTCCGCAATGAAGACAACGGCCGTATGCCAAGCCTGCGCGACGCCATACGTGAGTCGATCAACCTGCCGTTCATTCGGCTGATGCGCGACCTGGTGCGCTACAGCACCTATTCCGGGCCCAACAGCAGCGCCGAATTGCTCGGCGATGACAGAGACCCGCGCCGTCAGGAATACCTGGCCCAGTTCGCCGACCGCGAAGGCACCTCGTTCCTATTGCGGTTCTGGAAGAAGTATCAGAACAAAGACACCGAAGCCCGACTCGATACCTTCCTCGACGGCATGCACCCCACCGCCATGCGCCTGGCCGCCGTGCACCGTTACTTGCTGCCGCAAGCCAGTCAGGAAAGCTTCAACCTATTTGTGCGCTCACACATCAAAGGCGTGAAAAGCACCGACAAGCTCAACGAAAAACTCACCGATGAGCGCCTCGACCGCCTCTATCAAAGCTACGGCCCCGGCGCCTACGACCTGCCGGACCAGGGCTTTATCGCCAAGGTCCACCCGCTGGACCTGTGGTTGATCGGCTACTTGCTGAACAACCCCGACGCCAAGTTCAGCCAGATCGTCAAAGCCAGTGAGTTTGAGCGCCAAGAGGTTTACAGCTGGCTGTTCAAGAGCAAGCACAAGGGTGCCCGTGACAGTCGCATCCGCACCATGCTCGAGATCGAAGCGTTCCTCGACATTCACCAACGCTGGCAGAAAGTCGGCTACCCATTCGATCACCTGGTCCCATCGCTGGCCACAGCCATCGGCAGTTCCGGCGACCGGCCGGCCGCGTTGGCCGAATTGATCGGCACCATCCTCAACGATGGCGTGCGGATGCCAACATTGCGCATCGACAGCCTGCACTTCGCAGCCAATACGCCGTATGAAACGCAGCTGATCAATGACCCGAACGTCGGCAAACGAGTGATGCCGTCCGAGGTGGCGACGGCCATGCGCGAAGCCTTGTCGCAGGTGGTAGACGCTGGTACCGCCAAACGGGTGGCCGGCAGTTTCAAACTGCCGAACGGCACACCGCTGGCCATGGGCGGCAAGACCGGCACCGGGGATAACCGCATCGAAGCCATTGGTGCTGGTGGGCGGATCCTCAGTTCGAAATCGATCAACCGCACCGCGACTTTCGTGTTCTACATCGGCGATCACCACTTCGGCACCTTGACCGCGTTCGTGCCGGGGCGCTCCGCTGAAACATTCAAATTCACTTCGGCGTTGCCGGTACAGGTGCTCAAAGGGATGGCGCCGATTCTGACGCCGTATTTGCAGCCGGGTCGCAACACTGAGTGTCAGGCACCAGCGGTGGTGCGGCGATGACGGCCACGTGAGTTTTCGATTTCTCCTACGGCTTAAACGGCATTAGTTACAAAGGTGGTAATTAAATACTTTCGGGACTCTGTTTTTTAATCATTAACACGACAACCTCCAACTTAAGGAACGGACATTTAGACTTTTATTCCTCACGCCAGCGGATAGTTTTAAGACTTCCCCTAAACGTGAAGACAACTCACCATGCTTCAGTTACAAACAGTAAACAACTGGGCTGAATCGGACAACTCCCATAACAATAAAGGTCGTCATTACTCATTAATCAAAGACACGACCAACCATTGTTTTACCCAGGCTTCAGTCAAAAGAAGCTTGGCATTGGGCAGCGTCCCGCCAATCCGCGAAAGCTGGTACAGCAGCGCCGGCCAAGCGCTTGAAAAGGCCAATATAGAGGCCTGGAACAGCCAAAACGCGGTAGATCGATTGCTCGACTCACTTCAAGATATCCATACCTTTGCCGAGCCCTTGCTCAGGTCTGCGCTAAAACAGCGCTATCGCCTGGACCTGGATGTGCAGGCAACATGGTTAAGGCTTTACATTCCCAAGGATCAACCCTGGTATGTGATCGATACTTCCGATGGCGTCATCACTCGAACCGTCTCCTTACTGGATGCGGCCTTGCATAATTTTTCAAGATCCGAAACCTTCCAAGAGCCGTCGGAGTTTATTACCAGGCCCGATCAGCGCGGGCACTTCGACGTGGTGCCCATCAAACATAAAATGACCATCAAACAATTCCAGACACTGTGCCGTGAACTGGATATCGGCGCCCGTTACAGGCGTCATCTTGAACATGTTCTGTTGCCGGCCAGCCCCGTGGCCGCCGGGGCCTTGCAGCATTTTGTCAGCCTCAACCGGATATCCGCACTCAAGGCCGCAGCGCACCTTGCGCTGAAGAGAAAAGACATCAGCCAAAATGCCCACAGCCTGGTGCTGGGCCTGGCCCACGGGCTCACGAGCCTGACCCTGGACGGCAAAGTCATGCAGGCGTGTGACCTGCGCCTGCTGGACACCACCCTGACCGGTATCGTGGTCTTCACGCCCGTGGAGCAACAGCAGAATATGGGCATCAGTCGAGTGCTGGTGTACGTCCCTCATGACCCGGAGCACCCGCTTAAGGAATACCCGTCGGGGACCGCCTGCCTGAGGGAAATGACCCGCCAACTGTTCGAAAACAAAGTCCTGCCGTCTACCGGCAAAACGTATCGACAATTCTTCAGCCAGTTCGTTGACCAGCAACAGCGCGGGCATTTTTTCGCTGGCCTGGAGCAACGCCTGAGCCAGGTAAAATGGCAGGAAAAGTCGCCGACCGATCCAAACCCAAGTTGGCGAGAAACGCCGGTCTCCAATCCCAACCTGCAGGTTTCTGCAACGCCGATCAGCGGCCCACTCTGGGAGCATCTGTACCAGCAATCACTGAACAAGATTCTCAATGATGGCCGGGAGATCGCCGTTTCCACCGCCGACACCGACAGCCGAGCGCGTTGGGCCTGGTGGGACAACTTCAAGAAAATCCTCTCGGACATCTTCAATGTCGCGCTGATGGTGGTAACACCTTTTGTGCCAGGCCTGGGAGAACTGATGCTGGCCTACACCGCCTATCAACTGACCACGGATGTCATCGAGGGCGTGGTCGACCTGGCCGAAGGCTTGTGGGCCGAAGCCGCCGAACATGTGATCGGCGTGGTCACCGACGTCATTCAACTGGCGGCGTTTGGTGTCGGTGGCGCTATCGCCAGCGAGTTCAAGCTCAAGCTTTCACCGCTGATCGAAGGCATGACTACCGTGCAACTGCCCAACGGTAAAACCCTGTTGTGGAACCCCGACCTTGGCCCGTATGAGCAAAAGCAAATCAGCCTGTCCAAAGATTCGACGCCCGACGCCCTGGGGCTGCATCACCATGAAGGCCAAGTCATTTTGCCTCTGGACGAGGGGCTTTATGCCGTAAAAAAAGATCCCGCTACCGGCGACCATCACATCCAGCACCCCAGTCGCCCCGACGCCTACACGCCGAAAGGGACCAACAACGGTCGCGGTGCGTGGCTGTTCGAAGGGGAAGATCCACGCAGTTGGGACGTCCAGACCCTGATGAAACGTCTTGGCCACAGCACCGATGGCTTCAGTGCCGAGCAACTGGAAGCCATCCGACTGGTCAGCAGCACGGAAGAAGGGGTGTTGCGCCGAATGCACGTCGAGCACAACCCGCCGCCGTTGCTGCTCGACGACACCCTCAAACGCTACAGGGCCTTCAATGATATTGGTGTGGCCCGTGAGCAAATTCGTTCGGGGCAGGCCATCGACCCGGCTTCCTACTGGTTCGAACAACTGGTCACCGAACTCCCTGGCTGGCCAGCGGATTGCGCGCTGAGCGTGTATGCACGGTCCGATCTGACCGGAATGTTTCGTACCTATGGCCATGCCCAAGCGTCCGCCAGCCAGACGCTGAACATCAGCCTCGGCGACGTGATGGCGGGCAAGCTCCCGGTGCGAGTGGTGGACTTTCTGAATGATGCGCAACTAGCTGATTTACTCGGTGCAAGCCTGCCAACCGATGAACGCGTACAAGCGCTGCGTGAGCACCTGGCTGCGCGGGTGGATGGGCGCAAGGCCGACCTCGCGCAATACCTGTATCGCGCCAGGGAGGTCAGCCACGATGCCAACGTTCAGCGATTGCAACAGCAGTGGCCGGACCTGCCGACGGACATCGCCGAAACCCTGCTGGCCAGTGCCGGAAAAGCCGAACTGGACGCGCTGACCCAACAGCAGCGCATTCCCCTGCGACTTAAAAGCCTGGCCCGCGAATGCGCCTTTGAAACCCGCGCGGCAAGGGCCAGCGAGGGGTTTTACCAGAACGCCCGTATCACCGCCGACACCGAGCGTTTGGCCCTGAACGTATTGCGGTTGAACAGTGACACCTTTAATGGGCTGCGCATCGAAGTGCGCGACGGCACCTTCGACGGCCCGTTGCGTTGCCAGGCAGGCGCCGAAGATGCCACTAACGTCAGGGTGCTGGTACGTGATGAACGCGGGCGATACAAGGTGCGTGACAACGAAAATCGCATGCTGCACAGACCCTACAATCTGTATGAGTCGATCTTGCGCGCCATACCCGAAGCATCGCGCCTCGAACTCGGTTACCAACCCGGTCAGGGCGCCTGGTTCAAGGAGTGGCTGATGGCCAAGTCCGAAGCGGCGGCCGAACGCCGCACGGCGTTGCTGGAGCCACCGATCCGGCCGGTAGCGGAGCGCGAAACGACCCTATTGCTGCGAGGTCCGTCGCTGACCAAGCAGGCCCGAACCATTGAGCAACGGGTGCAGGATTTGTATCCGCATCTCAGCGAGCGGGAGGTGGATACCTTCGTGCGCTCTGTGCCTCGTGATGTTGACCCTGCCAAGGAGATGAAAAGCCTCGAACACGAACTGCACAAGCTACGCAACATACTGAGCCTCTGGGGGGATCAGATTACGCGGACTCTACCCGACGAGGTCGCCATTGCGCCCGACGCAGTCAGGCACATCGCTGAACGCCTGGTGGAGTGTTTCGAGAGAAAACCGCGGGTGTTCGATGAACGCAGCACTCATTTCGCCGGCGGGTATGCGCTGGACCTGTCCAGCGAACTACGGCATTACAACCTGGAGCGCTGGTGGAAAAAACTACCGGACATCAAAGACTACCTGAATCAGATCACCACCTTGAATCTGGATGGCATGGATTTCTCTCAACGCTCTGACGGGATGTTGCAAGACTTCACCCAGCTTCGCCGGTTCAGCGCACGACGCTGCGGCCTGACAGGCGTGCCGGCCGGGGTCGGCAAAATGTCCATGCTCGAAACACTGCGTCTGAGCGACAACCGCATCCGGCTGACAGATGAGGCATTGGTGCAACTTGGCAATCTGACACGCCTGCAAACCCTGCGACTTGAATACAACCCGCTGAGCCTGGCGCCGAATGTCCGGCGCATGCCACGCCTGAGGGTACTGAACCTGGCCTACACAGGCATCGACACATGGCCCGAGGGTTTGCTGGGCAAGTATCGTCCCCGGGGCTTTTTCCTTGATCTGTCGGGTAACCCGATCCGAACCATCCTCCGCGCCGTACGAGGCTCGAATAACGCATGGACTGTCGCCCGTGCGCGACTGGACTCCAGCAAACTGTTGGACGCCCACCGCCAGGCCTTTCACGAGTACCGCCGCTCGGTGGGCTTGCCCCGCGAGAACGCCTACGAGCCGCTGGCGCAAAACGCGCGGGACAAATGGCAGCTGAGTGACGACTCGTCACTGTGGGGCAATCGCTCCCCCGGCTTGGGCAACTACCGGGTCGAAGCCTGGGACAACCTGATGAGCGAAGACAACAGCGAAGGCTTTTTCAGGCTTATCGACAGCCTGACCACTTCCGCGGATTACCGGGCCGGCGGATGGGTACGGGAACAACTGTCGCGCCGTGTCTGGGAACTGATCGATGCCATGGATCTTGATTCGCCCTTGCGTGAAAAACTGTTCCGCACGGCTGAAAACCCGGAAAACTGTGAGGATGCCAGCTCCGAAATTTTCAACCGTATGGGCGTGCAGGCGCTCGTGTCCCAGGCGCACGCCTATTCGACGTCTGCCGCCGAACTGGAGTCCCGACTGGTAACGTTGAGCAAAGGTGCGACACGTCTGGATCGGGTCAACCAAATTGCCCTGGCCGATTCCCTGTCGCGCCCCGGCAGGGCCGAAGAAGTGGAAATCTATCTGGCCTATCAGACCGCATTGGCGCAACGCCTTGACCTGCCCTGGCAATCCGATTCCATGCTCTTCAGAGCCATCGCCGGGGTGACGGAGGACGCCATCGACCGGGCCTACGACACCGTGCTGGAGAGGGAGGTCGGCGACGGTCTGGTCAATGGCATGCTCGAACAACCGTTCTGGGAACAGTATCTGCGTGACATCTATCCTGACCGGTTCGAGGCCAATGATCGCCTCTATGATCAGCGACTGGATCGCCTCGAAGCATTGCGCGAACCCTCTGCCAATCGTGCGCCGATATCCGATCAGGAATACGCGCAACGATCCATTGATCTGGCCTACGAAAGACTCGAGCTGGCGCGAAGCCTGAGCCGAATGCTGTTGCAAAAGTACGGCCTGTAGACGCGGCGACTCAGCCTCCCGGCGCCCTGGCATTGAACAACAACAGCACATTGCCGTAGTAGTCCCCGGCCCGATATCCCCCGGCAGGTTGTAGCGGTTCTATCTCCAATAGCACGCGCGAACCCACCGCTGCGTCGGCGGCCGATACCACTAGCCGGGGCTCGACGGCATGGCTCAACTCGACACCATTGAAGCTGACGCGCAACGGGATATCGTCTGCCGGGCGGCCATTGGACAGATAGGGCTGCGAGTCGAGGCGCGCCTCGATCGCACTGGTATCGTGCCGCACATCAAAATATTTGCGCAGATTACCTAGCTTGGAGGTCGCAACATTCCAGGGCAATATCTGCTCGCGGTGAATCCAGCCAGTGTCCACCGGCACGATGTAAAAAGAGCGCGTCGGGATCGTCACGGACACTTCAAACGAGTGTTCCTCGCGAGCCGCGAAGACCGTCAGGCTGGCCAACCCCGTTGCAGCCATCAGCGTGGCGACAGTGCATTGCTTGATCATGTTTGTTACCCACAGCGTCAATTAAAAGCAGCCACTATCGACTCGCTATCTTCAGCACTTTCTTGCTGTCGCCCTCAATCACAATGAAGCGGTGTTCACGGCCCTTTTCCTTGTCGAAACCAAAGGTCTTTCCGGCCAGCAGATGATGTTTGGTGGTCGGCCGACAATCACTATCATCGCTGAGCGAACAGCTTTTGAACTCATCGACCACCACGACCGTGTTGCCGTTATTGTGAAGTTCATACCGGGTGGCCGTGTCATTGATAACCGTATCGAATCGGGCGTTTTTGGGCCGGACAAAAAAGATCGTGCCAAACCCGGTCATTACATTGACCCCCGCAGACAGGCTCTTTTTATAGTCCTCACGTTCTTCGCTGGAGAGCACGAACTCATCTTCCTTTTCCGGGACTACCGGCACGAAGCGCACGCGGAAGTAACGCTCGGTGTCGCGCTCGCCCATGTACAGCAAGCGCGTGCCCTGCATGCCTTTAGCCGGTACGATCAAACGGGCCGGGCTGGCCATGATGCCCTTGCGAGAAGCACCGTCCACCGCACTTTCGATCGGTACTTCCCGAGGAGTACCGTCGGTGTCATAGATGATTTCCAGCACATTGATTTTGACGAAAGCGGTACTGTCGCCACTGTTGAAAACCCGTTTGAGGTACGTACTTTTATCGCCGTCCAGATAGTCGTACACCGTGCCGACATTAATCTGCGGCCCGGCTTGCGCCGTCAGACAAAACACGCTGGCAACCCACATCAACAACAGACGTTTCATCGTCTTCAACCTCAAAAAATTGGCGAATGTTTGTACTGTCAGACTTCCGAATCCCAGACCACCGTCATGGTGCCCGAGTAATCACCCGGAACACCGGACTGGAGCATGGCGTGGGTCCAGAACTCTCCGATTTCGAAGTGCAGGATTCCCTTTCCGCGATCCACATAGAAGCTCGGAGCGAAGTGCAAGGCTCCCGAGCTGCCGATCCTCAATGGCACTCGGTTGACCGGACGTCCGTATTGATCCGTCAGCCCGTTGGGCAGCGTCACGCTCAGTTCCACCATGCCGTACTTGCGTGCGGTCATATCGTTAATGACGCAGTTGTTGCTGATGCTGCTCGAGCAAAACAAGGTCATCTTGAAGCGTGATGACGCCGAGATATGAAAGGTCTGATCACGGAACAACCGATTGGGCTTGCGTCCTTCGTTGATCCAGCTCTGCCAGCCACCTTGCGGCACCAACTCGACTTTGTTGCCGCCCGGCGGCAGGGTCACTTTGAGTGTGTGCTGCACATCGAGGACGAAATCCAGGGTCAGGTTGCTGTCATCAGCATTCAACCCGCCGATGTCGAAATCTTGCCCTGGGCCGAGGAAGTAGTTCATGGAACCGGTGTACAGCCCGCTCGACATCCCCAAAGGGTTAGGCGTTCGGAGCTCATAGGCAAAGTCCAGGGTGTCCCAAGACATGTACGGAATTCGGAAATCCGCCACTTTGGTACAAAGTGCTTCTTGCGGAGTCTTCCAAAAAAAACGATAGGTGGGGCCTGTAAAGAGTCCTACGCCGCTGTACACACAGGGAGGCGCCGCGTACACCCAGCTTTGACCGCCCCATAGCTTGGCATGCCCTTCACGCAGATCGGTTACCCCAGCCAGATTGGCGGCGGTATCGCTGAGGATGTAGTTAGAGCCAATACCCGTGATTCGCACTTCGACGATTTCCGATTCGCCGGTTTCCCTGTTTGTGACTGTCAGTTGTCGCCAATTGGCCGGTACCTTGACAGAAACGCCAGTGCCGGGCGCAATCGCTGAGCTGGGCCCGAAATGCACCGGTATCCGAATGCTGAACATGTTTTGTTGCTTGCACTCGTCGGGATAGTCCCTGCAATACCCACTGTCCGGCGTCTTGTTGATGAATACGTTTCGTTGCGGCTGCGCCGGATCCGGCGCGAACGACGCCCGGATCTCCTGGTTAAACGCCTCAGCGGTCGGCACCATCAGCGCCATCATCAGTCCCAACCAACCCGTGGACTTTTTCATAGGTTTCAACCTGCCTTCTGATCAGTGGAGCTGACGTCGGCCAGGGTGTCCGGCGTGCACCGCAGGTCACCGATCATCAACACGTTGTTTTCGCTGCGATGACGACTGGCATCGAGGCGGAACTGGCAGAGCAATTGATTGCCCTGGCGCACTTCCAGCGTCGGCGCACCGGCGTTCATTTCCATGGAGAAGAACCCATCGACTTCAGTCACCCCGCGGCTGGCGTGATTGATCACGTGATGGCCCTTGAGCGGCTGTCCTTGGGAGTCGACCAGCCGCCCTAACACGGTCAGGGTTTTCATCACCCGCACCTTGCGATACTCCACGCCGCCCTTGTTCAGGTGATAACGGGTGCGCGGCGGGTCGATGCTGGCGGCAGGCACGTGATTACCTTCGAAGTCGAAACTCACCGAACTGTTTTGATACGCGGTAATCGGGATGAAGTTTCGCCCAGGTTTCAGGGCTGCGCTGCCACCGCTGAAGTCGTCGGCGCGCAAGGCGATACCGTCGATATCGGACTCCACATCGACGATCAACCCCGCACCCCGCACCTGATGCTCACTGGTCAGGACCATCTGCTGGCCGCCAACGACCAGTGTGCTGTCGAGGTTCAGGCCGCCAGTGAAGTTATCGTTGTAGGACGAGCGCTGAACAAACCCGTCGCCGCTGAGTGCCTCGGTGCGAAAACTGGCCAGGCTGGACAGGCCGACGCCATAGGTGTCAGTGAGTGCGGTGACCGAGACGTTTTGCAGCACATGGTCTTTCAAGTCTTTGCGCCAGCCGAGAGAGGCGTTGTTGTCTCGACCGCCCTCGCGAGCGGTTCGTGAACCGATGCTGCCGGTGAACTGTTGACCCGGTGCGCCCAGTGCCAGGTTGAGACTCAGGTCGACCCCGCGATTGCGCGCATCGCCGCTGCTGTAACTGCCCGGGCGGTCGAACAATGCCAGCCGCCAGTTGGCATCACTGCCGAAGAACACGGTGCGCTGGGTCCAGCCCAGATCCACACCAACGCCTTCGGTATTGCCCTCGCTATGAGAAACCCGGGCATTTACCGAGTTTTTGCTGCTGACCCGATGATTGAGCGCCAGGGATGAGTTGCTGGTCTCGCCGACAAACACATTGCGTTGCCGCACCCGGGTGCCGTCCGACAGGGTGTCGTAGGTATCCGTGGTATCGAGCCAACTGCGGTTGTGGCTGAAGACCACACTGCCGGAGCCGTAGTTATAGAGGCTTTGCAGATCGACGCCGGTGCCGTGGTCTTGCGTCTGGTAGACGTTGGCGTACAGGCTGATGTGATTGGCCAGGGTCCAGTCGATGGACGTGCCGTATTGCAGTTTTTCGCGAATCTGCCGCGCCGACAGCCCGAGAATCACCCGTGGATGCATCAAGTAGTTGAGCGAAGCCCCGGCCGTCGCGCTGCCGCTGGCCTGTTGGTCCCAGTTACTCAGCAGCTTGGTTTCTTGCCCGGCAAACAGGTTGTAGCGCCAGCGCTCATCAAGGTTGCGCCAGTTGTTGGGCTTGTAGACCAGCTCCTGGCTGGTGCTGGTGATTTGGCCGTCTTCGATCAGCCGAACTTCCACTTCGTAGATACCGCCGGGCAGTGGTCGGGTGTCGAGGGTCTGCAGGCCGGCGGGCACCGATTGGGTGTTGATCAGCAAACCGTCGCGCAGGATCTCGACCGAAGCCTGGCGGTTGGCCGTGACGTAGATCGGATACACGCTGGGCATCGGGCTGTTGATTGCCAGGCTGTCGGAGCTGCCAAACATGACGCCGACGGCGGTGTCGGGGCTGGTGCCAAACGTTCGCGGTTGGCGGGTCAGCCCTTCTGAATTGGGGGTGAAATAACCCAGGCGTGCGAAGCTGCCTTGCAATTCGCGCTGGGTGTAAAGCTCATGTACCGCGTGGTAGAGCTGGTCATCCGGACCACCCAGCCGGGCCAGTTGCATGTTGAACGTCTGGCTCCAGCTGCCGAGGCTGCCACTGGCTTCCAGACCAAAGCGTCCGCCCAGGTCCTGGCCCTGACCACCATTGAGGTTGAGCTGATTGCGCAGCATCAGCCCGCTGCTGCCGCCTTCGGGCTGGTCGTAGTAGCGTTTGACTTCAGTGTCGCGCTCAGCGTTTTCGGTGAGGATCGATACCAGCGAGTTTTCCAGGTTGTAGTGCACCGCCAGCATCTGTTCCGGGCATTGTCCGATACAGTCGCCCAGCGCCACGCCGGGCTTGAGGTAACTGGCCCAGGTGTCGCGTTCGGCCGCCGTGAATCGGCTGTCGCTGGTGTCGGTAAATTCGAGCAGGGTGATGCGGTCATCGCGAGACAGCACGACCATCGCCTCCCCCAACGGCTGCTGATCAAGTTCCACGCGAACCGCCAGCGGCACATCAAAAAAATGCTCCTCGAACTCCGCCGGCAGACCTTTGGCCTGGGCCAACAGACTTCGCGGTGTAGAACCGGTGGAAACCGGAGCCGCCGCCGCGCTGGCACAAAACAACAGCGCAAGCGCAGCCGCGATGGGTGTCATCGGGAACATGAACACGTACTCTGATTGCAGACAAATGGAAGTCCGGCGAACCAACTAAGTTGTTGGCTCGTCGGTTGACGCTCTACCGGGAGAAGTTAGAGAACCGGTGGTACGGCATCAAAGATCATTGCCACTTCACCGGTATAGTCGCCCGGTGCAAAAGTGCTGCCCGTGGCGCTGATACGCAATGGGGCGCGATAGTTCACGTTGGATTCATCTTCACCTACAACCATTTGCGGGGTCGTGGTCAGCTCTTTGCCATTGAGTTCAACTTTCAAGTTAATGGTGCTGGCACCGGAGTACAGTACTGGAGCCGTGACAACACTGGCGTGTACCGAGCCATTGTTGTTGCGCATGTCAAAAAATCCGTTGACCTCGTCCATTGCACCGGTAGTTGGGAGGAAATCCATACGCTGATCTTTGTTGACCAGATCCGGATCGACAGGTACCACGTAGAACCCGTTGGTCGGCACGTGGGCAACGAGGTTGATGGAGTGCTTGGCTTCGCCGGCCGCAAACACCATGGAGGAAGTCAGTGCCAGCATCGCCAGAGGAGCTGCAATCGTCATTTTCTTGAACATCAGTCAGTACCTGTCTTTTCAATATAAAGGGTTCATTGAAAGCTCAAACAACGCCAGTCCGGAACCTATCGCAGCGAGGTAGGCTTGAACTTTCAACGCCGGCAAATGATCGGCCAACGCCCCTGGAAAGTAAGCAAGTAACTTCCGATGATCGTGTAGTTAAACGCCTCCATGACCGGAAAGAAAAAAGCACAAAAAAGAAAATTATCGATTTGTAACTGTCGGCAACTACCTACATACAGTTTCGCTTAAAAAACCATACAGACCATTCAACTTAAAACCGGGCACTTGAGGAGGTTTAGAATATATGATCAACAATTAATAGAGTGATAGCTTTAACTTTAAAGTTACTTCCAGGCGCAACGAAAAATACCTGCTTGGTGGTGATTTTTCGTGATGAACCGCCTCGCTCAGCGAACCTCGCCGCTCGTCGGCCGACGCAAACCTCTCTCGAAAAACGTCTTGCCTTCGTCTAAAGATATATCTTAAGTTGTATCTAAACACGACGAGAGAACGCAAAAAATGAGAGACCATCATTCCCACCGCGAACACGGTGACGGCCGCGACGGCTTCGAGAAACGCCCAGGCCGCGAACGCGGCGGCCGTGGCCCACGGGTCTTTGCCCCTGGCGATTTGAAACTGCTGTTACTGGCGCTGATCGCCGAGCAGCCGTGCCACGGCTACGACCTGATCCGCCAGATTGAAGGCATGTTCGACGGTGCCTACAGCCCCAGCCCCGGGGTGATTTACCCAACCCTGACCTTTCTGGAAGAAAGCGAAATGATCGCCGGTGACGCCGAGGGCGGCAAAAAACGCTTCAGCGTGACCGACGCCGGACGTCTATCCCTGAGTGACCAGGCGATTGCCCTGGAAGGTGTGCGGATGCGCATCGATGTCAGCAAACGCTCGCTGCGCGGCCATGATCGCCCGGCCGAAATCCATGAAGCGGTGCATAACCTGCGTCATGCACTGCAAATGCATCACGGGCGCTGGAGTGCGGAAGAAATCATCCGCGTCGCGGCCCTGCTCAACAACACCGCCAAAGCCATCGTCGACGGCCCCGCCGTTCAAGCTGCCCAGGAGAAAGCCGAATGACTACAGTCGATACCCAAACCATTCACCGTGTCATGCACGAAATCAAACGCCGTCGCCTGGAAGTCTTGCGGGTGGTCGACCTGACGCCTCGCATGCGTCGGATTACCTTGGGCGGGCAGGAGCTGGCGGGCTTCGTCAGCCTCGGCACGGACGACCACGTCAAACTGTTGTTCCCGCAGAACGCGGCAGAAACAGCGGCGCTGGAAACCCTGGTCCTCGGTGCCGGTAAAACCGACCAGCCGATGCCGGCGATGCGGGATTACACGCCGCGTCGCTACGACCTGGATTCGCTGGAGCTGGACATCGATTTCGTCCTGCACGGCGACGGCCCTGCCTCGACCTGGGCCGAGCAGGCCGAGCCGGGTCAGTTCCTGCACATCGGCGGGCCACGGGGTTCGATGATCGTGCCGGACATCTTCGACAGCTACCTGTTGATCGGCGACGAAACCGCCCTGCCCGCCATCGCCCGACGCCTGGAAGGCCTGGCGGCCAATCGCCGCGCGCTGGTGATCATCGAAGTGGCGAACGGCGCCGAACAGCAACGCCTGGAAAGCGCCGCGCAGGTCAATGTGATCTGGGTGTTGCGTGACGGCGGCAAGAACAACCTGCTGACTACCGTGAAGCAATTGCAGGTGCCGAGTGGCGATCTATACGCGTGGATAGCGACCGAGACCAAAGTGTCACGGCAGATCCGCCGGGTGCTGCTGGATGAGCACGGGCTGGATGATCAGTTCGTCAAAGCGGTGGGCTACTGGCGGGCGGATGGCACCCTTGATGAATAATCGATAGCGCAAGGCCAATTGGCTTTTGTGGCGAGGGCGCTTGCTCCCGTTGGACTGCGCAGCGGTCCGCTTCTTTTTGGGGTCGCTTCGCGACCCAACGGGAGCAAGCTCCCTCGCCACAGTGGGTGTTCACTTTCGAGTTGCGCACCACCGATCAAGCCCAACCACCACTAACGCAATCGCTACAAACCCCGCCAATATCCCTCCGGCATTGATGAACACCTGTGGATAACCCAGCGTGCCGACATCAACGAACGGATACGGATACGTACTCAGCAGATGCCCGCGCAATAACGTGAAAGCGAAGTACACCAACGGGTAAATCACCCACAAGGCGATGTGCCCCAGGCGCAATGTGCCCTTGGTCACGCACAACCACCAATACGCCAGAAACAGCAGCGGCATGATGTCGTGCAGCAATTCATCGGCGAGCAACTGCCAGCCTTCGGGATGCCAGAGATGGCGCAACAAAAGGCTGTAGGCGATCCCGACCACGGCGATGCTCACCGCAATCCCACTGCTGACCCACGGCTGCAAAAACCAGCGGCGCGCTGCCGACTCACGAGCCGTCAGCTCACAGGTCAGCACAACGGCGACCAAGGTATTGCTCAATACGGTAAAAAAACTGAAGAAACTGATCAGGCCGCCCATCAGGCTGGCGCCGAGGCTCCAGCGTGAGCCGAGAATCAGGTACAGCTGAACACTCAAACCGACCCAGCCCAGCACCGCCGCCACGGCCACACAACGACGCCTCGCGGCAGCTCCCGGCGTCGATAGGCTGAGCATGTTCAGACCGGGCGCTTGGTGCGCATCAACTTCACGTACAGATGTTCAACCTTCTCCCGCGCCCACGGGGTTTTGCGCAGGAAGGTCAGGCTCGATTTGACGCTCGGATCGCTTTTGAAGCAGCGAATGTCGATACGCTCGGCCAGCCCCGACCATTCGTAGTGCTCGACCAGGACGTTGAGGATCTGTTCCAGGGTCACGCCGTGCAGCGGGTTGTTGTTCAGTTCGGTCATGCCGGGCCTTTGCGCGAAGAAAGAATAAAGAAGCCGCGCACCTTAGCCGAGGCCCTCGTTCGGTGGAAGGACTCGATGCGCTGGTCAGTTAACTGTAGGTGAACAATAGCTTTTTGTAGGCGTTCGCGGCGTCGGACAACGTGCCGCTCCTACAGGTGATGGTCTCTAGGACAGCATCGCCACTCAGTAATAACGACGCGGATCGGTATCGATCAGGCTGGCCAGTTTGGTCAGGGCAAAGCGCAATTCGTCATGGCTGGTAGGCGACATCAATACCAGCCTCACACACCGGGTTATGCCAGAGCGTTCGGCCTGGAACTGTGTGCCGCTGAGCACCAACACACCATTGGCCCGGGCCAACATGGTGAACTCATCGCTGGTCCACGGCTCCGGCAGCGTCAACCAGACGTGATAGGAGTACGGCTGGGTCTTGAGCTCGAATTGGGCAAAAATTTCCCGGGCAATGGCTTGCCGCGCGGCCGCTTCGTTGCGCTGGATGCGGATCAGTTTTTTGTCCAGGCCTTCGGTGATCACGTTACTGGCCAGTTGCGCGGTCAGCGGCGACGGCATCCAGACGCTGCTACGCACCATCGAAGTCAGGCGCGACAGCAATTTAGGCGGGCTGTAGAGATAGCCGATTCGCAGCGCCGGCATGATCGACTTCGACAGGCTCGTCAGGTACACCGAACGGTCCTGCGCAAACGCCGACAATGGTTTGATCGAAGGATCAGTGGCGAGAAAGCCATAGATGTCATCGTCGAGGATGATGAAGTCGAATTCTTCGGCCAGCGCCGCGATTTGCGCCCGACGCTCTTGCGACATGATCGCCGCCGTCGGGTTCTGGCAGGTCGCCACGCAGACCAGCATCGCCGGTTTCTCCCGCAGACACAGTTCGCGCAGCGCCTCGGGAATGATCCCTTCATCGTCCATCGGCACGCCACGCAAGCGGCGCTCAAGACCGTGGGCCAGGGAAATAATACCGGGGTAGCAAAGCGCTTCGCAGAGCACCAGGTCACCTGCGTTGGTCAGGGCGCTCATCGCGACCATCAAGCCATGCTGGGCCCTGGCGGTGATCACCACTTGCTGCCACTGCGCATCGGGCAACCAATGCCGCAGAAACTGCGCCCCCGCCTCGCGATGCGCCGGGTGACCGCCATCCGTCGCGTAATCCAGGGCTCGGGCGAAATCGGTGCTCTTGGCCATGCCGATCAGGGCATCACGCAGCCAGTATTCCAGGGTTTCGCTGTAGGGCTTGATGATGGAAAGGTCGAGCAGTTCGGACTGCCCCAGGTTGAGCGCCGTCGGGCCATGACTCACTGGTAATTCGGTCGGTTTCTGGCTCTGCACATAAGTGCCGCGCCCCACTTCGCCCTGCACCAGCCCGCGCCGATGGGCCTCGCTGTAGGCACGACTGATGGTGCCCGGCGTGACATTCAGTGTGGCGGCCAATTCCCTCAGGGTCGGCAGGCGATCGCCCTGGTTCAGCACGCCATTGCTGATGTCGCGAGCCAACGCATCGGCAATCGACAAATACATCGGCTGGCTGAATTCGCTTAGCTGAGGAACCCACATGAATGATCGCTGCCCATCGTAGAAATCAGAAAAATCGGAGCATATCACATCGAAGTTTGATGCCTGACAAACCGGTCAATTCAGCACATTGAGTCGATTGCTACTATCGATAAACCCATGAACATCGGAGAACAAAAAACTCTTAAAAAATAATTTCTTTTAAAATCATATGGATAAAGCCAGATCAAACGTTCAAAGATCGGATTCACCCAATGAGATTCCAGACATATATTGAATCAACTCAATCCATTCAAATACACTCACCACGAATCGAATCAATCGAATCAATCAATCCCCTGATCACTGCGCGACTCTGCCGCGCCAAGTCGAGACATCATGGACACACTCAGAAAGGATCTATCCCTGTCAGCGGTCATTGCAGGTTTTATCGCGGTGATCATTTCCTATGCCGGCCCGCTGATCATCGTGTTTCAGGCAGCCAAGGAAGCACACCTGCCCAGCGACCAGGTGTCCTCGTGGATCTGGGCGATCTCCATCGGCAGCGGCATCACTGGCCTGTTCCTGAGCTGGCGCCTGCGGGTTCCGGTGATCACCGCGTGGTCGACGCCGGGCGCGGCGTTGCTGGTGTCCATGTTGCCCAGCGTCACCCTGCCCCAAGCCATCGGCGCCTATGTGGTAGCAGCGGTAATCATCGCCGTGATCGGTTTATCCGGAGCGTTCGACAAACTGATGAGTCGCCTGCCCAAAGCCATCGCCGCAGCCATGCTCGCCGGTATTTTGTTTCGCTTCGGCGCTGAGCTGTTCACCTCGATCAAGCTGCAACCGGCGCTGGTGCTGTCGATGATCGCGGCGTACCTGATCTGCAAACGCCTCTCGCCGCGCTACGCGATTCTGTCCGTGTTGATTGTCGGCTGCGCCGTGGCCGCCTCGTTCGGTGAACTCAACAGCGGTTCGATCACTATCGCGGTAGCCCACCCGGTCTTCATCGCTCCCGAGTGGAGCTGGCACGCGATCATCAACATTGGCCTGCCGCTAGCGCTGGTGACCCTGACCGGCCAATACGTGCCAGGCATGGCGGTGTTGCGCACTTCGGGCTACAACACCCCGGCGCGCTCGATCATTTCGGTCACCGCGATTGGCTCGATCCTGATGGCGCCGTTTGGCTCCCACGGCTTAAACCTGGCCGCCATTACCGCAGCGATCTGCACCGGCCGCGAAGCCCACGAAGACCGCGATAAACGCTACATCGCAGGGATCGCCTGCGGGGTGTTCTACATTCTGATGGGCACCTTCGGCGCGACCCTGGCCTCGGTGTTTTCCGCGTTGCCTAAAGAACTGATCGCCTCCCTCGCCGGGCTGGCGTTGTTCGGCGCGATCAGTGCCGGGTTGACCGGGGCGATGGCAGACGAGAAGCAGCGTGAAGCGGCGCTGATTACTTTTCTGGTGACCGCTTCGGGCATGAGCTTTCTGGGTTTGGCCGCTGCGTTCTGGGGGTTGATCTTCGGTCTTGTGGCGCATTTTGTGCTGACCTGGACTCGGGAGCGCAACGTCGCTGCGGTGGCTGCGGGCGACTGACGGATATTTGAGCACCGCAATCCCTGTGGGAGCGGGCTTGCTCGCGAAAGCGGAAGGTCAGTCGACATTGATGTTGCCTGACACGACGCCTTCGCGAGCAAGCCCGCTCCCACAGGGTGTGTTTTTTGCCTGTTAAATCCCTGCGGCGAGGGGTCGCACACGACTGTTACAAAATCTGAAATGATCCATGTCAATAAAAGCGCTTTCTCTCTTTGTAACAGATCATTATCCTGCCGCCCTTAAGCTGAAACGCTTCACTGCCCGTTCCATCTCGTTGCTTTCAGTTCACCTCCCAGAAAAAGACCAAGAATTACTTCTCTATGCCTGACTTTCCAACTTCGCGAGACAGCGCTGTCTCCACCCCTGTGGCCAACCGAAAAGCCCTGAACCTGATCGGCGGCCTCAGCGCCTTCGGCCTCGCCACCTGCGTTCACGCGGCCCCGGCCTTTGATAGCGACTCACCGTGGATGCTCGGTGACTGGAACGGCACGCGCAGCGAACTTTCGGAAAAAGGCTATGACTTCAAAGTCGATTACACCGGCGAAATGGGCAGCAACCTGCATGGCGGCTATGACCACGACCGCACCGCCCGCTACAGCGACCAGTTCGGCCTCGGCACGCACCTGGACCTGCAGAAGATCCTCGGTTGGGACGACGCCGAATTTCAACTAACCATCACCGAACGCAACGGCAACAACATCAGCAACGACCGGATCAACGATCCACGGGTCGGCGGCTTCACTTCGGCCCAGGAAGTCTGGGGCCGTGGCCAGACCTGGCGCCTGACGCAGATGTGGTATCAGCAGAAATTCTTCGACCAGAAGCTCGACATCAAGGTCGGCCGCTTTGGCGAAGGCGAAGACTTCAACAGCTTCCCGTGCGACTTCCAGAACCTGGCCTTCTGTGGCTCGCAGGTCGGCAACTGGGTCGGCGGCATCTGGTACAACTGGCCGGTCAGCCAATGGGCAATGCGGGTCAAATATCACCTGACGCCGGAGCTCTACGCGCAAATCGGCGCCTATGAGCAGAACCCCTCGAACCTCGATCGCGGCAATGGCTTCAAGCTCAGCGGCAGCGGCACCCAGGGCGCGATTCTGCCGATTGAACTGGTCTGGTCGCCGAAGCTCAATGGCCTGCCGGGCGAGTACCGCGCCGGTTATTACTACAGCAACGCCAAGGCCACAGACGCCTACAAAGACAGCAATGGCCAGCCCGCAGCGCTGAGCGGCGAAGCGTATCGCAGCGTGTGGCTCGGTGTGCAGCAGCAGATCACCAGCCGCGCCAGCGACAACTCCAGTGGCTTGAGCGTGTTCGCCAACGGCACGATGCACGACAAGAAGACCAACGCCATCGACAACTATGTCCAGGCGGGCGTCGTCTACAAAGGCTTGTTCGATGCGCGCACCAAAGACGACATCGGTTTCGCCCTGGCCCGGGTTCACGTCAACCCGGCCTATCGCAAGAACGCCGAGGCGACCAATCAGGCCCGCGCCGTCTACGACTACGACGATCCATCGTTCCTGCCGCCGCAAGACACCGAATACAGCGCCGAACTCTATTACGGCGTGCACGTCACCAACTGGCTGACCGTGCGCCCGAACCTGCAATACATCCGCCACCCCGGTGGCGTGGACGAGGTCGATGACGCGCTGATTGGCGGGATCAAAATCACCTCATCGTTCTAACCCACACCACACCCCCCTGTGGGAGCGAGCTTGCTCGCGATAGCGGTATGTCAGTCGACATCAATGCTGAATGTTAAGCCGCCATCGCGAGCAAGCTCGCTCCCACAAGGGAATGCTTCAACTAAACACGCTCCAACCAAGTTTCACTTTTGCAACTGAACCAATACCCACGCCTGATCGTCATCTACAGTGAACTAGCGCGGGACTACTTAAACGTCACGGAGAACCACACTATGAGCACTGATGGTGCTTTGAGCCGAAGCCGTCTGCTGCCGAGCCTGCTCGGTATCCTGCTTCTGCTAATGGGCTTGGCCATGCTGGCCGGGGGGATCAAGCTGAGCATGCTCGGCGGCTCGCTGTATTACCTGCTGGCCGGTATCGGCTTCGCGCTGAGCGGCGTGCTGCTGATTGCCGCTCGCCGCGCAGCACTGGGCCTGTACGCAGTGGTGCTGTTCGCCAGTACCGTTTGGGCCCTGTGGGAAGTCGGCCTCGACTGGTGGCAACTGGTGCCGCGCCTGTCGTTGTGGTTCGCGCTGGGCGTAGTTCTCTTGTTGCCGTGGTTCCGCCGACCGTTGCTGCGCGATGGCGCTGCACCGCTGGGTACCGCTGCGCTGAGCGTCGCCGTGATTCTGTCCGGCGCCACCGCCGTTGCCAGTCAATTCACGCATCCGGGTGAAGTCTTCGGCGAGTTGGGCCGCGACACAACCGATATGGCCAGCACCGCCCCGGCCATGCCCGATGGCGACTGGCAGGCCTATGGCCGCACCGAATTCGGTGACCGCTACTCGCCGCTGAAGCAAATCACCCCGGCCAACGTCGGCAAGTTGCAGGAAGCCTGGCGTATCCGCACCGGCGACCTGCCGACCGCCGATGACCCGGTAGAGCTGACCAACGAAAACACGCCGCTGAAGGTCAACGGCATGGTCTATGCCTGCACCGCTCACAGCAAAGTGCTGGCGCTGGACCCGGACACCGGCAAGGAACTCTGGCGCTTCGACCCGCAGATCAAGAGCCCGGTGGGCTTCAAGGGCTTCGCCCACATGACCTGCCGTGGCGTCTCTTACTACGACGAGAACGACTACGCCAAGTCTGCCAATGCCTCGACCGCTGTCATCTCCGAAGCTGGCAAAGCCGTTGCCCAGGCCTGCCCGCGTCGTCTCTACCTGCCAACCGCCGATGCACGCCTGATCGCGATCAACGCCGACACCGGCAAGGTCTGCGAAGGCTTCGGCAATAAAGGCACCGTTGACCTGACTCAGGGTATCGGTCCGTTCACGCCGGGCGGCTACTACGCCACCTCCCCGGCCGCGATTACCCGTGATCTGGTGATCATGGGCGGTCACGTCACCGACAACGAATCGACCAACTAGCCTTCCGGCGTGATCCGCGCCTTTGATGTGCATGACGGTCACCTGGTCTGGAACTGGGACAGCGGCAATCCGGAGGCGACCGAGCCTTTGGCGCCGGGCAAAACCTACACCCGCAACTCGCCGAACATGTGGTCCCTGGCCAGCGTCGACGAAAAACTCGGCATGGTTTACCTGCCACTGGGCAACCAGATGCCTGACCAATGGGGCGGCGACCGCATGCCCGGCGCAGAGAAATTCAGCGCCGGCCTCGTGGCTTTGGACCTCGCCACCGGCAAGGTACGCTGGAACTATCAGTTTACCCACCACGACCTGTGGGACATGGACGTCGGCAGCCAGCCGACCCTGCTTGACCTGAAAACTGCCGACGGCGTGAAGCCGGCGCTGATCGCACCGACCAAACAGGGCAGCCTGTATGTGCTCGACCGTCGCGATGGCACGGCGATTGTGCCGATTCGCGAAATTCCGGTACCGCAAGGCGCAGTACCAGGCGACCGCACCGCACCGACCCAGGCGCGCTCGGACCTGAACCTGCTGGCCCCGGAACTGACCGAAAAAGCCATGTGGGGCGCCAGTCCGTTTGACCAGATGCTGTGCCGCATCCAGTTCAAGGAACTGCGTTACGAAGGCCAGTACACCCCGCCGTCGGTGCAGGGCAGCCTGATCTATCCGGGTAACGTCGGTGTGTTCAACTGGGGCAGCGTCTCGGTCGACCCGGTTCGCCAGATCCTGTTCACCAGCCCGAACTACATGGCGTTCGTTTCGAAACTGATCCCCCGCGCCGAAGTGGCGGCTGACAGCAAGCGCGAAAGCGAAACCGCTGGCATCCAGCCTAATGCTGGCGCGCCGTACGCAGTCACCATGCACCCGCTCATGTCGCCGTTCGGCGTACCGTGCCAGGCCCCGGCCTGGGGCTATGTCACAGGCATCGACCTGACCACCAACAAAGTGGTGTGGAAACGCAAAAACGGCACCAGCCGCGACAGCTCGCCATTGCCTATCGGCCTGCCGATTGGCGTGCCAAGCATGGGCGGCTCGATGGTGACTGCGGGCGGCGTCGGCTTCCTCAGCGGCACGCTGGACCAGTACCTGCGCGCCTATGACGTCAACAGCGGCAAGGAACTGTGGAAGTCGCGCCTGCCGGCCGGCGGCCAAGCGACACCAATGACCTACACCGGCAAGGACGGCAAACAATACGTACTGCTCGTCGTTGGCGGCCACGGCTCGCTGGGCACCAAAATGGGCGACTACGTGATCGCTTACAAACTGTCCGAGTAAGTTTTAGCGGCGGTTAAACGAAAGGCGACTCCTGCGAGGGAGTCGCCTTTTTTTGTGGCCACCGGGTAGGTAAACACTCCCCCGTAGGAGCGAAGCTTGCTCGCGAAGGCGATTTTATATTCAACATCGTAGTCGGCGGGCCCACCGCTTTCGCGAGCAAGGTTTGCTCCTACAGAGGATCTCCGGCGTTCGCAAATGCTGTGTTCACCGAAAATCCCCTGTGGGAGCGGGCTTGCTCGCGAAGGCGATTGAACATTAAACATTGGTGTTGAATGACACGACGCCTTCGCGAGCAAGCCCGCTCCCACATTTTGATCGAGGTCAGTTTGGAGGTTTTTTGATGTGGTCCTACAGATGAGATAGTTTTGGGGAATGTTTCCGACAGGTTTTGACGGTTGTCCGTCGGAAGTGCGGGGGATAGGCTTTTTAAGTCGCTGCAAAAATCAGCGACCGGGCTTGGTCGCCCGGGTTTAGAATGGCGCACTTTTTCGCATGCTTAATGGCGAGCTGTGCGTGGGAGGGCTTCGGCCCTGCCGGGTTTCCATTCCCTGGTCGACCAACCTGCGTACGGTTCGCCACCCTACTGTTTGGTCGCAGTACTGGCGAACTTCATATTCTTGAATGGAGTTTCACCATGTTCAAAGCAACCCCGAATCCCCCTGAAACCGAAAGCACTGCCCTCGACGCAAAAAAACTAAAAGAAGCCGCCGACCGCGCGCTCAATTTCTACCTCAACCCCTCCGCCCTGAAAGCCCCCGCCGCCCGCAAACCCAGCACGATGTTCGCCGTCACGCCAGATACTGCTGACGAAGACCTGTTAGCCCGCGCCTGCGAGTCACTGGCCTCGGCAAGTATCATGGCCAGCAACTTTGCCGGGCATCTGGAAGGCCCGCACCGACACACCGCGATGGGGCTTCAGCAGCTCATCATGCTGGCCGAACTGGCGGTAAACCGGATGCTGGATAACGTCGATATACAAAAACCTTCGCCACACAGCTAACCCCCCTGTGGGAGCGAGCCTGCTCGCAATGACTGCCTGACATCCAACAATGATATCGACTGACATTGCGCCATCGCGAGCAGGCTCACTCCCACAATTTGACCGAGGACATCCGGGAGGGATAGGTCGGCTGTCAGGCCGCCTTCGCGGGCAAGCCTCGCTCCCACAATTGGACTGAGTGCATCCGAAAGATATGGGTCGGCTGTCAGGCCGCCTTCGCAGGCAAGCCAGCTCCCACAATTGGACCCAGTACAACCGGGAGAAATGGGTCGGCTGTCAGGCCGCCTTCGCGGGCAAGCCTCGCTCCCACAATTGGACCCAGTACAACCGGGAGAAATGGGTCGGCTGTCAGGCCGCCTTCGCAGGCAAGCCAGCTCCCACAATTGAACCCAGTACAACCGGGAGAAATGGGTCGGCTGGCAGGCCGCCTTCGCAGGCAAGCCAGCTCCCACAAAATCAAAAGCAGGAGCTGCGTACACCGCCCGCTCCTCACCACTCATTAGGCCGAGCGTTAGCTCGCCTGCTCTTGATCTTGCTCTACCCGCCCCTTCGGGAGGCTGAGTGGAGGTGTTCATCTGGGGGGTGGGCGCGTAGCGCCGTGCGGCGAAGCTGCACACATCGAGAGGAGGTCGAAGCGAAGCCGACCGTAGGCGATGCCCCCAGATGAATACCGGAACGAAGGCACGCCGAGCCTAGGCGAGGGGCCGGACGCCGGGGCGAGCCTTTTTGGGTACTTTTTTGGCGTTTGAAAAAAGTGCCTCGCCGTAAGGGCGAAACCCTAAGTAGCCGCTACCGCAGCAACGGATATGTACTCAACCACCAAGAACATGGTCGGCCCAAAGGCCGCCAAGACCAAAGGCTCAATGCGCAATAACCCGCTGCCGAACCGAAGCACTACTAGGAGAAAGCGCCAAAGCCAATTGCGTCCGATTATGCATATGCGTCAACCGCAAAACCTGCGACACATACAGCTTCACCGTGTTCTCGGTAATCCCCAACTCACAGGCAATCTGATAATTAGTCTGCCCCTTGCCCACCAACCGCGCCACATCCAACTGCCGAGGCGACAACTGATTGAAAATCGCCGGGATCTCCAACCGGTCCGTCTCGCCGACCTCTTCACCCGAAACACCACGAGAAGACGCAGCAGGACTACGCCGCACCTTGTCCAGGTCCTGGTAAAGATCATCAATGGATTCGGAAAGAAACTGCAGCTTCTGATTCAAATGCCCAAGTTGCACACTCTTCTGCCGTTCTTGCAGGACAACTTCCTGGCGCTGCAAACCCTCGAGCAACTCATTCAGATCAATCGGCTTTTGATAGTAATCAGCGATCCCGGCGCGCAACGCCTTGATCACGTCCTGCTTGTCGGCCCGACCGGTCAGCATGATCGCCTCGAACGCCCGCTCCTTGCCGGCCAGCCGCTGCAGTTCCAGCACCAGTTGAATGCCGTCCATGCCCGGCATGTGCAAATCACACAGCACCAGACCGATCTCGGCGTCTTCACTGAAGCGCTCGACCGCCTGCTGACTGGATTCGCACGGAACACAGCGATAACCGCTGCTCTCAAGGAATTCACACAGTTCTTCGACAATCAACGGCTGATCGTCGACCACAAGGACTTTTACCGCAGACGTCACTTTGTTCACGTGCCACTCCATGCCAAGGTCAAGCTGACCATTCCTGTACCGCCAGCCTTTGGCTGTATAACCAGTCATTTGAAAGTAGACGCACTTTCCGACTATGTACATAGGACTAGTGGCGCTTCACGACTAATGGATCCAGCACAGTGCTGCCAGAGCACCCGCGAACACGAACGGCGCAAATGGCGGCTTTTTTGACGCTCCAGGCGCCATATATCGAAGACGTTCTTTAAGTCCTTGACTCATATGCAACCAGACTCTTGGCGCCAGTAGCAACCAAACCACGCTGGTCACGGCGGCGCCAATAAATACGTAGAGGACGAAAATGCCGTCCGTCGCAAGGCCCAGAGCTGTCATAAGTTTCACATCCCCGGCCCCCATCCTGCCCATGACGTAGCCCGGCAAAGTGAATGCCAACGCCAGCAAAAAGGCCCAGCCACCCTGCCGCGCCTCGGCGCCCATCCAAGTGTTGCCGGTCCAAAGCAGGTACACCAGCGCCAGCGCGCCAACCCCCAGGGTCAAGGAATTGGCGATGCGCCGCTCCCGTGCATCCTGCGCAGCGCACAACGCCAGCCATATCAATAGGACAAAACTCTGCATCCGGTAAAAACCGTCCGTTTTTGCTGAATGATTCTATGCTGATACTACGCAGTGCCAGTCAGGGTAGACGCAGTGATGAAAGCAGGCCTCCCTAAATCGCAGAAAGGCGCCGTGGCGATTGAATTCGCCTTGGTGTTCGTGGTTTTTTTTGCCGTGTTTTATGGCCTGGTCAGCTACAGCCTGCCGTTTGTGCTGATGCAGTCGTTCAACGAAGCCACCTCTGAAGCGGTGCGCCGCAGTGTTGCGATAGACCCCACCACGCCCAGCTATGCCACCGTGCTGGTAACTACCGCGAACGCCACGCTGACTCAGCAGTTGTCATGGGTGCCCCCCCCGTTGAACCTGGTGGTCGGTGTCGACACCAGCGCCGTTTACGATCCCACCAAAGGCACCAATGGCACGCTGACCGTCACCGTCAAATACCCCGTGAGCAAGCTCAACCAAGTGATTCCGTTTCTGGTGTTGCCGGGGGTGGGGGCGGTGCCCAATTTGCCGCCCTATCTCACGGCGTCATCGAGCCTTCAATTTTGAATTCGGGGGACAAACTCTTCGGGCGTTTGCTCAAACGCGCGCCAACCGCCGCCACCGACCTGCCCGATCACCTTGGCTCGCCGCCCCTGGGTTTGCATTTGCACCTGGATGCCGACGGCGGCGTCTTGCAAGTCGCCGGCCCACTGCGCAATTTGCTGGCGCAACAACCACCCCATGACCAGCCTCTCCCGCTCCACCGCTATGTGCAGCCCCATAGCACCCTGGCGATAGAGGGCCGACCGGTGGAATGGCAGGGCCAAAGCCTTGACCTCGACTTCCCCGGCCTCGGCGACCAGACACTGCACCTGCGGGGCTGGGTTCAGCCCTTTGGCAATGGCTGGCGGATGCAACTGATAGACATCGCCGACCTGTTGCTCGAGCGCCAGCAATCACGCAGTCGTGAGGCCTGCCAAACGCTCGCCGGGCAGATCAGCGAACAGTTGCGCGCCTGTAGCCTGGCGCGGCTGCCGGTGATCGTCGACGAGCAATTACAGGCCATCGCCCAGCGCTGGCACATCCCCTGTCTCGCCCTGGCGGTGCTCGACGAACAGGCACAGGGCTGGAAAATCCATCGCCAACATCACGCCCACGATGCACCGGCGCTGTGGCATGACGGCCAGTACCTTGGCACGGCCCTCGACAGTTTGAACGGCACCGCGCCGCAACACGTCGGCATTCATCACGGCCTCGACGAACACTCCCGAGTGCAGGCCACGTTCGGCAACAGCGAAGGTTTCGTCGTGCCCTATGCCGATGACCGGGGCGTGGTTGCCTGGTTGCTGTGCGGGTTTTACCCGATCAATGATGGCGCGCCGTACCTGTCCGATCGTGACTGGTTACTGTTGGTCAGTGCGCTGGCAGGTCCGTTGCTCGGTCGCTTGCGTGAACAGCAGCATCACCAGCAACTGGAGCGTCTGGAATCATTGCAAACGCTGCTGGGTACCGGCTGGTGGGAAATCGTCGGCAATGACGTCCATCTGGCGCCATCCCTGGCCGCAGCCTTGCAACTGGACGCTGCGTCACTGACGCGGGAACAGTGGCTGGCGCGGTTTCATCGCGCTGATCGAGATGAATTGCACAGTCGCCTGCAAGCCCTGCAACAGCAGGGCGAAGCCTTGACCTTGTGTGTGCGTTTGCACAGCCCTGATGACTGGAAACATCCCCTGTGGTATCGCCTTCAAGGCCAGGTCACGGGCACCGGCGAGCACCGGCGGCTGGTGGGTTTCATGCTCGATATCAGTGACATCAAGAACCAGCAACAAATCGCCGCTGCCGCTCACGCCCGTCTCGATAACCTGATCGCCAGTTCGCCAGCAGTGATCTATGTGCAGCACTACGTCGAAGGCGCGCTGCAACCGGCATTTTTCAGTGCCAGCCTGCAACCTTTACTGGGCTGGAGTCTGGACGACTGCACCACTACCGCGTTGGTGGAGCGGGTCCATCCCGACGATCGCGACCTGTACTTCGAACGCACCCGACAGCTGCTGCGCGAGGGTTCGGTACGTGCCCGCTACCGACTGCGCGACAGCCGGGGCGATTACCACTGGCTGCTCGACGAAGCAAAACTATTGCGCGATGACCTCGGCCTGCCGGTAGAAGCCGTCGGGCTGTGGCTGGATGTCACCGAGGCGACCCTGGCCGCCGAGCAGGTCAGGCAAAGCGAAGAGCGCTACCGGATTCTGGTGGAAGACTCGCCGGCGATGATCTGCCGTTATCGCCCGGACCTGACCCTGACATTTGGCAATCGGCCGTTGGCGATGTACCTGGAGTGCGCCCCGGAGCAGTTGCCGGGGATTAATCTGGGCGAATGGATGTCCGACGAACAGCGCGAGACGTTCGTGCAGCGGCTGAGTTCGCTGACCCCGGAGCAGCCAGTCAGCACCGCAGAAATCAACCTGCAATTGCCGGGGCGCGAGCACGCCTGGTGGGTCTGGTCGGATCGCGGGGTGTTCGATGAGTTGGGGCAACTGATCGAAGTACAAGCGGTGGGCCGCGACAACACCGAAGTGCGCCGCACGCAGCAGCAACTCACGCAAAGCGCAAAAATGGCCACCCTCGGCGAAATGGCCACCGGCCTGGCCCATGAAATCAACCAGCCGCTGAACGTGATGCGCATGGCCATCGTCAATGTGCTCAAACGCCTGAGTAGTGGCGACGTGCAGATTGATTACCTGACCGACAAGCTCAACCGCATCGACACGCAGGTCCAGCGCGCGGCGCGGGTGGTTGACCATATGCGGGTGTTCGGCCGGCGTTCAGAGGTCGAGCAGCAGCCGTTCAATCCAGCCACGGCCATTGAAGGCACGCTGTCGCTGCTGGCCGAAGGCATGCGCGGTAAAGGCGTGGAACTGCGTGTCAGCGAGACCGGATTCGAGGTCCAGGTGCGTGGCTATGTCGATCAGCTTGAACAAGTGTTGATCAACCTGATGGTCAACGCCCGGGATGCGCTGCTGAGCAAGCGCGACGCCGGCCGTGAGTTCAAACCGTGGATTTCGGTATACGCCGAACGCGACGAATGTTCGGTGCGACTGTGGGTCGAGGACAACGGCGGCGGGATTGACCCGCGCTTGCTGGAGCGGATTTTCGAGCCGTTCTTCACCACCAAACCGGTGGGCGTCGGCACCGGGCTCGGCTTGTCGGTGAGTTACGGCATTGTCGAGAACATGGGCGGACACCTGAGTGTTTCCAACTCGGTGGAAGGCGCACGGTTCTGTATCGAGTTGCCGATTGTGCTCGACGTCTAAATCACCAGATAGGCCACGCCGGTCTGGCCGCAGGTCATGTTGGCGCCGACGTCTACATCCATCAGGTTGATGCCCAGGGCGCTCAGCAGGTTGTTGAGCAGCGGATCCAGCAGCGGGCTCAGCAGGTTGGTGATCACCGGCACCAGTAGCGTGGTGACACCGCTGATGGCGCTGGCAGCAGTGCTAATGATGCTTCCCAGCAGATTGCTACTCACAGGTTGATAGGCATTCACACTGATGCCCGTCAGCGTATTCGAAAGGCTGCCGACGATGTTGTTGGTGGGGGCGGCGGAGATGATGCTCGGCGGCAACTTGAGATTAGCCGGGGTCGCGAAAGGCGTGGTACTGGAGAACACCAGGTCCTGGGTATTTTGCCCGACGCTGGTGTTGACCATGATCCCGATGCCGCCAGCGGCAAACGGCACATGAGTGGACTCGTCACAGGTGCCGCCGATCAATAAAATCTTGTGACAGGTGACGGTGCCGAGATCAATCAACGGCAGCGGCGTGACCGTCGGCTCGGCTGTGGAGGAAAAAGCAGCGACGGGATCGATCTTGCCCACTCTGAGGTCGGCTATCGAGGTGGTGGTGTGTGCGGTCAGGCTTTTGGTGCCCGTGGTACCACCGACCGGGCAACTGTAGGCAGTGACGTAACTATTGGCGCCGCCGGCATCCAGGCTGATATCGATTTCGGGTGATGGCAGGATCAAGGGATCCAGTTGTTGGCACCCGGCGCCGAGCAGGCAAAGGACCGAGTTGAGCGTGGTGACCAGATTCAGGCTCAGCAGCCCGTTAAGTATCGGCGTCAATCCACCGACCAGCCCCAGCACTGCGTTGCTCAGCCCCGTCACGCCGGACAGCACCGGCAAATTCACCGACAACATCGTGCGCACCTGGGCGGTACGCACATAAATCCTGTTCGGCCCCGTCGGGTTGAGCACCGCCAGCGCCGGGTTCCCGATGGCGGAGAACTGCGGTGGCTCAATCACCTTGACCCGCACCGTGAAGTTGGCCAGCCCCAATACGCTGATCGGCAAGGTCGCGGCTACTGCGCTTTTGCTATTGGCCAGTTGCACCACGCCCTGAATCAATTGCAGCAATTGCAGATTGGCATCCAGGCCCGCCGCTGTGGTGCCGGTTTGCAGCTGCAAAATCTGCCCCAGCGTGAGCGGGACACTGTTGTTCGCCGCCAGTTGCAGATTGCCCAGCGCGGTCATTACATCCGCCGTCGCGCCATTGAGCTGGACCACCGTCGCTGCAGCCTGAATCAGTTGAGTCGCGGTGACTTGGGTATTGAGCAACTGAGTGTAATTGCCCGCCGCCACATTGAGGTTGATCGCCAACTGATTCAGGTAGCTGAGCAGGTTGATGTTGGTGTTGAGCAGCCCGGTCCAGCCCAGCGCCGTCACGCTGACGTTGCCGCCCAGCAGCCCGGAAAACAGCGGGTTGAGGATGTTCGACTGGGAGGTGCTGATGCTGACCAGGTTGCTGCGAATGTTCAGTTGCGCAATGGGCGGTTGCGGCTGAGCCGCTACGGCCGAGGCATTGAGCGTGGTGTTGAGGCTGACCGGCGTCCCGGAAAACAGCGCCTGCACGCCGCCGGCAAAACTGGTGGTGACGGTGCGGCTGGCGACTACTTTGATAGCAGCCGATTGCGTGGCATCAACGGTGAACGTGCGCAGCCCGGTGTTGGCGGTGAGTAAGCTGCCGCACGTAGTGACAAGGGTGTCGGTGGCATCGACGGTGTAGCCATTGCGGGTGGCACTTTGGCCGGCGTAACTGGCCGCCGTCAGACCTGGCAGGCAATTGCCACCGCGACTGACGGCCTCAAGGGCGGCGGTGTCCACCACGCGCTGCAACTTGCGCTGTTCCATGTAGAGACGGCCGGTATCGACCACCAGCAACATCAACACAATTGCCAGGCTGAGGGTCGCGGCAGCCATCAACCCGATAGCCCCCCGTTGCCGGGCAGGACTGCGAAACTGCGGCATCGCGCACTCCTTCGCCGGCGCACTACCGAGTGCGGCCTCCAATGGTGAAGTGCAGTGTAGACAAGGGTTGACAAGGCTGCTGGCAACTCGCCAGTTCCGACGACACAAAACCAATGAGGGAGCGGGCTTGCTCGCGAAAGCGGTCTGTCAGTCACATCACTGTTGGATGTGCTGCCGTCTTCGCGAGCAAGCCCGCTCCCACATTTGCTCTTCAGTGAACACAAGATTTGTAGGCGACAAACATCCCCCCTGTGGGAGCGGGCTTGCTCGCGAATGCGGTTTGTCAGTCACATCCATTTTGTATGTGCCGCCATCTTCGCGAGCAGGCTCGCTCCCACAGGGGATGTGCAGGGTTAGAGAGCTGAGTGTTTATCTGGGTGGGTAGTTGGCCAGGATCCGGCCCACTGTTTCGTTCACAGCTTTGCTGCGATCGGCCGGGTTGGGCGTGCTGCTGAGCATTTGCTCGTCGCTGCCACGCCACACCAGTTTGCCGTCCTTGCCATCGAGCAGGTCGATCTGGATGGTTGCCACTTTGTAGGTGATGTTGCGGGTTTCGTTGTACATCGGCGCGGCCCAGTAGCCGTTCCATGGGCTACCCCAACCGCCGCCGTAGTTGGTAGTCACCTGTTGCTGACGGTCTTCGATGATCAGGTAGGCCTGCACGTTCACATCACCTTTGCTGCCCGCGGCGACCGGACGCAAGCCGCGCTGATCCAACTGATCGGCAACGGCCTGGCGAATGCGCTGTTCGGTCAGGTCGCTCTTGATCCGTGGATCATCGGGGCGGTATTGCAGGGCGGGTTCTTTCCAGCTCCAACTGCGATAAGCGGCGAAGTCGCGGCTGGCGTCGAAGTCATGATTGACCTGGTGGGCGGCGCAGGCACTGAGCAACACGGCCATGGCCAGTAATGCGAGGCGGCGGAACATGCGTGTTCTCCGGTTGAAGAGATGAACCTATGGGAATTGTTCTCAACCAGGAGGATACGCCGACATCGCTTTTTCTACAGCTTCCCGTATCGCATCGGCGCGCTGACTTTGATTGCCCTGGTTAGCGGTTTCGGCGCTCGCGCTCCAGACCGGTTGACCGGTGCCAGCGTCGAACAGGTCGACGCGCACCACCACAACCTGTTCCTGGTAAGTGCGAACCACCGGCACGGTTTCGTACATGCCGTAACCACCGCCATATCGGTTGTAGCCGCCATAACCGCCGCCGTAGTAACCGGCGTCGTCCTGAACCTGACGCAAACGGGTTTCCAGGTGCAGGTTGGCGCTGACCAACAAGTCAGGCGGGCGGTTTTCGTGCAACGGGCGCAAGCCGCGCTGGTCGAGGGCGTTGCTGACCGCTTCGGCCACTTGCGCCGAATCCGCCCAGGCCGAGCCCGGTGGCAATTGCCCGTTGAGCCAGGCCCAACTGCGGTAGCGCCCGTAGTCCCGAGGCGGTGCCGGGTAGGCGCTGCGGTCGAAGGTATTCGCCGCTTGTGGCGGCGCCGGCGGCAAGGGATTGGACGTCGCCACATAAGGGTTGCTGCCCTGGCAGGCCGCCAACCCCAGGCACATCAGCAGTAATCCTGAACGCGCTTTCATTTCGTTCTCCGATCAGACCGGCCGACAGATCCAGTGCAAGTAACGCCCAAGCCCGGCAAAGCTTGGGTGACGACGGTGGGCCAGTTCCATTTCCAGCAAGTCCACCAGTTCGGCGCGGGCCTGGAACTCCACCGGCATGTAGTCGTGAAAAACCCGCACCCCGCTCTGGGTTTCGACCTGCCACATACCCTCAAGTTGCGCCGCCAGTTCCCGGGGATCAAGGGGCTGTTGCGGGGTCAGGCTCTGCTTCTCGCCGGCCATGTCGTTCTTGCGCATTTTGCGGAAGTGGCCCTTGAGCAGGTTGCGGTAGATCAACGCATCGCGGTTATAGAACGCCAGGGACAACCAGCCGTCCTTGGTGGTGAGTTGATGCAATACCGGCAGGATCGCGTGGGGTTCGGCCAGCCATTCCAGCACGGCGTGACACAGCACCAGATCGTAGGGTTCGGTGAGTTGACCGAGCAATTCCTGCCATGGCGCTTGAATGAAGGTCGCCGTCTGACCTGCGTCAGCGAAGCGTTGGCGAGCGCCTTCGAGCATCGGTGCGGCCGGTTCGGCGAGGGTGACGTCGTGGCCGCGCTGGGCCAGCCACAACGACATGTGGCCAAGCCCGGCACCGATGTCCAGGACGCGCAGCGGCCGGTCCGGCAGGGTTTCGGCCAGGTCGGCTTGCAGCACCGCCAGACGAATCGCGCCTTTGGCCCCGCCGTAGATTTTTTCGGCAAACCGGGTCGCCAACTGATCGAAATGACGGTCGCTCATCAGCTGAACCGCCGTTCGCTGTCCGCAAGTTTGCTGCGCACTACTTCGTTCATGTCCAATCCCAACTCGCTGCACAGCAATAATAGATAGAGCACGATGTCACCGACTTCCTGCCCGGCGTGGGCGAGTTTGTCTGCCGGCAATTGCCGCGACTGGTCTTCGGTCAGCCACTGGAAGATCTCCACCAGCTCGGACATTTCCACGCTCGCGGCCATGGCCAGGTTTTTCGGGCTGTGAAATTGCCGCCAGTCATTGCGGTCACGGATGGCGTGCAGGCGTTCGGTCAGTTCAACAAGGTTCATCGGGCTCTCCTGAAGGCGTATAGCTTCGGGGGGATGGCGGATGAAGGCAAGCGCCAGAGATTGACGACACTTTCTGGGGGCGCCGAGCTTATGTGGCGAGCGAGCTTGCTCGCGCCGGGCTGCGTAGCGGCCCCTTTTGTGAGTGCTGCGCACTCAAGCGGGAGCAAGCTCCCTCGCCACACAAGCTCACTCCCACCGGGGCAATGCAAACCCTCTATGCTTGTAGGGAACTCGGCGCCGCGATCAATGGCCCAAGGCTCAGGCACGGCAACCCTGCCACCTCTTTCATCAGGACACCCACATGCAGGTAGAAAGTTTTTTCGAATGGCTCGGCCAGGCACTCGGTTCTGTCATCCGTTTTATCGTCGACGGCCTCAGTGGCCTGTTCAATATCCTGAGCCATGCGGGCGGCAATTTTGTCGAAGGACTGTCCCGGGCGCTGGGCATGGACACGTCGATCATCAGCATCATCGCGCTAATCATCGGGTTGATGCTGTTGTGGTCGGCGATTCGGGCGTTCATGAATGCGTCGATCATCGCCGGGATTATCTGGTTGCTGCTGGGGCTTTGGTTGTTGAGCTGGATTATTCATTAAGACAGCCCATAACCCTGTGGGAGCGGGCTTGCTCGCGAAAGCGGTGTGTCAGGCGACGTAAATGTTGAATGTCAGTCCGTCTTCGCGAGCAAGCCCGCTCCCATATTGGATCGCAGCACATTCAGATGTACCGCTACAATGCCCGCTCCCCAAGGAGCCCGCATGTCCAACCTGATCGCCGACTGGCGCGACCGCCCGACCCATCGCAAGGTCTGGGCACTCGCCGCGCCCATGATCCTATCGAACATTTCCGTACCGCTGGTGGCGCTGGTCGACAGTACCATCATCGGGCACTTGCCCCACGCCCATCAGTTGGGTGCCGTCGCCGTGGGCGCCAGCCTGTACACCTTTCTGGCCTGGGGCATGGGTTTCCTGCGCATGGGCACGACCGGTTTCGCCGCCCAAGCGACCGGCCGTGGGGATGGCGCGGCGTTGCGGCAGATTTTGTTGCAGGGGCTGTTGTTGGCGATGGGGTTGTCGATTGTGCTGGGGGCGGCGGGGGTTCCGTTGAGCGGCGTGGCGCTGCACTTCATGCAACCCTCGGTAGAACTGGATCAACTGACCCGCGAATTTTTCCACACCCGACTGTTCGGCCTGCCCGCGGCGCTGGCCAGTTATGCGCTGGTGGGCTGGTTCCTCGGTACCCAGAACGCCCGGGCACCGCTGGCGATTCTGCTGAGCACCAACCTGGTGAACATCGCGCTGAACCTGTGGTTCGTCCTCGGACTCGATTGGGGCGTGGTCGGCGCGGCCCGAGCGTCGGTGATCGCCGAATGGACCGGCGCCCTGATCGGCCTGTTCATGACCCGCAAAGCCCTGCGCGCCTATCCGGGCCACATCGCCTGGGCCGCCCTCGCGCTATGGCAGAGCTGGCGCCCGCTGCTGGCGGTCAACCGCGATATTTTCATCCGTAGCCTGGCGCTGCAATCGGTGTTTTTCCTGATTACCGTGCAAGGTGCGCGGCTGGGTGATGCCACGGTCGCCGCCAATGCGCTGCTGCTCAATGGTTTGCTGCTGACCGCCCACGCCCTCGATGGCCTCGCCCATGCGGTGGAAGCCCTGTGCGGCCACGCCATCGGCGCTGGCGATCGACAATCTCTGCGCCGTTCATTGGTGGTAGCCACCGGTTGGTCGTTGTTGGCAAGTCTGGGCTTTGCCGCACTGTTTCTGTTTGCCGGGCATTTGTTCATCGAGATGCAGACCAACATCCAGAGCGTGCGTGACACCGCATTCATCTACCTGCCCTACCTCGCCGCCCTGCCGCTGCTCGCGGTCTGGAGCTACTTGCTGGACGGGCTGTTTATCGGCGCCACCCGGGCCCGGGAAATGCGCAATGGCATGTTGTTGACGGTGCTGCTGTTGCTGCCGTTCGCCTGGGCGCTACAAGGTCTGGGCAACCACGGGCTGTGGATAACATTCCTGTTGTTTATGGTACTGCGCAGCCTGACCCTCGGCGCCTTTGCCTGGTACTTGCGCAAGAACGACGGCTGGTTTGCCGGTCGCGCTCACTGAGTTGGCGTGGCATTGACGAAGGACGTCACCTCATCGAGCACAGGCGCCAATCGGCGCATAGGCCGGGACAGCGTCGCCACCAGCGTGGCGTGGCTGGTGCGCGAATAGTACAGGTCCTGAACCGGCACCCCGGCGGCGCGCAGTTTGCTCGCCAGACCGCCAGTGTTGCGGGTTGGGTTGACCACGTCATCGTCCCTCGACGCCATCAACAAGGCTGGCGGCGCGCCGCGACTGACGTGATTGATCGGTTGGGATTGTGGCGGTGAGTCCGGCCAGAAAAACACCGGGCGCACCTCGGGATTCTTGATCGGCAGGAAGTCATACGGCCCGGCGAGACCGATCCAGCCACTCAGATCATGTGGCGACATCCCCACGGCCCCCAGCAATTGCGGCTCCAGCGCCAACATCGCGACGTTGTAGGCCCCGGAACTGTGGCCCATCAGGTACAACCGTTTAGGGTCACCGGAAAACTGGCGAATGTGTTCGTGCGTCCAGGCCACAGCCTTGGCGCCATCCTCAAGGAATGACGGATAGCGCACCTGCGGATACAACCGATAGTCCGCCAGCACCGCGACAATCCCACGGGACGCCAGCGCTTCGCCGACAAAGCTGTAATCGCTGCGAGAGCCGCTGTTCCAACTGCCACCATAGAAAAACACCACCACCGGAGCGTTTTCCACCGCGTGCCGGGGCACATACACATCGAGCTTCTGCCGTGCATCACTTCCATAAGCAATGCCTTCGGTCTTGTCGAAGGTGCCGTCGGGGGTCAACGCGTTGAGCATTTTCAGTGGCGAGCACGCGGTCATCACAGCCAGTAAAAAGCCGCCGATCAACACCTTGAACAGTCGCAGGGTTGTGCTCGCCATATTGGTGAAACCTCGTGTTCAGGGTTGATCGCTCTGCCACCGGTTGCGCAGGTTATCGAGCCGCTCCTGCTGGGTCAGCCCCGGCAAAGGTTGGGCAGGCAAAGCACCGGGGTACTGCAAGCGTAGCCATAACCAGCCATCCAGAACCGGGCGTTCGCTGAAACCCAGCGCCAAGCCCTCCTGCACATGGGACCACAGGCGGTTGTATTCGGTGCCGGTGGATCGGCTCCAGTACCAGGCATGTTGTTCCAGCAGGCAGGTTTGCAGTTTTTCCCGCTGACGAGGGCTGAGGGTTTCTTCGACCGCCAACGGGCGGACCGCCAGCCCCGGATTGAGCAACTGCTGCCAGCCCTGACTGCCAATCGCCCGGTCGGCCCAGGTTCCGCCGAACCAGCGTAACTGAGCGATGGGCCCGAGCCAGCGGCTCAGTTCCTCGGCATCACAGGCATCGAAAAAGTAGCTGGCGCAGTGCGGGTTGTAATAACTCAGTAGCGCCCGGTGATGCAGGCCGAGCGTGACCGTGAGCATGCGACGTAAATGCGCCAGCAACGGCGCTGCCGACGCCTCACTGACCACCAGTAAACCTTGCCAGGTATGCGGCTCGCTGTAGCAAAGTTCGATCAACGCCGGGCAGTCCTGCAACTCGACCAGGGCGGGGCCTTGCTCGCGCAACGGGTGCAACTCCGTCCCTTCGAACAACCAGAACCGGCGAACATCGGCAAACCGCTGCTGCAAGGTCGCCGCCGCCCTAGGTGCACCCGGCACATCCAGCAACAGCCATTGTGAGGTCGGATCAGGCGCCTGAACGTCGCTCATGCTGCACCGCTCTGACCCAATAGCGTCGCCGCCCGGCAGGTGCAAATCGTCTCCCGACAATGACTGAAACTTCCGCCACCGGGCAGCAGGCACAGCAACACCAACGGCTCACTGGATTGCAGCAAGGCCAGCAAACCGTCCATCGCCGGCGGCACGTGAGTGGGATGCGGTTGCGGCATTTCAACCACATCGACAGCCGATTGGTTCCGAAGCAGACCGGTGATCAGCGGTTGATCCGGATCGCCCTCGATGAAACTGACCACCACCTCGGCCCCCGCCCGCCATTGCGAAACGGCCGCGCCTTTCAGCTCAGGGGCCAATGGTAGCCAACAGTGTCCAGGCTTCGCCCCTTCGCCCTGATAGAGCCAGTCGAACTGCACCGCAACCGGGCGGGACGGATCGGGTTGTGCCTGTGCAACTTCAACCACCCAGGCCCGTTGCAAACTGAGCATCTTCGGTTTCACCACCGCTGGGCTCGCCACCCACGGCGCCTCCCACGGCACGGCGCGGATCGTGTTGGAATAGGGCAACAACGGATCCTGGCAGCCCTGGTGCTCGACCCGGATCAACCGCCACAGATGATTCCACTCGCGGACCGGATGACCGGACAGCGGCATCAACTGACCACTGCGCAACGTCGTCAGGTCCGTGCGGCCCCTGGCGACTGGCGCCGTCTGCGCGCTGACCTGAACCTCGAACCGACACAACGCTGGCGGCCCGCTGTCGTCCTGAAACACCAGCGTTTGCGCGCGGCACGATGGCCCCTGACCGTCACCGACGATCAAGCAGTGCCCACGACTGGAGTGCTCGAAATGGTAATGAAGACGCTCTTCGGCGCACAGACGCTGGAAAAATTGCAGGTCCGATTCGCTGTACTGCGTGCAGAAATCACGCGGTGGATATTCACCACTCAACGCCAGACGCCAGTCCTTACCGGCAATGCCGTGTTCCTTGAGTACCTGGCCGAGAATCTGCGGCACCGACTGCCCGCTGAAAATGCGTTGGCTGAAGCGCTGGGCCAGGCACGCCAGTTTCGGCCCAAGACGCACACGACAAAGCCGGGATGAGCTGCCGTGCTCACGTTGGACGAGTTCATGCAATTGCCCGTGGATACCGTTACCAGCAGCTTCAAACTGCAAGAACGCCGCACGATAAAGCAGGCTAGCAAGGTCCAGCGTCGGATCATTGATCAGCAGGTCCACGTCGAACACAAACGGTTCGCTGATGGCTTCATTACCGGTAAAGGCCAGGACCTCAAAGGCGTCGGGCAGGCCCGCTACGTCCAGACGAAATGACGGCTCGTTGACTGGATCGAACATCGGCGATTCTCTACAGGAGGGGCGGCCGGGGATTCTCGCTGAGAGACATGGCCGAGTAGAGTGCCGAAGTACAACTTAGGAAATGACCTACGAGAAAAGAAGACCACATCACTTTAATAGCCGTGATGTCAGTCATTTCAGATAAAAAAAGAGAGGTGTCGCACCAGGTCATCTGAAACTTCCGCGAGGGTGCGGAACATTTTCAGACAACCTGATGGGAGCAGTGCCTTACCTCAAGAAGACAGGTAAGACGAACGGGTCAGACCCAGGCGCAACGCGTCGAGGAACTGGGTACGCTCGGCGGCAGTGATGCGCGCACTCGCGCACTTGTCGCGGTAGTGGGTCATCAGTTCTTCCGGCGACAAGTGCACGTAGCGCAGCATGTCTTCGATGGTGTCGTGGGTTTCGATACCGGCGTGGTACACGGTGCCGTCAGCGTTCTGGTAGATGTTCACCGAATCGGTGTCACCGAACAGGTTGTGCATGTCGCCGAGAATTTCCTGGTAAGCGCCGACCAGGAAGATCCCCAGCAGGTAGTCTTCACCGTCATTCAACCCGTGTACCGGCAGACTGGTTTCGATGCTCTGCTCGTCGACGTATTGCTTGACCTTGCCGTCGGAGTCGCAGGTCAGGTCTTGCAGCACCGCACGGCGCATCGGCTCTTCGTCGAGACGGTGCAGCGGCAGGATCGGCAGTACCTGGCCGATGGCCCAAGTGTCCGGCAGGCTCTGGAACACCGAGAAGTTGCAGATGTACTTGTCGGCGAGCTTGTCGTTGAGTTCGTCGAGCACCTGGCGGTGGGAACGCTGACGGGCTTTCAACGAGTTGTGCAGGCGACGGCAGACGGCGAAGTAGCATTGCTCGGCCAGGGCTTTTTCTGCCAGGGTCAGCTTGCCATCGGCGTATTGGCTAGCGATGTCGCTCATGTAGTGCGTGGCGCGCCAGTAGGTCTCGGTGACCATCTCTATGTCGGTCGGGCCCAGCAGGTCAACCAGCCACTGCACGGTTTCCGGCAGTTCTTCCTTGTTGTCGATCTGCGGCACGTCGTCGTTATGCTTTTCGACGTCGGTCACCTGCACCACGAGCATCGCGTGGTGAGCGGTCAGGGAGCGGCCGCTCTCGGAGAAGATGTTCGGGTGCGGCAGGTTCTGCGCGTCGCAGAATTCCTTGAGCATCCCGACCACGACACCGGCGTAATCGTCCATGTCGTAGTTGATCGAACTGGCGTTACGCGAGTGCGTACCGTCGTAGTCCACGCCCAAACCGCCGCCGACGTCGATGTGATCCACCGGCAGGCCGAGGTTGCGCAGTTCGCCGTAGTAACGAATCGCTTCCTTGAAGCCATGCTGGTAGTCCGCCAGGTTGGCGATCTGCGAACCCATGTGGAAGTGCAGCAGGCGAATGCCTTGATCCAGGCCCGCTGCGCGGAAACGCTCGACCACCGACAGCAGTTGCGCCGCCGACAGACCGAACTTGGATTTTTCGCCACCGGTGTCAGCCCACTTGCTTGAGGCCAGGGACGACAGACGCACGCGCAGGCCGACTTGTGGCTTGACCTTCAGCGAGGCCGCTTCTTCGATCACCAGGCCAACTTCGGATTCTTTCTCGATCACGATGAACACGTTGTGACCGAGCTTCTGGCCCATCAGCGCCAGACGGATGAACTCGCGGTCCTTGTAACCGTTGCAGACGATGGTGCCGCCCTTCGGTGCCAGGGCCAAAACGGCGAGCAGCTCAGGCTTGGAGCCGGCTTCCAGGCCGATGGACACGTCCTGGGTGGCGATGATGTTCTCGATCACCGCTTCTTGCTGGTTAACCTTGATCGGGTACAGCGCGGTGTACTTGCTCTGGTATTCCAGGCGTTCAATGTTGGCATCGAAGGCGCCGGTCAACTGACGCACGCGGTCTTGCAGGATATCGGGGAACCGCACCAGCAATGGCAAGGACAAACCGCTTTTGCGCAGTTGGTCGACTTGCTCGAACAGGTCGATAGGCGAACTGGTCGGACCGTTCGGACGAACTTCGACGCGACCGGCGTCATTGATCGCGAAATATCCGGCCCCCCAATGGCG
>Ga0105856_1000071_pt1 | contig 52323 bp, 41 predicted proteins | sample OrgsoiDNA_201060_FD_89681 | JGI IMG/M metagenome (GOLD analysis project Ga0105856, IMG submission 89681) | Permafrost soil microbial communities from the Arctic, to analyse light accelerated degradation of dissolved organic matter (DOM) -... | ecosystem: Environmental > Terrestrial > Soil >...
CCCCGTTCGGGTTAGAGTGGACTGGAGCTTTTCCTTATATGTCATTTGATTCTCTCGGCTTAAGTGCCGAAATTTTGCGTGCTGTTGAAGAACAGGGCTATCGTGAGCCTACGCCTATTCAGAGCCAGGCTATCCCTGTTGTTCTGCAAGGCCGTGACTTGATGGCGAGTGCGCAGACCGGTACCGGTAAAACCGCTGGTTTTACCCTGCCGCTGCTTAACATGCTCAGTCATTCCAACGCGCAATTCAAAGGACGTCGCCCTGTTCGTGCGCTGATCCTGACCCCGACCCGTGAACTGGCGGCGCAGATTGGCGAAAACGTACAGTCTTACAGCAAATACCTGACTCTGCGTTCGCTGGTCGTATTTGGTGGCGTAAGCATTAACCCGCAGATGATGAAATTACGCGCAGGCGTAGATGTGCTGATCGCGACCCCAGGTCGCCTTCTGGACTTAGAACATCAGAACGCGGTGGATTTATCCAAAGTTGAAATTCTGGTGCTGGACGAAGCAGACCGCATGCTGGACATGGGGTTCATCCATGACATCCGTCGCGTTCTGGCGAAACTCCCAGCCAAGCGCCAGAACCTGCTGTTCTCTGCCACCTTCTCTGATGAAATTAAAGGTCTGGCCAGCAAATTGCTGACTAACCCGGCTTCTGTTGAAGTGGCGCGTCGTAACACGGCGTCAGAGCAGATCGAACAAAGCGTGCATTTCGTTGATAAGAAACGCAAAAGAGAACTCCTTTCTCAGATGATTGGCGAAGGCGACTGGAAACAGGTGCTGGTCTTTACCCGTACTAAACACGGTGCTAACCATCTGGCAGAACAGCTGAATAAGGATGGCATCACCGCCTCCGCGATTCACGGTAACAAAAGTCAGGGTGCACGTACCCGCGCACTGGCCGACTTCAAAGACGGCGGCGTTCGCGTGCTGGTAGCAACAGATATCGCGGCGCGTGGTCTGGATATCGACCAGTTGCCACACGTTGTGAACTACGAGTTGCCGAACGTGCCTGAAGATTACGTTCACCGTATCGGCCGTACAGGCCGTGCGGAATCCACCGGTGAAGCGATTTCTCTGGTGTGTGTTGATGAACATAAACTGCTGCGTGATATCGAGCGTTTGCTCAAGCGTGAAGTACCACGTATCGCGCTGCCAGGTTACGAGCCAGATCCCACTATCAAAGCTGAGCCGATCATCAATGGTCGCCAGGGCAGCGGTGGCGGCGGTCGTGGTGCTCCTCGTCAGGGTGGCGGTCAGCGCTCTGGCTCAGGTGCTCCGCGCTCAAGCGCACCACGTTCAAGCGCCCCACGTTCTGCAGGCAGTGGTCAGCGCAGTGGTAACGGCAGCGGTGAAAACCGGGGTTCAGGCGAAGGCCGTCCGGCAGCTCGTCCTGCCCGCGCAGCCAATGCCGGTCAGCGTCGCTCAGGTCCTCCGGGTGGCAGCCGTAACTCGTAAGCCTTCAGGCGGCAATCTGCCGTTCTGATCCCTTTCTTCGTTAATAAGAAAGCAAACCGCCTCATTGCAGGCGGTTTTTTTATGTCTAATGTCTTGATGAAATTTTACAACCAGATACGGTAAGCACAGCGGCGTGCGCCCTGCAAAATATGCTCGGTACGCTCGACGTTAGCTTCCAGTGTGGCGCTGAACACCTCGCGTTCGGCGCGGCAAAACCCCTGACAAGTGGCGGCGGCAGCACAAATCGGGCAATGATTTTCCACCAGCAGAAAACTGCCGTCCTCTTCCTCCTGCCAATCGGCCATGTAGCCTTCACGGGTACGGATCGCCGTCAGACGCGCCAAGCGTTCCTGCAACGTAACGGCACCCGTCATCGCTTGCTGATAGGCGTCGCGGGTCTGCGCTTCGCGACTAGAAATCAATTTATCCAGCGCCTTTTCCCCTAACGATGAGCGGATGAGCGTCAGAAGTTGTACGGTCAGATCGGCATGAGCATCAGGAAAACGCGCATGCCCCTGAGCCGTAAGCTGCCAGAACTGCGCCGGGCGGCCGACGCCTTGTGAAACGGACTTCGCCTCAACCAGCCCCTCTTTTGACAGTTTGACGAATTGCTGGCGTGCAGCCTCACCGGTCGTGCCAAGAATGTTACCGGCGTCACTGGCCTGCAATTCTCCCCGGGTTTTAAGCAACAGCAGTAGACGCTCTGCTACGCTTTGTTTAACTTCTCCGGTATTTTCCAAGTCAATGCTTGACATATCACCTCGGTCAGCTCTAAATTACGGAACGATTTATTATTCCAAGTTATTTCTTGTTTAATATTACCACAACTCAGACGTACTTCAATAAGGTGCGCTGGAACAAGCCAAAGGGACGCAGAGATGTCAGAAAACGAAAGCGGTTGGGGCGGTCTATTCAGCGCAGAAAACCGGGGCAGTGCAGTTGCACTTAGCGCGGGTGTGGCGCTTTATGCGACCAACAGCTATATCGTCATCACCATTTTGCCCTCGGTAGTGCAGGATATTGGCGGCCTTGCGTGGTACGCCTGGAATATGACGCTGTTTGTCGTCAGCTCGATTCTCGGTTCAGCGCTGTCCGCACGCCTGATGCGAAAAGCCGGGCCGCGCGGCAGCTATCTGACAGCCACCGGCATTTTCATGGCGGGTGCTGCACTCTGTGCCGCTGCGCCGAGTATGCAGATTCTGCTGCTGGGAAGGGCTATTCAGGGGTTAGGTGGCGGTTTTCTGTTTGCACTCTCCTACGCGATGATCAATCTGGTGTTCAAAGAGTCTCTGTGGCCGCGCGCCATGGCACTCATCTCGGCGATGTGGGGTATTGCGACCCTGATTGGCCCGGCAATTGGCGGTATCTTTGCTGAACTGCACGCCTGGCGTTACGCTTTCGGCCTGCTGGTGCCGGTAACATTACTGTTCGGTGTGCTGGTCTGGCGCACATTACCGGCACAGCAGGCTAAACCACAGGCGGCAGAACCACTGCCGTTCATTCAGCTGGCCTTACTCACCGGTTCGGTGCTGGTGGTATCAGCCGGAAGTTTATCGTCCCACGGCTGGGTGAATCTTGGCGGTATTGTCGTGGCCCTGCTCATGGTTATGCTGCTGCGCCAACGGGAGTTTAGCTCGACAGTGCGCCTGCTGCCGCGCAATTCGTTATCCCTCTCTTCTCCGCTGTGCTGGTTGTATATGACGATGGCGCTGCTGATGATTGGCTTAGGGTGTGAAATCTACGTGCCGTATATGCTGCAACATCTGCATGGCCAGACACCGCTGGCTGCCGGATACATCACCGCTGCTGCCGCCGCTGGCTGGACGTTGAGCGAGATGACCAGCGCAGGCTGGACCGGGCGGCGCGCCAATCAGGCGATTGTCTCCGGCCCGGTAATTCTGGCAGTGGGGCTGCTGTTAATGCTGATTTCTATTCCCGTGGTATTCGGCCCGCCTTGGTTCAATCTGAGCGGTATTGTTCTGGGGCTGACGCTGGCGGGTTTTGGTATCGGGCTTGGCTGGCCGCATCTGCTGACCCGCGTCTTGCAGCAGGCCGACGAGCAGGAAAAAGAGACCGCCGGTGCGTCTATTACGCTGGTGCAATCTTTTGCAGCAGCACTCGGTGCTGCGCTGGCGGGCACCATCGCCAATCTGGCGGGCGTGAATGGTGGGGGAGCCGATGCTGCCAGCAACGCCGCCTTCTGGTTATTCCTGGCCTTCATCATTCCATCAGCACTGGGTATTTTTACTGCCTGGCGATCGGTGAGCAAACGCCGCATTTCTCATCCTGAACGGATGGCGTGCAGTAAAGGATAACAACGCAGGTCTGGCAATCGCATGGCGTTAACCCGTATCATTGCCCGTCATTTTTTAATGGGTTGAATTTCATGCGTGTATTACTGGCTCCGATGGAAGGCGTACTGGATCCTTTGGTCAGGGAACTTCTGACCGAAGTGAATGATTACGACTTATGCATCACTGAGTTTTTGCGTGTGGTCAATCAACTGCTGCCCGTCAAATCCTTCTATCGTTTGTGTCCTGAATTGCTAAATCAGAGCCGCACGCCCTCGGGTACGCGGGTGAGAGTGCAGTTGCTTGGCCAATATCCGCAGTGGCTGGCGGAAAATGCCGCGCTGGCCGTGGAGCTGGGTTCCTATGGCGTTGATCTCAACTGTGGTTGCCCGTCCAAAACGGTCAACGGCAGCGGCGGCGGGGCGACACTGCTCAAAGACCCTGAGCTGATTTATCAGGGGGCGAAAGCCATGCGCGAAGCCGTTCCCACTCATCTGCCGGTCACGGTAAAAGTGCGGCTGGGTTGGGATTCACTGGCGAAAAGTTTTGAAATTGCCGACGCCGTCCAGCAGGCCGGTGCCACTGAGTTAACGGTGCACGGGCGTACCAAAGAGGACGGTTATAAAGCTGAACGGATTAACTGGCAGGCCATTGGGGAAATCCGCCAGCGCCTGACTATCCCGGTGATCGCCAATGGTGAGATTTGGGACTACGCCAGCGCTCAGGCGTGCATGCAGGTCACGGGGTGTGACTCAGTCATGATTGGGCGCGGTGCGCTGAATATCCCCAACCTCAGCCGGGTGGTGAAATACAACGAGCCACGCATGCCGTGGCCGGATGTGATGACCTTACTGAAGAAATATACCCATTTGGAAAAGCAGGGCGACACCGGCTTGTATCACGTCGCCCGTATAAAGCAGTGGCTGGGATATTTACGTAAAGAGTATGCCGAAGCCACGGAGTTATTTAGTGAAGTACGCGTGTTGAAAACATCGAAAGAGATCGCTGAACGCATTAACCGCTGATCGTTTTCCTGATTTCTCCACACGCTGCTTCGTGCACAAAAGCAAAATGGAGAAACATCATGGATAACAAAGACAACGGTCTGACTCACATTGCCTTTTCTGTTAAAGATCTCGATGCCAGCCTGGCGTTCTATGAAAAATTTGCCGACATGAAAGTGATCCACCGGCGCGGAGAGCCAGGCACTGATGCCAGACCGGTGGCCTGGATAAGCGACATGACCCGTAATTTCGCTATCGTACTGGTAGAGAATCCAGACTCTGCAGATACCAAACTGGGCCCTTTCGGGCACCTCGGCGTTGCGTGTAAATCAAAAGCGGAAATGGATGCCAAACTGGCTCTCGCCCGCGCTGACGGCGTGCTGCGTAAAGAGCCTACAGATAGCGGCCCGCCGGTAGGCTATTGGGCATTCCTTGATGATCCTGACGGTAATACGCTCGAACTCTCTTACGGGCAGGAGATCAGTTATTTGATTGAAAATAATTGATAACTGCGCCTGCTTAATCTTATTTGTATTTGTCCCTTATCCGCCCAAGCTTCATCGTCACCTGCTTGGGCATTTTATCCAGATTATCCTCTCGCAGTCCCATTACCACGTTATAACCCATTCGCAGCGACCGATCGCCCAGACGCGGGAGAGGGGCCAGTTTAATGGGGATAGTCAGTTTCAGGCTGGCATCGTAGTCGCAGCCCAGATAGACACGCAGCAGGGTGAACACGTCATCACGCAGCTCGCCGCCGGGCAACCAGCCTTTGGCCTCGATCGGATCTTCGGTAAACATCTCCACGCCAATGCAGTAGTTCGCATCCTCCGTATGACTGCCGAGGACCAGATGCTCGCCCAGTCTTTGTTGCTCTGAAAACGAAAATCTCGCCCGTTTTCCTGCCAGCATCCGGGTTACCTGGTGAGGTTTGATGGTCACCTGCGTATTCGGTGCCTGCGTCTTGATCACGCTGGCAATCCCCTCGGCGGTGCGGGTGGTGCGGACTAACGGTTGCAGCAGAGCGAGCAGCCGTGACGCGGGGACGTTGCCGCTGTCGGTGATGCCGGTCAGCGCCATCAGGCTGCGCGAGGTTTTATCGATGCCGCCCGCTTCGAAGGTGGCGGGATAGCTGTATTTACGCCAGATGCGGTAGAACTGGGTCATCATCCGGTGGTTGAAAATGTCTAAAAAGGCTTCCAGACCTTCATGACCTTCGCGCCGTTGGGTGATGTCATCGACGTAGCTGCTCGGCATCGGGGAATCGACGCCGTACAGCCCCATAAAGGTGGTACGCACGGTGGGTGGTTTATCCGGGTGGTTCGGGTCCGTCTGCACCGCTTTAAGTTCGCTGACCGGAAAACCCATGCCCGGATGCGGGCGAAAGCGCACCGGGTCATCTTTGGGCGAAAAGGTGCTGCCGAGCGGCGGTTTGCCTGACATCTGTTGTTCGAGCAGCTGGCAGAACCGGTAGAAGTTGAAGGCGTGCGCGCGGTCATCGCCGTCGTTGTCTCGCCAGAATGCCGGTACATTACTGTCTGGGTTATCGTGGTTATCCCGGCTCATCAGAACAGTACCCGCGTTAAGCGCCGTTCTGGCCATGACCACTGCGTGCCGGACGGGCTGAGTGTGACCGTTAGCTGGATAAACCGGCGGATATCGGCGTACTGGGTATAAAACTGCTCCAGGATTTCGCTAAACAGCAGGGCGTCGCCCTGGCTGAAGAACTGCGTTTCATCCAACGTCACGCGGATAGCCACCCCGTGCCAGCCTTCGGCGGGGTAGCGGGACGGCTTGTAGTCAACGTGCGTAATACCGGCAATGCGGCGGGCGTTGTTCGGGTCGCTCGTCCAGTCGAGCAGTCCAAGTGCGTGGCGCAGGGTGTCGATTTCCATCAGACCGGCGATGGCCTGCGGGTGCAGCAGTGACATCACCTGCCACTGGTAAAGCTCGGCGGTAGGTGGGTAGTACGGCATGGACGGTCTGGTGCGGGTGGCGCACTTTAGCTCGAGGTTACCGAGAGCCATCTCGCCGTCAAATACCGTGTCCTGCAGCGCCATGCGCGGGTACGCGCCGTTGGTGCAGGTCATGTTCAGGCGCATTTTCAGGCCGTTTTGTGCGCCGTGGGTGCGGCCCCCGAGCATTAAAATCGTCTCGTTCAGCCCTGACGGACCGCGAACCATCCGCGTGTGGTAATAGCGGTCTGGCCATGACCTTTCGTATTTGAGCATCCCGCCTTTCTGGCGAAACTGGCTGTAGGGCACATAGCTGAATTCGGCGTTGTCTTCGGTTACCTGCGCCGCGTCGTTGACGGCGTAAATCTCGGTGTGTCCGTCGCTGAGGCGATGCGGCCGCAGGCGATAATCGCTGACCGCCGTGGTCACCGTCAGCGGCTGGGCCAGCAGGCGGAACAGGTTAATCACCGGCACGCAGTGCATGCGCAGGGCATCAGGCGGCACGGCCAGCTCAACTGGCCAGCGCTCGCTGAGCGTGACTTCGATATCAAAGGTGGTGGTGTCCGGCGGGAAGGCCATCGCCTCCAGCCCGCGCAGCTGCATAAAGAAATAGCGTTCGGGGCTGGTAAAATATTCCAGCCACGGGCGCATCTCCCCGCACAGCGCCGGGCTGTCGCTCTCCGGCCACAGGCTGGCGTCCTGCTCGGTTTGCCAGCGCGGCACAAACTGCGCGTTGACCGGCGTGAGTTCGGGCGAACGCTGCCCGAATCGCACCTGCACCCGTTTCACCTGACGGCTCAACGCCAGATACAGGGCCGACTGCAGCGGCCGGTCACCGTTGATATACAGGCTGATATTTTGCCAGTCGGCGGGGCGAATTTCAGTCAGCGTCGGTAGCGTGAAGCGCAGGCGCAGCGCCTGCTGGCCCTCGTGCAGGGTAAACAGCGTGACGTTCTCGAGCGCAAACGGATGCACGGTGAGCGCACGTGTGGTGCGGTAGGCGCAGCGCTGGCGGTCATTGCCCAGCGGCTGGGTAAAGAGTTCACTCTCGGCGGGCAACACCTCTTCGCGCACGTGCAGTTCGGGCACGGCAGGCGTCAGCTCGACGATGGCCGTTGACGGCAACGTGCGGTTCACCACCGGCAGCAGGTGGCCGAGCAGCGGCTCGGTCAGCTCAGGAATGTCGTCATCAATCTTCTGCCGAAGTTTGGCCATCATCAAGGAGAAGCCCTGGAACAGCCGCTCCACCGATTCATCTCGCGGCACCGGACTGCCGTCGAGCCCTAACGAGCGGCCCAGCTCCGGAAACTCTTTGGCAAACTCAATGCCGGCTTCCTTCAGATAGCGCATTTCGCCGTCGAAGTATTTTAAGAAATCATCGTCCATTATTGCGGTTTCCTGAGCTGCAGCCGGTTGTCATTAAGCTCAACCACCCGGTCCTTATCCGGGTCGAGGGCATTGCGTTCAATGACCCTACGCCAGGTATTGTTCTTCACGTCAGGCGCCATAAACAGCGCGACCACGGCCACAAACCGGGCATCGGCGTGCATCGGCACGGCAAGCGTGGCGTCACTGGCGGGCATCACCTGTACCACCTGTTTGTCGAGCAGGTCGGCGTCCAGCAGGGTTTTATCTTGTTTTAGCAGTGCGCCGTAGCTGGCGGTGTCGAAGGTTTTGCGGTCTTTGAGCTGGTAAACCCAGACCACCGTCGGCAACGCCTCACCCCCTTCGTTGTTGTTCAGGGCGCTGCGTGAAGAGAGCGTCAGGTGCAGGGTGTCAATCTTGCGAAAGAACACCACGTCGGCCACGGACGATGCGCCCTGACCGACGCGCTGCGAGAGGCCGCAGCTGCTTAACAGCAGGGGTAACAAAAGCGCCACGGCATATTTCATTCTGGTCATTTTACGGTGCGTCATGGCGCCTGGCATCCTCAGCTTGTCCAGAAACGGCATCCGGGGCGGCAAATATTTGTGCCGGTAATTTAAAGCGGCGCAGGGTGAGCAGCTCCAGAGGACCTCCGCCGCTCTGGGTACGTAACACCATGGAAAGCCGCTCTTGGGTCGGTGTCTGCCAGCTCAGCAGATAGCGGCTGCTGTCGAGTTGCTCTGCCTGTGCCTTATCGAGCAGGCGCAGCCAGGCCCAGCTTCCGTCGGCCTGAAAGTAGGTCTGAAACGCATCGGCATTTTTCCCGGAGGCTGCGACCGGTGACCAGGTCAACGCGACTTGAGGATGGTCGCTGGCAGCATTCGGCCAGCGGAACGTCTGCCAACCCGGCATCTGGTTAAAGTACTTCATGGTGGCATCGTCAATCTGCAGGTCGGTTTCCACCACGTTGCGCGCGGAGCGGGTCTGCAGCTCAAAGGTGACGCCGGCCTCTCCCTGTGGGAAGAAGCGCCTGCCCAACTGACTCAGTTGGTTAACGGCATTCAGGAAGTCCGGGTTGATATCCAGCCCCTGCGTATTGAGCGGGTTCGGTACCCAGGTGTCGCCCTGTTTTTCCAGCACGCCGGCCAATTGCTGGGTAATGAACTGGTCAATCAGGCCGGTACCCGGCGTCAGGTAGTGCGCCAGCTGCGGGAAGGCTGCGTCATTTTTGGTGTTATCAAACGGATAGCGACCGGTAAATTCGGCCTGCCACGGGTGTTGTATCTGCATCTGCCACGCGTTGTTCAGCCCCTCTTGTGCCGGTAACAGCACGCCGTTCCACGCCTGCTCGAGTGGTTGCACAAACACCGCGTCACCAAAGCTGCTCCACTCGCCGCCGAGGCTGGCCGTCAGCAGTTGGGCATAATGGCGGGCCTGCGCCAGCGTGGTATCGCCGTTGCTGAACGCTGATTTCACCATGCCCTGCGCCATCGCCTGCGGGTCGGAGGCGTTAGCCACCTGCAGCAGTTGGAGGCGGGTTTGAGATACCTGCAGCAGATAGTTAGCCAGTGATATGCCCGTGGCGGATGGGGTATTTTGCGCCTCACCGGCAACCTGCGTTTCCGGCGGCAGGATGGCCAGCAGCGGGGCGAAGGTGTCGCGCAGTACGCGGGTCGGGTCGTTATTGCTGCCTGTCGTACTGTCTTGCGCTGCGCCGTTCGACACCAGCTTTTGGGCGGAATTGAGCAAGGATTCGCCCATGGCGGCACGGTTCTGTCCGGCGGCGGCCTGATAACGCACGCTTTTGGTCAGAGCGAGCAGGGGAGACTGGCGCGCATCGGCCAGCTGGGTCAACTGGTCAAGCGAGGTGCTCAGCGAATCGCTGTTGCTCCACTGAATGCTGTTGAGGAAGTTCAGCCAGGCGCTGGCGTAGTCGGCAAAGTAGCGTTCGGTCAGACGCTGTAAAAGCTGTTCTTTGCTCAGCAGCTGCTGTTCGCCCTTGTCATCGAGCACCCAGTCCGAGGTCACGCGGCGGGCCGATGCCGCCTTCTCGATGGCGTCACTGACTTCACCCTCCCAGGCCTGACGGGTAAACAGGCCCGACAGGGTTTCACCGGTGGTGAACAGCTGGCTGCCGGCAGTATCGCCGAGCAGGCTGTCGAGCGTGACGTCGGCGTAGTGCGGCGAGACCGACAGCAGAACCTGCTGGTACAGGGTGTTTTCGCTGTTACTCATCCCTTTCTGACTGCGCAAGATAGTGCGCACGTTAGCCACCAGGGTGTCATCGGCAGGCAGTTGCCACTGAGGGTGCAGCGGCAACTGTTGCAGGTAAAACCCCAGCAGTTTATCCGAGCGGGCTATCCATTCGCCCGGCGTGACGCCCGCTGGTGCGGGCCACAGCGGGGCCAGCACCGGTTGCATAAAGGCCGGGTCGGCGCGTTCCGGGTGGAGCAGCATCAGGTAGGCTTTCAGTTGCTGATAGGCCAGCTTACCGGCCTGCCGGCGTTCAGCCGAGCCCGGCGGCAAAGAGACAAACGCCTGCAGGTGCAGCTTTAACTCGCTGACCATCGGGGTGATGAGCAATGTCTGGCTTTGCTGCGTATAGGTCGGCCACAGCGCTTTGAGCAACGCATCACGCTGGTCGAGGCCAAAGCGGTGTGACCACGGCGTGCCGTTCAGTTGCCACCATAACAGGCGGTCGATGCCATCCTGCAGGGCGACGCTGTGAGTGAGCCTCTCTGACGGTGATGCCGGTGAGCCCGCCGCCTGACGCAGCGCCTGGCTTTCTTGAATTAGCGTGCTGTTATTGTACGCCGACACGCCCATGCCAAGTGCCCACAAAACGAGGAGAGTCACAGCGCCAAGCGTCAGCTTGTCGCCGGTGGACAGGTGGTCGCGCTGCCCACGCTGTTGCTGACTTTGGGCAATCATCCCGTGCCAGACGGGGGACAGATAGCAGGCATTGCGGCACTGTGCGGGGGCAGTGGATTCAGCGGCGGCGGGCATAAAGCTCAGTCCGGCCAGTAAGACGCGCTGATGCTCCGCGAGCCACGGTTGAAAGCGCTACGTTAGCCGCGAACCGGTGCTGTGAGCCACATCGCTGGCCAGTTTGAGCAGATAAGCCCAGCGCATATTGTCGGCCAGCTGGGCCATGCCCTGGGGTATCAGCGTGCTGGTCAGCTCATTGAGTTTCTCATCAAGCGAGACCGGCTGGCCTGCGGGCCAGTAACAGCCGACGCTTTGCAGCGGTCGGTCATCCTGCTCCCACTGCGGGTCACTCAGGCAGACGCCGAACACCGGCGGTCGCCAGCTCAGGGTCTGGCCGAGCGCGATAAGCTGGCGATAAACCGCGTCAGTGCCGTCCTGCTGCTCAGGCTTCACCGGTGCGCTGTTCGTGGTCCACAGATGGGCAGCGCCAGAGGGGAATTCGGTCACCCACAGCACGACATCCAGCGCTCGCCGTCCGCGAAGGTGGCGCACCTGCTTGAGTGCAGGTAAATCCAGCGCCTGCGCTTCGCCGCACCACAGCAGAACGGCGGCACTGCTTTCCTGCCAGCGCACCTGCGTCAGTCCGGGGGCGATTTTTTCCACCGCATCACGTTCGCCGGTCACCAGCAGCCAGGGCTGTTGGTGTTTCCACTTCCAGCCATAGCGGTGGCGCAGGGTAAAGCGCAGGGATTCAAAGGCTGAGACCCGCTCGTCGTCCTGTTTTTCCGGGGGACGGTTGAAGTCCAGCAGATGCACGGCGAAGACGTAGCGGGCCAGCAGGAAATAGCTAAGCAGCATGACGCCGGTGCCCCACCACGCGGTAGTGTACTCGACTGTCTCGTTGCTGGCATTTAGCCACAGCAGGCCGAGTGCCAGCGTAAGCAACACAACCAGCAGCGCGTGAAGACTCTTAATCATGAGTTTTTTGTTCCAGCAGGTGCCACTCAACATCCAGTTGTTTACGCCATAAACGCAGCGCCAGTGGGATGGAGAAACTCAGCAAGGCCGCGACAATCACCAAACCGCCGCCCAGCCAGGGCAGCATGGCCATCTGCGTGTCGCGTTCAGCAGGCAGTAAAATCAGGGCCAGCATCACGGCGACAATGCCGCCGAGATAGGCCAGCGGATAGCGTGAAATTGTATCGACAGGCATGTCCACAGGGGCGGCGGCCTGGGTGCTGAGCTGGATAAGGCTGATGGCCTCGTCGGTCTGCGCGGCGACCAGTTGACCACGCTGGCCTAAATCACATCCCTGCGCCGCCAGACACAGGGCAAGCCAGAATGACGCCGGACTTTTAGGGCCTAACAGCAGCGATAAATCATGACGCCCCTGTGCCGGTAACGTCACGCCGCTTTCGTCCATCAACGCCAGCAGGGCCCCGCGTTCACGGCTCTGCAGGCCAGCGTCCCACAGATGGCTCAGACGTTTGGGATCAGTCTGACCGGTGGCCAGATAGCGCGGGAAATCGGCCTCAAGGCCGTGCGCCTGCGTCATCAGCGGGCGGAATAAAAAAACAGGGCGGAAGGGCGGTGCTTTCACCAGCGGCCCGGCAGAGGTTTGGAACAGCAGGGCGCTACTGCAGGCGCTGGCGCGGCTTTTGCCATCCACCAGGTGCAGGGCTATGACCAGTCGCGGAACCTTAATGTCCTCATCACACCAGTCATGCAGCAGAGAGGCATCCGGAGCCACGCTCTGCCAGTGGATATTCTCAACAGGTAGACGTTTTTTGAGTTGATCTGACCAGTATTGCGTGACGGCGCTGATGACCTGCTGTTCCCCGGCATTGGCATACAGCCAGATCTCGATGGCCGACTGCGCGCGCAGGGTATCGTAGAGCGGTTTTAGTGTCTGAGAGAGAACGTCTTTGAGTGGGGACTCCCCCAACTGCAAGGATTGAACCGGGACGATATCTTCCGGTTTGGGCGGCGCCTGCGGCGGCGTGCCTTCCAAACCCAGCGCACGACTGGCCACATCCGGCTCGGGCGTTACGCAATGGAAAGCCACCAGGCGCAGTGACCTGCGTCCCCAGTATTGCCAATTGGCATACTTGCGGTCGATGAAGAGGTGTCGCCATTGTACCTGCCGACGGGATTGCAGCGTGCCGCTCAACACAAAGGCCATCACGGCTGACGACAGCAACATGGGCAATAACAACAGCCAGAACCAGAAGCGAGGATCCGCGTAACCCCGTTGCACCGGCCAGGTGAAAAACAGACCGATAGCTGCAAGGGCTATGCAGATCGCAGGCACCGCCAGCCACCACCACCATGCGGGGAGTCGTGGCACGGCGTGGTGAACCATCCCTGGGAGTCGCAAATTCATCACTGCGCCCCGGCGTTAGGTAACGTGGTGTGTAACGTGCAGCCACACTGCGCGGTGCAGCCATCCACAATCACCGCTTTGCTGTTCATCTTCCAGGTTGGGTGCCCCTGATTGACCGGTACGGTGCCGTGCTGTGAACAATTCACCGTGTCACCGGCCAACATCACCGGTTTACCGTCAAATAGCGGACCGGAGGCCGAACTGACGTTGCCGCCGTGAGAATGGGGATCGCCTAAACGAATAACGCCGTGCATGAAAATATCCTTCCCTGAATGTGTTATTTTTTGCCGAATGCATCGATGGCTTTAGCCGGGAGCGAACTTCCTGTTTTATTCACCCCCATCACGCCATCAGGTGTATCGCTTAATTTCAAAACGAAATCCGTTTTAAAGACTTTTTGGAAATCTTGGGAATCGAAATGCAGGTTATAGACGCTGCCATTTTTGTAGGGGATTAAATAACCGAAGTCCGCAATTTTAAGCGTGCAGTCTGGCAAAGGGGTTTGATATGTGTTGGCTTTTTGATCTTTTTCGCTGACGAGAGTGGCTGTTTTCATCATCAGGGGATAGGTGGGGATATCGAGAACCACCTGATAGGTTTCAGTGCCTTTTTTTTGCACATAAAGCTGCGTTTTACCCTGCTCAACCAGATAGGAGCCCTGCATATCAGGACATGCGAAAGAAGGTAAAGAAACACCCAATATTCCTGTCAGCAGTGTAGTGAATTTTATGCCATTTATGGCTTTCATTTCGCTGTTACTCCTAAATTTGGATCACACCGCATATGGTCCCAACCGGTGTAATTTTTGACTTCGGGAACTTTATTAGGGATGCCCTGGAAATTAGTCCTATAGGTGTCTGTCGTCCAATGAGCCGGGCCAGCAAAAGAATTCCATGACGCGTACTCTGTACCCCATTTGCCGCCACCGTAGCCAGGGCGCATATGGTTGGTTTGTACTTGGCCGCGACTAGTTGTGAAGGAATAATCAATACCGCTGCCTCCTGGCTCAAGGCGTGGGTCATCAAAGGGTTTAGAACTCATGTAGATATCGCCAGCCTTAGTCAGCATGAAACCCTGGTCGTTCACTACAGTGAACGATTCGATCTCTTCTCGTTCTGGGTTTGAAGCACCATATCTTACTGCCCCACTACCTGGCGAATAGCTCGCCATATCCCATGTTCTGCCGTAATCTTTTGAGATATAAAATCCAGAACCTTCATACATTGTTATTGCTATATATCGTTCAGATGGATGTACATATTTGTTTGTGAAAATACGATAAAACTGTTCTTCAACTTGGGAGTGGATGCCTAATTTCGTATCAGTGAACCAGAGCGCTCCTTCACAGTTATAACCGACCAGTTCCAGATAGCGATGATCATCAAACCGATAGACGACCTGAGTGGGAGGCGATTTTGGTGAGGCATGACAAGCACTAACCAGACCGAAAACTACGGCAGGCAAAAGAGTTTTTATTCGTTGCATGAAGTATTCCATATTAAACCTGCGCTTTCGGCATATCCCACTGCGGGATATCGGCAGTTGTATTTTCCATATCACGTTGATTACCCGGCCTAATTGTTTGACGAGCACCGTAATCATTAACAACACCGGAATCCCCTAACGGCATACCATGTGGGCGTTCGGGTTTATTCATAAAGGGTTTGAATTCTGGAGGTAACATCCCGTCTCCATAGTATTTTTTTATTTTAGGTTCAGGGTTGCCAGGCCTGCGCCAGTCAGCCTTCAACAGCAAATTGTCCCAAAAATCCTGATCCTCAAAAGCTTCACACTGACCGATCGCTAAGTCATAAACCATTGACAAAGCAGGGGCCAGATCACTGGCAACAATGGATGAGTGCTGGCTATAAGCTGGAGTAAGATTCTTTAACGCCTCTTTTAATTCATCTTCAGTCATTCTGCGGTACACCACAATTTTCTGAAGTGAATCGTGGTTACCTGAAACTTCCGCTTTAACGATATCCCAATCCCGATATCTGGCGGTGAGCTCTGCCAACTGGGCTGGGTTTAACCCGCTTTGGTCTGCACCCAGAGAGTAAAAAAGTGGGCTATTGGGCGCTTCGATAGTCTCAGGCACAAACTTTTCCGCTTTCATCGCCGCTTTAGCAATCTCCGGGTCATTACCACTGAGTGCCGCTTTATAATGAGAGGAGCCTTCGGCCATCAATTTAAATTCAAAAGCTTTAGGTAACAGAGGCGCATTGATGGTGACGTCAGTGTACGAATATCCCGTATCTTCTGAATCATCCGGTTTTCGCGCAGGCATTTCAAAGTGGTACCCTGTTTTATCACCGACGCTGACACCCCGACAGAAAACACGCTGATAGACGTTATCCCCCAGCTGAGCCTTAATTTTATCTGGGATGCCTCGCCAGCCAAATCCTTGGATCGGTGACATCGAGACAACCTGATCGTTAGGGCAGAAGTAGTTATAAACCATGCCAAAATTATTACGGTTGTAATGCGGGTCATTCCATAAGTGTTCATCGTAAGCTTTCTTAGACAGGCAGCCTTTATCAAGCAACTTCTGAATATAAGCCCCGTCATGAGGAACGTTCCCCATTTTATAGTGGGTATTTTTCGCCATCAGTTTACAAAAGTTCACCAGCGTCTTTTGTCGCCCTTTATCCGTCTGATGCTTGCCCGGCAACGCATTCTCTAACCAGCGATTCTCCAACGAATACGGTGAATGATTGAGGATCACACAGTCAGCAGGCGGTAAGCCTTCGGCTTCAACCCACATATTGGCCAACATCGTGATTATTGTGCCCTGACTGTGAGCTAAGATATTTATGGTGTCGAACTGTGTATTCTGATTTCGGCGAATATCCAATATCAAATCGGCCAAACGGCGAGCCGCGTAGGCCTGATAAATTCGGTGCGGGTTCTGATAAATAGGGTGACTCCAGTCACCCTTGTTCATGGGTTCCCAGCGGGACTTAACCTTTGCCACCGCGGCCAGAATCTTGCCTGCGGCACCTGGTCCAAACATGTCTGGGATGTTAGTGGTGGCATTGGCAAAAGTGCCCCCTCCCTTAGCGGACAATGGATCTAGCCAGTTATTCAGGTTATCGATATTTGCTTGGTTGTGTGCCTTGATCTTGTCAGGGTTGTTTTCACGGTAAGTATCGTAAGGTAAGTCGGCTTCACTGCCTTTCTTCAGCAGCTCGGCTTTATAACGTTTTTGATCTTGTTCAAAAGCATCGTGATCCACCGGTTTATATCCCCAGTAAAAGGGGATCACCGGCGAACGGTTCACGACACCAACACAGGTTTGAGCCTGTACGGCGCAAGTTTTCGTTGTAATGTTGCCGTCGGCGTCGGAAATCTTGAATACATTCGGTATCCAGTCATGATGGTGCAGGTCTGTGCGGCCTAAGCGCGTGTTCAACCCCGCGCAAATACCGACATCCTGATTCTCAAACGCTTCACCGACATCGTTTACACCATGTATGACAATGACAATGCACGGTAACGGTGGTTGTATTCCGCAAAGTTGAACAGACATTTCCCCTGAGCCTTTCGGGCGTCCGGTATCCCCCTGCGATAAGACTTTTGGGGTACGCAGGTTGTTGTCAGCCATTATTTCACTCCCTTGATGATCTCGATGACTGCGCTTTCCAGCTCATGCATCTGCATTCACCCTTTTCATCAGTGATCCCTTCCGTTACGGAGCCGTCTTGACGACGTATACGGAATTTCTGATTTTTCATGATGTGAGACGGATCGCCATTAAAATGAAGTCGATATTTCAACTCAAAATCACCGCTCTTAAACGACGGCATTGCCTGACTCACGCTTTCACCGCCCTGATATTCCAGAACCGGCGATTTTTGGCTAATTCGCGTCGGGGCGAGCTGTTCGATAACGCCGTCTTTAATGCGGATCCCAGCGCCGCCGCACATCAGCAGCAACTCTTTCTTGGCGTTCAGCACAATGCGGCCGTTGGTACTGGTGATTTGCATATCTTCAAACGAAGTCAGCTCCATCTGGTCCTTTTGCGCCTGTATTTGTACCTTACCGGCGGCGGCGATCAGCTTGATGCCCAGCTTATTCACGAAGACGGAGAACAGCTCACCGGCGGCAACAGAGAAACGACGGAAGACGCTGAAGCTGGCATCCTGACCTGCGGTGGCCACCAGGTTTTTACCGGCAGTGTGTTGCAACGTTTTCGGCGTGGTATGCGCAATCCCTGCATCGCCATAAATCAGTACACCGGGCTGTACCAGCCTAGTTAAATCTGTTTTCAGTTGCTCTTGTTCAGTGGTTTCAGCCGGAGAGGCCTGGGCCATATCGGCGGTTTGTTTCAGGGTTTTCGCCAGCACCAGCGCTTTTTCCAGTTGAGCAATGGCGGCATCCATATCTAACTGCTGGCCCTGGGCATTGTTTTTAGGCTCAGTGGACACAAAAATCCCTTTACCGCCTCGCACCGCAACGAAAGCGTCGGTGCGTAATTCCACCCCTTCGCCGCGCAGTTTTCTCTCTTTGTCGACCAGATGCCCCAGGCTGAGCTGGCTCTTACCTGAATGAACGGTGCTTAACTTGATGTGCTCTTTACCGCGTGAGTCATCCAGGCGCAGTTTATTTCCTGAAGGAGTGCGGATGACGTTACGTTTGTAATTCGGCAACGCGACGTGGTCCGGGTGCCGTGAGTCGTGCAGCGCATAGGCAATATAAGGCCGGTCAACGTCTCCGTTCTCAAAGGCAATCGCTACACCGGTGGAATCCAGCAGCGGCATATGGAAGCCGTAGGTATCGCCGGAATAGGGTTTGGCTAAACGCAGCCAGCAACTCTCAAACCCTTTCTGCCACTCGGTACGGTCGAAACCAAACTGCGCGCGGTATAGGCCGTCGGCGTTGATGTGGGCGTAAGGTTCGTCCGGATGCGCGCTGGATATACGGGCGGGCAGCGTGCCGGTGACGGCGGGCCACTGCAGCAAAGCAGGGCGATAGGCATGTTGCGTATTGCGCGGAACGGCGGTGAAGGTGATGACATACGCCGTGTCGCGGGCGACGTTTTTAGACTCGGTAGAAACAATCAGCAAGCCATCCGGCGCTTCCGGCCAGTCCTTACCCGGCGTAGTGATCACCATGCCGGGGCGCAGCGTCATGCAGTTCGATTTGCCCTCAAAGGTGATTTGCTCGGTGAGGTAGCGCTCCTGACGGCGTTTGGCATACCACATGCCCTGTCCGGGTTCGGTGCTGTATTCCTTACCCGGTTCGGGATAATACTCGCCCCAGCGATAATCTTCGGCCACCAGGGCCGGATAGTCAGGATTGGTCGCGGCGACGGCTTTCATATCGCTTTGCGCCGCCGGAAAGTAGTCGTCGTCGACCATCACCGTTTTCGGGATGGATTTACGGCTGACCGACATATCCCAGACTGACTCCATTCCGCCGTCGAACATCCCGGCCGGATTGCGGAACGGGATGGCGAGTGTTTCAGGCCAGGCGTAGGCGTGGTCTGCCAGCACCATCACGTCACAGTTATTCTCTTCGTCATATTCAAAGAAATACGAGATGCCGCTGTCGGCCAGACGACGGGCGATATGGGCGTACTCGCTTTCGCCAAACTGCATCATGAATTTCTTCAGCGGGTACTGGTCATGCAATGCAAAACGGAAATCCAGCCGGTCCATGTTGTAACGCAGGAAGGTGTTTTCAGCCATGCTGATCACGCTGTCATTCTGGTAAATCGCGTTATTGGTCCCCTGATTTAAGCGCGTCAGACGGTGTTCGAGCGTGGCGACGTAGCGGGTTTCATCGGCAGAGGTGCCGCACTGGCGAAACTGAGTAATGACACCGGGAAGAATACGCGGTTTGACTGACTCATAAGGCTTGCCGTCGGGGTACATCAGGAACAGCGCGGAATAATTGATGATGTGCTGGGCGGGAATGTCTTTCACCCTGCTGGTGAATTCAATCTCATAACGCAGAATGTCGCTGATGGCCTCAGAACCTGAGAATTTGAGTACCGAAATATCGACACCAGGCTGTTGAGATTCAAGCTTGGTCAACCGCAACTGATAGTGGTTGTGGATCGGCAATTTACTGCCGGCAAGAATGTATTCCTGAATGCCCATCGTTTAATTCCCTTTGAACGTTAATCCTGATTTACACCGCAATTATCATTGCGTGGCGACATTGGCTTTAAGATATTTGCTTGTATCAGTTGCCCTTCAGGCAGTCACTCAGACGATTATTTAAATAGGTCAGCGACATTTCCCAATAGTAATGATGAATATGATGCTTGCGATCAATTGACGTGATGAATGTATTAATGGATGAGTTCACTAAACAGCAGTTGCATTCAGAACACACAGAGATTAAGCCCGAAGTCTTTTGTCCCAATGAAGCAGAAAGTACCATAAATCTAAGGGGCATTAAAATAAGGTATGTCACGTAAAGGTGTCACTGAGTTATTAGTAAGGCCTGGTGGGTATTTTATTAAGGTAATTCCCGTGAATGTGTTACTAACATATTTCCGTGGGAAAATTATTAGTAATTAAGTGTGGGCTGATGGTCAATTCAATCGTTATTTTATATAGCGGAATATCCAGTGCGATGAGTGTTTTTACTTATTGCAAAAAATGATGCGTGCTATTCGCCCCTGTACAATAACACAGCCCTCGAGGGCTGGAACACTCTTATCCGAAAGTCCATATCCTCCCTCTGCAAGCGTTCACTTACTCGCCAGCCCCGCTATTTGGGCACTTGTGACAGACTTTGTGACAAATGCCTGCATAAAATCCGAGTGTCATCCCGCGTTACCTCCCTTATAATTCCCCCGCAGTCTCGATGCTCCTTTGATGACAACCTTTTTAAATACAGAGCAATGCATGTGAAAATCCGTCTTTTGGTTCTGAGCCTGTTGGCCTTAAATACCGGCATGATGTCTGTCCCTTCTGCCATGGCTGGCGAAAAACATGCGCCGGTTGTCGCGCCGATTGTACAAATTGCTTCCGGCAGTGCGATGGTGGTTGATCTTAAAACCCACGAAGTGATTTATTCCCGAAATCCCGATCAGGTGCGGCCGATTGCCTCACTGACAAAACTGATGACCGCGATGGTGACGCTGGATGCCAAACTGCCGCTGGATGAAGTGATTTCGGTGGATATCCATAACACCAGCGAAATGCGCGGCGTATTTTCCCGTGTCAAAGTCAACAGTGAAATTACCCGTAAGCAGATGATCCAGCTGGCGCTGATGTCCTCTGAAAACCGTGCGGCTGCCAGTCTGGCCGCACATTACCCTGGCGGCTATGATGCTTTTATTCGCGCGATGAACGCCAAAGCCAAACAGCTGGGTATGACGCAGACTCATTATGTTGAGCCAACCGGTTTATCGCCGCGCAACGTTTCCACTGCCCGTGATTTAACCCGTTTGCTGCTGGCATCACAGAAATATCCGCTGATTGGCGAGTTGAGCACCACCTCGGAAAAAACCGCCGTCTTTGCCCATCCGGCTTATGCATTGCCTTTTCGCAATACTAATCACCTGATCATGAACCCGAGCTGGAATATTCAGTTGACCAAAACCGGCTATACCGATGATGCTGGCCACTGCCTGGCGATGCGCGCCACTATCAATGGCAAGCCGGTGACGCTGGTGGTGATGGACGCGTTTGGTAAATACACGGCGTTCGCAGATGCCAACCGTCTGCGCACCTGGATGGAAACCGGCAAGACGGTGCCTGTACCGCAAATTGCCAAGACTTACCGCAAAACCAAAGATCAGCAGCGCACCCAGCCTGATATTGAACAGGCTGACGATTAATTTGGTGAAGGTTTTGCTTGGCGAAGCTACATAAAAAACGGCGCTGTCATAATGCAGCGCCGTTTTTGTTTGTGTCTCGCGTCTTTATTTCCCGTTCTGTATTTACTGTAACGATCGGGCTGGAGAGACTTTAGAAGATCAGTTTAAATACGCCCGTCAGCGTCAGCAGGCCGACAATAAAGATAATGGCGATGATCCAAAGAATAATTTTCATACTCAGTCCCTCAACAATGTGATGTACCCAGTGATCATCGCTAAGCCGATGATTTCCTTTACTGAGTATAGTCACTGTCAGGAATTTTGCTGGAGCCCTGCCTCATACTGTTTCCGGCGCAAATGTTCAATCGCCACGCGAAGCCCGCAGCGTGGGCTGCTCAATGGTGCGCCAAACTGTGTGAGATTCACTGCACCGGCCATCGACGCCTGAGCGAGAGCGACCTTGTCAATTCCCTGCTCAAAGGCACGGTCGGCAGCTGCCGCTACGTTCTGCACATAACCTGCAGTGTCGCCTGCCATAAATTTCTGCCAGGCACCTTCTACCAGCACGAACTCAACTTCCGCCTGCGGGTGACGCTTAACGTGTTCGAACAGCAACTGCGTAGGCTGCAGGGTGGTTTCAACTGCGTAAAGCACCTGAGTTTTACCCGCTTTTGACATAGCCTGGGTAGCTAAAGCTTCATCAACCCGCCACACCGGCACCGATGAGCCAGCATCCGCCGCCTTAGCCGCCGGGCCGAGCGTTGAACATGTCAGCAGAACCAGATCGGCAGTTTGTGCCAGTTCAACCAAGGCATTGCAGGCTTGCTGCTGAATGTGCGGCGTCAGTTGCCCGGCGGCAACGGCTGCAGCCAGCAGGTCAGGACGGGAATGATGTGACAGCGTATTGGGCGTCAGACCCAATTCTTCGGCAGCAGCATCGAAAATGGCGATGTTGCTGTCGGCAGTATGTAAGCAGGCAATACGCAAAATAGCTCCAGGGTAAGTTGGGTCAGGATCACAGGTTAATAGCTTTTTGCTGACGTCGGATACTATTTTTGCGCCTTAGTGCTGTGTTAATCGGTTGCTATTTATTCATCCATTAAATGAATGTATTATTTGGTTCGTTATCGAAGTTGCGAATGACAAGGAATCTGCCACAGGGACGGTGGGAAAAGGACTGCACAGACCGAAAATTCAACTCCCTCCTGTAATAAATTGTTAATTACTGTTTTATATTGATTCGGTAATGGCAAGTGAATGATTTTTAATTATTTTTTGACGAACCACTTGGTTCGAAAAATAATACTTTTTCCTAACATCTTCGTATAATCTTCTTCACAAATTGCGCAATCCCACCTCGGGGCTGCGGTGTTAGTCACGTTGCAATGTGCGTCTACAGGAGAATTATTGTGAAACGCAGACACTTTCTGACCTCAATGGCGGTGCTGTTATTCAGTACGGCGTTGAAGGTCAAAGCCAAAATGATCTCCGGCGGTATGCCGTGGATAGTTCACGCGGTACGTCCGCCCAAACCGGTGGTAGCAGGAGAGTGGGCCTTCTTCTCACCGGAGGAAGTCAGCCTGGTGGAGGCTATCGCCGACCGCATTATCCCGGCTGATGAGTTAAGTATGGGGGGCAAAGAGGCTGGCTGCGCGCTGTTTCTGGATCGCCAACTGAGCGGTGACTACGGCAATGCGGTGACCGTTTATCGTCTTGGTCCGGTTGTTCCTGGCACACCTTCACAGGGGCCACAGTTCAGTGACACGCCCGCGCAGCGCTACAAACTGGGTCTGACGTCGATCAATGAAGTCTCCAAAGCCAAAAACGGCGGTAAAAACTTTGCCGATCTGAGCGGCGAAAAGCAGGACGATTTGCTGCGCAAGATTGAGTCCGGCGAGATTGCGCTGCCGGGCATTAACGGACAACTGTTCTTTGGCATGCTGGTGCAAAACATGCGCGAAGGCTTCTTCTCTGACCCGCTGTACGGCGGTAACAAAGACATGACCAGCTGGAAAATGCTCGGGTTCCCCGGCGCACGTTACGACTTTCGTGACGTGATCGATCGCCGCGGCGAGGATCTGCATATTCAGCCCGTCAGCATGTTAAGCAACTACCCAAAATCATAAGCAAGACCAGGAATTCAACGGCCGTAATTTTGGGATGTTAACTTTTTAAGCAAGCCTTTATGAGCACAACATGATGAGCACCGTATTATGAATAAAATCAGAGAAAAGACTGATGTAGTGATCGTCGGTCTCGGTTGGGCCGGATCGCTAATGGCGAACGAACTGACGCAAGCAGGTCTGAACGTCGTGGCGATTGAACGTGGTTCATGGCGCGACACCAGCAGTGATTTCCCGACAACTATCGACACCGACGAACTGCGTTTTGTCAGCCGCCGCGCAATCATGCAGCCGCCTGCCGTCGAAACCCTGACATTTCGCAACAGCCCGATCCAGCAGGCGCTGCCGCTGCGTGAGTGGAACACTTACCAGTTTGGCATGAACGTGGGCGGGGCGGGTACGCACTGGAACGGCATGACCTGGCGCTTCCTGCCGTATGACCTGCAGAGTTACAGCCAGACGGTTGAGCGCTACGGCAAAAATAAGTTTCTCGAGGGGATGCAGGTGCAGGACTGGGGTGTGACCTATGCCGACATCGAACCTTTCTACGACAAGTTTGAACGCTACGCCGGGACGTCTGGTAAAGCGGGCAATATCCAAGGCGAAAAAATTGAGGGCGGTAACGTCTTCGAAGGCCCGCGCAGCCGTGATTACCCGCTGCCGCCGCTCAAGCGTACCCAGCTTTCCATGATGTTCGATAAAACCACCCGGGAGATGGGTTATCACCCGTTTGCGGTACCGGCGGGCAACACCTCCGGGGCATATACTAATCCGCTGGGCATCAATATGGCCCCCTGTACCTACTGCGGCTATTGCGAATTCTTCGGCTGCGGCAACTGGTCGAAGAGCAGCCCGAACGCTTGTATTTTGCCTGCGCTGGTGCAGCGCCCTAACTTCTCGGTGATCACCGAGTCCGAAGTGCTGCGCGTGAATCTCTCTGCAGATAAGAAAACAGCAACCGGTGTGACCTTTATCGACAGTTCGGGCGAAGTGTGGGAACAACCGGCTGATATTGTGGTGATCTCCGCCTATCAGATGGACAACGTGCGCCTGATGCTGCTGTCCGGCATCGGTAAACCTTACGACCATAAAACCGGTGAAGGCGTGGTAGGACGTAACTACGCCTACCAAACGGTTTCCGGTGCGGGCATGTTCTTTGAGAATGAAATGATGAACCCGTTCATCGGTGCCGGCGCACTGGCGCAGGCGATTGATGATTTCAACGGCGACAACTTCGACCATACCGACCATGACTTTATCGGCGGTGGCGTAGCGCTGGTGCACTCTACCAATGGGCGTCCTATCGGCCAGTCCAACAACGTGCCGCCGGGTACGCCGCGCTGGGGTTCTGAGTGGAAAAAAGCCGCAAAAGAGAGCTACCAGAATTACAACAACATCTACTGCATGGGTAACAGCTACCCGCACCGCGATGTGTTCCTGGATCTTGACCCTGAGTACAAAGACCGTCACGGTCAGCCGTTGTTGCGCGTTACGTTCGACTGGATCGAAAACGACAAACGCTCTGCTAAGTTTATGGCCGACCGCTCGGTGGAAATCGCACACGCCATGGGCGCGAAGACCGTAGTACGTCAGGAGCCGACCACCAAGCCCTTCTCACCAATGGATAATCTCTCCTCGCATACCACCGGTGGTGCGTGCATGGGCGATGACCCGAAAACCAGCGCGGTAAACCGTTACCTGCAGTGTTGGGATGTGCATAACACCTTCGTGTGTGGTGCATCGGCATTTGCCAACAACGGCGGGTATAACCCGACCGGTACCGTGGGTGCACTGACGTTATGGGCGGCTGAGGCGATTAAGACTCAGTATCTGAAAGCACCCGGTCCGCTGGTGAGGGTCTGAACATGAGTATGAAAAAAACAGTCGCAGGGATTGTCGGTGTGGTGGTGGTCGCAGGGCTGGGGTTTGTCGGGTATAAATCCTGGCATAACTCACACCAGAGCTATACCTTCCAGGCCCCACCGGCTGCTGAAATGGCCGGTAAAACCGCCATTGAGCGCGGAAAATATCTGGCACAGGCCGGAGACTGCGTGGCTTGCCATACAGCACCTGGTGGCAAAGCGTTTGCAGGGGGGTTAGGGCTAAATACGCCATTTGGCACGATCTATGCCACGAATATCACGCCGGACAAAGAGACCGGTATTGGCGGCTGGACCGACGAGCAGTTCATGAATGCGGTGCGTAACGGCAAAGGCGTGCAGGGGCAGAATCTCTACCCGGCCATGCCTTATAACGTCTATGCCAAAGTCAGCGATGCGGATCTGAAAGACATTAAAGCCTATCTGGACAGCGTGCCTGCGGTGCATTACGACGGCCCGAAAACGGATTTGCCGTTCCCTTATAATATCCGCCTGATGATGTTTGGCTGGAACCTGCTGTTCCTTGATACTGCACCGTTCAAAGCCGATCCTACCCAGTCTGCTGAATGGAACCGGGGCGCGTATTTGGTCGAAGGTTTGGGTCACTGTACCTCATGCCATACGGCGAAAAACCTGCTGGGCGGCGATGATTTAGGCGTACATCTTCAGGGGGGGGAATTGCAGGGCTGGTATGCTCCGGAGATCACCGGCAATACCCGTCAGGGAATTGGCGTATGGAGCGATGATGAGGTGGTGCGCTACCTCAAAACCGGCACGAATACCCGCACCGTCGCTTCTGGTCCTATGGCGGAAGCGGTGGAAAATTCACTGCAACATCTCAATGTCTCTGACCTGAAAGCCATTGCGGTTTACCTGAAAAGCCTGCCAGGCAGTAAAGACGATTCAACACCACTTACCGGTGCCAGTGATGTGATGACCCGTGGTCAGCAGATTTATGCCGATAACTGCGCGGCCTGCCACCAAAATTCCGGGGAAGGCGTGGCCAATATGGTGCCAGCGCTGAAAGGTAATAATGGTGTACAGGCACCGCTGCCGACCAATAGCCTGCATGTGTTGATGACCGGTGCCAAAGGTGCAGCTACGGCCGACAACCCGACCGGCGCCGCCATGCCAGAATTTGGCTGGAAACTGAATGACCAGCAGATGTCGGATGTCAGTACCTATATTCGCAACGCGTGGGGTAATCAGGCACCTGCCGTTAGCGCAGATGAGGTATCGAAAGCCCGCCAGTCGCTGAATGGGGCTGAGGCATTGCATAACCCACAGCGGAATTAAATGTCGAATGCATTGTCTTGTTCAGGGCCCCGTCAGGGGCCTTTTTTATGGTAAAGGCGCAGCGTTATGGCTAAAGAGTGATCATAAAATGCAGACTTTATGTGGCGAACTATAATTAGTACAGGTCGCCACCTTCTTTATGCTCGCCGACACGCCGTGTCCCTTGGCATCCCGGAAGGACATTTCACCCGCGCCGCTGGCGGCTTTCGGCGTTCATGGGGGTGTATTATGGTCAATCATGTCTGGGGACTGATGTCCCATCCTGGTCCGGAACTGCAACGTATCCAACGTGAGCGGGAAAGCGTCTCACACGTCTACTATCACCACGTGTTGTTGCTGGCGTTGATCCCAGTGGTGTGCTCTTTTATCGGTACCACGCAGCTTGGATGGAATTTTGGTGATGGTCAGAACCTGCTGGTTTCTCTGTTCACCGCTGCCTATATTGCTGTGATCTTTTACGTCATGATGTTGGGTGCGGTGGCCCTGATGGGACGCATCATCCACTGGATGGCGCGTCGATACGACAGTCGTCCGACGCTCGATAATTGCATTGTCTTCGCCGGCTATGTGGCGACCCCCATGTTCCTGAGCGGTATCGTGGCACTCTACCCGATGGTCTGGCTCTGTCTGTTTGTGGGGCTGATCGGCCTGTGTTACAGCGGTTATCTGCTGTATCTGGGTATTCCTAACTTCCTCAATATCGACCACCGGGAAGGTTTCCTGTTCTCCAGTTCTACCCTGGCTATGGGGGTGTTGGTGCTGGAATTACTGCTCGCGCTGACGGTGTTGATGTGGGGTTACGGGACCAAGCTTTTCTGATCTGTTTCGATGTTGTTTGATATGAAAACCCCCGTCTTTATGCGGGGGTTTTACTTACTTGAGGCTGATCGCTCTATTTCCCCCGCGCGACTACTTTCCGATAGAGCACCGGCAGTGAAATCACCACAATCAGCATTACGCCAACAATCACTGACATCACGATGCCCGGCACGTTGAGCAGGCTAAGGCCGAAAGTTAATAATCCCATCAGGAAGGCCGCGATAATCACGCCCGTCATGCTGCCTGATCCGCCGAGCACGCTGACGCCACCGAGCACTGCCATAGTGATCACGCTGAGCTCCCAGCCTAATGCCAGCGTAGGACGCGTGCTGCCCAGGCGTGACGTCAGCAGAACGGCTGCCAGACCGGACATTACACCGACCAGCACGAACAGCATCAGGTTGTGGCGTTTGACGTTGATCCCTGAATACCACGCGGCAACCGGGTTATTACCGATGGCGTAGGTACGGCGCCCAAAATTGGTTTTGTGTAGCAGGAAGTAAAACACCGCGCCGAGCACCAGGAATAACGTAAATTCGAATGAGAGCGGCCCCCAGACATAACCCTGACCAAACCAGGCGAAGCTGGCCGGATAATGGTTCAGGGATTGGTCGCCCAGCAGCACATAGGTAATGCCACGAAACAGGCTCATCGTACCGATAGTAATCACAATCGAAGAGAGATTCAGGCGTGTTACCAACAGCCCGTTCACCAGCCCGCACAATAAGCCGACGCTCAGCCCCACTGCCACCAGCGCGGGCGTTGGCAAGCCAGCCTGTGCACAGAAGCCCATGATGGTTGAACTCAGTGCCATCGTCGATGCCACCGATAAATCAATTTCGCGGGCAATGATTAACATCGCCATGGGCAGCACGATGATGGCTTTTTCCGTGAAGTTGAAGGTCGCGTCGGACAAATTCCAGATATTAAGAAAGTAGGGGGAGGCGAGGGCACCCGCCACGAACACCAGCAGCGTCACCAGCAGCAAAAAACCTTCCCAACACACCAGGCGGCGCAGGAAGGGTATCACTGCCATCGTTGTGCTTTCCCTCGTTGCCCTGCGCGATGCTAACGTTTTATTCATCATCTGCCCTCCGATTCAGACTCAACTACAGGGATGGGAGGCGAGTGACGTAAAATCAGTCGTCCCTTACGCTTGTTGGTGCGTTCGTTGAGGATCACCGCAATGACAATCACGCCACCGGAAATTGCCATTTGCCAGAACGGGGATACGTCAATCACCGGCAGGGCATTGTTGATGACGCCGAGGAACAGCGCGCCGAGCAGGCAGCCAACGACGGAGCCGACACCGCCCATGGTGCTGATCCCGCCGATGACGCATGCCGCGACAATTTGCAACTCAAAGCCGTTAGCAACGTCAACGTAGGCCACGGCGAAGCGTGAAATCCACAGATAACCGCAGAAACCGGCCAGCGCACCGGAGAGGCAGAAACTGACGAACTGCATTTTTCCTGCGTTGATGCCGGTGTAATAGGCCGCCGTGGCATTGCCACCTGCGGTATACAGCGCACGGCCTGTGCGACTGTAGCGCAGGAAATAGGCCACTAAGATCAATGCCGCCACTGCACACCAGCCCAACAACGGCAGGCCGATAAAGGTTGTTCGTGGCAGGCTGAGGAAATCAGGGCTCATCTGATGGGCGTTGATCCAACCGCCGTTGGAAAGCAGGAAAATAATCCCGCGATAAATGCTCATGGTACCGAGCGTGACCACAATCGGTGGGATGCCGACTTTCCACACCAGCAGGCCATTAATGGCGCCCATCACCAGGCCGAGCAGGGTTGCTAATAGCACCAGTGACCACACCGGTATTTGGGGGTTATGAAAATTAATCAGCGCAACGATCATGCCGGTCAGCGCCAGGTTGGCGGCCATCGATAAATCGATGCCTTTGGTCAGCAGCACCATCATCTGACCGAGTGCCAGAATGATTAAAATAGAGGTGTCATTGAACATCTCCAGTAGATTACTGAGGCCGACAAACTCAGGTGAACGTAACCCGACGCCGATCACCATCAGGACGATCACTACTGCCAGCAGCAGCTCGCGAAATTTCAGCCACTGTTTAATCATGCAGCCTCCTGACCCGCACCGCTGGCGGCGCTGACAATGATTTCGGCCGTCGCTTCACCTGCGTTGAATTCGGCTACCTTCAGCCCTTCGTGCATCACGATAATCCGGTCCGCCATGCCCATAACTTCAGGCAGTTCAGAGGAGACCATAATCACCGCCAGCCCACGCCCGACCAGCTCGGACATAAACTGATGCACGGCTGCTTTTGAGCCAATATCAATACCTTTGGTCGGTTCATCAAGGATGATGATGTCCGGTTGGGTGGCCAGCCATTTGGCGATAACCACTTTTTGCTGATTACCGCCAGAGAGTGTACCGACGGTTTGATCCCAGCCTGAGGCTTTGATCTGCAGCCGTTTGGCGTAATCATCAGCCAGCGCCCACTCTTTCTTGTCGTTGAGCACGCCATACGGATTAAGTTGGCTGAGTTGGGGCAGGCTGATGTTTTGGCTAATAGGCAGGTCAATAATGGCCCCCTGTTTTTGCCGCTCTTCCGGCACATAGACAATGCCAGCGCGGATGGCCTGCGAGGGACGTGAGAAATGTTGTTCTTTACCCCTGATCAGGATTTTTCCCACGCTGGGCTGAGTGACGCCAAATAAGGCCTGCATCAGTTCGGTCCGTCCGGCACCGACCAGCCCGTAAAAACCAAGGATTTCGCCTTGGCGCAGCGAGAAACTGATCCCGGCGAATTCGGTCGGATGGCTGAGATTCTGCACTTCCAGCACCGTTTCCCCTGGCTCGCAGTTTACTTTCGGATAGGCCTGACTGACTTCGCGCCCAACCATCATGGTGACCATCTGGCGCTCGCTGATGTCGCTTGTCTTACCGGAGCCCACATAACTGCCGTCGCGCAGCACAGTGTAGTAGTCGGAAATGGCGAAGATCTCATCGAACTTATGCGAGATAAACAGGATGGCTTTGCCTTCCGCTTTCAGACGTTCAACAATCTGGTAAAACTCGATAATTTCATGTTGAGACAGCGCCGCAGTGGGTTCGTCAAGGATAACAACCTGGGCATCGAACGACAGCGCGCGGGCAATTGCCACCATATGACGCTGCGCGATGCTCAGGTCTTTGAGGGTGGCGTGCGGATCGATATTCACTTCCAGCCGCGTGAGAATAGCGCGCGCCTGCTGATGCATCACCGGCCAGTTCAGGCGTTTAAATAACCCTGAACGGACGTAGTGTCCGACAAAAATATTCTCGGTGACGGATAACTCATCAAACAGTACGGTTTCCTGGTGGATAGCCGTAATGCCGACCTTATGCGCTGACTCAGGATTTGGGAGTTTGATCGGGATAGCCTTATAGCGCAGCTCGCCTTCATCTGGCTGATAAATACCGGTCATGACTTTCACCAGCGTGGATTTACCCGCGCCGTTTTCGCCAATCAGGGCGGTGACCTTTCCCGGATACAGATCCACATGGACGTTGTTCAACGCCCTGACCCCCGGAAAAACTTTGCTGATGCCCTGCAGCGATAAAAGCGGAGTCGTGGAGTCATTCATACCATTCCCCTGTCAGGCTAAATAGATCAAAACGGCCGCCGGTTCGCTGGTCAGCCATATTCAGGATCAGAACATTTTTGAAAATTTGTCGATGTTGCTGGAATCGTAAACGAAGGGTTCTGCCATTGCGCCGCTGCCGTCGGCGTCGAGTTTAATGTTACCCAGGCGTCCCATGCTGGCTTGCGTTTTGGTCGCCGTGCCTTTGACCAGGTCATAGGCCAGATAAGTGGCAGCGTAGCCGAGATCAATCGGGTTCCAGATAGCGAAACTTTTGGTGGCACCGGATTTAACTGCGCCAGCCATTTCAGACGGCAATCCCAGGCCGGTTACGTACACTTTGCCAATTTTTCCCTGATCTTTTATCGCCTGCGCGGCTGCGACAATGCCGACGGATGAAGGAGAAATAATGACTTTCAGGTCCGGGTAGGACTTCAGCAGCCCGAGGGTTTCGCGGTAACTTTTATCCGATAAGTCATCGCCATAGGCCACCGTCACCAGATTGACTGAAGGGTACTTTGGCAGCACCTTTTTCATCTCGGCTATCCAGAGATTCTGGTTAGTCGACGTCGGTGTCGCGCTCAAAATTGCCACGTCACCTTTGTCGACGTTCAGCGCTTTCAGCGCATCGGCAGCCAGTTTGACGTTCGTTTCGCCGATAAGCGCATTATTGGAGGGGTTGAGGTGGATCTGACGTCCCTCTTTTGCCACGCCAGAATCCCATGAGACAACTTTAATGCCCCGTTGCATGGCTTTTTTCAGTACCGGTACCAGTGCATCAGGATCATTGGCGGAGACGGCAATCGCGTCGACGCCCTGCGCTATCAGGCCGTTTAAGACTTCGATCTGCGCTTCAGCCGTTGTTGTGGTTGGGCCGGTATAAATGACTTTCACATCCCCCAGCTCTTTGGCGGCCTGCTGTGCGCCAACGTTAGCGGCTTCAAAGAATCCATTGCCCAGTGACTTCGCCACCAGTGCAATTTTCACTTCTGCCGATGCTGCGCCCGCCAGCAGGATGCTACCCGCTATCAGGGTAAGGCTCAGTACGCGTTTTAATTTCATGCCATGCACTCCCTATCACTTCGAAAAAAGTTTAACCACCAAACGTTGCCGACGCGCCAGGCGCATGATCACGACTCTAGGAGCTTGGTGGCAGGCTGACCTTTCCGCGAGTGCCAGTTGCGGGATAACCATGGCAAAGGCGCAAAGGTTTGGGAGAACAATCTCACAATTTGATAACAATCTTTTATCGACAGACGAAACGGGCAGAAAAACACGGCTTTTTACTGGCTGAATTTGCACCCAAAGAGAAGGGAAAGTGACCTGTCATGCAGAATTCCGCGCGATTGAGTGAGTAAATACAGGTTTTGTTCAAAAGCGATTGGCCGGTCACAGTTTCATCCCGTTGACTGCTGCATTGATGACTAAAATATTACGATAATGTTAATCAGGAGCCGGAAATGACGGTGTTACGCAGCAGTGATTATTTCCCTTCAGGAGATTTTCCCGTCGCCATTGAACCACGACGTCCACATGACACATTTCCTGAGCATCATCATCTGGATTTCAACGAAATTGTGCTGGTTGAGCAGGGAACCGGCACACACGTATTTAACGATAAGCCCCTGATCCTCAGCGCGGGGAGCGTCTGCTTTGTACGTCACCGCGATCATCATCTGTATGAAAATACCGACAATCTGCATCTCACCAATGTGCTTTACCGCAGCCCGGAAGCTTTCCGATTTCTAAAGGGTATTACCGATTTACTGCCGCAAGAGGTGGAGGGGCATTATCCTGCGCATTGGCGTATTAACGCTGGGCAAATCGCGCAGGCCAAAATCCTGATTGACCTGCTCGCGTGCCAACCTGCCAGTCAGTCGCCGGAATCTCTGGCCCAGCAGGAGCTCTATTTTATGCAGCTTTTGTTGCTGCTGCGCCATGGCAGCCGCGATGTCGGCTATCGCGGGCAGGGGGGGGATCTGAATAACCTGCTGGACTGGATGAGCGAACACTACGATGAAGAGATCGACTGGACGGTGTTAGCCGAACAGTTCTCCATGTCTTTGCGCACCTTACACCGTCAGATGAAGCAGCAAACGGGTTGCACGCCCCTCAATTACCTCAACCGTCTGCGCCTGCTCAATGCCCGCAATATGCTGCGTTTTGGTGACAGTTCAATCACCGAGATCGCCCATCAATGTGGCTTCTGCGACAGCAATCATTTCTCGACGCTGTTTAAACGCGAGTTTGGGTATGCACCCCGCCATGTCCGTCAATAAATGTCCTTCCTATTTCGAGTTGCAGAGGTGTGAGTCACGCACCGCGCCCCTTCTCTGCAACTCGACTTACTTTGAGTATTCATCTCCCCCTTCAGCAAATTGGCAAAAACGTTATGTCAGGCAGACAGACCATGACTTTTTTGCCATTTTTCAACGTTAACTGGCACTCACGGAAAGGTAAAAATCCGGTGGATAGAACAGGCTGTTAAAACTTCACATTAAAGTGCTGTTTTATTAACAATTTGTTCATCACCTCTATCCGGATTTGGAGACCTATTACATGAGCACCATTCAAAAACGTATGTATATCAACGGTGAATTTGTTGAAAACACCGGCGGGAAGTGGATTGACGTAATGAATCCGGCAACCGAACAGGTTATTTCGCAGATCCCGGAAGGGAGTGCTGACGATGCTAAAAAAGCCATAGATGCTGCTGAAGCGGCGCAGCCTGGCTGGGAGGCGTTGCCAGCGGTTGAAAGGGGTGTGTGGCTGCATAAAATTGCCACCGGTATCCGTGAGCGCGAAGCTGAGCTGACCGAAACCATTATTGCTGAGGGGGGCAAAACCTACGGCCTGGCGAAGACGGAAGTGTTATTCACTGCTGATTATCTCGATTATATGGCGGAATGGGCGCGCCGTTATGAAGGTGAAATCATTCAGAGTGACCGGCCGAACGAAAATATTTTTGTGTTCCGCAAAGCGATGGGTGTCACGACCGGTATTTTGCCGTGGAACTTCCCCTTCTTTCTGATTGCCCGTAAGGCCGCTCCAGCGCTTATCACCGGCAATACGATAGTGATTAAACCCAGCGAAATTACGCCGAATAATGCAGTTATCTTCGCCGAAATCATTCATAAAATTGGTTTACCAAACGGTGTGCTGAATATCGTTACCGGCTATGGCCCGACCGTTGGCCAAGAACTGGCGGGTAACCCCAAAGTCGGGATGGTCAGCCTGACCGGCAGCGTCGCCGCCGGGATTGCCACGATGACTGCCGCGGCGAAAAACGTGACGAAAGTCTCGCTGGAGTTGGGCGGCAAAGCCCCGGCTATCGTCATGAACGATGCCGATCTCGATTTGGCGGTGAAAGCCATCGTCAGTTCGCGGATCATCAACAGCGGGCAGGTGTGTAACTGTGCTGAACGCGTGTATGTGCAGGAAGGGGTCTACGACGAGTTTATTTCGCGTATCAGCGAAATGATGAAGAAGGTGACATTCGGCAACACCGCGGAGAAAAAAGAGCTTGATATGGGGCCGCTGATCAGTGCTGCTGCGTTGCAGCGCGTGGAAGACAAAGTGGCGACGGCGGTGTCGCAGGGCGCAAAAGTGCTGCTGGGCGGTAAGCGTTCAGAGGGCCCGGGCTTTTTCTACCCACCGACATTGCTGGTGGACGTACAACAGAATATGCCCATCATGCACGAAGAAGTCTTTGGACCGGTATTGCCGGTTGCAGTATTCAAAACGCTGGACGAAGCCATTACGATGGCGAACGACAGCGAATACGGCCTGACGTCATCCCTCTACACCAGCAATATCAACACTGCAATGAAAGCCCTGAAACAGCTGAAGTTCGGTGAAACCTACATCAACCGTGAAAACTTTGAAGCGATGCAGGGCTTCCATGCAGGCTGGCGTAAATCGGGCGTCGGTGGTGCCGATGGCAAACACGGCCTGCAGGAATATCTGCAAACTCATGTTGCGTATCTACAGTTCCATTAAAGGCAATATTGGTTTATTCGCCTACACTCAAGAGGCCGGAGCAGAGGATCCCTGTCTGCGGCCTGGTTTTTTCACGCCAGCAGTGAGTCATTTTGTTAAAAAATTATCTTTGTAAAGTTACGTATGTACTAACAGGAAGAAAATAACTATAGTGACGACCTTCCACGGTTCCCCATCAGGCTGATGGGTTTATGTCCAGTCTAAATATCTAAAAGTGAGATGCTCGTCATCTTTTTGAGTTGTACTTTCGCCCGCGCTTTTAGTTAAAAACAAAAGAACGCCTAAAGTGAACGCCAAAACTTCTGCATTTATTATCACCTTGTTTTCGTTTTTCAGTCCGGTATCAGTCAGTTACGCCGTCTCGGCCACCGATACCGCAAAAAGCGACACCGAAGACACTTCCGACTCCTCTTCACTGATGATCATCAAACAACAAGGTACCGACGGCCTGTCTGAGCTGGACACACCGGCAGCGGTCAGCGTGATTGACGGTGAGGATTTCAGAAACAGCAAAGCACAGGTCAACCTTTCCGAAAGCCTCGGCAGCGTGCCTGGATTACAGGTACAGAACCGCCAAAACTATGCGCAAGATTTACAACTTTCGGTGCGCGGGTTTGGCAGCCGTTCGATGTATGGTGTGCGCGGCGTGCGTATTTACGTTGACGGTATTCCGGCCACTATGCCAGACGGGCAGGGGCAAACGTCGAATATTGACCTGAACTCAGTGGAGCGCGTTGAAGTGCTGCGCGGACCTTTCTCGGCGCTGTACGGCAACGCGTCTGGGGGAGTGGTTAACGTCGATACCCAAAGCGGAACCCAGCCCACCACGCTTGAGGCTGGCACTTATTTCGGCAGTTACGGCTCGTTTCGTAACAGTGTCAAAGCCAGCGGCGCCACCGGCGACGGCACCCACGCCGGTGATGTTAACTACCTGATTTCCGGCTCCCGATTTACTACTGATGGTTATCGTGACCACAGCGGCACGCAGAAAAATCTCGGCAACGGCAAACTGGGCGTGCGCATTGACGACGCCAGCACCCTGACCCTGATGTTTAACAGCGTCTCGGTAGATGCCAACGATCCGGGCGGTCTGACGGAATCTGAATGGCACGATAATCCGACACAAGCACCGCGCGCCGATCAATACAATGCGCGTAAAACCCTCGATCAGACTCAGGTCGGCCTGCGCTATCAGCGTCAGATGAGTGAGAATGACGAGTTCAGCCTGATGACTTATCACGGCGAGCGTCATACCACGCAATATCAAACCATTCCTGCCTCGGCGCAGAAGAACCCACTCAACGCGGGCGGTGTTATTGTCCTTGAGCGTAAATACTCCGGGGTGGATACCCGTTGGAAGCACCAGGATCAGCTCGGTTCTTTGCCGTTCACCCTCACCGGCGGTTTGGATTATGAAACCATGACCGAGCGGCGTTTCGGCTACGAAAACTTCGATAACCAGGGTGACCTGGGCGTGAAGGGCGATGAGCGCCGTAACGAAAAGAACCTGATGTGGAATCTCGATCCCTATCTGCAAACCACCTGGAACCTGACTCCACGCTGGACGCTGGATGCCGGGGCTCGCTACAGCACCGTCAGCTTCGACTCACAAGATTACTATATGACCAACAGCAATCCGGACGATAGCGGTTCACGCCGTTATCACAAATTGTTGCCGATGGCCTCCCTCAACTATGCGGTGACACCGGCGTTGAACACTTACGTGTCGGCCGGTCGTGGCTTTGAAACACCGACGATCAATGAACTCTCTTACCGTACCGACGGCCAGTCCGGTCTGAACCTTGGTCTGCAACCGTCCACCAGTAATACCGTCGAACTCGGCAGCAAATGGCGGGTAGGTAATGGGTTGGTCACGGCCGCCGTTTTCCAGACGGATACGAACGATGAGCTGATTGTCGCGCAGAGCATTGGCGGGCGTTCAAGCTACACCAACGCCGGGAAAACCCGTCGTCGTGGGCTGGAACTGTCGTTGGATCAGCAGATTGAAGAAAACTGGCGGGTGAAGATGGCCTGGACGCTGCTTGATGCCACTTTCCGCAACGAAACCTGTGGTGCAGGCGAGTGCACACCGGCGGGTAATCGTCTGCCGGGTATCGCCCGCAATATGGGCTACGCTTCACTGGAGTGGGCGCCGCTTGATGGCTGGCACGCCGGAGCGGATGTCCGTTACATGAGTGATATTGAAGTCAACGATGAAAACAGCGAGCAGGCACCGGCGTATACCGTTGCCAGCGTCAGTGCCGGTTACCGCTTCAACTGGGACAACGTGACGCTGGACTTGTTCACCCGCGTTGACAACCTGTTCGACAGAAATTACGTCGGTTCAGTGATCGTTAATGAAGGCAACGACCGCTATTTCGAGCCGGCACCTGGCAGGAACTACGGGGGTGGGGCTACGCTTTCTTATAGCTTCCAGTAAGTTCCAACCCGTTTCAGTCAGTAAAAAGAACCACGCGACGCGGCCTTAAACCACCACATGTTGACGTCTGGCCGCATTCGCAAGGAGTGATACCCGGTGATAACCGGGTGTTCTTGAAGATTTAGCTCATCCCTAAATCGACAATTATAAAAATTCAGTAAGGTCATCAACTATGGAAACGAAAGCCTCGTTATCACGCATCGTCGTCATAATTACCGCTTTGTTCGCCGCGTTAAGCGGAATATATCTTCTTGTCGGCGGTATTTGGCTGGCGAAATTAGGAGGTTCTCTTTATTACATTATTGCCGGCGTAATTTCGCTGGTTACCGCATGGCTGCTTTACCGCCGTCGCTCCTCTGCATTAGTGCTCTACGCCCTGTTCCTGTTTGGTACGACACTATGGGCTGTCTGGGAAGTGGGCACGGATTTCTGGGCACTGACACCGCGTTTGGATGTGACTTTCTTCCTCGGTCTGTGGATCCTGTTGCCGATTGTTTATAACCATATGCTGGTTAAAAACGCCTTCGCCCGCGGCGCACTGGCGCTGTCTCTGGTCTTCACGGTGCTCGTTCTGGCTTATTCCGTCTTTAACGACCCGCAGGAAATCAATGGCACCATCAAAGCCGCTGACGTGACGCCGGCTCAGTCTGATTCCGGCATTCCTGATGGTGACTGGCCAGCTTATGGCCGCACTCAGGCGGGTACCCGTTACTCACCGCTGAGCCAGATTAATGATAAGAATGTCAGTAAGCTAGATGTGGCATGGACCTTCCGTACCGGTGACCTGAAGACACCGAACGATCCGGGTGAAATCACCGATGAAGTCACGCCAATCAAAATCCGCGACATGCTTTATCTGTGTACTCCACATCAGAAGTTGTTTGCTCTGGATGCGGCGACCGGGAAAGAGAAGTGGAAATTTGATCCGCAGCTCAAGTCTGACCCTACGTTCCAGCATGTCACCTGCCGCGGTGTGTCTTATCATGAGACCACGCCTGCTGCACAAGGTAACGCCGAGAACGGCGCTGCGCCTGCCGTATGTTCACGTCGCATCATTCTGCCGGTTAACGATGGCCGTCTGTTTGCACTGGACGCTGAAACCGGCGAACGTTGCCCGGCATTTGGTAACAACGGTGAACTGAACCTGCAGAGCAACATGCCTTATGCCACGCCGGGTCACTACGAGCCAACGTCTCCGCCAATCATCACCAAATCGGTGATCATTGTGGCGGGTGCCGTTACCGATAACTACTCAAACCGCGAGCCTTCAGGGGTTATCCGTGGATTTGATGTTGAGACCGGTAAGCTGCTGTGGGCCTTTGATCCGGGTGCGGCTGAGCCGAATAAGCTGCCGGCCGATGGTCAGCACTTCACGCCAAACTCACCTAACTCATGGGCACCTGCGGCTTATGATGACAAACTGGATCTGGTTTACCTGCCGATTGGCGTAGCGACACCGGACATCTGGGGCGGTAACCGTACTGCGGATATGGAACGTTATGCGAGCGGTCTGCTGGCGCTGAATGCGACCACCGGCAAACTGGCCTGGTTCTACCAGACTGTTCACCACGATCTGTGGGATATGGACGTTCCGGCACAGCCAACCCTGGCTGATATTACGGATAAAAACGGCAATAAAGTCCCTGCCATCTATGTTCCGACCAAAACCGGTAACATCTTCGTACTGGATCGTCGTGACGGTAAGCTGATTGTGGATGCCCCTGAGAAGCCAGTTCCACAGGGGGCAGCCAAAGGCGACCACGTCTCTCCAACTCAGCCGTTCTCTGAACTGACCTTCCGTCCTCAAGCGAAGTTGACCGGTAAAGACATGTGGGGTGCGACGATCTACGACCAACTGATGTGTCGTGTGATCTTCCATAAATTGCGTTATGAAGGCACCTTTACACCGCCATCTGAGCAGGGCACCCTGGTCTTCCCAGGTAACCTCGGCATGTTCGAGTGGGGCGGTATTTCTGTGGATACCGATCGTCAGGTCGCTATCGCTAACCCGATTGCACTGCCGTTCGTGTCTAAACTGATCCCACGCGGTCCGGGCAACCCGATGGAGCCTGATGCTAACGATAAAGGTGGCTCAGGCACTGAAACGGGTATCCAGCCACAGTACGGCGTACCCTTTGGCGTGACGCTCAATCCGTTCCTTTCTCCGCTGGGCTTCCCATGTAAACAGCCTTCATGGGGTTACATCTCTGGCGTTGATCTGAAAACCAACGATATCGTGTGGAAAAAACGTATCGGTACCGTGCGCGACAGTTCACCATTGCCGCTGCCGTTTAAAATGGGTATGCCAATGCTTGGCGCACCGATCTCCACTGCCGGTAACGTGTTCTTCATCGCGGCTACCGCTGACAACTACCTGCGCGCATTCGACATGAGCAACGGGGATAAACTGTGGGAAGCGCGTCTGCCAGCGGGCGGCCAGGCAACCCCAATGACTTACTCTGTAAACGGTAAACAGTACGTTGTCATCGCAGCGGGTGGTCACGGTTCATTTGGCACCAAACTGGGCGACTACATCATCGCGTACGCACTGCCAGACTCTGAGATTAAATAATCAGAGACCGGATTTTGAGTAACCAAGGGCCGCGAAAGCGGCCCTTTTTGTCGTTGAAAATAGCTACCGGATTTACCCCCGCCAGTTCTTCAGCTTACTCGTCTTACCAATTCCGGGGTTAAAACTGTTGGTCGGGTCGGCTTGCTGGTAGAAGGCTTTCATGTGCGGCTTGGCAATATACAGATGCCCGACGTTGTGCTCAGCAGGGTATTCAGCTCCTTTAGCATCGAGAATTTCCAGCATCTGGTGTTTTAGCTTTTTACTGTCCGCCCCTTTCTTGACGATGTAGTCCTGATGGAAAACATGGCACATAAAGTGGCCGTAATAGAGTTTTGCGACCAGCTGATTGTCGATTTCCGGCGGCAGAGTTTCGAACCAATCCTGGTCATTACGACGCAGCGCAATATCCAGGGCCAGAATGTCTTCCACCTCATTTTCATGCACGGCGTGATAACGCACGGCGGCACCGGCGGCGGCAAAGCGATGCAGAAAGGCTTTTTTCCCTTCATCATCAGAGCAGACAAAAAAGTCGCCTTCATTTTCTGTAAAGAAGCGGGTGAGGAAGGTTTGCGCTTCGGCGATCCCTTCACCAGACATTTTCAGCAGCAGGTGATGCTCATAGCGGTCACGGTACTTTTTCATCCGCTCAGGCAAATGGTTCGGTAGAGCTTTGCTGATACATTGCATCACGCGGTCGCTGAAATGTTTCGGCAGGAACGGCACCTTGCTGATGTGGGCGTCAAACTTGCCTTTGGCACTGAACATATCCGGCATTTTGTCGGTACCGAGTTTGTCGATCATCATAAACGTGTCTTTACCGTAGACTTCGGCGATGTCGAAAATATCACGGTGCATATATTCACCCGCGACCGGCAGATTCGCGAAATCGCGCAGGATCTGGCGGCGTAGCTCAGTCAGTACGGCGGTGCTGTTGGTGCCGATATAGAATACTTGTTGCTGACTTTCGGCCGGGAAGGTGTCGAGACGCACGGCGAAAACGGCCAGTTTTCCGGCACAGCCGGAGGCTTCGAACAGGCGGCGCTGGTCGGCATTAAAACGCGAGGGTGTGTCCGCCTCGACGTCACGCACCCGTTCGGCGTAGTCATGGTCAGAGGCTTTGCGCTGGTCGTGGCTTATCTCTTCGTCTTTGAAATTGCCTTTCTCCAGCCGCGTCAGCATCTCTTCTGGCGTGTTACCCAGGGCAATTCCCAGATGGTTAATCAGCTGTAATTCCCCCTCGGCATTGATTTGCGCATACAGCGCCATCTCGGTATAAGCTGGGCCGCGTTTTACCAGCGAGCCACCTGAGTTATTACAGATACCGCCCACGACAGAGGCGCCTATGCAGGAGGAGCCGATCACGGAATGGGGCTCGCGCCCGTAAGGCTTGAGGATTTTTTCCAGTTTATAGAGGGTGCTGCCGGGGAAACCTATCACCTGATTGCCGCCGTCAAGCAGCTCAATATGGTCGAGCTTCAGGGTGCTGAAAATCACAATGTCGCGATCGTAATCGTCGCCGCTCGGCGTCGAACCTTCGGTCAGACCCGTATTGGCGGCCTGCATAATGACAATTTTGTCTGCCTCGACGCAGGCTTTCAGCAGTTGCCATTGTTGCAGCAGAGTCTGCGGGAACACCACCGCCAGCGCTTTACCGCCACCGGAGCGAAACCCTTTGCGATAACGTTCGGTATTGCTCTCGCCCGTCAGTACGTGACGGCTACCTACAATCTCTTTCAGACGCGAAATCAGCCCCTGATTATCCTGATGAATGCTCATTTCCTCTCCTTCAGTTTATCGACCCGAACACATCATAGACTGAAAAGCCACCCAAAGCAGGGCGGCGCGTCACCGGACGGCCATTAAAGCATCATCAATGTGTCATAAAACTCGCGCTTAATGATTGCCAGAATCTGTAAGCAACCGAGAGACAGCATCATGGCGCAAGCTCAACTCAAGCTGGCACAGGCTGAATACCCTCAGGCCCGGCCACAGCAACAGAACAAAGTACTCGACGTAAAAGGGCTGGTAAAATCCTATAAATCCGGCCAGCGAGTACTCAATGACCTCAGTTTCGATCTGCATGCCGGCGAGTTTGTGGCCGTGATTGGCCGTTCGGGTGCCGGGAAATCGACCCTGCTCCATGTGCTTAATGGCACCATCCCGCTGTCGGAAGGCAGCGTGGTGTGTCACTACGAGAATGGCGAGCAGCAACAGTTGGCTGGCCTGACCGGTAAATCACTGCGCCGTTGGCGTGCGGGTTGCGGCATGATTTTTCAGGACTTCTGTCTGGTGCCGCGCCTCGATGTGTTGACCAACGTACTGCTTGGTCGCCTGAGCCAGACGTCGACCTTTAAATCTTTCTTTAATCAATTCGATGATGAAGACCGCGCCCGTGCGATCTCGCTGCTCGAATGGTTACATATGCTGCCGCATGCCTTACAGCGTGCTGAAAATCTCTCCGGCGGGCAGATGCAGCGCGTGGCAATTTGCCGTGCGCTGATGCAGAACCCAAAGATCCTGCTGGCCGATGAGCCGGTAGCGTCGCTGGATCCCAAAAATACCCTGCGCATTATGAATGCGCTGAAAAAGGTCAGCGAAGAGAATATCGCCGTGATGGTTAACCTGCATTCGGTTGAATTGGTAAAAGACTTTTGTACCCGGGTCATTGGTATTGCCAAAGGCCAAATAATATTTGATGGACACCCTGATCAATTAAACGATGACATTCTTCACCAGCTGTATGGGGAAGAGGGTGAATTACAAAGTTAGTGTTATTTGTCACCAAAAATAATCTCGTGCAGTTATTTGGATTTACTTATCTCAACTTTCTCTACGTCTATAAAGGGTTATGACTACATGAAGAACTTATTACGTCTGGCGGTACTGGTCGCGGGTACATTTACCGCAATGCATAGCATGGCAGCGGATGCCCCGAAAGAGCTGAATTTGGGAATATTGGGCGGGCAGAATGCCACCCAGCAAATCGGTGATAATCAGTGTGTAAAAGATTTCTTCGATAAAGAATTAAATGTTGATACTAAACTCCGTAACTCTTCAGACTATTCCGGCGTTATCCAGGGACTATTAGGCGGGAAAATAGACATGGTATTAAGCATGTCGCCATCCTCTTTTGCCTCAGTCTATATTAATAACCCGAAAGCCGTGGATATTGTAGGTATTACTATTGATGATACCGACCAGTCCCGTGGTTATCACTCGGTTGTGGTGGTTAAAGCCGACAGCCCATATCAGAAATTATCTGATCTCAAGGGTAAGGCATTTGGTTTTGCTGATCCGGATTCCACGTCAGGTTATTTGATCCCGAATCAGACCTTCAAGAAAGAGTTCGGCGGGAATACGGATAATAAATACAACAACTTCTTCTCCAGCGTGACTTTCTCCGGCGGGCATGAGCAGGATATTCTGGGCGTGCTTAATGGTCAGTTTGACGGTGCCGTTACCTGGGCCTCGATGATCGGTGACCGCGAAACCGGCTATACCTCTGGTGCCTTCAACCGCATGATTCGCATGGATCAGCCGGATCTGATGAAGAAAATCCGCATCATCTGGGAATCACCGTTAATTCCGAATGGCCCGATTTTAGTACGCAGCGATTTACCGGCTGATTTCAAAGCGAAGCTGGTCAGCGCCATTAAGAAACTGGATAAAGACGATCACGCCTGCTGGATTAAAGCCGCTGGCGGTAAAATGCATATTGGCGACACGACGCTGGCTGAATATCAACAGATTATAGATATGAAACGAGAGCTCACCAAGGGTTCCCGGTAGTAGGCTATTTTACTTGCCACTTTGAATGCGGGCAGTGCTCGGCCTCCTCACGTACTCTATATACGTTCCGGGTCCTGCGCGCTGGCCGCATCCAAATTGCCTGCGCCAATAACGCCTATTACTTTATATTATTATATTTAAAGAAACCGGAACGCTATTTTGAATAAAGACTTCAATCGTTATTACCAGCAAATACGCGGTAAGCAAAAGCGTGAGGCATTAGTCTGGTCTGGGCTGATGCTGGTGCTTTATTTGTGGTCGGGCAATGTGTCTGAACTCAATCTGAAGACGGTATTTCTTTCGGCACCGCATTTCTTTGATTATATCGGTGAAACGGTTCCGGTATTACACTGGTCATTACTGTTTGCAGACGGGCATACTGAGGGTTCTCTGGCTTACTGGGGATACCGCTTGAATATTCAGTTGCCGCTGATTTGGGAAACCATTCAGCTGGCGCTCTCCTCGACCATTTTATCTACTGCGCTGGCGACCTTTCTGGCATTTATGGCGGCTAATAATACCGATTCGCCAAAGTGGCTGAAATTCAGTATTCGCACCTTTGTGGCCTTTTTGCGCACTATGCCCGAACTGGCCTGGGCGGTGATGTGCGTGATGGCTTTTGGTATCGGCGCGATCCCAGGGTTTATCGCCCTGACGCTGCATACCGTCGGCAGCCTGACTAAACTGTTTTATGAATCCATTGAAACCGCATCGGATAAACCGGTGCGCGGGCTGAAATCCTGCGGGGCAGGGCGCCTGCAACGCATGCGTTTCGCCATCTGGCCGCAGGTCAAACCGATTTTCCTCTCGTACAGTTTTATGCGCCTTGAAATCAATTTCCGTCAGTCCACTATTCTCGGGCTGGTCGGCGCGGGGGGTATTGGTCAGGAGCTGATGACCTCGATCAAACTCGACCGCTACGATCAGGTCAGCATGACGTTACTGCTGATCATTCTGGTGGTATCGATCATGGACTATTTATCCGGCAAGCTGCGTAAGCGCGCTGTGGAGGGCACCTTCTGATGCTGACTGAAGCACTGGCGCCGTCGGCCATCGCCGGCATTAAGCGCGATAATCCCGAATTATTCTCTGCACAGCGCCGTTATCTGCGCTATCTCGGCGTGTTTGCTGTGTTGATCGCTCTCTACTACCTCTATTTTTTTACCTATTACGGTATTCCCTGGGACGCCGTGGTGCGTGGTACCAACCAGATTGGCCGCTATTTTTTACGCATGTTCGTCTGGCATAACTTCTCGCAGTGGCCGCTGATGTACTATTTTCAGCAGATCGCAATGACGCTGGCAATTGTGTTTGCAGGGACCATTACGGCGTCATTTCTGGCGTTGCCGCTGTCGTTTCTGGCGGCACGTAATGTGATGTCAACGCCGCTGCTACGCCCGGTTTCTCTGGTGGTTCGCCGCCTGTTGGACGTGCTGCGCGGGCTGGATATGGCCATTTGGGGGCTGATTTTTGTGCGCGCCGTCGGCATGGGGCCGCTGGCCGGGGTGCTGGCGATTATCATGCAGGACATGGGGCTGCTGGGTAAGCTCTACGCCGAAGGTCACGAGGCGGTAGAACGTTCGCCAAGCCGCGGCCTGCGGGCGCTGGGCGCCAATCCGCTGCAAACACATCGCTTCGGGATCTTCACGCAATCCTTCCCGACCTTTTTGGCGCTGTCGCTTTATCAGATTGAGTCCAACACCCGTTCTGCGGCGGTGCTGGGTTTTGTCGGTGCCGGCGGGATTGGTCTGGTGTACGCCGAAAATATGCGACTGTGGAACTGGGATGTGGTGATGTTTATCACCCTGATTCTGGTGGTGATCGTAATGGCGATGGATAAGATTTCATCGATTCTGCGCGCCAAATATATTCATGGCGAAGATATCGATCTGTTTGATCCGCCGCGCAAACCCAAAACGCCGGTTAAGCTTTATCGTCCATAATTACTGGTTTCGCTCAACATAAAAAAGGCGGCCCCTGTGCAGGGATACCGCCTTTAAATGCCTTTGCCGTCATACGGTGTCGTTATTCGTCGAAATACCAATAACCCTGATTCACCAGGTCAGTGAATATCACGACAAACTCTGGATCCTGCAGGGCATGACCCAGCTCTTTTCTGCCGATCAGCGTGTAGCGACAAAGTGCATCGGCCGCGTGATGGTTAGATGTCTCCAGCGGTTCGCTGTTAACAAAGAAGCGTTCACCCACGTTCAGCACGCGCAGCCCGCTCAGGCGGGTCAGGCTGTCGCCCTGCATCAGCGCATCCACGATTTCCTGCGCTTCATACGGAGGCTCGGCCGGTGCGATATCCAGTTCGTGACGTGGCGTGGTCGCAAAGCGGCCAAACCACTGTTTGAAATCTTCCGGCTGATCAATCAGCTGATGCATCATGGCGCGCACGCGCTCCATCTCATACTCTTCGACTTTGCCCACGTGGTCACGCAGGGTGAGGTCCGGGTCGCTGTAGTGCTCGCCACCAAGATCGTTTTCCAGCGCATAGTCAGCAAAGCTGCTGATTAAGTCACGGCTGTTCGGGCCACGAAAACCCACCGAATAGTTGAAGGCTTCGGTATGGGTAATACCGTCATGCGGGAAACCTGGCGGAATATAGAGAATGTCGCCCGGTTCGAGGTCTTCATCGATAATCGGCGTGAACGGCTCAACGTGGAGCAGGGCCGGATGTGGGCAAAACTGTTTAAGCGGTAATTTATCCCCGACGCGCCAGCGGCGGCTGCCCATGCCCTGGATGATAAACACGTCGTACTGGTCGATATGCGGACCCACGCCGCCACCGGGTACGGAGTAGGAAATCATCAAATCATCCAGGCGCCAGTCAGGCAGTACGCGGAAAGGGCGCACCAGTTCAGCAGAAGGCGCGTGCCAGTGGTTAACCGCCTGTGCCAGCAGCGACCAGCCGGTTTCTCCCAGATTATCGAAGTGCTCGAAAGGCCCGTTGCTGGCCTGCCATTGGCCATTTTTATGGCTGACCAAACGGCTGTCGATCTCTGGCTCCATTGCCAGCCCCGCCAGTTCGTCAGGCGTAATCGGGTCGATAAAATCAATGAACGCTTTTTTTAAGACAACAGGTCGTTTCTGCCAGTATTTTTCTAAGAATTCTTGCCAGTCCAGATTGAGTTCATAAGCCATGTTGAGTTACCCGTGGGAAGACAAACGGCCATGATTATAAAGAGGGAGATACTGAGGGCGCTTTGTTATGGGTCAAGGGAACATTAAAGACAGGGAAGGGATGAGATTTCCCTCTCCGCACGGAGAGGGAATGGTCAGGGGGATAATTATGACTTCGCGGCCAGCACGACCAACTTCTGGTTCACAAATTCCTTGATGCCTAAGTCAGACAGCTCGCGGCCAAAGCCTGAACGCTTCACGCCACCAAACGGCAACTCGGGCGCGGTATTGGTCGGTGAGTTGACATACAGCATACCTGTTTCAATTTTGCTCGCCAGTTTACGCGCGCGAGTCATATCCTTAGTAAACAGTGCCCCACCCAGACCGTAGTTTGAGTCGTTGGCCAGTTTCACCAGTTCATCATCATTTTTCACCACGTAAACCTGCGCAACCGGACCGAAGAACTCTTCGAAATAGGCCGGATTGTCACGGGTGATGTGGGTCAGAATAGTCGCTTCAAAGAAGTTACCTGGATTGCCCGATACTGCTTTCCCTCCGACATGCACTTTGGCACCATTTTTGACCGCCTGTTCCACCTGTTTGGTCAGGGTTTTCAAGGCATCGGCGGACGACAGCGGGCCAAGTGTGGTGCTGGCATCAAGTGGGTCACCGATTTTCAGCGCTTTGAAATGTTCGGTGAATTTCTTCAGGAATTCATCGGCTACTTTCTCATGAATGATAAAACGCTTGGCAGCGGTACATACCTGACCGGCATTCGCCACCCGTGCCTCGGCTCCGGCTTTGGCGGCGTGGTCGATATCGGCATCTTCCAGTACGGCGAAGATGTCATTCCCCCCCAGCTCCAGCGTTGATTTTTTCAGTTTGCTGGCAGCTTTTGCTGCGACGACAGCGCCAGCTTTTTCTGAACCGGTCAGCGCCACGCCCTGTACACGGTCATCTTCGATGATATTGGCCACCTGATCCTGCGAGATAAACAGGTTGGTATAAGCGCCTTTCGGACCACCCGCTTCGGCTACCAGTTTCTCAAAGGTTTCCGCGCAGTGCGGAACAATACCGGCATGCTTAACGATGACACTGTTACCGGCGGCAAGGTTCGGAGCCAGTACGCGCATCAATTGGTAGAACGGGAAATTCCAGGGTTCGACGGCCATGATCACCCCGATAGGGGCATGTTCTACCCAGGCTTCGCCCAGACTGGATTTATAAGGCACGGGCTTGAGGAACGCTTGCGCGTTATCGGCATAATATTGAGCAATTTCGGCACACAGTTTTACTTCACCACGGCTCTGCTCAATCAGTTTCCCCATTTCGACACTGACGATTTTTGCCAGCTCTTCAACGCGGGATGACATAATATCAGCAAGTTTATGCAGCACCTTCAGGCGTTGTTGTATGTCGCCCTGACCCCAGTCAGATTTATAAAGGGTATGTGCCGCATCCAGCGCCTGTTCAACCTGCTGGTCATTATGTGTTTGATATTCTTTGATAAGCTTGTTGTTGAACGGATTGATCGTTTGATAAGGCATGAAGGACTCCTTGTTATGAACTCATTTTGAACCTGCCTTAAGCTTAGACGATGAAATGAGACATCTGTCCCGGAGTCACCTTTCGCAACACTCCAGTTTGGGCGTTTTCTGACCCATTCGCTCGGGCCCAGGCGGGCACTGGCCTGTAGCGCTGGGTTCAGATAAATCGGCTTTACTTAACTTTTCACCCTCAGACTTGCAACGTGATGTTCACCGGTTGTTTTCACAAATCCTCAGGTAATCGGGGAACAGTGATTGATTAAAGCCACGCTCACTTTTATGCTGGATTTCCTTTCCAAATCGCCCGAATAGAGAAGCGTATGAAGCTTAGCGATATCCCTTTTGGCACCACCGACTGGAGCCTGGTTCCCCCAACCGAGCACGCAGGTGAAACTGGCGTCGCCCTGTGGCGTACTCAGCATTTTGGCGATATCCGTGTGCGCATTGTTGAATATTCGGCTGGCTACGTGGCCGATCACTGGTGCAGCAAAGGGCACGTACTGTTTTGTCTGGAAGGTGAGTTACAAACCCGGCTGGACGATGGGCGGACTTTCACCCTGACGCCGGGTATGAGTTATCAGGTGGCCGATGGTGCCGAAGCGCATCAGTCTTCCACGGTTAAAGGCGCGAAACTTTTTGTTGTGGACTGAATTTCCGTGTTGAACAGGAAAGGCGTTTTACAACGGTACCGGTTATTGATTTCAAGGAGTCGTGGGTGAGTAAATTACGCGTAGGCATCATTTTTGGCGGTAAGTCGGCAGAGCATGAAGTTTCACTGCAGTCGGCCAAGAACATCGTCGATGCCATTGATAAAAATCGCTTTGATGTAACGCTGCTGGGCATTGATAAACAGGGCGAGTGGCATATCAATGATGCCAGCAACTATTTAATCAACGCGGAAAATCCGGCGCTGATTGCCCTTAACCGTTCAAATAATCAGGTGGCGTTGATCCCCGGCCAGACGGAAAATCAGCTGATTGAAACCGGCAGCGCCAGGGCGCTTTCCCAGCTCGACGTCATATTCCCTATTGTTCACGGCACGCTGGGTGAAGATGGTTCCCTGCAAGGTTTGCTGCGCATGGCGAATATGCCGTTTGTTGGGTCAGGCGTTTTGGGTTCTGCGGTCAGCATGGATAAAGACGTAACCAAACGTCTGCTGCGCGACGCGGGGCTGAATATTGCGCCTTTCGTCAGCGTGACGCGCACGAACCGTCATCTGCATACCTTTGAGAAAGTGTCACAGACGCTTGGTTTGCCACTGTTTATCAAACCGGCCAATCAGGGCTCTTCCGTTGGTGTGAGTAAAGTCACTCATGAAGCTGGTTTCATCAAAGCGCTCAATTTGGCGTTTGATTTCGACCACAAAGTGCTGGTGGAGTCTGCCATTGTGGGGCGTGAAATTGAGTGTGCGGTGTTGGGCAATAGCCACCCGCAGGCCAGCGTTTGTGGTGAAGTCATCTTGCAGGATGAGTTTTACTCCTACGACACTAAATACATCAACGAGCAGGGCGCTTCAGTTGCGGTCCCGGCTGATTTACCGCCGGAGATGCATGATCGCATTCGCGCTATTGCTTTGCAGGCATTTGAGGTGCTGGAGTGTCGGGGGATGGCGCGCGTAGATGTGTTCCTGACGGCGCAGGGGGAGGTGGTGATCAATGAAATCAACACATTGCCTGGATTCACCAATATCAGCATGTATCCGAAACTGTGGGCCGCCAGCGGTTTGGGTTACAGTCAACTGATCACCAAACTCCTTGAACTTGCGCTGGAACAGCATCAGCAAGACAGCCAGCTGAAAAGCTCAGCTCACTGATATTTTGTGAAAGTGGCGCCAAAAGGCAGGGAGAAATCCCTGCCTTTTTATTTAAATTGCAGACACGAAAAAGGCGGCAAACGCCGCCTCTTCTGCATACTGCTGTAAATCCCTGAACTTATTTGTACAGTTCAGCAGTACCGTACAAACGGTTGTCGCCGGAAGCAGAGATGATGCGGTATGAACTCGCACCGTTTGCTTCAGCTTTAGCCGCCAGTTTATTTTCCAGGCTGGTCAGGTTAGAACCGGCTTGTGCACTGATCACGCCAATAGGCTGTGAGTTAGCAGGCGCGGATTGAACCTGGGTGGCTGCCAGTGTGGTAAATGAAACGGTAGCCAGTGCGATTGCAGCGATGGTCATTGTCAGGTTTTTCATGATTTAAGTCCTATTGTCGTATGATTCAACTTCACATAACGGGGTGCTGTTATCAGCACTCGATTTTGCAATGTAAAGCCTCTGTTCAATTCTTCTGTCCGATACCCTTTACATTCAACCCGCAAGCGGGTTAGCGCTGTTATTTATACAGCTCGGCAGTACCGTACATGCGGTTGTCACCGGAGGCGGAGATGATGCGATATGAACTTGCACCATTAGCTTCAGCTTTAGCCGCCAGTTTGTTTTCCAGGCTGGTCAGATTGGAACCTGCCTGTGCACTGATCACACCAATGCTCTGAGAGTGAGTAGGTGCAGACTGCACCTGAGTGGCTGCGAGGGTGCTAAAAGAAGCCGTTGCAAGTGCGATTGCTGCAAAAGTCATAGCGATGTTTTTCATGATAAATACCTTTTTCTGTTCTTAATTATTCAGCACATCAGTGGGTGATGAATTGGTCATACGTTTTATTTAACGATCGATAATTAAATCTTAGACCTGGATCACATTCAGTGCAAACTATTTATTTATTAAACGTTAACTAATTGTGCGGTACCGGGTTTAACGTGCCCGCCGTTATTTGTACAGCTCAGCGGTACCGTGCAGGTAGTTATCACCAGAAGCGCCAATAATGCGGTATGAACTTGCTCCTGCTTCGTTAGCTTTAGCATTCAGCTCACGCTGCAGACTGGAAAGGTCATTGCTCGAGTTGGCACTGATAACCCCTATTTTCTGTTGGTTCGCTGGCGCTGAATCCACCAAGGTGGCGGCCATTGAAGAGAAGGAAACGGTAGCCAGTGCAAGTGCCGCGATTGTCATTTTTACGTTTTTCATGATGTCAGTTCCTGTTCGTTAATCTGGATAAATCAGTTTAGGATTCGGTCAACGTTATTAATTAACGTTCGATAAGTTAATGTTAGCGACTGATCGATTCCTGTGCAAGATGTTTTTTTAATAACCGTTAACTAATTGTGCTGTGAGCATGATTACGCTTATTTCCTTTTTTGTGATCCTTTTGTTAAATGTAGTCACAACAAAAATTAATTAACGTTCGATAAATAAATGATAGTGCGATTTTATGACGCTATCAAGAATTATTTAATGAGTGATAATTTAATGATTGGCCTGAACTGCTGAGGATAGTAAAAGCGAGGGGGTTGAGAACCTGAAGTCAGTGGCACATAAGGGAGTGCAATGAAGTAAGGCGACATCACTGTCGCCTTGTCCTTTACTCTGGGCTGGCAGGATGCAGATCAATCACCTTAGTAGTAAACCGGTGGATGATTGGCAGAACCCGCTGGAGCAGGAGGCATAGTTGGAGAAGTAGGAATGCGTTGCTGTGAAGATTTACCGTTTATAAAACGGCCCGGATGACAAAAGTTGCTGTCTCCGGTCACATTGACCATAGCGACTTCCTGACTCTGAGTTGGCATCATGATAACCTGCTGTGCGACGGCATTGGCAACCGGGACAGCGGTTAACGCCACAACTGCAAGAAGGATTTTTAGATTACGCATGATGTTATGTCCTGGGATTTTTCGCTAATAACAGCTTGTGACTTGCTGGTGGGAGTGATTTACTTATCGCTCGATAATTAAATGATAATCTCTGCTGGACTTGTGCGCAACTATTTTTAATAATGATCGTTAAATTATTTAAGCAACCAGAACCACTAGGGTGATGGAAGGAGGGTGTATGAGCACTGAACAGACGGCTTTGGTCCGGAAAAGTCGCGGTCGCCCAAAACAGTTCGATCGTGGAACTGCTCTGAGCAAGGCCCTGA